>Ga0210394_10000924_pt1 | contig 52250 bp, 42 predicted proteins | sample IncBWC12MmetaG_FD_160121 | JGI IMG/M metagenome (GOLD analysis project Ga0210394, IMG submission 160121) | Forest soil microbial communities from Barre Woods Harvard Forest LTER site, Petersham, Massachusetts, United States - Inc-BW-C-12-M | ecosystem: Environmental > Terrestrial > Soil >...
CGAAGTGCTCGGCGGCTGCAGCTAACGCAGATCCTCCTCCCAGAACTCCTGCGACCGTCGCGTCGCATCCGTCCCGCGCGCCTGCTCGAGTTTGCGCAATTCGACGCGGCGGATCTTCCCGGAGATGGTCTTGGGCAGCACCGCGAATTCGAGTCGCCGGATGCGCTTGTAGGGCGAGACGCGCTCGCGCACATGCCGCAGGATCGCGCGGGCGGTGTCGGCGTCCGGGCTGCAGTGCGCTGCCAGCACCACGAACGCTTTCGGCACCGACAGGCGGAGTGCGTCGGGGCTCGGCACGACCGCGGCTTCGGTCACCGCGGGGTGCTCGATCAGCACGCTCTCGAGCTCGAAGGGGCTGATGCGGTAGTCGGAGGACTTGAAGACATCGTCCATGCGACCGACGTAGGTCAGGTAGCCTTCCGCATCGCGCGAGGCCACATCCCCGGTGTGGTAGTAGCCGTCGCCCATGGCGCTGGCATTGCGCGCGGGATCATCCAGATACCCCTGCATGAGCCCGAGTGGCCGCTGCGCCAGGTCGATGCAGATCTCGCCCTCCTCGCTCACGCGCCCGTCCGCGCCGAGCAGCACGATCGAATATCCGGGCAGCGGGCGCCCCATCGAGCCGGGTTTGACCGGCTGCCCCGGCGGGTTGCCGACCTGCGCGGTGGTCTCGGTCTGACCGAAACCGTCACGGATGGTGAGGCCCCAGGCATCGCGCACCTGTCCGATCACCTCGGGGTTGAGCGGTTCGCCCGCGCTCGCGAGTTCGCGCAGCGACACGCGCCAGGCGCGCAAGTCGTGCTGGATGAGCATCCGCCACACCGTCGGTGGTGCGCAGAAGCTCGTCACGCGACAACGCACCAGCAGCTCAAGCAGCGCCCGCGCGTCGAAGCGCTCGTACTGATACGCCAGAATGGTCGCCTGCGCATTCCAGGGCGCAAACAAGCTCGACCAGGCGTGCTTCGCCCAGCCCGGTGAGCTGAGATTCAGGTGCACGTCTCCGGGCTTAAGTCCCAGCCAGTACATGGTCGACAGATGCCCGACCGGATAGCTCACGTGCGTATGCGCTACGAGCTTCGGCTGTGCGGTGGTGCCGGAGGTGAAGTAAAGGAGCAGCAGGTCCTCGGCACGCGTCGGCGCTTGCGCCGCGAACCGGGCGACGGCGGCGTGCGAGCGATCGTACCCCACCCAGCCCTGCACGCCTGGTCCCACGGCGATCCGCAGCGGCGCACCCTGCAATCCGGCAAAGCGCCCCGCAAAACCCGCATCGGTCACGATCGCCTTCACCTGGCCGCGCTCGAGACGATCGCGCAGATCTTCGCGCCCCAGCAGCGTCGTAGCCGGGATCATGACCGCGCCGAGCCTGATGGCCGCGAGCATCGTTTCCCACAGCGGCACGCTGTTCGGCAGCATGATGAGCAGGCGATCCTGCGCGCGCAGGCCCTCGGAGGCGAAGAAGTTCGCGACCTGCGCAGAGCGTCGCGCCAGCTCGGAGAATGCCAGCGTTTGATCGCCGCCCGCGTCATCGACGACGCGCAATGCGGGGGTGTCGTTGTTGGCGGCGACCACATCGAAGTAGTCGCGCACCCAGTTGAATTCCTCAAAAACCGGCCAGCGAAACTCCCGCTGCGCGCCCATCCAGTCCTCCCGGCAGCGCAGCAGCTGATCCCGCACCTCGATAAACCGGCCTCCGGTGCTCATGACGGCGCCCCTCACCCCAAGCCGCGCGAGCTTAACATCGCGCTTGAGCGCGCTTGAGCGCGAGGTGCGCACGCTCGCTTCGCCTGGTGCCTCAACGGCGCGAATATTCTTGTGATTTAATAATGGCTTGCGAACGTAAATGCACGTAGCATCCGCGCCATGAATGCGGCCCGTCTCGAAGCGTTCACCGATGGCGTGGTCGCCATCATCATCACCATCATGGTGCTGGAGATCAGGGTCCCGCACGGCAGCGACCTCGCGGCGCTGCAGGCGGGTTTGCCGGTGCTTTCCGCTTACGTCCTGAGCTACGTGAACGTCGGAATTTTCTGGAACAACCACCACCACATGCTGCACGTCACCGAGCGCGTCAACGGCAAGGTGCTGTGGGCCAACCTGGCGCTGTTGTTCTGGCTGTCGCTGGTGCCGTTCGTGATCCGCTGGATAGACGAGACCGGATTCACTGCCCTGCCGACGGCCGCTTATGGCATCGTGTTGACGGGCGCTGCGGTGAGCTATCACATTCTGCAGCAGCAGCTCATCGCCTATAACGGCCACGACTCGCGCCTGGCCACCGCGGTCGGTGCCGACTTCAAGGGCAAGCTGTCCCTCATCCTGTATTTCGCCGCCATCGTGCTCGCGTTCGTGCGACCGTGGATGGCGATCACGCTGTACGTGGCGGTGGCGCTGCTCTGGCTCGTGCCGGACAGGCGCATCGAGTCACTCGTGGGGAAGTAACGCCATGCTGGAACGCATTGAAACACGTGCCGCCGAAATCGGCGGCGGGCTCATCATCAGGCGTGCTCTGCCCAGCCGGCGGCGCCGCATGGTCGGAGCCTGGTGCTTCCTCGATCACGCCGGGCCGATGGAGTTCGGACGCGGTGGTGGCATGGGCGTCGGACCGCATCCGCACATCGGGCTGCAGACGTTCACCTGGATGATCGAGGGCGCGGTGATGCACCGTGACAGCCTCGGCAATGAGCAGCTGATCACGCCCGGCCAGGTCAACCTCATGACGGCGGGCCGCGGGATTGCCCATGCCGAGGACTCTGACTCCGCCGCCGGCGGCCGCCTGCATGCCGTTCAGTTGTGGATCGCGCTGCCCGATGCGCAGCGCCACCGCGCGCCGGCCTTTCGGAACTACCCGCACCTGCCCCTCGTCGAGCTCGGCGGCTTCAGCGTGCGGGTGCTGGCCGGCAGCGCCTTCGGTCACACCTCGCCCGCCGAGGTCTATTCACCGCTCGTGGGCCTGGATCTGGCCGCCGCCGGCCCTGCCCGCATCAGCGTGCCCCTGACGGCCTCGTTTGAGCACGCCGCCCTGGTGCTCAGCGGAGCCGCGAGCATCGGGGATGAAGCGCTGACACCAGGCACGCTGCTCTACCTCGGCAGCGCCCGCGAGCGGCTCGCGCTCAGCTGCGAGGCGGCGGCGCGCATCATCCTGGTGGGCGGCGCGCCGTTCGGCGAAGAGATCCTGTTGTGGTGGAACTTCGTTGCACGGCAGGCGCAGGAGATGGAGCAGGCGGCGCGGGACTGGAATACCGGGCAGCGATTCGGCGCGGTCCACGGCAGTCCCTCCCCGCGTCTCACCGCTCCGGAGGTCACCGGACTACACTTGCGCCCGGCCAGTTCGTAAACGCGCTGCGTCTACTTGAAGACGACCGTCCGGCCACCGTTCAGAAATACGCGATGCTCGGTTGCGTAGCGCACCGCCGCCGACAGCGCGCGCCGTTCGGAGTCACGGCCGGCCGCGACCAGCATCTCGGGCGTGTAGCCGTGGTCGACGCGCTCGACGATCTGCTCGATGATCGGACCCTCGTCGAGATCGTGAGTCACGTAGTGGGCGGTGGCACCGATCACCTTGACGCCGCGGTCATAGGCCTGGTGGTAGGGTTTCGCACCCTTGAATCCCGGCAGAAACGAGTGGTGAATGTTGATGGCGCGCCCGCGCAGCCGGCTGCACAGATCGTCCGACAGGATCTGCATGTAGCGCGCGAGCACCACCAGCTCGGTGCGCGTCGAATCGATGAGCTCCAGCAGACGCCGCTCCTGTTCGGGTTTGCTGCCCGCCGTGACCGGCAGGTGAAAGAACGGCAGGTTGTGGCGGGTCGCAGTCGGCTGCAGCGTCACGTGGTTCGAGACCACCGCCGTGATGTCCATTTTGAGTTCGGCGGTGCGATGCCGGTAGAGCAGATCCTCCAGGCAGTGATCGAGGTTCGACACCATGATGAGTACCCGGATACGCTCGCGGGTATCGTGGATGCGCCATTCCATCTCCTCGGCGGTGGCAATCGCCTGGAATTCCTGCCGCAGCCGCCCCAGATCAACCCCTTCCCCCGCTACGCCGCAAAACGTGATGCGCACGAAGAAGCGCTGCGAGATCGTATCGTCGAACTGGTGCATCTCGATGAGGTAGAAGCGCCGGGCAGCCAGGAAACCGGTGATCGCCGCGGTAGTGCCCATGCGGCTCGGGCAACTCGCGCTCAGCACATACGGTTGATCAGTCGCAAACCTCACGCATGCGCTCCTGGCACCCTGTCGGGGTGTGCCAAGCGTGACAGCGCCTGATACCGGGCTCTGATCCAAATGGGACTGCGGCTGGCGCGTACGCGTCATGACCTGGTAGAACGAAGGGAAGCGCTGGTCGCTCCGCGGCCCGCAGGATCCGGCCGTGGCGCAGGCCGCGGCTCATGCGCGTGCCCTCACGCGCCGGGAAATGCCACCGAAAAAGTTCCGTCGCGGCTCTGCGGCGTTCCCGCCTCGATCTCGTAGTAGTCACCCTTGTCGGCGACGAAGATATGGCAGGCGACCGTAAGGCCCCGGGAGTCGTCGAGGCTCCCCGCCGCGATGCTGATGTAGTCGCGTCCCTTTGCCTCCCAGAACAACGTGGAGCCGCAACGGCCGCAAAACCCACGGCGCGCTTCATTAGAAGCTGCGTACCACTTGAGTTCGCCCTCCGACAGCAGGCGAAACTCGGCGCGCTGCGCCGCCGTGGCGGCCATGAAATGCCCGGTCATGCGCCGGCACTGCGTGCAATGACACATGACGACCGGTCGCAGGGCCCCGGCGACGCTGTAGCGGACGGCGCCGCACAGGCAGCCTCCGGTACGCATCGTCATGCCTACCCCGTCCCCAGTTTCTGCGTCAGATACACGAAGCTGAGCGCCCACATCTCGGCCGCCTGCTTGTGGTTGGCCGCGGCCGCGTGGCCGCCGTCGGTGTTCTCGTAGAACAGCACCTCATGCCCCTGGGCTTCCATGCGCGCGGCCATCTTGCGCGCGTGCACCGGCGTGACGCGATCGTCGCTGGTGGCCGTGACGAAAAACACCGGCGGATAGCTCTTGCCCGCCCTCACATTCTGATAAGGCGAGTATTTCATGATCCAGTCGCGGTCGGCGGCCCGGGCGGGATCGCCGTATTCCGCAGCCCACGAGGCGCCCGCGCCGATGTGGGTGTAGCGGATCATGTCGATCAGCGGCACCTGACAGACGACGGCACCGAACAGATCCGGCCGCTGCACCATGTTGGCGCTCACCAGCAGGCCGCCGTTTGATCCGCCCATGATGCCGAGCTGCCTGGGCGTGGTGATGCCGCGCTTGACGATGTCCTGCGCCACCGCCTGGAAATCGTCATAGGCCTTCTGCCGGTTCTGCAGCAGAGCCGCCTGGTGCCACGCCGGTCCGTATTCACCGCCGCCGCGAATATTGGCGACCACGAAAACGCCGCCCCTGCTCAGCCACAGCATGCCGAAGTTCGGCGAGTAGCTGGGTGTCTCGGAGACTTCGAAACCGCCATAGCCGTAAAGAACGGTGGGCGCCGGGCCGGTGAGGGTTTTCCTGCGTGTCACGAAGTACGGTATCTGCGTGCCGTCCTGGGAAGTCGCGAAGAACTGCTCGGTCATCAGATTCGAGGCATCGAAGCGTGCGGGCAGCGACTTGATCGCCACCGGCGTGCCATCACCCGGGTCGGCATACAGCGTCGTCGGCGTGGTGTAGCTCTCGAAGCGGAACTGCGCTTCCGGGCCCCAGGCGTTCGCCGCCACGATGTGCGTCGAGCCACCGGTGGGAAGAGCCAGCGTCGTGTGACTCCACACCCCGTCCGCACCTAAGCGAAATACCTGAATGCTGCCGGTGACGTCGTGATAGATCGAGGCATAGACGGCGTCACGCCCGCCGGCGACCTCGTCGATCGCGCTCCTGGCATCCGGCGTATAGAGGACCGCGACGGAATTGCCCGCGGCAGTGTGACCGCTTTCCGGAACGCGATACGCGATCAGCGAACCCCTGGCGATCGGCGCGCCACCGGGCGGCGTCCAGTCCTCACGCAGGGTGAAAATGAGATTTCGGCCCTGCGCGCCCTTCAGATCGGCGCCGAGCGGCAGCGGCAATCGCCGGGTGGTGCCGTCGGCTGCGACCGAGTGATACTCGGCGGAAAAGAAACTGACGTCGCGCTGCACCAGCTCGATAGTAGCGGCGGAATCATGGAACACGACGCCCTGTACACCGACGTCGCTGTGTTTGCCCTGGTAGATCATCCGGGCATCGGTGAGCGGCTCGCCGCGCTTCCACAGCTTCACGATGCGCGGATAGCCGGAAGCCGTCATGGAGCCGGGACCGAAATCAGTTCCGCACAGCACCGTGTCCTCGGCCAGGTAGCTGATGGAGGATTTTGCCTCCAGCAGCTGAAAGCCGTCCTGCACGAACGCCTTCGCGGCCGGATCGAACTCGCGCACCACCACCGCATCACCGCCGCCGCGCGAAAGATGCAGCAGGCAATGCTTCAGCGAGGGCGTGCATTCCGCGCCCTTCCACACCCAGTTCTCGCGCTCCTGCGCCGCGAGCTGGTCCAGATCGAGCAGGATGTCCCAGTCGGGCGCCGCTTTCGCGTAGTCCGCGATGCTCGTTCGCCGCCAGACTCCCTTGGGATGCTGCGCGTCCTGCCAGAAGTTGAAAACGTACTGATGGTCGAGGTCGCCGTAGGGAATGCGGTCGGTCGCATCCATCACCCCGAGAATGGCGTCGTAGTCCTTCTGATAGCGTGGATCAGCCTGGAGAATCGCGGTGGACCTGACGTTCTGCGCTTTCACCCATGCGAGGGGCCTGGCGCCGTGGATATCTTCGAGCCACAGATACGGATCGGTGGCCCCGAGGCGTTCCTGATGCTTCCTGTTCACGCTGTCCGCTCCCGCGGCGCTGTCCGCTGCCATCGCCGTCCCGCCGATGGCGACCGCCCCAACCAAAGCCATGGCCACCACAGATCGCCGCCTGTTCACGTACCCGCTCACTGACTCGCTCCTTACTTCCCAACACTTGGCTTCACGGTCTGCTGCCAGGACTCGGTGGGCACATCGCTCGGCACCGGCAACGATCGGATGTACGTGACCAGGGTCCAGACTCCCTCAGCCCCCAGTGTGCCGCCGAATGCCGGCATGCCCTTCGGACGACCGTAGTAGATTGAGTTGAACACCTCGGCATCCGCGCCGCCGTAGCGCCAGCGTCCGTCTGCCAGATTGGGTCCGACCCATCCGCCCCCATCACCCCCGTGGCAACCGTCGCAATTCATCGCGGTAAACATCACCGCACCGCTCTTGGCCACCGCCCGGTCCCCCTGATGAGGATTGCGCGGAGCAGCGCCGGCCGGGGCAATGCCACCGGCTGCAAGATGCGCTTCGTAACGAATCGCAGGCGGCGGCGCGCCGGCCTGCTGCGAGGGTGCCGCAGCGTGCCGGCCGCAGGACGCCACCGCGAGGCACGACAGCAACGACGGCGCAAGTATGCCTCGCATGTGCCGCGTCACAGACCGAAGATCCAGATCATGCCCCCCTGGCTCGTATGGCGCGCGATATCCTTGAGAAAATCCGCCGGCGGGCGCACGTCGGCGGGGTCGTCCGAGCGAACATCTCCCGACAGCAGTGCCCAGTCCCCGCCGAAACCAGCATACACCGCCACGTACTGCCTGCCGTCGGGGCCGCGGTAGGTGATCGGGTTACCGACGACACCGGAACCGACCTTGAACTTCGACAACACCTTCCCCGTCCTGGCATCCACCGACTTGAACCAGCCGTCGAGGGTGCCGTAGAAGGCCACATCGCCGGCGGTCACGAGCGCGCCGCTCCAGTTGGGATAGGGCTCCTTGTTCTCCCAGACTTTCCTCCCGGTCGCCGCATCCCACGCCATGAACGCGCCGAGGTTGCCGCCGGGACCGGCAAAGTACGGACTGGTGACGCCCACAAAAGGCGTTCCCTTCAGGTGGGACGCGCGCGTGGCTGCATAGTCCATGCACAGGTTGTTGGTGGAAGTGTAGAAAAGATGGGTACGCGGTGAATACGCTGGCGGCGAGGACGGGCTTACGCCGCCCTCGAGACTGGGACAGATGCCCTTCACATTGCCGCGGGATACGCCGGTCTGTTTCCCCGGCTCCAGCACCGGCCGCCCGGTGGTCAGATCCACCGCCTTCGCCCAGGTGACCGGCGCGAACGCCGCGGCGATGAGCACTCGCCCCGTCGCCCGATCCAGCGTGTACGCGAAACCGTTCTTGTCGAAATGCACCAGCGCTTTGGTTCGCTTTCCGGCCACCGTCAGATCGGCCAGAATCATCGCGCCGGCGGCGTCGTAGTCCCAGTTGTCATGCGGGGTGAACTGATACGCCCACACGAGAGTTCCGTCCTGCGGTTTGCGCGCCAGCACGCTGGCACTCCACTTGTTGTCTCCGAGCCGCTGCTCCGGGTTATAGGGCGACGCGTTGCCTGTGCCGTAATAGACGAGATCGAGCTCGGGATCGTAGGACATCCATCCCCAGACGGGAGCGCCGCCGGTCTGCCAGCTGTCATTGGCCCAACTGCGCGCACCCAGGTCAGCACCGCTGTCGTACGGCGGCTTGAAGGTACCTGCCCGGGCCAGCATGTCCGCATCCGGACCGATGTTGCGCGCGGTCCAGACCGTGCGCCCGCTCTTCAGGTCCAGGCCCTTGACCCATCCGTAGATCCCGAACTCACCGCCGGATGCGCCGACGATGACCCGATCCTTGACCACCAGGGGTGCCATGGTGATGGTCTCGCCATCGCTGACGTCGGCGATCTGCGTGTTCCACAGCTCCCGGCCGGAGTTCGCCTCGACGGCCACGGTGTGACCGTCGAGCAGGTTATAGATGATCTTCCCGTCTGCGTAGAAGGCGCCGCGATTGACGACGTCGCAGCAGGAGATCCCGATTGCGTTCGCGCTCACGTCCGGCCGATATTTCCATCGCAGCGGATACCCCTCCCTGGTGAGATCGAATGCGTACAGCACATTGGGCCACGGCGTGACGACATACATGGTGTCGCCGACTACCAGCGGTTGGCCCTCGTGTCCTCCGAGCACGCCCGTGGAAAAGGTCCACACGGGATGCAGGGACCCGGCATTCTGCGGAGTGATCCCGGCGAGGCCGCTGTAGCGGGTCGCAGCGTAGTCCTTGGACGGCATCGTCCATTGGCCATCCTCGTCGGCCGGCGCCCGAGCGCCGGCGGCACGCACGCTATCGGCGTTGACGGCCACTGCACCGAGGCAGCCCAGCATCGCCATGAGCGCCACCCGCGACATCCTCACGTCCCCTGATTCCACGCTAGTGGTTTGTAGTAAGCGTGGGGCGACGAACCGCGCAGGTCAAGACCCCGCAGCCTCAACGAGGCCGGCGGACTCTACCCGCGCACGGAATCCGAGCTGCGATTGTGCGCGGCGGACTGGCGCTTCCCGGCAGTGCCCGACTTGCCGCGGCTTGCCTGGTTGCCGCGTGTGGCTCGCGCTGACTTCAGGACGAGAGCCGTGATCCCGCCAGCCGACGTTGAGCCGGCGAGGTACAGAACGGCGGCTCCAATGCAGGCCGGACACATATCAGTACTGAATCTTCGGAGACCAATCGCCGGCGCCGCCGGGCAGGAGATCGAACAGGTGCCAGACGGTGCAGAAATCATCGCCGGGGCTGAAGCTCGTATCCGACACCCGGACGATCTTCTGTCCCTTGCGTTGAAACACCGAGACCCCCGGCTTCCAGCCCTTGCTGGTGCGAAAGCCCATGTCCGCGGCAAACGTGCTGCCCGCATGACTGATCATGGGAAATTTCCAGCCGCGGCTCGCGGCGAACCTGCGCTGCGCTTCCGGCGGCTCCGGACTCGACACCACGAATGCGGCACGAGTGGCGACATGATGATGAATGCCGTTGTAGCCGTCGGCCCACATGGTGCAGGCCGGGCACGACGATCCCATGTTGTGAATGACGATCAGAACCTCATGATCGCCGAAGAGTTGCGACAGGCGAATCGCACCCTCGGGCGTCTGGAACTCGTAGTCGCTGACTTCCTGCGGCTCGGCGACGGCCTGCGTTTCGCGCATTTTCTCGCGAATGGCGGCGATTTGCCTGCGGTAGTCGGCAAGGTGTGCCGCAGCATCAGGGTATTTCATCGGGAGTTCGTACCGTACAGATCGTGATACTTCACCCATGCCATGGTATGGGGCAGGCCGTCCTCATCACGCCCCTTCGGCACCAGATCGAGGTAGTGGTAGGCCGTGTTGAGCATGTCCACCCCACGCGCATAGCACGAGTACGTGTGGAAGATACCGCCACTTGCGTCTTTAAGGAACACGCTGATACCAACGAGATCGCTGTGCGAATTGGTCTTGTGCGCGTAGTTATACAGTGCGCCGCCCGCCTGCTCCGGTTTGAAGGAGACTTGGTAGTCAAAGTTGAAGTCGCTGTCCCCGGACGATGCCCACTTGAAAGTCCAGCCGAGCCGCTTCCTGAAGGCCTCGAGTTTCCCCAGGGGAGCGCGCGACACCGCCACCATGGAGACGTCGCGCTGGCTCAGGTGGGGAATGATGCCGTTGAAGTTGTCGGCCCAGAATGAACACGACTTGCAGCCGGCTTCCCAATCAGGGGCGAACATGAAGTGATACACGATCAGCTGGCTGCGGCCGGCGAACAGGTCCGCAAGTGTTTCCCGGCCGCTCGGTGTTTCAAACACGTAGGTCTTCTCGACGCGCTCCACGGCAGCTCACGCCGCTCGCGACTCAGCTCATCGCGGGCGCGGGTAAAGGCTTTCTCTTTTTCCAACAGCTGCCGCCGGGCGGCCAGCCATTCTTGCGGGGAAACGACGCGGTGGGTGGTCATGATGGGCTCCGTACTGCAATTGCGTGTTATTTCCGGCGGACCGGGCGCTTGACGCCGCGCCCGCGCGCCCGTTCGGGCTTGGGACCGGCGTCGATCTGCGCCAGGGTCGCCGCCAGCGTGTCGAACTGCTCCTGCCAGTATTTGCTGTAGCGGTTCATCCACACCGCGGCCTCATAAAGGGGCCCGACATCGAGGCTGCACCGGCTGATCCGTCCGCTGCGCGCCTGCAGCACCAGGCCGGCGCGTACCAGCACCTGGATGTGGCGCGAAACGGCCTGCAACGAGATCTCGTATGCGGAGGCGAGCTCGGATACCAGCAGAGCGTGCCCATCCAGACGCTCCAGGATGCTCCGGCGCACGGGGTCGGCCAGCGCAAAAAAAACCACATCGAGCCGCGTCTCATCGGCGCCGGGCGAGGGGCTCTCGGAGATGACCTGCAGCGGCACGGGTTTCGTAATCATCTGGCGTGTTTAATATCATCTCCTCGGTTGATAGTCAACATCATGATTGAGTATTGCCGAAGGAATCCAAGGCACTGCCACCGCCGGCTAGGCTTTGCGATGAGTTATTGTACGTTGTCCGATGTTAGGGCGGGGTGTAAGACCTCGCCTGACAGTCAGGCGGTCGCCGCCTACACTCGGCAACTCCAACAGGGCCTTGCCATCGTGAAATCAGTATCGAACAACGCGGCGGCGCAGGCGGGACCGGATCGGCCCGCATCGCGGTGTGCGCCAGGCGCCTAGCGTGACCTCGTCAGCGCCAAAGACTTCCAGGGATGCCGACAGTCGTCTCATCAGCGCAGTGTGGCCAGGCCAGGCCTATCCGCGCGGCGCGACCTGGGACGGTGAAGGAGTGAATTTTTCGCTGTTTTCGGACAATAGCGAGAAGGTCGAGCTGTGCATATTCGATTCCACCGGCCGGCATGAAATCCAGCGCATCGAGGTTCGCGAGCGCACCGATGGAAACTGGAACGCCTATCTGCCGGAAGCACGTCCCGGCTTTCTGTACGGTTACCGGGTCTACGGCCCTTACGATCCGGGGCGCGGACATCGCTTCAATCCCAACAAGCTCCTGATCGAACCCTATGCCAAGGCCTTGCACGGTTCCCTGGTGTGGAGCGACGCGCACTTCGGTTATCGGACCGGAAGCGCGAAAGCGGATCTGTCCTTCGACCGGCGCGACAGCGCGCCCGGCACCCCGAAATGCGCCGTCATCGACTCCGCCTTCACCTGGGGCGATGACCGGCCGCCCAGGATCCCGTGGCACGACACCGTGATCTACGAAGGGCATGTGCGCGGGCTGTCGATGCGTCATCCCGGGGTGCCCGCGCCGTTACGCGGCACCTACGCCGGACTTGCCACGGCGCCCATTGTCGATCATCTGGTGCGCCTCGGGATCACCGCGATTGAACTGATGCCAGTACATGCGTTCGTCGACGACCGCCACCTGCTCGACCAAGGCCTGCGCAACTACTGGGGCTACAACACGCTGGGTTTCTTCGCCCCGGAGATCCGCTATTCGGCGACCGGACGGATCAGCGAATTCAAGACCATGGTGAAGGTGCTGCATTCGGCCGGTATCGAGGTACTACTGGATGTCGTCTACAACCATACCGCCGAAGGCAATCAGCTCGGTCCGACCTTGTCCTTCCGCGGCATCGATAACGCCTCCTACTACCGGCTGAGTGCGGAGAATCCGCGTTACTACGTGGATTTCACCGGCACCGGCAACACCCTGAACCTGCAGCAGCCGCGCGTCCTGCAGCTGCTCATGGACAGTCTGCGTTACTGGGTGCTGGAGATGCACGTCGACGGATTTCGCTTCGACCTGGCCTCCGCACTCGCCCGCGAGCTCCACGAGGTCGATCGTCTCGGCTCCTTCTTCGACACAATGGGCCAGGATCCGGTGCTCTCGCAGGTCAAGCTCATCGCCGAGCCGTGGGATATCGGCAGCGGGGGTTACCAGGTGGGCAATTTTCCGCCCGGCTGGAACGAGTGGAACGACAAGTACCGCGACACGTTGCGCGGCTATTGGAAAGGCGACGGCGGCCTGCTGGCCGACTTTGCCCGCCGCTTTACCGGTTCCCCGGACCTGTACGAAGCCAGCGGTCGAAAGCCTCATGCCAGCATCAACTTCGTCACCGCGCACGACGGCTTCACGCTCGAGGACCTGGTGAGTTACAACGACAAACACAATGAGAAGAACGGTGAAGACAACCGCGATGGGCACAACGACAATCTCTCCTGGAACTGGGGTGTCGAAGGGGCGACCGAGGACCCCGCGGTCCTGGCGCTGCGCATGCGCCACAAGCGCAATCTGCTGGCGTCGCTGATGCTGTCGCAGGGTGTGCCGATGATCCTGGGGGGCGACGAATTGAGTCGCACCCAGCAAGGTAACAACAACGCCTATTGTCAGGACAACGAGCTGTCGTGGCTCGATTGGGCGCTTGACGATCGGCGCGAGGAATTTCTCGAGTTCGTAGCGCGCCTGATCGCTCTGCGGCGACGCCATCCGGTATTCTGCCGGCGTCGCTACGTCAGAGCCGATGCCGTTACGGCGGAGGGGTTAAAGGAGATTCTCTGGCTGACTCCGGACGGCGGTGAAATGACCGAAAACGACTGGAATCAGGAGTTCGCGCGCTGCCTCGGTGTCTATCTTGCCGGCGCTGCAATCGAGCGCCGCGGCCGCCGCGGCAAGCCCATCAACGACAGCAATTTTCTGCTGTTGTTGAATGCACATCATGAGACGATTCCTTTCAGGATCGCTGAGAATCTGAGCGCCAAGGTCTGGTTGACCGTGCTGGATACCGCATCGGCCGAGGACCCGTTCGCGCAAAAGCCACTGACCTCGGAAACCTACCCGCTCCAGGAAAGATCGCTGGTGCTGCTGGAGGAAACAGGTCGGGAATGAGCTGCCGCTATGGCAGCCTCGTACGTTATTAATGTTATGGCGGAGAGGGTGAGATTCGAACTCACGAGCCCCGTAAGGAGCCTCCGGTTTTCAAGACCGGTGCAATCAACCGCTCTGCCACCTCTCCGTTCTAATCAATTTAGCGGCTTGTGTTCATTCTATCAGGCCGCGGACACCGTTTCGGAGCTCTGATTTCCGGCGCCTCGTGACAAATCACGCACCCGGGTTGTGCACATAACCGCCCTGCCGCTATCGAGGCTTCGTGTTTATGGGTGGGTTGGAGTCCGTAGTTGGACCGCAGGAGTAGACCGTATCGTAGTCGACGGTCTTAGCTTCAACCTGCCTCAGCGGCGAGTTTCTGAGTCTTTGTCCCGCCTGGCAATGCGGGTCATCCGGAGAGACGCAGACGTATGCCGCCCTGTCGTGCTCGACGGTCCCCAGCACGGCCTTGCCTTCCTTCGCACACCTCGACCTGGCCTGTTCGGCTTTTTTGTTGGATGCAGCAACGACCTTCTGCAACCAGGGAGGAGCTTGTGGCGTATCGGGCTGGGCTGGCGGTTCCGCCCAAGCGCTTCCGCAATCCCAAGACGTCGCGTGAAATATTTCGCAGGCTGCGGCTCTGCCTTCCTACGAATGGAGGGCAGAGCTCAAAACAAACTCGGGCACTAGTAGCGCCCGCTGTCTCGCGCGCTTGCGCTACGGCGGCTCATTCCATCTTCAACATCGCGATAGGCTGCCGTCACGCGATCGAAGTCTTGAAGCACTCGCCGATTCTGATCTGCATATCCCTCGTCCGCGAGTTGGCTATGTAATTGCTCGTAACTGTCCGTGACGCGGCGGTACTCGCCTTCGACATCATTGCGCGAATTGCCCTTGTCCAACGCTCGATCGAGATTGCGAGCCGCCTTCGCCAGAGCCTCTGCATCGCCGCTGACGCGGCCCCGGCGGCTGTCATCGCCCTGATACCGGATTTGCGAGGCGAAGTGGCTGCTCGCATCATCAAGACGGGACGCGGATGCCCGCACTGACTCCGTGCGAGTGGTCACGCACGCGGCCAACAAACATGCCGCAGCGCAACCGCTCAGCAGTACGAGATACTTTCGAAGGTACGTATTCATGGCGCTCTCCTAACAACCTCTGTTCCTTGGGGTAGCCCGCTCGCTCACTCTGCGCAGCACAAGGCTGATCGGAGCGATGACCAGAATCGTCCCGAGTAAGCCGCCGACATACAAGTAGCTCCGAAGCGAGAGTAGAGCATGCAGAGGATTGCCCGTCGGGGCGCTACCGCACACATTACCTGACGGCCGCATTCACATCGACGGCGTACGCCGCGTTGGAGCGCGGCAGGAGGACGACCGCCCCAGAGGGGGTCGCATTTGGCTGATGACATCTGCATGTTTTCTCACGCCGAGCTGGTCACTCAGTTGATTAAGGCCAAAGACCTTCATGGGGGATTTTGGATGCGCGCGGCCGCGGACACCGATCCGGTGTCTGGCGTTGCGGCATGGAAGACGTGCCCGAGCCGGCGCGGGTGTCGGCGGCGGTCAGGGGGCTGCGGTCAGCCGTCCGCATCCTTGAGAGTCGTGGCCGTAACGCGATTGCGGCCGGTCTCCTTGCTGCGATACAGCGCCGCGTCGGCGACCCGGAGCACTTGCTCGGCCACCTTGTGGTCACCACTCGGGACCTGGTCCATGCCGCACAGGCCGAAGCTTGCAGTCACCTGGATGGTCTTCTTGCCGGCCTTGAAGGCGGTGTGCGAGACGGCAGCCCGCAACTTGCGGGCGACGTCGAACGCCGGTTCATAAGCCGTCTCCGGCATGACGATGGCAAATTCCTCACCGCCAATCCGCGCCACCCAGTCGATCCCGCGGCGCAGAGCCTGCTGCAGCCGCGGCCCGAACTGTTGCAGGATCTCGTCGCCAACTGCGTGACCGAGCGTGTCGTTGATCTTCTTGAAGTGGTCGATGTCGCACAGAATCAGGGACAGGGCGCGCTTGTAACGCGCGGCCCGTTCGAGCTCACGCGGGAAGTGCTTGCCGAAGAAGCGCCGGCTGGCAGCGCGGGTCAGATCGTCGGTCGCGGACAGCTTGCGATTCTCCTCCAGCGTAATGCGCAGTACCGACTCGAGCTCGGTGATGCGCCGCGCCGCGCGGATGCGCGCGTCCAGTTCGACGTCGCTGACCCGACGCCCGACGCATTCGTCGGCCCCGGCGAGGATGCCCGCCTCGCGCTCCGCGGCGTCATCGACCTCGGCCACGTAGACGATGAACGGCGTCCGTGCGCTGGGCCGCGCCCGCAGTTTGCGTATCAGCTCCGTGCTGTCGGTGAGCACCACCGGGCGAAATTCGGCGCCAAACTGGCGCAGGGCTTCCTCATCGTCGGCGACCGCCTCGCATTCCAGCACATCGGGCGTGATGCGCCGCTGCATGAGCTGGCGCAGCGGTGCATCCTGAAAGACCAGGAGCGCCTTCGGCGGCGGCAGCACACGCACCATGACCGCGACAGTCGCCGTAGTCCCCTCCTCGATCGTCGCGGGCTTAGCCGCCCGTCGCTCCAGGACTCTCTGGATGACTGTCGTGTGTCCCCCGGACGCCATCTGACCCCCTAATGTCAGAGGTTGCACGAACAGGCGAAGATTACAGGCACGGGTGCGTGGTGTCTTCCGGAATGTGATGGGGCAGCACTCATGCGCTGCGCGCGATCGACCAGCCGAGCTCCGCGACCTCCCGGTACGACGCGCCGCGCGTCAGTGCGTTGGCGTCGGCGGCGTTGCCGTCAAGCGCTCTGCGGTAGACCCCCGCGAGAATGGCCGCCGCCCGAAACAGTGAGAAAGCGAGGAAGTACGGCCAGGCGGCGACCGGCCCGCGTCCTGCGCGGCGGCAATACGCGCTGACGAAGTCCGCTTCGGAGGGAATGCCGGCGCTCGCCGCGAGCGGGGTGGCGCCGCTCATGAACACCGATCCGTGATACACGAGGCAGGCGTAGGCGAGGTCGGCCAGCGGGTGGCCGAGGGTGGCCAACTCCCAATCAAGGACCGCGATCACCCGTGGCTCGCTCGGGTGGATCATCAGATTGCCGAGCCTGAAGTCGCCGTGATGAATCGCGACCTCGTCCGGACCCGGGTCCTGCGCGGCGAGCCATGCCATGAGCTGATCCATCGCTGTGCAGCGCGGCAGTTGCGCTGCGGCGTATTGCCGTGACCAGCGCGCAATCTGCCGGGTCAGAAACCCCTCCGGGCGCCCGAAGCCCGTGAGCCCCACCTGCCCGATGTCGACCCGATGCAGATTGACGAGCGTATCGTTCATCGAGGCGTAGATCGAGGCCCGCTCGCCTGCGCTCAGCTGCGGCAGACCCGGATCGGCGAACACCCGGCCCTGGACGCATTCCATCAGATAGAACATCTGTCCGATGACGGACTCGTCCGTGCACAGCAGCAGCACCTTCGGCACCGGGACGGCGCTGCCCGCGAGCGCGCGCATGACCGTGAATTCCCGATCGACGGCGTGCGCCGACGGCAGCAGCACCCCGGGCGGCTTCTTGCGCAGTACGTACGCGGCGCCCGGCGTCGCCAGATGAAACGTCGGATTCGACTGGCCGCCCTGGAATTGCCGGATCTCGCACTCGGCGCCGAAGCCCGGCAGGCGTTCGTTCAGGTAGCGCACCAGGCGGACCTCATCGAATCGATGATTCGGAAGCACCGCTACCAGAGACGCGGTGCCTGCCGCCGCCGGGGTCGCGGCCACGGACCTGCTCACGGGAACGCCGCCGCGCCCGCGGGGACGAACCCGTTGGCCACGAGGATGGACTCGACGCCGCTGCGATGACGCCGCCGTACCCCGGGGTGTCTCATATGCGCAGTAAAAATGGCTGCGAGGAGAGCGTCATGAGAGCCACAACCTGGGCGGTGTTGGGATCGTTGCTCATCAATCTGGTCCTCGGACTGCTGGTGGCCGCGGTGTTCAGCGTGGCGCCGGCGCGCGCCGCCGAGCGCGCACCGTGTGCCGGCCGGCACCCCGTGCACGCTACGCCGACCCCGGATCGGCCGGTCCCGGTTCATCGTGGCTACCTGGTCGCCGTGCGCATGGGTTGGGCAGTGGGTTGAACGCGAATGCGCGGCTGTCACTCCACCGCGGCCGCCGGCGCCGCTGTTGAGGCGGCGCGCGCCGAGCGCAGCATTGAAACGGCCGCGTAGCTGACCACCACGATCACCAGCCAGCGAAGCTTGTCGACGGACAGCAGCTCCTTGACGATATAAAAGGCGATCAGCACGCCGAACACGCCGCCAATGGCGAGGCCCAGCGAGGGCCCGTGAGCGAAGCGTCCCGAGCGGAAGAAACCCAGGCTCGCCACCGGCTGCAGGATGCCGTCGCTCGCCATCATGATCGGAAACGCCGCCAGCGGATGCATGCCCAACAGGGCGAGCATGATCATGAGCGGCGCGTAGTTGCCGATGCCGATGCACATCAACGCGCCCAGCACGAAGCTGACACCTACCGCCAGCGCGAAGCGCCAGCCTGCCAGAGCGAACGCAGTGCCGCCGGGCGGGAACGCACCCAGGTTCTTCAAGACGAAGAAGAACGCCGCGATGAGCAGCGCCACTCCCATGAACAGCTGGATCGTGCGGCGTGGCAGCCGGCTCACCAGGCCGGCGCCGAGCCAGGCGCCCGCGGTGGCGCTCGCGACCATGCAGGCGAGCAGCACCGGCTCCACGGTCACCGCGGTGACGAACAGCACGGTCTCGAGAAAGGCGGACGCGGTGTGCCCCACGTTGAGCGTGCCGGGGATCAGCTCATCGGCGGGCTTACCGCGAAATTTGAACAGCGCGGTCGTGGGTGCGAATGAACCGATGCCGAGCGTATCGAGGAAGTCGGTCACGATTCCGATCGCGATGTCGGCGAGCCCCGGGCGGTCGCGCAACCGATAGCGCCTCACGGCCCAGACCCATCCGATGACGAACGCGATGTTGACCAGCACCAGCGCGGTCAGCACCCCGACTTTTGTCGCGTTCATGCCGGTCTCCGTGAGACTCAAGGATTGCCGCGCGCGCGCGCCAGCGCGTCAGCCAGCCGCAGATACTGGATCGTCACGCGTGCCCCGATGCCGCTCAGGGCGTGGAATGGCATCGGCCGCAGCGGCGTGACCGGAAAGCCCAGTTCCGCCGCGGGGGTTCCCAGCGCGCGCAGCGCCAGCAGGCGCCCCATCACGGTTGCCATGGCGACTCCGCGACCATTGTAGCCGAGGCCCGCGAGCAGGCCCGGCGCGAGCTCATGCAGGTGTGGCAGATGGTCGCGCGTCATGGCCACGAGCCCTCCCCAGTGGTATTCGAAAGCCAGGCCCTCGAGCTGCGGATAGATCTCGCGCACGGCGCGGTAGTGGTGCCGCACCGCCCGCACCCCGGGCGCTGCCGCAAACGTGCCGCGCGAGCCCATCACCAGCCGTGCGCTCGCATCCAGGCGGAAATACCGCAGCAGACGCCGGGTGTCGGAGGCCGCCTGTCCGCCGGGCAGGATTGCCGCGCGCAGCGTCGCGGGAATGGGTGCCGTAGCCACCTGGAAGGACGGCACCGCCACCACTGAGCGGCGCAGGTCGTCCGTGATCGGGCCGGTGTAGGCGTTGGTCGCGATGATGACGAGCGGTGCGCTGAGGCTCCCGCCAGGTGTCTCGATGCTCCAGACGCCCGCGGTGCGTGTCAGCTTCAGCGCCGGGCTACGGGTGAAGATACGCCCGCCGCAGCGCCCGAGGGCCTCCGCGAGCCCGCGCACGTAGGACAGCGGCTGCACGGTGCCGCCGCGGCGATCGAGCAACCCGCCGCAGTAGCTACCGGACCCCGTCAGCCGCAGCACCTCGGCGCGCGACAACAGTTCCACCGCGGCCCCGCGGCGCCGCCACTGCTGCACCCGGGCAGCGAGCTGCGCCAGTGCAGCTTCCGAGACCGCCGGCTGAATCCAACCGCTGCGCACCGCATCGCATCGCAGGCCGTGCCGGGCAATCAGTTCGAACACCACGTCAGGCCCCGCGGCGACGGTCGCCACGGCGCGCGCGCCGGCACCGGCTCCGAACATCTGCTCGAGCGTATCCGGATCGTGCTTGACCCCCGGGATGACCTGGCCGCCGTTGCTGCCGGAGGCACCCGCGCCGATGTCGGCGGCCTCCAGAACCACCACCTCCCGCCCGGCCTGCGCCAGGTGCAGGGCGGCCGACAGGCCGGTATAGCCGGCGCCGATGACGGCGGCCTGAGCGCGGCACGTGCCAGTGAGTGCCGCGCAGGCGGGGCCGGCCGGCGCCGTCACGGACCACAGCGATTGCAGCGGCACGGCGGGCATCACGAGCTATCGATAATCGATTATTGGCTATCGGGAGGAGGGCGAACGACTCTACGGCAGGCGCCGCGGACGGTCAAACCAGCGCCGCCGGCACGCGCCCGACAGGCTGCGCCTTTTCCGGCCCGCGGCGATGTGCGAGACTCACCGCAAAGCCGCCGCCGCCGGAAAACGCGCCACGCGCGCACGGGGGTGCGATCCCCAACGACGCGAACCCGGCTTGCATGGGGTGCCCGATGCGATCTCCGCCTCTTAAGTCCGCAGCAGTGCTGTGCCTGACGTTCAGCGTGCTGGTGCGCGCGGCGCCGCCACCACTGCCCGCCGAGCATCTCACCGTGCAACCCCTGCCGCCGAAGAGCCCGCACTGGGTGTACGTGTTCGATGACGCGTTCTATAACGAAATCGATTCCCGCGTGCATCTGTTCGACGGCGACACCTATCGTCGTCTCGGGCAGATCGACGCCGGCTTTGTCCCAAGCGTCAATCTCTCGCCCGACGGCGCGACCACGGTCGTGGCCACGAGCTATTTCGCCCGCGGTAGCCGCGGCACGCGCACCGACGTGGTCGAGTTCACCGACAACACCACGCTCGCCACGAGCGGCGAAATCGTGCTGCCGCCCAAGCGCGTCGAGACGGTTCCCAGTCTCTTCAACATCGCCTACAGCGCCGACGGCCACTTCCTGTACGCGGCCTATGTGACGCCCGCCGCCTCATTCGGCGTCCTGGATCCGGCGCGGCGGACGGTGCTGGGGGAGATCGACACCGCCGGTTGTGTGCTGGTGATCCCCTCCGGGCCGAACCGCGTTTCGTCCCTGTGTGAAAGCGGCCGCCTGCTCACCGTCACCCTCGACACGCAAGGTCACGAGGCCTCGCGCGCACTGTCGGAACCGTTCTTCGACGCCGACGGCGATCCGGTGTTCGTGCAGGGCATCCCGACCATCCGCGGCTACGCGTTTCTGTCCTTCCTGGGTGAAGTGCACGAGGTCGACCTGTCAGGCGCACAACCCGCCTTTACGCCGCCCTGGTCGCTGGTGAGCCCCGCCGAAAAGGGCCGGTGGCGCCCGGGTGCGGAACAGGTGGGCGCCATTCACCGCGGGCTCGGACGGCTGTACGTGCCCATGCACCAGGGCGGCGAAGGCACGCACAAGGATGGCGGCACGGAAATCTGGGTGTTTGACATGGCCAGCCACCGGCGCCTGGCACGCTGGCCCGTGCATGCGGCCGGCCTCTCGCGGGTGCTCGCCGTGCAGGTGTCGCAGGATCCCGCGCCGATCCTGTTTGCCGCGACCGACCACTCCGACGTGGCCGTGCTCGACGCCCTCAGCGGCCGTCTGCGGCACGTGGAGAAGCACCTCGGCCAGACGCCCTGGATGATGCTGACTCCTTGAAAGTACGGGGCATGTGATGCACTCGCTCGATCATCTGTTCGAACACTCCTCGCGCTCGCTGGCGCGGCGCACCTCGCGCCGCAGCCTGCTTGCCTCCCTGGGTCAGTTGCTGACCGGCGCCGCGCTGCTGCCGCTGTTGCCGGTGGATCGCGGCGGCCGCGCGTGGGCGAGCGACGCCACCCCCAAGCCCGACAGTCCCGAGAGCTGTGAGTACTGGAAGTACTGCGCCATCGACGGCTTCCTGTGCTCGTGCTGCGGCGGCACCTCCAGTACCTGTCCGCCGGGCACCGCGCCCTCGCCCATCACCTGGATCGGCACGTGCCACAACCCCGGCGACGGCCGCGATTACATCCTGTCCTACAACGACTGTTGCGGGAAGACCAGCTGCGGCAACTGCGAGTGCAACCGCAACGAGCGCGAGAAGCCGACGTACCGGCCGTCGCGCAACAACGACCTCAACTGGTGCATGGCCAACGCCGACTCGAACTATCACTGCTCGGTGTCCATCATCCTGGGAGTCGCGGAAAAATGAGGCGTCGCGGCCCGCTCGCCCGCGGCGTCGCGCGCGGCGCGCTCGCCTGGGCCGTGCCGGCGGTGGTGAGCCTCGTGACGGCGCCCGCCGCGCGCGCCGCCGAGGCCCCCTCGCCGGCGTACCCGGCGGGTTTCGGCAGCTTCCAGGCGAACTGCGCCGTGTGCCACGGACCGGCCGGCGCCGGAGTGCCGGCGCTGGCGCCGCCACTGCTGTCCTACCCCGCGCGCTACGCCGCCAGCACCGAGGGACGCCGGCAGCTCGCGCTGACCGTGCTGTACGGCATGGTCGGCGACATAACTGTCGATGACAAACACTACAACTTCCAGATGCCGGATTTCGCACGCCTGGATGACGCCACCCTGGCGGCTACACTCAACTTCGTCGTGTTCGATCTCGGCCACGCGCCCGCGGACGTGAAACCCCTCACCAGCGAGGAGATCGGCGCCGAGCGCGCCCATGCGGTGGACGGCACCGCGGTGCGCGAACACCGCAAGAGCGTCGCACCGGGCGGAAGCTAGACACATGCGGCGCCTGCTGTTGCTGGCCGCAACCGGGCTGGCTGTGACCGCCCTCGCCGGCGCGGCGAGCGCGAGCCCGGGCCAGGACTACATGCTCTACTGCATGGGCTGTCACGGCGCCGAAGCCCAGGGTGTGGCGGGCAAGATCCCACCGCTCGCCGGAGCGCTTGCGCGGTTCATGCGCACGAGCGAAGGACGCAACTACGTGCTGCGGGTGCCCGGCGCGGCCAACTCGGCCCTGTCGGATGCGCGCCTTGCAGCGGTGCTCAACTGGCTGACCGAGCGCTACGGCGCCCCGGACGAACCGCGCCCTGCGCCGTTCACCGAAGAGGAAGTGACCCTCGCACGCCGCGTACCGCTTGCCAACGTGCAGGCGGCGCGGCGCGAAGTGGTGCGCAACCTCGCGGCGAGCGGTGCAGCGCCGTCAACGGACTATTAGTGACCTCCGCTGGGGCCGGTAGCGGGAACAATGTTCCCGAACAATCCGTTGCTCTCACCATCCGGACCCGCCGTGAAGTACAGCGTGTCTGAGCTCGAGCCACGGCCGCCGCCGAGGGTCAGGGTCCACAACCCGTCGATGACCAGCGGCTTGCCGTGAGCATCGTCAAGCTCATCGATAAACCGGCCATTGTCGTCGAATGCGTCGATCCGGCCGTTGCCAAAGTTGCCGACCAGGATCTTGCCGCTGAACGGGCCAAATGCGAACGAGGCGCGGGTGATGCCCCATGGCGAGTTGAGCGGTCCGCGGCTGGCAAACCGGCGCAGCAGATGGCCGTCGGTATCGAAGACATCCACAAAGCCATGGCCCGGCCCCGCCACGTCGTCGTGTTTCGCAGCGTTCTGTCGCGCGTAGGTCACGAACAGGTCGCCATCGATGTTCGCGATGCCAAACGGCGCGTAGCCGGCGGGGATATCGGGATCGGCGAAGCCGCCGTCCGTGGTCGCGGGCGTGAACAGGCCGTCTGAGCCGGTCGGCCCGAACACATCGATCGTCCCGGCGCGGAAGTTGGTCGCGTACAGAAACGCTCCCTTGGCGCTCAGGCCGAACACCAGACCCTTGTAGACGGCGCCGTTCCCGGCGGCGGGAGACGAGGAGTTGTCGACCGCGATCACCGCATTGTCGGCCGGGTTCAAACCTCCGGCCCACGCGGAAACAGTGCCATCCTCGGTGGCGAAGATGAACACCGCCGGCAGCTTCGTGCCCGGCACGAGGAACGCGCTTGAAGGATTCCACACGATTCCGGTCGGCGCCGCTGGAGCCGGATTCGGCGGATTATTCGGATCAACCGCATGGCAGGAGGCGGCAGGCACGACATTGCCCGGCAGCGGGATCGACACTTGCAGCGGCACTTTCGTGCCAGCGCCGCTGTAGAGGGTCGAGCATCCGGTGCCATTGTCGTTGACCCAGAAAGGACTGCCCGCCGGGCTGAAGGCAACGCCCCAGGCGTTCTGCAGCACTGGGTCCTGCACTGTGGCGCGACCGGATACGTTGGATACCAGAGGCGCGACCACGTAGGCGTTGCGCTGGGCGCGCGAATCGTCCTCAGCGGCGCCCGCGATCGTGGCGCCCGCGGCGAGGACGATCACCGCCGTCGCTTTCAGGGGTCGGGTGAGCTGGCACATGACTACATTCCTTGTGTGGTTTTTAGAAGTCGGACGTGCCGTGAGTGCCGCAAAACCCGGCGCTGGTTCAAAAGGCCACAGACGCAGGTGGCTTGCCGCGCTCACCGGTCGAACCTGACGGGCGGCGCGGGGCGCGCTGACCCCACGCCCAGCTTCCGATCCAGGCGTGGCTCAGGCGTTATTGACGGAAAATCATCGTGACACCGAAGGTGCGCGGCCGGAACGCGAAGTCGCGTTGCACCCGGGTGACGCCGGGCACCAGCGGATTGATCGTAGTGTTGAAATCCGTGAGTCTGTGCGTGTCCGTCACATTGTCGACGAAGGCAGCCAGCGACCATGCACCGAACTGCATCCCGCCACGTACGCTGGCGAAAGTGGTGGCGTCGAGCACGAAATTCGCCGCATCGAATTGCGAGCTGCCCGAATTCTGGCTCGCCGTGGTCCATTTTGCGCGACCCTCATATTCGGCATCGAGGCGCACAAAGGATTCGTGAGTGAAGACGTTGAACCGGTATTCCACGCCCGCAGAAACCGTAAACGGCGACGTGGGCTGACCACCCCCGGTTTCACTGCTTGCACCCACGATGGCATCGCCATTGGCCACCAGCGGGCGCGGATCGAGCCCGGTTGTGCTGAAGCGGAAGTCCTCGGTGTAGCGCGCCTGGGTGTAACCGGCGGCCAGCTCGAGGCTCAGGCCGCCGCTCATGGCAATGTCCGCCTGCACGTCGGCACCTTTGGCAACCGCCTGCCCGGTATTGGCGATGAAGGAGATCTGGCAGACCGGCGGGACGATCAGCTGCTGGATGTTGTTCCACCTGATGTAATAGATGCTGCTCGCGAGGCGCACGCGGTTGTTGAAATTGTTCTTTGCCCCCACCTCGTAGCTGTTCACCGAATCGGAGCTGAAGGTCGCTGGATCGGTAGCAATACCGAAGTTCAAGAAATCCGTGGGGCAGGCAGCGTTGGGGATCGGATTGTTCGCGCCGCCAGGACGGAAGCCCTTCGCGTAAGTCGCATAGTACATGTCATCCGGATCCATCTGGAACTGCAGGCTCACTTTCGGCGTAAAGGCGTTCTCCTGGTTGTTACCGTTGCCGGTCCTCGGGGCAGCGTAAAGCTGCGGACCGCCGGTGAGCGTGTCGAATGTGTACTTCATGCGCGAATAGCGTGCCCCGGCGGTCGCCTTGAGCCGATCGGTCAGTCCGTAGGTCAGCTCGCCGAACACCGCAACCTGCTCGTCCTTTGAGTTGGTCTTGAGAAAGTAGGAATCGTTCGGAAAGCGCGCGTCGTAGAGAACCGGGTTGCCGCTGCCGTCGACGAACACCTGGGTGTACGGCACGCCCAGCACGGTCATCGTGAGCTGATTGAGCATCGGGTCGTGGATCTGCTCGAGATAGCTCTGGCGGTTCTCGCTGGCGAACACACCGGCGGTCCACAGCAGCCGCGCCTTTGGATCCGTGGACTGCAGGCGGATTTCCTGGGTGATGTTCTGCTGTCCGTTGTCGACCGTCGCAGGCGCAAGATAGTTGAGGCCGGGAACGTGCAGGCCGTTGCCGTCGAGGAGTGGGTAGGGGACCTGCCATGCCGGTGCCCCCGCTACGCACGCTGATGATATTGCCGGGTTGCAGAATATCGGCGCCGCGTTCTGCGTCTGGTAGTAACCCAGGTTGTAGAGTGTGCCGTCGTAGCCCGTCTGATTCTGACGGTGAAAGTAGGAGGTATTGGAGATCAGGCGGGCAGAGCCGATCTCCCCTTCGACCTTGAGTGCCGGCAGATACCACTTATCGGGGGATGAGTGCCGGGTCGGGTTGGCGTTCACGAAACGATTGTTGCCTGGATCGGAATACAGCGGCCAGTAGTTCGCTATGTCGTTCCGCGCCCGGTCCTGGTAGTAGATGCTCGGGGTAATCGACCAGTTCTCCGACGGCGCCCACAGCCCCGCGAGCCGTAGCAGCACCGTCTCATCGTGGTTCGCATTCTTGTCCACGACGGCGAGCGTGTAAGGATCGATGCGGTCGATCCAGCCGCCGTCCTTGCGGTACCAGACTGCCAGGCGCGCGCCGAACTTCCCCTCCACCAGCGGTCCGCCGACGGCCACGCCCGCCTCGTAGCTGGGATCACCACCTTGCGTCGAGGAGAGCTCCGCACGGCTGTAGATACTCGTCTTGGTGAGGCTCGGTTGCGTCGTGATGTAGCGCACCGTGCCGCCCTCGGACCCCGAGCCGAACAGCGTGCCCTGCGGCCCGCGCAGCACTTCCACCCGGTCGATGTCGAAAGACTTCGGCAGCGCCTCGTCGGGGCTGAACGCGAGGGCGCGCATCTGAATCGGGGTGTCGTCGAGATAGATGCCGGTCGTGCCGGCGCCGCCGGTTCCGGAGATACCGCGGATGGAGATATTGTTCGTGCCGGAGTTGTCGAAGTTCACTCCGGGCGTGAAGCGCGCCACTTCCGAAAAATCCTTGATGCCGCGATTATCAAGGCTCTCCTGCGTCAGCGCCGTCACGCTGATGGGTACCCTGCTCAGGCTTTCCTCGCGGCGCGTGGCGGTCACGATGACTTCCTGCAAAGGCCCGCCGGTTGCCTCGCTCCCCTGCGTCTGCTCCTGAGCCCGGCTCGCACCGGGGGCGCAGGCGAGCAAGGCCAACGCCGCGCACGGCGCCCTGGCGAGCGCGCGCGTCACCACCGATCTGCTGTCCTGAGTAAGCCGCATATGGTCTCCCCACACCCGTTTTGCGTTATTTCGCCACACCGACAGTGCGGCACTCTAGTCACAAGCCCGCCCGAGCTCAACCACGCAGGCCGCGGCTCACCGGCAGCGTGCGCACGCGCTTGCCGGTGGCTGCGTAGATGGCGTTGCACAGCGCTGCTGCGACGCACGCGGTGCCGGTCTCGCCGACCCCGCCCGGGCTCTCGCCGCTGGTGACCAGATGGGCCTCGACCCGCGGCGCTTCGGACATCCGCAACGCCGGAAAATCATTGAAGTTGCTCTGCTGCACGCGGCCGTTGGCGATCGTGATCTCGTTGCCGAGCGCCGCGCTCAGCCCGAACATCACGCCGCCCTCGAGCTGCGCCCGCACCGTATCGGGATTGACCACCTGGCCGCAGTCGATGACACACACCACGCGCTCCACCCGCGGCTCACCCTTGGCGTTCACGCTGACCTCGGCGACCTGGGCGAGATAGCTGCCGAACGCGTACTGGATGGACACGCCGCGGCCGCTGCCGGCGGGCAGCGCGGTTCCCCATCCGGCGCGATCGGCCGCGAGATCCAGCACCGCGCGCATGCGCGGCTCCTTCAGCAGCGCGCGCCGGTAACGCACCGGATCCTGCTGCGCCGCCGCCGCCAGCTCATCGATGAAGCTCTCCACCGCGAACACGCTGCGGGTCGGACCCACTCCACGCCACCAGCCCGTCGGAACGCCCGGCGGATCGCGGCGCACGAAGCGCACTTCCATATTCTCCAATGGGTAGGCCAGATCCGCGGCCGACGTTACCGCGTCCAGATCCACACCGTTCTTGACCGTTTCCTCGCCGTAGTACAGCGCCCACAATCCGGCGCCTGCGATGGTCTGGCGCCACGCGACAGGCATGCCGCGCGCATCCAGCGAAGCGGACAGACGATCCACGTAGTAGGGGCGGTAGCGGTCGTGCTGGATGTCCTGCTCGCGACTCCACAGCGCTCTCACCGGGCCCTGCACATGCCGGGCGATGCGCGCCGCCAGCACGATGCCGTCCACCTCCAGGCGCCGACCGAAGCCGCCGCCGATGAGGTGACTGTGAAGGCGGATCTGCTCGGGCTTCAGACCGAGCGCGGCGAGCTTCGCCACCGCGCGATCGGATGCCTGGGTGCCGACCCAGATCTCGCACTCGTGCTCGCGCCAGTCAACCGTGCAGTTCATCGGCTCGAGCGAGGCGTGGGCGAGAAATGGCTGGTGATAGATCGCCTCGACGTGAGTCACGGCGCGTGCCGTGGCCGGCGCGGGTTTGGCCTTACTGGCGGCCACCGCGCCTGCCTCATGAACGGCAGCCTCGAGGTCCGCCACGATCGCCGCCTGTTGCACGGCGGCGTTCGGCCCATCGTTCCAGCGCGGCGCCAGCGCCTTCATCCCCTGCATGGCCGCCCAGGTGTCATCCGCCACCACGGCGATCACATCGCCCTCGTCCACCACCTGCCTCACACCGCGGACGGCGAGCGCCGCATCGCTTGCGAGCTCGGCGATCGTCCCGCCCTCGACGGGCGCAAGCGCGATCAGCGCCACCTTCGAGTGCGGCGGCCGCGCGTCGATGCCGAACAGCGCGCTGCCGTCCACCTTCTCCGGCGTGTCGCGCCTGGGCGTGGCGCGACCGATGAGCCTGAAGTCCTTCGCGGCCTTCAGGGGTGGCGCCGCGGGCACCGGCAGGGCGGCGGCTGCGGCGGCCAGCGCCCCATAGGTGAGGCGGCGGCCGGAGGCGGCGTGTATGACTTCACCGCGCTGTGCCTGGCAGGTGCCGATGGGCACGCGCCAGCGCTTCGCCGCCGCCTCAATCAGCATCAGGCGCGCGGTCGCACCCGCCTGCCGCAGGGGCGTCCAGCACTGGATGATGGACAGGGAGGTGCCGGTGGACTGGTCTCGCTCGATGCCCTCAGGTGCGGCTGGATCGACCGCGAATCCGTAGACGGCAGGATCCGGCGGGGCGGCCTCCACCGTGATCGCCGCCAGATCGACTTCCAGCTCCTCCGCGATCAGCATCGGCAGTGAGGTGAAGACCCCCTGCCCCATCTCGACCTTGGGCATCACGCACGTGATACGCCCGTTCGGCTCGATGCGCACGTAGGCGTTGAGCGTGCCGCGAGCGGCCGTGCCGCCGTGCACCACCTGCTGCCGGCGCCGCAGCGCGACGCCGAGCACCAGCGCCCCGCCCACCGCGGCGGAAATGAGCACGAACTGCCGCCGCGTGACCGACGCCGCCACGCTCATGACCCATCCGCCCCCGGCGCGGCCGGTGCAGCGTGCGCCACGGCGCGCGCCTTGCGCCAGGTGTCCACGATCAGGAAGGCGCCGACCGCCACCGCCAGCGACACCACGCTCCAGAACAGCTGTCGCGCCATCTCGCCGGGGGTGAGAGCCATACCAATCAGCACCGCCGCCATGCCGGCGAGCGCGGCATAACTCAGCCACGGGAACAACCACATCGAGAGCGCGGGCGCGGGTGCGCCGCTCGCCTCGCGCGCGCGGCGCAGGCGGATATGTGCCAGGGCGATGATCATGTAGATGAATACCACCAGCGCGCCGGAGGCGTTCACCAGGAACGCGAACACCGTCTGTGAGGAGGTGATCGCCGCGAGGATGCCGAGCACGCCGGCGATGCTGCCCATCCACACCGAGCGTGTCGGCACGCGCCGCGCGTTCACCTGCACCAGCCATTGCGGCGCGTCGCCGTGCTCGGCCAGCACGAACAGCACCCGCGAGCAGACATAGAACGCGGAGTTCAGACACGACAGCACCGCGGTGAGGATGACGGCGCTCATGGCGACGCTCGCCCACTTGAAGCCCATGGTGGTGAGCGCCAGCGTGAACGGCGATTCGCCCACCTGCACGCGCAGCCACGGCACCACCGTGACGATCAGCAACACCGAGCCCACGTAGAAAGTCAGGATGCGCACGATCACCGAGCTGCTCATCTTCGCCACCGCGCGCGCCGGCTCCTTGGACTCGGCCGCGGCGATGGTGGTGATCTCCGCTCCGGTCAGCGAGAAGTACACGGTCACCGCGCCGGCCAGCACTGCCACCCAGCCGTTGGGCATGAAGCCGCCGTAGGCGCTCAGGTTGCCAAACGTCGGGCCGTTGCGCGAGGTGAAGCCGCAAGCGTAGGCCGCCGCGAGCGCGATGAACACCAGAATTGCGGCCACCTTTATGGAGGCGAACCAGAACTCAAACTCGCCATACGAGCGCGCCGACATGAGATTCACGGCGGTCATGATTCCCATGAGCGCCAGTCCCAACAGCCACGGCGGCAAGTCCAGCCAACCGTGCAGGATGTTGGCGCCGGCGATTGCCTCCACCGGCACCACGATCATCCAGAAGTACCAGTACAGCCAGCCGGCGACGAACCCCGCCCACGGACCCAAGCCCGCGCGCGCGAACTCGGTGAACGAGCGCACCGCCGGCAGCGCCACCGCCATCTCACCCAGCATGCGCATCACCAGCAGCACCAGCGTTCCGGTGATCAGATAGCTCAGCACAATCGCAGGGCCGGTCGCGGCGATCGCGGCGCTGCTGCTGACGAACAGGCCCGCGCCGATCATCCCGCCGATCGAGATCATGGTGATATGGCGTGGCTGCAGTGAGCGGCTGAGCTCCGGCATGCGCTTCCCCCTCAGGTGGCTCATTGAGGTCGCGGCCGCGGCGCGTGCCCACGCGAGGCCGCCCGCGCCGTCTGCAGTAACAGCGGCGACAGCTTCGATCGTAACTCCGCCAGCGTCCAGCGGCTGGTGGGAGCGGAGATGTTCACGGCGGCGAGCGGCTGGCCGTCCTCCCCGAGCACCGCGGCGGCAATGGTGACGTCGCCGCGGTAACACTCCTGGTCCGACCAGGCATAGCCCGCCTCGCGCGCCGCCTGGATGCGCTTCAGTATCTGCTTCGGATCGGTGAGCGTCAGCGGCGTCAAGGGCCGCAGCTCCGAGCGGCGCACCACCCGCAGCGCAGCCGCCGCCGGCAGGGCCGACAGGTAGGCACGTCCCGAGGCCGTGCAGTACATCGGCAGACGCCGCCCGACCGGCATGTGAATGTGGAAGCGCTTCAGGCTCGGGAAACGGGCGATGAACACCATGTCCGCGCCGTCCGGCTCCGACAGGCTGACGGATTCGCCGCTCGCCTGGTTGAGGTCGATGAGATGCGTGGTCGCCTGTTCGAGCAGCGCGTGCCCCGCGAGGTAGGCATGCGCCAGCGACAGGGCACGCGGCGTCAGCACCCAGCGCCGCGCGCGCGCATCGCGCCTGAGGAATCCCAGGCGCACCAGCGTGTGCGTGCAACGCTGGGCCGAGCTGGTCGTCATGCCGACGCCGGCGGCGAGCTCCGCCAGGCTCAGCCCGCGCCGCTCGCCGCCGAAGGTTTCGAGCATGGCGAGCGCCTTCTGCACCGAACTGTTGAAGAGCGGGTCGCGCGCTGGCACCGGGCGTGGCTTGCGCGGCGTACGCTTCATTTGAAATGCAGTATAGAGCTATCGATAATCGATAGTCTACGCGGTGAGCCGTGCCAGCCCGTCCATGTAGGGCTGCAGTGCCGGCGGCACGCCGACCGAACCGTCCTCGTTCTGGAAGTTCTCGAGCACCGCCACCAGCGTGCGGCCGACCGCGAGTCCCGAGCCGTTCAGGGTGTGCACGGCTTCCGGCTTGCCGCTTTGCGGATTGCGCCAGCGCGCCTGCATGCGGCGCGCCTGGAAGGCCTCGAAGTTGCTGCACGAGGAAATCTCGCGGTAACGCTGCTGCGACGGCAGCCACGCTTCCAGGTCGTAGGTCTTGGCGCTGCCGAAGCCGATGTCGCCCGCGCACAGCGCCACGGTGCGGTACGGTAGCTGCAGCCGGCGCAGCACGGCTTCCGCGTGCCCGGTCAGCTCCTCGAGCGCGGCGTAGGAGTCGGCCGGCCGCACGACCTGCACCAGCTCCACCTTGTCGAACTGGTGGTTGCGGATCATGCCGCGTGTGTCCTTGCCGGCAGCGCCCGCCTCGGAACGGAAACACGGCGTGTGCGCCACCCATTTGAGCGGCAGCGCTTCCGCGGGCACGATCTGCTCGCGCACCAGGTTGGTGACCGGTACCTCGGCGGTCGGGATGAGGTAGAACGGCTGCTCGCCGCGTACCGCGAACAGATCCTGCTCGAACTTCGGCAGTTGCCCGGTGCCGACCAGCGCTTCGGGTCGCACCAGGTACGGCACGTGCACTTCGGTGTAGCCATGCTCGCGCGTATGCAGGTCCAGCATGAACTGCGCCAGGGCCCGGTGCAGGCGCGCCACCTGCGCGCGCATCACCACGAAGCGGGCGCCCGAGATGCGCGCCGCGGCCTCGAAGTCGAGCCCCGCGAGCCGCTCGCCGAGCTCCACATGATCGCGCGGCTGGAACGCGAAGTGGCGCGGTTCGCCCCAGCGCCGCACCTCGAGGTTGGCGCTCTCGTCGTGCCCGTCGGGGACCGAGGCGTGCAGCAGATTCGGCAGCCCGAGCTGCCATTGTTCGAGTTCGGCCTGCACCGCTGCCAGCGCTGCTTCCGCCGCGCCGAGGCCCGCAATGAGACCCTCTCCCCTGGCGATCAGCGCGCTCATGTCCTCGCCGCGCCCCTTGGCCGCCCCGACCGCTTTGGCGTTGGCGTTGCGCTCGGCGCGCAGCCGATCGACCTCCACCTGCCAGGGCTTGCGCTTCTCCTCCAGCGCCTGGAGCGCCGCCACATCGAGCGGGTAGCCGCGCCGCGCGAGATTGCGCGCCACGGCGTCCGGATCGGTGCGCAACAGCTTCGGATCGATCAAGCTTCAACCTTTCGATGCGGGCCGGGCCCGCAGGCGGGCGAGCGCCTCGCTGATTTTCACTTCCAGACCGCGGGGAACCGGACGATAGTATCGCCGATCCGGCATCTCATCCGGCAGGTAGCGCTCCCCGGCGGCGAACGCTTCGGGCTCATCGTGTGCGTAACGGTAATCGCGCCCGTAACCTAAGTTCTTCATCAGGCGCGTCGGCGCGTTGCGCAGCCGCAGCGGCACCTCCAGCGTGCCGAACTCGCTGACGTCCGCCATGGCCTCACCCATGGCGACGTACACCGCGTTGCTTTTGGGCGCGCAGGCGAGATACACCACCACCGTGGCGATGGCCAGCTCGCCTTCCGGGGTCCCGAGGCGCTCGTAGGCCTCCCAGCCATCGAGTGCCAGGGCGAGCGCGCGGGGATCGGCGAGTCCGATGTCCTCCACCGCCATGCGCGCCACCCGCCGCGCGACATAGCGCGGATCGCAGCCGCCATCGAGCATGCGGCACAGCCAGTAGAGCGCCCCGTCGGGATCGGAGCCGCGCACCGCCTTGTGCAACGCGGAGATCTGCTCGTAAAACTGATCGCCACCCTTGTCGAAGCGGCGCTGCCCGCCGGCTGCCACCTCCTGCGCCACCGCGACAGTCAGCACGCGCGCGGCGCCGCCGGCCGCCAACAGGCCCGCGGCCAGCTCCAGCATGTTGAGCGCCCGGCGCGCATCGCCGTCGGCGGCGCGGGCGATGAGATCCAGTGCCGCCGGTTCCGCCTGCAGCTGCTCCTCACCCAGTCCCCGATCCGGATCGCGCAACGCCGCGTGCAGCAGCACGGTGAGATCCTCCACCGACAGGGCCCGCAACACGTACACGCGCGCGCGCGACAGCAGCGCGCTGATTACCTCGAAAGACGGATTCTCGGTGGTCGCGCCCACGAAAGTGAGCGTGCCGTCCTCCAGGTACGGCAGGAACGTATCCTGCTGCGCCTTGTTGAAGCGGTGCACCTCGTCCAGGAACAGCAGCGTCGGTCGCCCGTCCCGGGCGCGCACGGCGCGCGCCGCCTCCACCGCGGCGCGGATGTCCTTCACGCCGGCCATGACGGCCGAGAGCGCGATGAACTGCGCGTTGGAAGCCCGGGCAATGAGCCGCGCGAGCGTGGTCTTGCCGGTGCCCGGCGGGCCCCAGAAGATCAGCGAGTGCAGTTGCCCGGTGGCGATGCTGGCGGACAACGGCTTGCCGGGACCCAGCAGGTGTTGCTGGCCGATGAACTCGCTCACGGTGCGCGGGCGCATGCGGTCCGCGAGCGGTCGCAGAGCATCACGGTCACTTGGGTCGCGCGCAGTCACGGCGCGCTCACTTGCGGGGTGTGCCGATCACATCGGTGCCCGCGGGCGGCGTGAAACTCACCTCGCCCGGGGCCACCGGACCATTGCGCTCGATTTTCTCGAAACTGACGGTCGCGGTCTGGCCGAGCCGGTCCTCGAGGATCAGGCGTTTCAGATCCCCGTGCGCGAAGCCGAACAGCGCGCTGCGGAAATCCGCCTCGGCGCCGCGCGGTTCCACCAGCACCCACTCGAGGCCCAGGCGCTCCCCGGCGGGGGTGATGCTGAAGCTCTTGTGCACGTCCGCCGCGCCCGACAGCAACATGGCAGGCGTCGCCGACAGCGCGGCGTCGAGCGGTTTCACGGTCACCTGCTGCAGATCGCGGTCGAGAAACCACAGGTTCGTTCCGTCGCAAACCATGAGTTGACCGTGGCCGGCGGCAGCACCGCCGCCGGAGGCGGCGCCCTGCGGATGAATCTCCCAGCTGAACTTCCCCGGACGCGCCACGATGAGTGTGCCGGTGGCGCGGTCGATTTCGCGGCCGTGCGGATCGACGAGGGTCTGCAGGAAGCTCGCGCGCAGGGTCTTGAGATCATCCAGATAGCTGTCGAGCGGGGTGGCGGACGCCGGCGCCGCGACGCCCGCAGCGAGCGCGCTCAGCAGCCATGCCGCGGCCCCCAGGCGCCGCAGCCGCGCGCGCCTTCCCTGTGGCAGGAGTGCCGGGAGCGACATCTTCAGTCCTCCGGCGGCGCGGGCGCCAGCACGTCGCGCGCGCCATTGGCCTGCAGCGGCCCCACCAGCCCCGCCTGCTCCATCCCTTCCAGCAGCCGCGCGGCGCGGTTGTAGCCGATCTTCAGTCGCCGCTGCACGTACGATATGGAGGGCTTGCGCTCGCTCGTTACGATCCGCACCGCCTCGTCGTACAGCGGATCCTGCTCGGCCTCCTCGCCGCCATCGCCGCCGTCGCTCTCGCCCTCCTCGCCCGACAGTCCCGGGATCGGGAATCTGGGTCCGGACAGCACTTCCTCGAGGTAGTTCGGCGGGTGCGGCGTCTTCAGCGCCTCCACCACGCGATGTACTTCCTGATCGGATACGAACGCACCGTGCACGCGGGTGGGGAGCGAGGTGCCCGGGGGCAGATACAGCATGTCGCCGTGCCCGAGCAGCGTCTCCGCACCCATCTGGTCGAGAATGGTGCGCGAGTCGACCCGCGCCGAGACCTGGAAGGCGATGCGGCAGGGAATATTCGCCTTGATGAGTCCGGTGATCACATCGACCGAGGGTCGCTGGGTCGCGAGCACCAGGTGAATGCCCGAAGCGCGCGCCTTCTGCGCCAGGCGCGTGATGAGTTCCTCCACTTTCTTGCCGACGATCATCATCATGTCGGCGAACTCATCGACCACCACCACCACGTAGGGGAGCGGCGTCAGGTCCAGGATCTGCCTCTGATCGATGCTCGGGTCGTTGGCGGCCCTGAGCATCATCACCGGATCGCGTATCGGCCTGCCGGCGTCGCTGGCATCCTTCACCCGCCGGTTGAAGCCGGCGATGTTGCGCACGCCGAGGGCCGCCATGAGCTGGTGGCGGCGATCCATCTCGGCCACACACCAGCGCAGCGCGTTGGCGGCCTGTTTCATGTCGGTCACGACCGGCGCCAGCAGGTGCGGGATGCCCTCGTACACCGAGAGCTCCAGCATCTTCGGGTCGATCATGATGAGGCGCACGTGCTCGGCGGTGGACTTGTAGAGCAGCGACAGCACCATCGCGTTGAGCGCGACCGACTTGCCCGAGCCGGTGGTGCCTGCGATCAGAAGATGCGGCATGCGCGTGAGGTCGGCGACCACCGGCTGGCCACCGATGTCCTTGCCGAGCGCCAGCGCCAGCGGCGAGTGCATCTCGTCGTAGGCCCGCGAGCGGATGATTTCCCCGAGCGTGACCACCTCACGCTTCTCGTTGGCGATCTCCAGTCCCATCACGCTCTTGCCCGGAATGACCTCCACCACGCGCACGCTCAGCACCGACAGCGCGCGCGCCAGGTCCTTGGCGAGCGCCGTGATCTGGCTCGCCTTCACGCCCGGCGCCGGGCGCAGCTCGAAGCGTGTGACCACCGGGCCCGGCTGCACCGCCACCACCTCCGCATCGATGGTGAAGTCCTTGAGCTTCATCTCCACGAGCCGCGACAGCGCCTCGAGCGCTTCGGCGGAATACAGCGGTTCGTGCGGCGGCGGATCATCCAGCAGCTTCAGTGGCGGCAGCTCGCTCGCCTTGGGCGGATCAAACAGCGGCACCTGGCGTTCGCGCTCGACGCGCGCGCTTTTCTCGACCACCGGCAGCGGCGGCTCGATGCGCGGTGGCGCCCGCGTGGCGGACTTTTTCTGATCGCTCTCCATCGCCTCCTTGCGCGCCTGGCGCCGTTCGCGCCCTTCCGCGGCATCGCGCGCCGCGGCCGAGCGCGTGCGCAAGCGGCCGATTGCGGCCCAGGCGAGCGCACCTAAGCGGTCCATGATGGTGAGCCAGGAGACGCCAAAGGCGAGTGACAGACCCGCCATCCAGGCGGCGATCATCACCAGCGTGGCGCCGAGAAAATCCAGCCCCGCAACCAGGCCCTCACCCACCACGCTCCCCACCACGCCGCCGGCCGTCTGCCGCAATGCCCCCGGCTGCCAGTGCAGCGTCGTGAGCCCGCAGCTCGCCACCAGCACCAGCACGAACCCCGCGATGCGCACCAGGGTGTTAGCGCGCGAGGCGCCCTGCGCCTTCATGCGGCGCTGCAGGCCCCAGCAGGCCGCGCCCAGCACCAGCGGGAACAGGAACGCCGGGCGCCCAAAGAGAAAGAACAGCACATCGGCGAGCCACGCACCGATGACGCCGATACGGTTGTGCACCGGCGCGGAATTGCCGGTGAAGGAAAATCCGGGGTCATCGGGGCTGTAGGTGAGCAGCGCCATGAGCAGCACCAGCGCCACGATACCCAGCGCGATGATGGCGCTCTCGCGCAAGCCGCGGGTCACGGCCGATGTGAAGCGCGAAGCCGCGCGTGCCGACGCGGAGGTTTCAGCCAATCCCATGATTCTCCGTCTTAAGATAGACGGCTGCCATTATAGGGCTTGGTACCATGCACGGACGCTGATTCAATCGGGAGCTCCATGACGACCACCCGGCACAGTCGCCTCATCATCTTAGGCTCCGGACCCGCGGGCTACAGCGCCGCAGTCTATGCGGCGCGCGCCAATCGCACGCCGCTGCTGATCACCGGCGTGGAGCAAGGCGGACAGCTCATGACGACCACCGAGGTCGACAACTGGCCGGGCGATGTCGAGGGATTGCAGGGGCCGGCGCTCATGGAGCGCATGAAGCGCCACGCCGAGCGCTTCGCCACCGAGATCGTGAACGATCACGTGCAGGCCGTGGACCTCGGGGTGCGGCCCTTCAGGCTGCGCGGCGACGCCCGCGGTTACAGCTGCGATGCGCTCATCATCGCCACCGGCGCGACCGCCCGCTACCTGGGGCTGCCGTCGGAGGATCGCTTCCGTGGCCGTGGCGTCTCGGCGTGCGCCACCTGCGACGGTTTCTTCTTTCGCAACCAGCGCGTCGCCGTAGTCGGCGGCGGCAACACCGCGGTCGAGGAGGCGCTGTACCTGTCGCACATCGCGCAACACGTCACGCTGGTGCACCGGCGCGACAAGCTGCGTGCGGAAAAGATCCTGCAGGAGCGGCTGTTCCGCGAAGTGACCGCGGGCAAGATGTCGGTGATCTGGAACCACACGGTCGATGAGGTGCTCGGCAACGAGCACGGCGTGAGCGGTGTACGTCTGCGCCCGCTCATCGGCGGCACACCACAGGGGCTCCCCGTGACCGGCTTGTTCGTCGCCATCGGCCACACCCCCAACACCGCGCTGTTCGTGGGGCAGCTCGCCATGCGCGCCGGCTACATCACGGTGCGCAGCGGGCTCGATGGCGAGGCCACCACCACCAGCGTGCCGGGAGTGTTTGCAGCCGGAGACGTCGCCGACCACGTGTACCGCCAGGCCGTCACCTCGGCGGGCGCCGGCTGCATGGCGGCGCTCGATGCGGACCGCTACCTCGAGACGCTCGACACGCAAGCGCACGGCTAGATGGCACGCGAGCCATGCCCACCGACAAGGCCGAATTTCTGCGCAGCATCCACGAGCTCGAACCGCAGCAGTGGAATGCTCTGGGCGCGGACCGCAATCCCTTCACGCGCCACGAGTTCCTCGCAGCTCTCGAGCACACGCATTGCGTGGGCCCGGGCACCGGCTGGGAACCGCGCTACCTCGCCGTGCGCGATGCCAGCGGGCTCGCGGCGGCGGCAGCCACCTTCGTCAAGACGCATTCGTTCGGTGAATTCGTGTTCGACTTTGCCTGGGCGCGCGCCTACGAGCGCGTGGGCCGCCGTTACTACCCGAAGCTCACCCTCGCCGCGCCCTTCACGCCCGCGACCGGACCGCGCCTGCTGGTACGCGCCGATCTGGATCGGGACGCACTCAGCGCACGCTTGCTCGAGCGCCTGGAAGAGCACGCCACGAGCCACGGATTGTCCGGGGTGCATGCGCTGTTTCTCGATGAGCCGGCGCGCGCGGCCTGCGCGCAGCGCGGCTGGCTGTTGCGACGCGACTGCCAGTTTCACTGGAGCAATCGCGGTTACGCGAGCTTCGATGACTATCTGGGCACCTTCACCGCCGAGAAGCGCAAGAAGGCGCGTCGCGAGCGCCGCCGCGTCACGGATGCGGGCGTGCGCTTCGAGACGCGCTTCGGCGGCGAGCTCGACGAGCCGCTCCTCGACCGCATCTATGACCTGCACCGCGACACCTTTATGCGCCACGGCCACGAACCGTATCTGACGCGTGCGTTCTTCAGCGCGGTGGCGCGCGCGTTGCCGGAATCCTTCATGGTGAAGCTCGCCGTGCACGGACGCGCGGTGGTGGCGGCCGCGATCTTCTTCTGCTGCGAGGAGGCGCTGTTCGGTCGCTACTGGGGGGCGGCGGCCGACTACCACAGCCTGCATTTCGAGGCCTGTTACCACCAGGGGATCGAGTTCTGCATCGAACGCCGCATCGCGCGTTTCGAGCCCGGCACCCAGGGTGAACACAAAGTGAGCCGCGGGTTCGAGCCCGCCATCACCTGGTCGGCGCACTACATTGCCGATGCGCAGTTCCGCGCCGCCATTGCCGACTACCTGGTGCGCGAGGCGGGGGCCGTGCAAGCCTACGCGCTCGAGGTGCAGGGGCACGTCCCGTATCGCGGCCGGCGTACCGCCGGGCTTCCGTGAAAACCATCACCTGGCTGTCGCCGCAGGACGCGCCGGAGTGGTTTCCGCCGCTGGAGCAGGCGCTGGAGGAACCCAGCGGGTTGCTGGCGGCCGGTGGCGACCTGTCACCCGAGCGCCTGATCGCCGCCTACCGGCGCGGGATCTTTCCGTGGTACTCGCCGGGTCAGCCGGTGCTGTGGTGGTCGCCCGATCCGCGCGCGGTGCTGTTTCCCGAGGAGTTTCACTGCACGCGCAGCCTCGCCAAGACACTGCGCAACGCCGGCTTCAGCTACTCGATGGATGTCGATTTCGCCGCCGTCATCGATGGGTGCGCTGCGCCGCGCGCGGCGAGTCCCGGCACCTGGATCACCTCCGACATGCGCGCCGCCTACCTCGAGCTGCACCGCCTCGAGCACGCTCACAGCATCGAGATCTGGCGCGATGGCGCCCTCGTGGGCGGTCTGTACGGGGTGCGCCTGGGGGGAGTGTTCTTCGGCGAGTCGATGTTCAGCCGCGAACGTGACGCCTCCAAGGCCGCGCTCGCGCGCCTGGTCGCGGTGTGCCGGCGCAACAGTCTGGCGGTGATCGATTGCCAGCTGCCTTCGCGCCACCTCACGACTCTCGGCAGTCGCACCATCCCCCGCAGCCAGTTCCAGGCCCTGCTGCGCGAGCACGCGCGCACGCCGTCAGCGGCGCTCGCGGCCCCGTGAGGCGAGAGCCGCGCGAGCGCGGCACTCGTCGATGCTGCAAATTGCAACCGGAGCGCGCTTTGTGCTCCAATTCGCGCCCCCGCAGCCCTGAAGGGTGGTATGTCCAAAGAAGACGCGATCCAGATGGAAGGCGAGGTCGTCGAGACCCTGCCCAATACGACTTTCCGGGTGAAACTGAAGAATGGCCACGTGGTGACCGCGCATATCTCCGGCAAGATGCGCAAAAACTACATCCGCATCCTGACCGGCGATGCGGTCACCGTGGAGATGACCCCCTACGATCTGACCAAGGGCCGCATCATCTATCGCGGCAGGTGACCCCTAGGCAGGCACGGTGGGCAGCTGCGTCGGCTCGTACTGCAGCGCCAGCTGCGTGCCATCCTCTGAAACCGACACGCGCACGTGGCCACCGCCGGCGAGTCGGCCAAACAGCAGTTCCTCGGCCAGCGGGCGCTTGATGTGCTCCTGGATGGTGCGCGCCATGGGCCGGGCACCCATCTTGGGATCGTAGCCTTCCTTGGCGATCCAGCGCCGCGCGGCATCGTCGAGCGTGAGGGTGACGCCCTTCTGCTCGAGCTGCGCCTCCACTTCGACGATGAGCTTGTCGACCACGCGCTCGATGGTGACCGGATCCAGTGCCGCGAACTGGATGACGGCATCGAGGCGGTTGCGGAACTCGGGCGTGAAAATGCGGCGGATCGCCTCCAGGCCGTCGCTCGCATTATCGGCGTGCGTGAAGCCGATGGACGGGCGTGCCATCTCCAGCGCGCCAGCGTTGGTCGTCATCACGATGATCACGTGGCGGAAGTCCGCCTTGCGACCGTTGTTGTCGGTGAGCGTGCCGTGATCCATCACCTGCAGCAGCAGGTTGAACACATCGGGGTGCGCCTTCTCGATCTCATCGAGCAGCAGCACGCAGTGCGGGTGCTTGGTGATCGCCTCGGTGAGCAGGCCGCCCTGATCGAAGCCCACATAGCCGGGCGGCGCGCCGATCAGGCGCGACACGGTGTGCCGCTCCATGTATTCGGACATGTCGAAGCGCAGGAATTCCACGCCCATGGCGATCGCGAGCTGCCGCGTGACCTCGGTCTTGCCGACGCCGGTGGGGCCGGCGAACAGGAAACTGCCGACCGGCTTGCGCGCCTCGCCCAGGCCCGAGCGCGCCATCTTGATGGCGGCGGCCAGCGAGTCGATCGCCTTGTCCTGCCCGAAGATCACCAGTTTCAGGTTGCGCTCGAGGTTCTTGAGGATCTCACGGTCGGAAGTCGAGACGTTCTTGGCCGGAATGCGCGCCATGCGCGCCACGACGTCCTCGATGTGGCGCACTTCGACCGTCGCTTCGCGCTCGGCGATGGGTTTCAGCCGCGCGCGCGCGCCGGCCTCATCAACCACGTCGATGGCCTTGTCGGGCAGATGCCGCTCATTGATGTGCCGCGCGGCCAGTTCGGCCGCCGCGCGCAGCGCCTCGTCGGCATAGGTGATGCCGTGATGTTCCTCGAAGCGCAGCTTGAGTCCAAAGAGAATGTCGATCGTTTCCGCCACCGACGGTTCCACCACGTCGATCTTCTGGAAACGCCGGGCGAGGGCGTGGTCCTTCTCGAAGATGCCGCGGTACTCGTGGTAGGTCGTGGAGCCGATGCAGCGGATCTCGCCGTTGGTCAGCACCGGCTTGATGAGGTTGGAGGCGTCCATCACGCCGCCGGACGCGGCGCCGGCGCCAATGACGGTGTGGATCTCATCGATGAACAGGATCGCGCCGGGGAGCTTCTTCAGCTCGGTGATCACGCCCTTGAGGCGCTTCTCGAAATCGCCGCGGTACTTGGTGCCGGCGATCAGGGCGCCCATGTCGAGTGCGAAAATGGTGCAGTCGGACAGCACCTCGGGCACCTTGCCCTCGACGATCAGGCGCGCGAGGCCTTCGGCGATCGCGGTCTTGCCCACGCCGGCTTCACCGACGTAGAGCGGATTGTTCTTCCTGCGGCGGCACAGGATCTCGATGGTGCGTTCGACTTCGAGCTTGCGGCCGATGAGCGGGTCGATGCGCCCGTCCTGCGCCATGCGATTGAGATTGGTGGTGTACTTCTCGAGCGCGCTGCCGCCCTCGCCTTCGCGTTCGCCCTCCCCGCCAGGCTCCTCCTTGTCGGTCTTCTCCTCGGCGATCTTGGACATGCCGTGAGAGATGTAGTTGACCGCATCCAGGCGCGTGACGTGCTGGCGGTTGAGCAGGAACACCGCGTGGCTCTGCTTCTCGCTGAAGATTGCGACCAGCACGTTGCTGACGCCGACTTCCTTCTTGCCGCTCGACTGCACGTGAAAGACGGCGCGCTGCAGCACCCGCTGGAACCCGAGCGTCGGCTGCACTTCGCGCTCTTCGCCCTCCTCGAGCCGCGGGGTCGACTGGTCGATGTGGTCCTTCAGCTCCTGTTTGAGCTTGATGGTGTCCGCGCCGCAGGCGCGCAGCACTTCGCGCACCTTCGGGGTGTCGAGGATCGCGAGCAGCAGGTGCTCGACCGTCAGGTACTCGTGACGCGCCTCGCGCGCCTGGTGGAACGCGTCGTTGAGACAGTACTCGAGCTCGTTGGACAACACTTTGGACGGACCTTTCAGATTTGAGCGTTCAGGGCGAACCGTTCCCCGTTCAGAGCACAGGCGGCTTCAGGCCTCCTCCAGCGTGCACATCAGCGGGTGCTGGTTGTCCCGCGCGTACGTCGTCACCTGTGCCACCTTAGTTTCAGCGATCTCGTATGTGAAGACCCCACAGACCCCCTTACCCCGGGTGTGGACCTCGAGCATGATGCGCGTTGCCGTCGGGCGGTTCAGCGCAAAGAACTTTTCCAGCACATTGACCACAAACTCCATGGGGGTGTAGTCATCGTTCAGGAGCACAACCCGGTACAGCGGCGGCTGTTTGACCTCCGGCTGCGCCTCTTCGACGACGACGCCGGTGTCGGGGCGGACCGGATGCGGGTCGGGCATGACTGCTTTATATGGGTCGCGAAACGGCAACACAAGCCTGCCAGAATGGGCAGTAGTTACTCCTGCAGAAACAATCGCTTGAGAGCACAAGCGCCACACCCGTATGATTGCGCCGCCGCGCCAGGCGCGGCGCGGTGCTGCGTGTGCACCTTGTCACGCGCGCGAGGAGCCTCGAGGACTACCATTAAGCTCATGCCGGTCAGCCCATGAACGCCGCTTCCTGGCTCGAAGCTCTTCCGGCGAGCGATCGCTGGCGCGCGCGGCTGCTGCGCGATGGGCCACGGATTGTGACCTGGATCCTCGCGATCGCGCTCGGTGTGCAGGCCGCTGTGATCCTGACCGATCTGGTCGCTGCCCGGCGCGGCGATGCGGGTGGCCGCGTCCGCCAAGGGCCCGCGCACTCCCGTCTCGTCGACCTGGCCGCCATCACCAATGCCCACCTGTTCGGCGCGGCGCCCGTGCTCAGGCAGGACGGCGCCAACGCCCCGCAGACGAGCATGCCACTGGTGCTGACCGGAATCATCGCCGGCAATGATCCACAAAATGGCCTCGCGATCCTCGGACAGAGCGCACAGACCACGAAGGTGTATGCGGTTGGAGACAACGTTCCCGGCGGGGCGAAGCTGCACTCGGTCTACAGCGATCGGGTGGTGATCGATCGCGACGGGCGGCTCGAATCCCTGTCCCTGCCACGCCAGATGAACGCGGGCAACGCCCCGCCGCCCTCGAGCGCCGCACTGCAGAACGAGAACCCGGCGATCGAGCGCATGCGCCGCATGATCAGCGAGCAGCCGGGGCTGCTCGCGGACGTCCTGCGGCCGCAACCGGTGATGGACCACAACCGGATGAACGGTTTCCGGGTGTACCCGGGCCGCAACCGCGCCGCGTTCATGCGCTTGGGGCTGCGTCCCGGGGATCAGGTGACGGCGATCAACGGCACCCCGCTCGATGACCGCGAACGCGGCGAGCAGATTCTGCGCACCCTGGGTAGCTCCAGTGAGGCGCACGTCACGCTCATTCGTCAGGGCCAGCAGCAAGATCTCACTTTGAATATCGCCCAGGTCGCGCAGGAAGCGGACAGCCTGGCCCAGCCGCCGGCACCCAGCAGCGGGGGTTTGCCTCCGGCGGCTGAACCGCCGCCGGTGCCGCCGCCCCCCGAACCGCCGGGCGGCGACAGCAGCAACCAGTAGCCGGGCGGCGCGCTTTTGGGGGTAGATCCAGTGACAGGCTCTCGTTCATTTGCAGGGTGCGCGCTCGCGGTGCTGATGGCAGCCTCGCTCGCCTCGGCGCAGCAGGCGCAACGAATCACCCCCAACTTCAAAGACGCCGACATCACGCAGATCGCCGAAGCGGTCAGCGCCGCCACCGGCAAGACCTTCATCGTCGACCCGCGGGTGCGCGCGCAGGTGACCATGCTGTCCTCGACCCCGATGTCGCCGGCTGCATTCTACGAGACGTTCTTATCCATCCTGCAGGTGTACGGCTTCATCGCGGTGCCGGCCGGCAACGTGATCAAGATCCTTCCCGATGCCAACGCGCGCCAGATCCCGTCCATCGACCTGCCCGACCACGTGAGCGCCACCTCGGATGAGATCGTGACCCAGGTGGTCGAGGTGAAGAACGTGAGCGCGGCGCAGCTGGTGCCGATCCTGCGACCGATGATCCCGCAGTATGGTCATCTCGCCGCCTACCCTTCGTCCAACATCCTGATCATCTCCGACCGCGCCAGTAACGTGAACCGCATGATGCGCATCATCCGGCGCATCGACCAGGTCGCAAACCAGGATCCGGAAATCGTGCCGCTGCAGAATGCCTCGGCCTCGGAGATCGTGCGCGTGGTGAACGGCTTCTACCAGGGGGCGGCCGCCACCGAAGGCGTCGCCGTGAAGGTGGTCGCGGACGAGCGCTCCAACAGCGTGCTGATCGGCGGCGACCAGTCGCAGCGGCTGCGCGTGCGCGCGCTGGTCGCGCACCTGGACACCCCGCTCGAGGCCGGCGGGGATACGCGGGTGCGGTACCTGCACTATGCGAACGCGGAAAAGATCGCACCGAAACTCAAGGAGCAGATCACCGGCATCGCCCAGGCCGCCCCGGGCGGGGGCGGCGGGGCCGGCGCGCAGGGTTCACCCCAGGCTCTCGCGGAGAAGGGCGCGATGGTGTGGGCGGATCCGACCAACAACGCCCTCGTGATCACCGCACCACCGAAGATCATGCGCGCGGTGATGGACATCGTCGACAAGCTCGATATCCGCCGGCCGCAGGTGCTGGTGGAGGCGATCATCGCCGAGGTGGACGTCGACAAGAATGCCGAGCTCGGTATCAACTGGGCGGCGTTCTCCAACGGACAGAACATCCCCGCCGGCGCCTTCGTGAGCCCCATCGGCGGCACCAGCATCGTGGACCTGGCGGGCGCCATTCAGAACCCCGCCAATGCGTCCACCGCGCTGCTGCAGGGCACCACCATCGGCATCGGCCGCATCGCCGGAACGGGCGTGAATTTCGCCGCCATGGTCCGCGCCATCCGCGGCGACACCAACACCAATGTCGTCGCCACACCCTCGGCGGTGACCATGGACAACCAGGAAGCGGAACTGAAGGTCGCGCAGGAAGTGCCGTTCATCACCGGGCAGTTCACCAATACGGCGGGGACCACCGGCGGGGTCACGGGCGGCATCAATCCGTTCCAGACGATTCAGCGCCAGGAAGTCGGCACCATCCTCAAGGTGACGCCCACCATCTCCGCGGAAGGCACCTCGGTGATGCTCAAGATCTCGATCGAAAGCTCGAGCATCGGTCAGAAGCCCGCCGGCGCGGTCGACCTGGTCACCAACAAGCGCACCATCACCACCACCGTGCTCATCGAGGATGGCGGCGTGGTGGTGCTTGGCGGGCTCATCGAGGACAACAGCGTCAAGGGCGAGCAGCGCGTGCCGTACCTCGGCAACATCCCGCTCATTGGGCTGCTGTTCAAGACGCGCAACGCCACTTCAACCAAGAACAACCTCATCCTGTTCATCCGCCCGAAGATCCTGCGCGACCAGGCGCAGGCGGCGTTTGAGACGGATCTCAAGTACAACTACATGATGGATCAGCAAAAGGGCCTGAAGGAACCCGAGGCCCTGCCGCTGCTGCCGGGTGTGTCGCGCGGTAAGCTCGATGCGCTGCCGCCAGCCCCACCGCCGGGCACGGGAGCGCCTACGCCGCTCGGCCCGGGGACCAGCGGGCCCCAGGCGACGCCCGCGCCGCGAGCGGCGCCTTCCGGCACGCCGGTCACGCCCGGCGTGGCCGCGCCCGCGGGCGCCGCGGCATCTGACGCCACCGCGCCTGCGCCACCGGCACCCCCGCCACAAGGCAAGCCATGAACGATGCAGCCGCAGTGACTCCCGCCGGCGCCGACAGCGCCCCCGGCCGGCGCCTGTCATTTGCGTTCGCCAAGCGCCACGGTGTGCTCGTCAACCGCGTGGTCGACGGCGTGGCCGAATGCACCTACCGCGATACCGCGTCCCCGCAGGCGATCGCCGAGGTGCGGCGTTACCTGCGCCGCTCGCTCAGGCTCGAGCGTGTGCCGGATGCCAGGTTCGATGAGCTGCTGCGCGAGGCCTACGAGGCCGGCTCGGATACGATGCAGGCGGTCGAGGGCCTCGATGACACCACCGATCTGGCGCACCTCGCGCAGGAACTGCCCGAGCAGGCCGACCTGCTGGACAGCGAGGACGACGCCCCGATCATCCGCCTGATCAACGCGGTGCTCACCCAGGCGGTGAAGGAGAACGCCTCCGATATCCACGTCGAGCCGTTCGAGAACCGGCTGGTGGTGCGCTTCCGCGTCGACGGCGTGCTGCGCGAGGTGCTGCAATCGCGGCGCGCGGTGGCACCACTGGTGGTGTCGCGCATCAAGGTCATGTCGCGGCTCGACATCGCCGAGAAGCGCCTGCCGCAGGACGGACGCATCAGTCTGAAGATCGCCGGCCGGGCGGTCGACGTGCGCGTCTCGACCATCCCTTCCGGGCACGGCGAACGCGTCGTGCTGCGTATCCTCGACAAGCAGGCCGGCAAACTCGACCTGGACTCCCTCGGCATGGATGCGCGCACCCAGCAGCTCATCGACGAGCTGATCCACAAACCGCACGGCATCCTGCTGGTCACCGGACCCACCGGCTCGGGCAAGACCACCACGCTGTACGCGGGGCTCGAGCGGCTCAACGACAACACGCGCAACATCATGACGGTCGAGGATCCGATCGAGTACTACATCGACGGCATCGGCCAGACCCAGGTGAACACCAAGGTCGAGATGACCTTCGCCCGCGGCCTGCGCGCCATCCTGCGCCAGGACCCCGATGTGGTCATGATCGGCGAAATCCGCGACCTCGAGACCGCGCAGATCGCGGTGCAGGCGAGCCTCACCGGCCACCTGGTGCTCTCGACGCTGCACACCAACACCGCCGCGGGCGCCATCACGCGTCTGCGCGACATGGGGATCGAGCCGTTCCTGCTGTCCTCGAGCCTGATCGGGGTACTGGCGCAGCGCCTGGTGCGCGTGCTGAGCCCGGATAGCAAGCAGCCGTTTCAGGCGGGCGAGTACGAGCGGCGCCTGCTCAACCTGCGGTCGGACGAGCCCTCCCCGACACTGTATCGACCGGGACGCGACGCCACCGGCGGCTATCGCGGCCGCTCGGGCATCTACGAGCTGATCGTCGTCGATGACGCCATGCGCACCATGATCCACGACGGCGTCTCGGAGCAGGAGATCGACCGCCACGCGCGGATCGCCACGCCCTCGATCCGCGACGACGGCCGCGCCAGGGTGCTGCGCGGCGAAACCACGATCGAGGAAGTGCTGCGTGTCACCCGCGAGGACTGAAAGCGCCGCGCCAGCGACTTGCCCCGGAGGGGCGAAAGTCACGCCTTTCGCCCCGGGGTCGAGCGAAGCCGAGGCGTCTTCCGCTGAAAGCGCCGCGCCAACGACTTGCCCCGGAGGGGCGAAAGCCACGCCTTTCGCCCCGGGGTCGAGCGAAGCTGAGGCCTCTTCCGCTGAAAGCGCCGCAGGCGACTTTCAGCCAATCTAATAATGGGCGCGTTCGAATACACGGCCCTCGATGCTGGCGGCCGCGAGCGCAAGGGCATCCTCGAAGGCGACACCCCGCGCCACATCCGCCAGCTGCTGCGCGAGCAGCAGCTGCTGCCGGTTTCGGTCACCGAAGTCGCGCTGAAGGAAGCCAGGCGCCAGCGCTCCTTCAACCTCGCCCGCGTGTCGCCTGCGGACCTGGCGCTGTTCACCCGGCAGCTGGCCACGCTGGCGCGCGCCGGGTTGCCGCTCGAAGAGGCGCTGCTCGCGGTCTCGCAACAGACCGAAAAGCCGCGCGTGCAGAGCATCGTGCTCGGGGTGCGCGCGCGCGTCATGGAGGGCCACACGCTCGCCGACGGCTTCGCGGAATTCCCGCGGCTGTTTCCCGAGATCTATCGCGCCACCGTGGCCGCCGGCGAGCAGGCCGGGCATCTGGACGACGTGCTCGAACGGCTGGCCGACTACACCGAGAGTCGCGAGCAGATCCGCCAGAAGGTACTGGCGGCGATGCTCTACCCGATCGTGCTGACGGTGATGTGCTTCGGCATCGTGTCCCTGCTCCTGGTATTCGTGGTCCCCAAGGTCGTGGCGGTATTCGAGACCAGCAAGGCCAAGCTGCCGCTGATCACCCGGGTGCTGATCGCGACCAGCGGCTTCTTCCGCGCCTACGGGCTGTACTTAGTGATCGCGGCGATCATCGCCTTCGTGGTATTCCGGCGCTGGCAGCGCGACCCGGCGGCGCGCCGCCGCTACCACCGATTGCAGCTGCGCACGCCGCTGCTGGGCAAGCTGACGCGCGGCTTCAACACCGCGCGCTTCACGCGCACCTTCAGTATCCTCTCGGCCAGCTCCGTGCCGGTGCTCGAGGCGTTGCGCATCGCCGGCGAGGTGGTGACCAACCTGCCCATGCGCGATGCGGTGGCGGACGCGGCGGCGCGGGTGCGCGAGGGCGCGCCGATCGGGCGCTCGCTGGGGCTCAGCCGCATGTTCCCGCCCATGACCATCCACCTCATTTCCAGCGGCGAGTCGAGCGGCCAACTGGAAAACATGCTCGAGCGGGCCGCGATCAGCCAGGAACGTGAGCTCGACGGGCTGCTGTCCGCCCTGGTGGGGCTGCTGGGTCCGCTGCTCATTATTGTGATGGGCTTGTTCGTCATGGGCATCGTTTTTGCAATGCTGCTGCCGATCTTCCAGATGAATCAGCTGATCCACTGAGGCTGTTCGCGGGCCAAACTGGCAGCGGTTCACAAACCGTGCGCGCAGCGTTGCAGTGGTCAGGCGATCTGATTTAAGTTCGCGCCGTCCATGCAGGGCCGCCGTCCCGCAATGAACGAGAAGCCGGAATCAGAGGAATTCGAAGACGAGGAAGCCGACGAGCCAGTCGCGGAGGACGGCGACGTCGATCTTGATCAGGTCATCAAGGACCTCGACCTCGCCAAGCGCCGCGGCCAGAAGGTCGGCGATCCGGCGTGGCGCCGGCTCGAGCGGCTGCTCGAGGATAAGCACACCGCCGAGCTCACCAGCGATTTCGAGGACTACGAGATCGGCGACGACGGCGATAGCCCCCGCAGGACACGCCGGCGGCCGCGTCAGTGAAAATCCCGCGAGCGCGTCAGCAGCTCGCCCAGCAGCGCGGAGCGGTCGATGAGCCGGCGCGCGATGAGATGCGTGACGCCGTCCTGCTGTTGCAGCTCACCGTGCACCTCGAGCAGACGTGACTCGATGAGTGCGCGGCGCTGCGCGCGGCCAACCCGCTCCCACACGATGACGTTCACCTGGCCGCTCTCGTCCTCGAGAGTGAGAAAGGTGACGCCGCTCGCGGTGGCCGGGCGCTGGCGCATGAGCACGATGCCGGCGGTGCGCACCGCCGCACCGTTGGCTGCGCGCAGCAGCTCACTTGCGGGCAGCAGCGCCGCCGCGGTCAAGCGCTCGCGCAGCAGCGCCAGCGGATGCCTTCCCAGGGTAAGCCCGAGGGAGGCGTAGTCCGCCGCAATACCCTCCCCCTCGGTGGGCGCGGCGAGCAGCGGCCGGCCCTCCTCGAGATCGGCGCGGCGTCCGGGCGCAAAGCCGAGCGGCATGGGGCGTTCGCGGGCGGCGACTTCCCAGAAGGCGAGATGGCGGTTGCCGCTTAAGGAAGCCAACGCTGCGGCCGCGGCCAGGGCCTCGAGGTCGCCACGGTCGAGCGCCGCACGGGTGGCGAGATCCGGCACGCTCGCAAACGGCCGCATGGCCCGCGCCGCGAGCAGCCGCGTCACGCCCGACTGCGACAGGGATTTCACCAGCCGCAGGCCGAGCCGCAGCGCCGGTTCCCCGTCCGCGCGCCGCTCGAGCGTCGCATCCCAGACACTCACCGTGACATCCACGGGGCGCACCTCGACACCGTGGGCGCGCGCGTCGCGCACCAGCTGGGCCGGTGCGTAAAACCCCATGGGCTGACTGTTGAGCAGCGCGCAGGCGAAGGCCGCCGGCTCGTGGCACTTGAGCCAGGCGGAGTCGTACACCAGCAGCGCGAAACTCATCGCATGACTTTGAGGAAATCCGTATTCGCCGAAGCCGAGCATCTGCTGGTAGATGCGCTGCGCAAACTCCTGCGGATAACCCCTGGCGCGCATGCCCGAGAGCAGCCGCTCGCGAAACGGATCCAGTCCCCCGTGACGCTTCCAGGCACCCATCGCGCGGCGCAGCGCATCCGCCTCGCCGGGCGAGAAACCCGCGGCGACGATCGCGATCTGCATCACCTGTTCCTGGAAGATCGGTACGCCGAGGGTACGGTGCAGCACTTCGCGCACCTCCGGGCCCGGATACTCCACCGCCTCCGCGCCGCTGCGGCGGCGCAGGTAGGGATGCACCATGTCGCCCTGGATGGGGCCGGGGCGCACGATCGCGACCTCGATGACGAGATCGTAGTAACACCGCGGCTTCAGGCGCGGCAGCATGGACATCTGCGCGCGCGACTCGATCTGGAACACGCCGATGGTGTCGGCACGACAGACCATGTCGTAAACCTTCGGATCCTCGGCAGGCAGCTGCCCGAGCGCGTGATGGGTGCCGCGATAGTCGTTGACGAGCGTGAAGGCACGCTTGAGCGCCGTCAGCATCCCGAGCGCCAGCAGGTCCACTTTCAAAAGCCCCAGGTCGTTCAGGTCGTCCTTGTCCCACTGCACCACGGTGCGCTCGGGCATGGCGGCGTTCTCGATCGGCACCAGCTCCTCGAGCAGCCCCTGCGCGATCACGAAGCCGCCGACGTGCTGCGACAGATGGCGCGGGAAGCCGGGGAAGCTCACCAGCTCGTCCGCCAGCGGCAGCAGGCGCGCGAGCCAGGAGCTGTCGGGATCGAAGCCCGCCTCGCGCAGCCGTTCACGCATCGCGGCGCGCCCGTCCCACCATTGCATGACCTGGGCGAGCCGGCCGCCGTCAGCGGCCGAAAGCCCGAACACCCGGGCGAGATCGCGCAGCGCGCTGCGCGGGCGGTACATGATGACGGTCGCGGCGAGCGCCGCGCGTTCGCGCCCGTACTTGCCGTAGACGTACTGCAGCACCTCCTCGCGTCGCTCGTGCTCGAAGTCGATGTCGATGTCGGGCGGTTCGTTGCGCTCGCGCGAGATGAAGCGCTCGAACAACAGCGCGGCGCCGCGCTGCGGATCGACCGAGGTGACCCCGAGGCAGTAGCACACGCGCGAGTTGGCGGCGGAGCCGCGCCCCTGGCACAGGATCCCCTGGCGGCGCGCGTAGGCGACGATGTCCTGGACGGTGAGGAAGTAAGGTTCGTAGCCGAGCTCGGCGATGAGCGCCAGCTCATGCTCGATGGCGGTGCGCTCGCTCGGCGGCAGCCCGCCGGGCCAGCGCCAGCGGGCCCCCTCGTAGGTGAGGCGGCGCAGATAACCGGTGGCCGTCTCCCCGGGCGGCACGAGTTCGCGCGGGTACTCGTAACGCAGCTCATCCAGACAGAAGCCGCAAGCGCCCGCCAGCTCCACGGTCGCGGCGAGCAACTCGCGCGGATAGAGGCGCGCCAGGCGCGCGCGCTCGCGCAGGTAACGCTCGCCGTTGGCATACAGCCCTGTCCCCACTTGCGCGATGGGCAGCTTGAGGCGGATCGCGGTCAGGGCATCCTGCAGATGCCGCCGTGTGCGCACGTGCATGTGGACATCACCGCAGGCAATGAGTGGCACCGCGCAGTGCGCGCCCAGGCGGGTGAGCGCCTCAAGATGCGCCCGATCGCTGCCGGTGCGCAGCAGCTCGACCGCGATGCGCAGCCGGCCGGGGAAACGCTCGGCGAGCCAGGTGAGTTGCGCGGGGTC
>Ga0210394_10000925_pt1 | contig 52121 bp, 49 predicted proteins | sample IncBWC12MmetaG_FD_160121 | JGI IMG/M metagenome (GOLD analysis project Ga0210394, IMG submission 160121) | Forest soil microbial communities from Barre Woods Harvard Forest LTER site, Petersham, Massachusetts, United States - Inc-BW-C-12-M | ecosystem: Environmental > Terrestrial > Soil >...
CCAAGAAGCACGTTTCATGGATTCGACAAGCTTACGAGTACTTCCAGCGAATACTCACGGGGCTCAGGGCCTTAACGGTGCTGACGCCCCGTTCCAGAGGTCAGGTTTGAAGTGCATGTGGTTCAGTACTGGCGAGAACGCCATAAATCGTTATAATGGGCATAGATTATGGCATCACTCTTCAGGAATAAGCATCGTTTACATGACCCAGTGTGGCATGTACAGATTGCAATGGTGGTGGCGATCATACTACAGCTTACGTTACCAGATAAATTCTCAGTCGGAACCCGTTATGCTATTCCTGGGATCGAAGCTCTCTTGTTGGTCATCCTTTCGTTTACGACACCGAAGGAAAAAATATTTAAGTCGATCTCACGTCGTGTGAATGTCATCCTTCTCATCGGTATTACTTCTACGGCTAATGCATATGCGCTTGGTGAGGTTGCGAATCAGTTACTAAAGCATAGTGTGAGTAATGGCCGTGAACTTATCCTAACAGCTATAAATATATACCTAACCAATATTATTATTTTTGGGCTCTGGTACTGGGAGATGGATGGCGGTGGACCTGGTGAGCGACAATTAGTTAAGGAATATGAACTAGACTTCTACTTTCCCCAGCAACAGAATGAGCTTCTCAAGCATCCGGAGTGGAAACCTACTTTTCTAGACTATGTATATGTCTCCTCAACCAATGCTATGGCATTTAGCCCAACTGATACGATGCCGTTATCTCGCCGGGCTAAAATGTTGATGCTTCTACAATCTACGGTGTCACTGATCGCAATTGCTTTGGTTGCGGCCCGGGCTGTTAATATTCTCAATTAGTTATTTATGATACGGTTGGCCGGCATTGATACTGCTGGCCCGATATAAGGCTTCAAGCATGACAACCATTGCCAGGTCGTGCGGAAACGTGAGTGGGCTAAGGCTCCATCGAAAGTCGGCTTTGTCGATTACTTCTTGCGGTAACCCTTCTGGCCCGCCAATGATAAAGCTGATGTTTTTTTGTGTGAGCTCACGGCGCCGCAAGAACACTGCCAGCTCGCGGCTGCTCATTTCCTTGCCCTCTATAACTAACACGACTCGATAGGTGTCGGCCGAAGCGTCTAGAATTTTAGCGGCATCATTGGCGTATTTGTCGTGTAAGTGGTTCGCTACGACTTTATAAAAATGTTCCAGACGCCACATGTATTCGTTCCAGCCCAAGTTGGCATAGTGTAATTTTGGCTTGCCAACAGTTATGAGGTGGATTTTCATGGGTTTCATAGATGTATGATACCAAGATTATGGGTGGTTTGGATGGTTATCTTGGGTAGCAGTTCGTGCACGGCTTTGGCGGCACCAGGCAATGCCTCACGGGCGTAATCATCAATGACAATGGTGCTTCCCGCCTGCATATGGGGCAGGACGAGTCGTAATGAGTCACGGATTGATTCGTAAAAGTCGCCGTCCAAGAATGCGAACGCAATTTTTTCTGGAATGTCTGCCTCTGTTAAATTACTAAACCAGCCTTTGTGTACGGTTGGTGGCCGGAGGCCTGCCTTTTGAAATTCATGATGGAATTGCTTTTTACTGACGCTTAGCTCGCCGGCCTTGAACTGTGTGCCGGCTGGGCTATCATCTTGAGCGGTTTTGGGCGGTAAGCCTTCGAACGAATCGTAGACGTGGAACTCTCTGGTGGTCTGGTGTAAATCGTGCGAATCGAGCAACCGTCGGATAAATAAGCTGGTGGTACCAATGTAACAGCCGAACTCCACGACTGCCCCGCTGACGTTCTTATCAATAATTTTTTCGAGCTCAGACAAGATTGTTCGGAGCTGATTGGTATTTACCTGATCCGAGATAAGCTGGTGGCGACCGAGCATTTCGTTGATTGTTGACATGCCCTGATTATACAGGCTTCAGCACCGGTAATTCGGCCCAACTGCTGGTGTAGCGTGGGCTGCCAAGATGGAAGCGTGGGCGCCAGGCTTGGCTAAGGTCTTGTGAGGCGTAATGGACGTGGTTGGTGCCATAGCGGCCGTTGAGCGAGTCTACGGCTCTCATGCGGGCTGTTTCGCGGTCGTTTCGTGCCGGATTAACCGTGCCAAGTAAATCGGTCTGGAGGGCTTGCGCTGGGATTAAATCGTAGAGCATCACATCGGCTTTGTGGTACAGCTCGTGCCCGCTAAAGATTTCTTCGAGTGCTTGGATGAGCGTGGCACAAATGTTGCCCGTGTCGGCGGTGGGTGTACCAAACTGCACGGCTTGGCTTAGTTTGCGGTAGCCGGGTTTATTGCGATTGGTACGGATTATGACCATTGCCTGTCTGGCTAGTCGCTGTTCGCGGCGCAAATGGGCAGTGGCCTTGGCGGCAAGGTTGGTGATGGCGGCTTCGATGACGCTGAACTGATTGGTGTCTTCGCCAAACTGGCGGCCGCGCATAATCTGTTGCTGGGGTTTATGATGTTTTTGCAGCGGCAAGCAGGTGGTGCCGTTCAGTTCGGCAACCAGTTGCCGCCCATGGACGCCCATGAGCTGGCTGGCGTGCTTGGTTGAAAATTGACGTAGGTCGAGGGCGTTGTGGAGGCCTTCGGCCTTGAGTTTTGGCGCTAATCGCCAGCCAATGCCCCAAACATCCTGAATAGGTGTGCGTTGCAAGTAATAATCGGTTTGTTCGCGGCTGCTAGTGATAAGGCTGAGCACGCCGCCAAGTTCCGGTTCTTTTTTTGCACGTTCGGCAGCGAGTTTGGCTAAGGTTTTGCTAGTGGCAATGCCAATGGACACCGGCACGCCAATATACTTGAACACCTGGTCTCGTACCATAGCCGCCCACTGGGTGTAATCACTAATGTGTAGCTCGCTCAGGTCTAGAAACGATTCGTCTACCGAATAGACTTCGATGTGCGGCGTGATGCTGGTGAGCAAGTTGGTGATGCGGCTGCTGATGTCACCGTACAGTTCGAAATTTGCCGAAAACTGCACGACATTATGATCTTTGAGTGTGTGCAGGAATTTGAAGGCTGGTGCGGCCATCGGAATGCCGAGTGCTTTGGCTTCGTTGCTGCGGGCTACTACGCAGCCGTCATTGCTGGAAAGTACCACGACTGGCCTGCCTTCTAGATCTGGCCGAAACAGTTTTTCGCAAGAAACAAAGAAGTTATTGCAGTCGATGAGGGCGAAGATTGGTTGGCTCATTATAATTCTCGTGGCTCCTTTGGTATTGGTGAATAATGCTACTAACGACACCCCACGGCGTGTCTTCTTCTGTAAGGTGGTTCAGGTGAGCTATTTTGAAGCCCTGGTCGTGCCAGCAGATGATGAGATCTGCTGGCATTGGATCGAGTGCTCGGTCGATGAGTGCGATGTCCCCATTAAAGATGCCTTGCTCGGCGTAATTATCGCCCTCGATGCGAAAGAAGTAGGTGCTGCTCGGATGACGGATAAGCAAACGGTCCAGGCTTAGTGATTGTGCACTGCCCCTGTCGGCCGCTGGGTTGGGAAAACCGGCATGTGTTGTGATTCCATCTCGTACTCCATCGCCTCCGGCCATAGCTGCCATACTTTCTTCCATAATTTTTCCTCTGTGGTTAGGGTTTGTTTCTTCATTACAGTGCACCTCCTTTGACCCCAACCAAGGTCCAGCTGTTGTTCTCTAGTTTGAGTCGATAGGTTTGGCCATCTGCTCCGCTCATGTCGAATAGCTCGGCTAGTTTCTGGCCGCTTTTGATTAGCAGACGCAAACCACTTTCCGCAAAGGTGACGTTGTTGCCATCGAATTCGATTCGGCGTGGGAAGCTTTTAAAGTTTTGTCTTTGATTTTGTGTAAAGTAGAACGAGTTAACAGTAACCTCGCGGTTAACAAGAGAGAATGTTTCCATGATATAAGCTCCAATCGTGATAGTAATAATAAAGAGAACTGTGCGTAGATATTTCTAGCCAGTGAACGGATTTATGTGATTGGAGCTCTCAAGGATACGACTCTTTTTGTACCGTTCGAACAAGAGTTATGACCCAGGAACAATTGATTGGATAGCGCACAGGGACCGAGGTATGATTGCCCAAATTGGTATATAGAAGTCTGCGAGGAGGAAGTGAAGTAATCTCTAGACGAGATGTAAAACCCAGCCCTCACATGGCTTGGATATTACTATACGAGCCGCGCGGAGAAAAAACAAGCTTGTGCTTGATTTTTTCGAGCACGGCGTCGTAAACACGAAGTGTTACACGCCTCACTCCCTCATATTTGCAATGTGATTTTGCTTACTTTTTTCGGGCAATTTTTTTCACGGGACGGTTTTTGTCGACAGCTGGTTTGTGGCCGGGCCACCAAACTTTGTAGCCTAGGAGTGCGGCAACAGATGGAACTAGCAAGGTCGATATGATGAAGGCGGACAATACGATGCCAAAGGCAACTGCGAAGCCAAGCTGAGCGAGCAAGCTAATGCCGGCAAGCGCTAGCGAGCCGAAGGTGCCAGCCAAGATAAGGCCAGCGCTGGCAACGGTGGCGCCACTATGCTCGATGGCCACGTCCGATGCTTCGCGCGGTTTTAGACCGGCCCGAACTTCTTCACGCAGCCGTGTCATCACCAGAATGTTGTAGTCGGTACCAATTGCCACTACAAAGATGTAGACCATAATCGGGATGAAGAATATCAAACCCGCGTTACCCTGAATGTTCTGGAACAGATAGACGGTACCACCGAGTGTTGCGGTGTAGCCCAGGGCCACGGCGAACAGTAAGTACAGCGGTGCCAAAGCGCTACGCAACAAGACCGCTAGGATGATGAAGATGATGATTGCTGCAGCTGGCAAGATGACCGCCAAATCGCGGTTTACGGCACTACGAACATCGGCAAATGCGGCACTTTCGCCGTTGACGTAGGCTTTTGCACCGAGTGCGCTGCTTGCCTTTTGGACGTCGGGTCGGAAGGTGTTATTCATGAAGTCTAGCGTTGCCGTTGAGCTGGCGTTACCGGCTAAGTAGGCTGTAACCTGAAGTGTTTTACCGTCTTTGGATAGTCCGGCTGGCCCACCAGCGAGCGTGGTCTTTGGGATGGCGGCTAGCTCTTTTGAAGCCATGTCGATTTGGGTAGGTGTAAACGGTGTATCGGACGAGAAATACACTTCAGTTGGAGAAATTGCACCGGCCGAAAAGAGCCTGGCAACATCATTATATGCCTTGGCCGATTCGGTTTTTTGTGGTTGTTGTGAGCTAAAATCATAGCTTGTTTTGAGCTCGGTGTAGCCAAAAGCCAGTACTAGCAGAATCACTAGTGAGCCAGTTGCTACCCAGCCTGGACGTCGACCAATAAGACCACCAACATGCTTGGATATTGTTCCCTTGGGTGTTTTCTGCCAGCCTTTGCTGGGCCAAAAAATCTTTGGTCCGATAATAGCAATAACTGCCGGAATAAGTGTTAGGACGGCAACCAGCATGGTGAGCACACAAATCACCAAACCAGGAGCTAGGTTTTTAAATAATCCAAAGTCCGAAAAGCCAAGGGCTGCAAACGCTGCTGCCACAACAAGCGCTGCCGACAGAATTGCTTCCCCTGCGCGGCTGAGTGCAAAGGCCACAACTTCGCGTCCACGGTCACCAGCCCGTAATTTTTCGCGGTAACGAAATAAGAGGAATAGGATGTAATCGGTACCAATTCCAAATAGCACAACGGTGTACAGAATGCTCAATTGGTCACTTATCTTAAAGCCAAAGGTTTTGGCGGCCAGAGCGATCAACGAACTCGCCAGGCTGTAGACCAAGCTTACGGCAATCACTGGTGCAAAGGCGGCGACTGGGCTGCGGAAGATAATGCCCGGCAAGATAATAACCAGCAGGAATGTCGCCATGGTGACAATCTTGGTGGCGGTAGTAAACGAGCTGCTGCTGTCCGCGTTCTGAGAGATCTGACCGGTCAAACCAGTGGTAAGGTCGCTGCCAACAACCAGTTTCTTGACGGCTTCACGGATAGATTTTGTTAGGTTTACGTCAGCTGTGCCACCCGTTACCTGTGTGCTGACGACCACTTGAACTATCTGTGCGCTGTCGTCCTTTGAGACGTTCGCATCAGATGTTATGACCGCTGCAACCTTTGAAACGTGTGCGGCTTTTAGTTGGGTGGCTAGTTTGGTGATTGTTGCATGGTCTGCGGCGGTTAGTTTGCCGCCATCTTGGCGTTTCACTAATAGGATTTCGACATCGTCTTTGGACTGCGGAAAGGCTTTTTCGGCAATCTTTTGAGCTTGGACGGAATCGTACTTGTTGGGTAGGAAGCTGGTCTGATCAGAGCTGGTGACAGAACTTAACTTTGGTGCAAAGGCGGTAATGGCAATGGCTGCTACTACCCAAACGGCAATTACTCGCCAACGATTCTTTACTACAAAGATCCCTAGTTTATTGAGCATACCAGTGGCCCCCTATAATTCTGTATTTTTAAATAGTTTATAGGCTAAACTATATGCTAGCTTCCCTCAGGAGTCAACTATCAGACAACCGTGAGTCAAGTTATTGGTCTATATGTCAATATTACTGAGAAATTCTACGAGTTCCCTAGGGGTAACTTCGGCTTTTACTATGTAACCATCGGCTTGTTGCTCGATATCGGCCCGAACTTCTTCACGCTGTTCGAGGTTGGTGGTGATAATAATTTTGGCGTGTAAGTACGGTGTTTTCGCTGGATCGCGCAGAGCTTTGAGGACTTCAAAGCCTGTCATGCTGGGGATCATCAGATCGAGCAAGATGATATCGAATTGATCGGTTGCAGCAAGCGCCAGACCCTGCTGGCCGTCAGGCTCGACGGTGATGCTGTAGCCGGCTTTGGTTAGCGCTCGGACGTAAAGCTCACTGATGAAATATTCATCTTCGATACACAATACTTTTTTGCCGTTTGATTCGCTGGTTGATTTGTTGTTTGGTTCGCCATTTAATTCCATGAGTCTAGTGTATCAGAAGTAGCTCTAGATTGCGTCTAGCGGCGGTACATTGAGTGGTTTTTGATCCAGCCGTGAGCGGCACGGGTGATTTCGGTGCTCATGTTATTTTTGAGTTCGTCAGCCAGCTTGGCATACGGAATCAGTGTAAAGCCAAAGCTACTACCCTCGCCTACTTTACTTTTGACCCATATGTTACCACCGTGAGCTGTGACAATAGCTTTTGACAGATACAGGCCAAGGCCGGTGCCGCCAATTTGCGCTCGGTTGTGGTGGTCACGGTAGAATTTGGTAAACAAGTGTTGCATGATGTTTGTTGGTATGCCGACACCGTAGTCTTCGACGATTGTTTCGACCATGCCCTCGTTGGTGAGCTGGGTGCTGATGCGGATTTTTTTGGACTTGCCACTGTACTTGATGGCGTTATCGACCAGGTTGTTGATAACTTCCAGGATGCTTACGCGGTCGACGCCAACAGTCGGTATGTCCGGCATAATGCTGTATTCCAGAGTGATTCCCCGTACTTTGGCGCGCAGGGCCATGTTATTAGCGGCCGAGCGTACAATATCGGCCCAGTTTTCTTCGTGTAGTTGCAGTACTAATTGATCGCCATCGACGCGTGCAACATTGAGGATATTATTGACGAAAGCGGTGAGCTGTTGAGCGCTGGCGCTCATCTTGAACATAAAGTCGTTCATTTCGGGGTCGAGTTTGCCAGCAAATTCTTCTTCGAAGGCCTCGATGTAGCCGCGTAGCAGTGTTAATGGTGTGCGGAGCTCGTGGACGCTGAGGGCAATAAAGCTAATGGCTTGATCGTCCTGGATGTATTGCTTGGTGTGGTCAAAAAATACTACCATGGTTTCAATGTGTTGCGAGTTGCTTCTGTTGTAGTAGGCGGCCAAATCAAACAAGCGCATTGGTCGTGTTTCGCTGACATTGAGCCGTACGCGTTCCCAGCTGCCATTGGCGGTGGCTTTAGTCTGTTTGACGTCTGCTAGCCAGGTGTCAAAGGTTTGCTCGCTAGGAAATGACATATCGAGTAACGAATAAAAGTTTTTGCCAACAATATCAGATTCGGCGAGCTGTAGATATTTGCAGGTTGCTTCGTTGGCAAACAGAATGTTTTGGCTGGCATCGAGTGTTATCAGCGGCAGCGGCAAGCTATTGGCAATGAAGTTGGCGTGCAAATCGATCGGCTGGGGTTTGGTTTTGCTGGTTTGATCGGCGATGGTTGCTAGTTGATAGACTTGATGAATAAGGCTGGCGACCAGTTCTTTGCCAAAGGGGCTCGAATCGGGATTTGGTGCCGGCACAGGGTTGGCAGCATCGGGCATAATGTGCAAAATCGCCTCTGAAATAAGCTTCGTTGGCTGAGTCAAGTAGCGAGTACTGAGCCATGGTAACAACGTGAGCGACAAAAGTGGCACAATCAGCAAAGCTGCGATCAGCTTGAAGCCAGTCAGATGTAGTACTTGCTCAACTAGCCACCAATCGGCTAAAAAGACCAAATTATCAATAATTAACAGTGCAAAAATGCGTGTGCGAACTTGGCCGGTAAATTTATTGATATAGTCCATGTGCCACCCGCTATTTCACGTTTGACATTACTGGTCAGTCACCTTCGAAGGGTCGGTGATGGCGGTGAGCCAGGTTTGCCCGGGGTTGAGTGCAATTGGCTTGCCAGCGGCGTCGGTGAACGTAATTTGGCTGGTATCGCTGGCTTTAGCCCATTGGCCGGTCGTGAGCGTGCCATCTTGGAATATATCGACGGGTCCGCTGCCAACGACGTTGTAGTTAGAATAATATGCGCCGCTGGAATCGAGTGCTCCTTGGCTTTCGGTTATTACCATGGCAACGACTACCTTTGGACTAATTTGGGCATTGGTGTTGGCATCGGTTTGCGGAGACCCACCTTCACTGCGATTGTAGCTATTGGTTGCGGCAACATAGTCGTAGTGGGCGTTATAGACTGGTCCGGAAAGTGTTAGGTTGATCGACGTGACGGTAGGTGTTTTCGCTGGTGCTTCGGGCTTGCGTGCAAAACCAGTGAATTTACTGCTGGTGTAGCCTTTTGTGGCTTCGAGTTGATTTAAGGTTGAAACGGAAGTATACACATTATGCGGCGCTTCGCGAGTACTGATGCGGTGGTACGAGCTGCTGTTGGCAAACTGGTCGAGATCACGAACGTGCCAGGCTTTGATATCAGCCAAGCCATCAGGGCTGCCACCAACATGGGCGTAACCAGCATCGAAGCCGAGTGCCCATTCGATGTAGTATGGGCGGGCACTGCGAACTGGTCCAATGTTGTCTGGTGCGGTGTCCTGAAACAGTGCCAAGAAGCGCGTGACACCGCCTTCGGCAACGGCTTCAAACACGACATTGGCTTGGCTGAGGCCAGATTGCGGGCGGGCGTCGGTACTGTTTTCGATCATCACGCCAGTAACTGGTCGCAAGTTGACGGCTGGATCGACCTGTAAGCCGCTGAGTGTTGAGGCGACTGTCTTTGGAACGACGGGCTTTGGTTCGGTTTTATGGTGAATGGTAACTACTTCGTCTGCTTTAGAAATGGTGCGATGCGTCAGTACCCACGTTGTACTGCTGAGCGTAATAATGAGCAGCGCCACACCACCCATGATGAGTAGCTGCTTTTTGGTTGGCGGCCAATCAACATGTGGCTTCCAATTGGTTTTCCAGCTTGTTTTCTGTGGTTTGGGGTGGCTGGTAACGATGTCGTGGTCGTTCGTTGACTTGTCGCTGTTTGCTAGTGTTTCTGGCTCGCCAATCTGTTCGGCCTGTTCCTTGGGGGTATCGAACGACATTATCCCAGGACTTACCACTTGTGCTGCCACTGGCTCTTGTGCGCTGATCTCTTCATCGAATATTGGCAATGGTGCACGTGCCGGTTTTGCTAAGGGGTGAATTACTTTTGGTTTTCGCCCCGCCCTTGGGCGAAAGTCATCAATCATAAGCACTATTGTATCAGACGACGAGTGCTTTTATAGCAATGCTTTGAGTGAACGGTTAAGTCGTTCCAGGCTGCGGTCTTTGCCAATGACGGCTAGCGTGTCTGCCAATCCGGGACTGGCGGCTGCCCAGGTAGTTGCAACACGAATCAGGCTAAAGAGTACGCCTGGCTTTTGGCCGGTTTGCTCTAGGAGCTCATTGAGCTTATTCGTGAGATCGTCGGACGAAAAATCACTGGTTTCAAGTGTTGTCTTCGCCTGTTCGAGTAGCGTTTTTAGTTCTGCATGGCTAAACTTTTTGAGTTGCTTATTATTGTCGATCAGCGACATATCTACGGGCAAATCGCGAAAGAAGAAATTGGTTAGATCGGGGAGTTCAGCAAAGAATTTCAGGCGTTCTTGCACTAAACCGAGCACTCGCTTTCGATAGGTTGCACCATATGGTGCGGCAAATGCTTCTTCTGGCCAAAATGTTGCGTCTGGGCTTTCGCCGAGCAGTCTATAGAGTTGGTTTGGATCGTCTTCGTAGAGGTTGCGTATGTGTGCTCCGTTAAGCCATAGTAGCCGTCGTTCGTCAAAACGGGCACCAGAGCGTTGGACGCGGTCGAGTGAGAATTTTTCGATGAGCTCTTTGGTACTAAATACTTCCTGCTCGGTGCCGTCGTTCCAGCCGAGTGATGCCAGGAAGTTACGCATTGCCTCTGGCAAGTAGCCCTCTTTACGGTAGTCTAGGATGTCTTTGGCGCCATCGCGCTTGGAAAGTTTTTTGTTACCGTCTGGGCCAAGGATGTGTGGCATGGTGGCCAAGATTGGCGGTGTAATATCCAGTGCTTCGTAAAGATTTAGATAGTTAGGTACTGATGACAGAAACTCTTGGCCACGGATAACATGCGTGATTTCCATGTCGACATCGTCGACAATATGCGCAAAGTTGTAAGTTGGATAGCCATCTGATTTAACTAAAATAAAGTCGTCAATCGATTCTGGGCTAGTCGACAGATCACCCATAACGGCGTCGTGGCGGCTGTAAGCTTTTGGGTCGGATTTAAAGCGCAGTGGCGTCGTGCCATCCCAAACTGGCGGATTTTCTGGCCGGTGATTGCGGTATAGGAATGGCCTCTTCTCTTTTTGGGCTTGTTCACGAAAGGCTTGCACTTCCTCGGCGGTGTATGGGTCAGCGTATGCTCTGCCGGCGTCGATAAGCTTATGTGCCCATGTTTGGTAGATTTCTAGTCGCTGGCTCTGATAAAAATCATTACGTGTGCCATCCTTGGGTGGCCCCTCATCGTATTCGATTCCCAGCCAAGATAGGGAGTCAATGATGTGCTGCGCGCTGCCCTGCACTTCGCGGGCCTGATCGGTGTCTTCGATGCGCAAAATAAACTTGCCGCCTGGTGACTGCTTGGCAACCAGCCACGCAAATAATGCCGTACGGATGCCGCCAACATGCAAATAGCCGGTTGGTGAGGGTGCAAAGCGTGTGCGAACTGGTTTCATGATCTGTGAATTATATGATAGATCGCTGTTTTTATGAAGTCGAACCTCGCGCTCGCTTACAGGCTAGTGGCGATGTCGATTAGCTGACTAGTGCTCAGATTGCCCTGGCTACTAACCTGGTACACGATGCCGCCGTCAACCCAGGTTGCATCATTATTATTGTAAATGTAAATTGTTCGGCCCTTATTCTGGATGGTTTGATAGGTCTTGTTTGAGTTGGCGACAACATTGTCGAGTAGTGTTTGACTGTCCCAGTTTGAAGCTTTTTGGGTCAGAGTGTAGGCTTGATTGCTGTCTGAATTGTTAAACACGGTGCTAATGGTACCGGTGCTGTATTTGAGCTTGCTGACCGCAAAACCATTTGGATGATAACCAGGCAAGCTGGCGTGAAAACCAGCTTCGGCGGAAGCAAGGTGTAGCTGAATATTCGTCTTATTTTGGTATGCGACGAATCCGGTAAGCAGCAACACCGCGAGCGAAGCAGTTACCACTGTTGCGGTTCGGTGGCGCAGTGGTTTATGCTCTGTTCGCCTAGCTTGTTTGGCCTGTTTGCGTTCGGCACGAGCCAGCTTCTTTGGATCGAGGTATGTTTCTTTGTGAGCATCGGCCTCGGCCAGTGCGCGGGTAAAGATATCCATCGACTGATTCTCGGTAATTGAACTACTGACTTGTGCATTTTGCAGTGCTGCTGGGGGTAGTGCGTAAACACGAACGGCTGCGCTGGGTCGTATATCGGCTGCGCTTGGCGAGGCAAAGCGGCGAATGAGTTTGCTTTTTGCGGTGTGCTTGGCACGCGCGAGGCGGCTTTCATCAATTTGCTGGATGGATAGCTTCGGTGCGACCATTACCGTCATTGGATCGTTCGCCAGTACATCGGTTGGGCTAATTGCCTTGATTCGTTGTCCGGCCACTGGTTTCTTTACGGCGGTGCGCATTAGTGTCTGCGTGTGCTGCGGTTGATGTGCTTTGACGTGGCCAGAAGGCTTGGCCGATCCCCTTGCTGATCGTTGTACGTCCATGAATTTCTTGGTGTTGGCTGCGTCTGAATATGAAATTGGCTGGGCGATGGGCCTGATTGTTCCACTCAGGGCGGTTGTCTGTTTGCTAACGCGCATAACATCGTTAAGTGTTGGTGGGGCGCTTTTTTGTGGCGTCACTAGGTTGTCAGCTAATAATTGACCACTGTTTGGATCGTAACGACGCCCGTTGATACTGATAGATGTTATATTTTTTTTCGCCACTGTGGTGGTTTGTCCCCTGGTTTGCATACTTCTTACGCATATCTTACAACCTCCTGACGGCTGTTTGCAAGTTAAAGGGAGTCTGGCAAAGAGATTTCGCTTAGGCGGACCAGCTAGCTGTATAATGAATCATAGTCTATGGAATTTCTTGACCCAAAAAAACAGCGAAATCACGTCATCTTGATACTTGTTGGCTATGTTGCGATTGGTATCGCAATTTTGTTTGCTACCCGACTGCTACTTCTTGAGTCGTACGGTTATGGGCTCAATGGAGATGGCCAGCTGATTCAGAGCGGCATTGTATTTGTATCGAGCGTGCCCAGCGGTGCCCAGATCCATCTGAACAATGCAACTCCAGATAAAACGCATGCCCGGCTGTCTGTTGTGAGTGGTGAGTATACTATGCAGCTGACGCGCACGGGCTATCGTTCTTGGCAACGAACCATCAGTGTTGATGGTGGTACGGTGCAACACTACGATTATCCGTTTCTGTTTCCTAGTAAGCTGGTGACCACCAATGCGCCTGATGCTACTTACGACAGTGCACCGGGGGTTGTAAGCCAGAGCCCTGACTTGCGTTGGCTACTGGTACAGCAGCCTGGCAACAGCGGCTCATTCAACGAATATGACTTTAATAATCCTAAACTGAAGCCAGTTGTACTCACCTTGCCTGAGTCGATTATAGGCACCGATAAAACACATACCCTAGAAGCCATTGACTGGTCGAACGACAACCAACACCTGCTGCTCAAAGACACCGATAGCGATGGCAAAGTAAGCTTTATTTTATTTGATCGTAGTGACCCGGCCCAATCGGTCGATTTAAGTACGACATTCAATGTAGCGACAACAACGATGAGTTTTTTAAACGGCAAATACAATAGTTATTACCTGTATGACACAACGGCTCAAACGCTGTCCACGGCCAACCTCGGCACTCCAACGGTAACGCCATTGTTGGACCATGTGCTTGACTATAAACCGCAAGATGGTGATGTCTTGCTCTATGTTTCCAGCGAAGGTGTGCCGAGCGGCAAGGTTGCGATTGATTTATTCCAGGCTGGTAAAACCTACGAACTACGAACCGCCGCAGCTAACGACAGGTACTTACTGAATCTTTCGAGTTATGCCGGCTCGTTGTTTGTGGCAGTTGGATCGAGTAGTGAAAATAAAGTCTACGTCTACAAAAATCCCGTCGATCAGCTGAACAGCAAAGCCGCACTGCTGGTGCCGATTTATGTGCTCAAGGCAAAGAATCCAAACTACGTGTCGTTCTCTGGTAATTCTCGCTTTGTAATGAGTGAAAATGGATCGAGCTTTGCGGTCTATGATGCCGAAAATGATAAGGGATACCTGTACGACACAAAAACAGCTTTGGATGCGCCCCAAACGCACGCTACCTGGATGGACGGGCACCGTTTGCAGTACGTTAGCGCTGGCAAGCTCGTGGTGTTTGATTTCGACAGCATGAATCAACAAACCTTGATGCCAGCAAGCCCTAGTTATCTGCCGTTTTTTGATCCTAACTACAAGTTTGTTGACACGTTCGTGCCTGATGTGGCCAATCCGGCGCAGTTTACGCTCACCTCTACGGCACTTCGTACGCCAGCTGATCAGTAATTTGCTTTTTGCTAGGTTGAGCAAGAACCAGCCACTGTGCTTTTGTAGTTTTTGATGACTCTCTCTGGTCGGCCCTAAAGGGCTGAATCAAAAACTACAAAAGCACAGTGGCTGGTTCTTTAAGTTTTGCGTTACGTATTGTTTACAGTAACCAGTTCCAGAAGCGACTCCAGGCAGTTGGGCCGTTACCGGGAAGTTGCGCGGGGCTGACTACATTGCTATTGCTGCTTTGAGGAGTTGTGCTGGTGGCGTTGCCACTGGGGTCCGGGCTGATCTGCTGACCAACAATAATTAATCTATGTAGTGACGTACCTGGCGGATCACAAGTAATTAATGTGGCAGTAGCAGTTTGCCCAGCTACCGGTCCGAGTACGGCTACGTCGCTTGGGTCGACAATGTCTTTGCTGATTACCTTGTAGACGTAGACTTTGTTATTGTTGGTCAGATAAAACGTGTCGCCTGGCACCAGTGTGTGTAGCAGTACAAAGGCGAACTTGTACTTACCCTTATTAAAGATATTGTTGCTAGAGTGGCCAAAGAATGCCGTATTGCCCTTTTCACCTGGCATAACGGTGGTTGGATAGTGGACTACGCCGTCTTGCAGGTCGTTCTCGATCGTGTCTTCATTGGTGGAGGTTTCGGTGTAGTTAACGGGGATTTCGACGTTGATGCTGGGGATGATAACTTCGGGGTTTGGCGTGGGCGCAACGCCGCTACTATTGAGAATAAGTGGCGTGGCGCTGGCATTGCGGCTAGGTTGGATAAACGGTGCGATAAAGAATTCATTAAAAAATCCAAACAGGAAGATAAAAATCACGGTAAAGCCAAGTCCCAATCCAAACAATAGCGACTGGAAATGGTGTTTTGCCTTCAGTTTGCCGCCGGCGCTTACTTTGTCCAGGACTGCTTTTTTGACTTGTTTTGGTGTGCGGGCGTCTTTGAGTTTTTGCTTTGGTCGCGATGGTGCGGCATGAATAGCCAGCATTTTTGGCTCAGCTTTGGCGGTGACAACGCCCGAAGATTCCAGTGCACTTTCTATCTCAGGTGCGCTGATTTTTGGCTTAGCGTTTTTTTGTTTGTGATACTTAGAAGACGCGGTGTTGCGGGCATAGAATTCTTTCCAGACCTCGTGTTTTTCGGCATCTGGCAGCGTGACATAGTAGTGGTGCCATTCGGTTTGGATTTCGGCCAAACTCTTGCCGGATGTGCTCAGTTCATGCATAAAATCCTGGTGCTTGGAGTTTGGCTTGATGATCATGACGTCTTCGAGCTCTTCTTCGGCACTTGGCTCGTTGTCGTAGATTTTGTTGAGTTTTTGGCGAATCATCACCGTTGCGGCGTTGCGTTCGGCAGTGGTTGATAGTGGATTTACTTTGGCTTCTTTTTTGGGTAGCAAGTAACTCTCCGCTTCTGTGTCGGATTGGTCGTCGTTTGAGGCCGGAGGCTGGATATTCATAGGCTTACCGTATGCTTACAGAAAAACAGGCGAAATGGCTCGCCTTCACCAGAGTATTATAGTACAATACTCCTCTGATAACCATGAGTATGCTTGTGGTTACATTTAACAATTCAGGCAAACGATACGTTTTTTTACATCTTGTGCCGCAGTGGTGGAATGGTAGACACGCCGGACTCAAAATCCTGTGGGGGCAACCCCGTGTCGGTTCAAGTCCGACCTGCGGCACCAGAGGTTAAAAAACTGCGATCGCTGTTGTAAGCGCTTCAAATGTTTTTGAAGGGTTTTGCAGCCACCACACGCTAGCGCGGGCGGCGGTTTTGACGCGCCAAATTGGCAGATCTTCGGTAAGTTTTGTGCTGCTGACTTGGCCGTCTACGGCCACGAATATTGTTTGTAAGTGCTTGACAATGATGTTGATACGATGGGATTTGCTAAATTCATGCAGCGTGTCAACGAGTCGTATAAAATCCATATCAAAGGTAAATGCTCGCGCAAAGTGTGCATGTGTGGCCAGTTTTTGGAGCTGCGCAAAGCTGAGTACTAACGTTGTCTCAGCTCGGTCGACGATCTGTTGCGGTGCGGAGGTAAAATAGTCGACGGCATCTTTGGTGATAGTAACTTGACCAACGTGTTTGCCTAGGAATTTTTCGAGTAAAATTGCCGTTTCGCTATTGCGCCCAAAGCCACCAGCTAGCAACACTCCGTCGGCCCAGCCAGCCATCGAAATCAGCTGTGCCAGAGCGGCCTGGCTAAAACTGCCGCTGGGAGTGGTTGGCGCAAGTTCACCGGCGGTAAATGCCGGGCCAGTAAATTGACGCATCGAATCAGGCAAAAGCATACGAGCAGTGCCGATGCCAGCAGCCTCGGCTGCCCGAAATGCGTTGGCGGGCTCAACGAAGCCGAACTGGTTACCACCGACAATTAGTAGCTTGCCCGCGTGTTGTTTATTTTCTGGCCGGCTCCACAGTAGATCCGGAAATAACGGCTTATCGCTAGTTTGTCGATGCCAGTAGGTATTGTCCATTATTCCCCTCTTGCGTGAGTTTGTAGACCACGTTTTTGCGCTCAATAATTACCTCCCAACCACGGAGCTTGGCAGTCTCGAACAGATCCCGGTTTGGATTAAAGGCGATGGGCTTGCTTACCGCTTCAAGCATCGATATGTCGCTACCCGAATCGCCCACGCCAATACTGCCTTCGAATGTTAGACCGTGCTTGGTAACTAATTCTTTGAGTGGTTCGAGCTTTCGTCCAAATGGTGTGTTCACTCGGCCGGTAAAATAGCCGTCTTTTTGTTCAAAATCGGCACCTTTGTAATCATCAAAACTGTAGTAAGTGGCCAGCTTGGCGACGATCTCGTTTTGCGATCCAGAAATTGCAAATAAGACATAGTTTTTGGCTTTGAGTGATGTAACGAGATCACGCGTGTAGGTATATACTTGGTCTTTATGTTCTTCGAACACGCTGCCGACAGCTGTTAAATAATCGTTGGTTTTAAGGCCTTTTAGGGCATCCAGGTAGGTGTGTACCAATACTTCTTCGTACTCACGGAATGATTCGCTGTGGCTACGCTTTTTCCAGGTCATACGCGCGTTGTGAATGACTTGTTCAGCGTTATCCGCTAAATGGCCTCGCTTGGCAAGTTCCGAAACGACTGCGTGATACAACTGCCAACGAATTAATGTGCCGTCAATATCAAAGACGGCAAATTTCCTCTTTGCAGTGTCACCGGTGCTCATAGTATTGATTGTAACAGATCGACAATCGACTTAGAGCTAATAACACCTTGCCGAGTGAGCGATGATGACATTGGTTTTTGCTACGGTTATGGTCTGTTTGGTCCTAGGCGGCTTTGGCTTCAAGTTTTTTGAGGCGAGTTTCGTGGTTTTGGAGCTGTTCGTCGGTGCTTTGGTTGATGTCGTCGAACGCATTGGCTATAGACTCGGAAAGCGTATCGATTTTATTGCTGAGTTTGAGATCGAGTGCATCAATCTTATCGTCAATTTTCTGATCGAGCCTTTTGATATCAGTATGAAGGCCGCCGATATCGGCGTGAATACCATCGATAGCAAGATGAATACCACTAATATCGGTATGAATGCCGTTGATATCACTACGAAGATCACTGGTCTGCTGCGAGATAGCGGCCGTAATGAATTGCTTAAAGTCGTCGATAACTGTTTCGTCCATGTCTCTAATTTTAGCACCGGTTTATTAAAAAATCTTTAAATATCCAAGGTTTATATATCCAGGCTAATACTAATTGGGCAGTGGTCGGAGCCCATGACTGAGGCATGGATATCTGCTGCTGCGACTTTGTCTTTTAGACTTTCGGACACCATAAAATAGTCGATGCGCCAGCCGACGTTGCGGGCACGGGCGTTGGCGAAGTGGCTCCACCAGGTATAGAAGCCGTTACCTTGTTTAAATATGCGAAGGGTGTCCACAAAACCGGCATCCACGAAATTTTGGAAGCCGCTGCGTTCTTCGTCGGTGAAGCCTTTTTTGCCGCGGTTAGGCTTGGGGTTGGCTAAATCGTCCTCGGTGTGTGCAACGTTAAGGTCGCCGGTAAAGATGACTGGCTTAGATTTTTCTAGCTGCTTCACGTAGGCCAAAAAAGCCGGATCCCAGTGTTCGTGACGAAGCGGAATGCGGCTTAAGTCATCCTTGGCGTTGGGAGTATAGACCCCAACAACCCAGAATTTTTCAAACTCACCCGCAATAACTCTACCTTCTAAGTTTGGGTCGCCGTAAGTGTCGCCAGTTACTTTGTGATCGTCGATAATATCTTGCGGGAAGCCGTTGACGACTTGTAGCGGGGTTTCTTTGGATAGTAACGCCGTGCCAGAATAGCCAGGTTTATCGGCTGAATACCAAAACACGTGGTAGCCGTCGGTGTTGGCATCAATCTGTTCCGGTTTAGCCTTGATCTCTTGTAGTAGTAGAATGTCGGGCTGCTCTTTGTCTAAAAATGGTTGCCAGAGGCCTTTTTTTTGCACGGCACGGATGCCGTTGACGTTCCAGGAATAAATCTTGGTCGTCATGCGTGAAACTACGCAACTTCCAGATGAGTTAGACGGACTTCGTGATTTCTAACCTGCTTATTGGTCTCGGTGACTGCGAGTTTTATAGTTTTTATGTCTGCCTTAACTTCTTCGAGGTCGGACTGCTTAGCGGTAAGCGTCAGCTGTTGCTTTAGTGCGCCAACGGCTTCAAGTACGGCCTTGTTTTGGTCACGGATTTCTTCGAGAATAATACCAGTGTAGTCATCACTCATAATCTCCATACTAGCATTTGGCCATACCTTTTGCTAGACTAGGAGTCGATGTACAAAAGAGTTTTACTGAAATTTTCTGGCGAGCAATTATCGGGCAAATTTGATGGCGGCATTGATGCTGAGCTAATCACCTGGTTGGCTGGCGAAGTCAAAAAAGTGATTGATGGCGGCAGCCAAATTGTGATTATGGTGGGTGGCGGCAATTTTGCGCGTGGTGCCCAACTGGCTGGTCACGGTATTGGCCGGGTAACTGCCGATAATATCGGTATGCTTGGCACAATCATGAACGCTGTGGCACTGGCCGACGTATTCAATGCTGCCGGCGTCAGTAGTCGTGCGCTGAGTATTGTGTCGGTCGACCAAATAGCTGACCAATTTACCCATCGCCGTGCCATGAGTGATCTAGAAAAAGGTCATGTAGTGGTTGCTGCTGGCGGTACTGGTCGCCCTTATGTGACAACTGATACTGCGGCATTGTCGTTTGCACTTGAGCTAGAATGTGACGTTGTTCTTAAAGCCACCAAAGTTGATGGTGTCTACGATAAAGATCCTGCTAAATTCCCTGATGCTGTGAAGATTGATGCAATGAGCTTTGAACAGGCTGTTTCGGACGGTGCTATCAAGGTTATGGATAAGGCTGCGCTTGGCCTGGCCCTTGAGTATCAGCTGCCTGTGGTTGTGTTTGATGCAATGCAAGAGAACAACATTGCACGGGTGGCTGCCGGCGAACCAATCGGCACTAAAATCGGCTAAAACTTTCCTAGAGCAGCACCCTGCGGCTGAATTTCTGCGCTCCGATGCTCACGTACCTTTATGTACGCTCTGCTTTATCAACCACATTGCACTACTCTAAAAAGTTTTTAGTTATGTGTTTATTAATTCGTTGGGTTTGAGTGGGAGATAGGTTTTGTTTGCTGCTTTGGTGGTATCGCCGAGCATGCGGTTGTGTAGGTCGTTGCCGGCTTCATTAAGAAAGCCATTGTGGGTTGGGAAGACTTTTTGGGCGCTATCGGTGGTTATAAAGTCGACAGCTTCGCTGAGTTTGAGCCAGGGTGCCATGCTTGGTGCGGCAAGTATGGTGTGTGGTTTGGGGCATGGCGTGAATGAATCGCCTGGGTAGTAGAGCGTGTCGTTTACGAGCACACCGAAGTTCTGATTTTTAGGATAGGTTGCGGTAATCATGGCGTGTTGGCCGCCGTAAAATGCTAGGGTGAATCCCCCCGCGGTGTAGATTTTGCCAACTTCTGGCACGGTCACAGCTTTGTTGGCGAGTTTTTCGGCTACTTCGCTGGTGCTGAAGACCTGTACTGCTGGATTTGCGGCCAGTATTTGGCCGACTTTTTGCTCGTCAAAATGATCTTGATGTACGTGGGTAATAACAAGTGCGGTGATGTTATTGAAGTTAGTTAATGAAGTTGCATATGCACCGGGGTCAATGATGAGACGGCCGTCGCCATCAGTAATGTCTAGGCATGCGTGTTCGAGTTTAGTTATTTTCATAGGTTGAGTATATATGTTTTTAGCGTGTTGGTTTGTAAGATTTTAGGCGTTGTAAGTGCTTGAGCTGGTATCGCCACCGTGGCCGGTCCAATTAGTGTGGAAGAATTCACCGCGTGGTTTGTCGGTACGCTCGTAGGTGTGGGCACCAAAGTAGTCGCGCTGGGCTTGCAGTAGATTTGCCGGTAGTTGCTCGCTGCGGTAGCTATCGTAAAACGAGAGTGCTGAACTAAAAGCTGGAACGGGCACCCCAGCCTGGACAGCACTGCTAATAACGTCGCGCCAGGCAGTCTGGCAATTTTCGATTGCTTGGGTGAAGAATGGATCGATTAACAGATTGTTGAGCCCTGCGTTGTTGTCGAAGGCTTCTTTAATTTTGCCCAAGAAACGGCTGCGAATAATGCAGCCACCGCGCCACATGAGGGCGATGCCGCCGTAGTTTAAATCCCAGCCGTATTCCTGCGCTGCAGCTTGCATTAGCATGTAGCCCTGAGCGTAGCTGGTGATTTTTGAAGCGTATAGGGCTTGGCGGATTTGTTCGATAAAGGCTGCTTTGTCGCCGTTGAAAGTGTTGTGTGGCCCTTGTAATGTCTTTGCGGCAGCAACCCGCTGGTCTTTGAGCGCCGAAACGCAGCGTGCGTAGACGGCTTCACTGATGATGGTCACTGGCTGGCCAAGATCTGCCGAATTAATGACCGTCCATTTGCCTGTACCCTTTTGCCCTGCAACATCGAGGATTTTATCGACTAACGGCTGGCCGTCTTCGTCTTTGTGGGTCAAAATGTCGGCTGTAATTTCTATTAGATAGCTATCTAACTCGCCCTTGTTCCAGTCGGCAAAAACGGCTGCCGTTTCGTCGGCACTGAGCCCAATATAGTTTCGTAGGAGTTGGTAGGCTTCGCCAATGAGCTGCATGTCACCGTATTCGATACCATTGTGGACCATTTTGACATAGTGGCCTGCGCCGCCCTGGCCAACCCACTCGCAACACGGCGAGCCGTCTTCGACTTTGGCCGCAATACTTTGAAAGATGTCTTTGACGTGCGGCCAGGCTTCTGGTGAGCCGCCAGGCATGATTGATGGCCCGCGCCGGGCGCCTTCTTCGCCTCCGGAAACGCCGGTGCCAATGTACAAAAGCCCCTTGGAAGTTACATATTTTTCGCGGCGAATTGTGTCGGTGAATAAGCTATTGCCACCGTCGATAATGATGTCACCTTGGTCTAGATACGGCAATAATTCGTCAATGGCAGCATCAACGGGCTCGCCGGCTTTGATCATCAACATGACGCGCCGTGGGCTTTTGAGTGTGCTAACAAATTCCTCAATGGAGTGCGTGCCAATCACATGGGTGCCTTCGGCACCGCTAGCCAAAAAGTCGTCAACTTTACTGACGGTGCGGTTAAAGGCGGCGACGGTAAAGCCGTGATCGTTCATGTTTAGAATAAGGTTTTGGCCCATCACGGCCAGGCCCATAACACCAATATCTGCTCGCTGTTCACTAGTTGTAGTCATGCGTTTATAGTATATTTTTAGATGAGTCCAAGCAAGCCATAAACTGAGAACAGGAGACTATATGCAGCCAGATCAGATTCTGCAGTCACCGTCGCCCGTGCCACCCTCTGCGGGATCGCCATTTTCTCCTATTCAGGGGCAGTTTCCACCACAACGGCCACCAACGGTGCCTCCTGGCGAAGACCCAGGCCAAGTTTTGGCAATTGTCGGTATTATTACTGGTTTTATGGTGCTGCCACTAATTGGTCTTATTGTCTGTGTGATTGCAAGAAATCAGTCGAAGAAAGCTGGCTTTACGAATAATACGCTTGCGACTGTAGGTATTTGGATACATGGAGTTTTGTCGGCGCTAGGGATACTTCTGATTCTTGCGTTGATTGCTCTATTCACGTTGGCTCCGCATCATTAGTTTGGGCTGCTGAAGACAACATGGCTTTGTAATAAAAAAGAGCTTCTGTGGTGAAGCTCTTTTTTGGCGGAGAGGGGGGGATTTGAACCCCCGAAACCCTTGCGGGTTTACCGCCTTTCCAAGGCGGCGCACTAGGCCACTATGCGACCTCTCCTTAGTGGAGGACTTCCCAAAAACAGCACATTTTGCCCGAAATGTTCCGTTCCAATGCTCATCCTACCTTTGGTATGTCTGCGCTTCGGTGCTCGGTTTTCGAACAAACTGCACTATTTTCGGAAACTCCTCTTTTTGCTTCCAAAATTTTGGGGTTGGAATCATTCTGGCTGCAGTTTTGTGGGACGTTGGATAGTATATAGCAAAATTACTGTAAAAACACCTTGCGGCGGAGGTGACAACAGCGTTAAACTAGAGACTAATGCCTGTAATTGAAATCAAAGACGTCAGCAAGCTGTATGGCTTCGGTGATGCGACAACCCTAGCACTCGACGAAGTTGATCTTGTTATTGAAGAAGGCGAATTCGTGGCAATTATGGGTCCGAGCGGTTGTGGCAAGAGTACGCTCATGAACCTGATCGGCCTACTCGATCGGCCAACACACGGTGATTATCACCTAAACGGTCGTAAAGTTTCGCGGCTGCGTCCAAATCATGCGGCAAAAATCCGTCGTGATACGATTGGCTTTATTTTTCAATCTTTCAATCTGTTGCCCAAGCTCACGGCGCTGGAAAATGTTGCCTTGCCGTTGACGTATAAAAACATATCGCTCACCAAGCGTCTAAAAATGGCTAGTAATATCCTGGAACGAGTCGGCATGAAAGATCGTGAATATTACTTGCCGTCACAACTCAGTGGTGGCCAGGTACAATGTGCAGCCATCGCGCGAGCGCTGGTAAATAATCCAAAACTAATTATCGCCGATGAACCAACGGGTAATTTGGACAGTACTGGTTCACGACTCGTCATGGAACTTTTGAGCGAAGTGCACCGCATGGGTAACACGATCTTGTTTGTGACCCATAATCCAGAATTAACCCGCTATGCCACGCGGGTAGTCTATATGCACGACGGTACGATTGTTCAGGATGAGCAGACGGCGATTGGTCAGGTAGCTTCCACTGCCAAGAAAGCCTTGTACAAAACGGCGCCAACCAGCGAAGAAGATGATTTGGCTGGTGTGTCGGCGTTGATGAAGGCTGTCCCTTCTACCCCTTCCAAAAGGACATCAAAGCCTACTGCAAAAAAGAATCGTAAGCCCAACAAAACTACAAAGAAAGCAAAGGCAAAACGCTGATGAAAACCTTGTCACGTGGTAACTTCAAAGCCGCCTGGAAATCTGTCCGTCGTAATCGTGGCCGAAGTTTCTTGACGATGCTTGGCATTATTATTGGCGTTGCATCGGTTGTGAGTGTGGTGAGTATTGGCGAAGGCGTCAAGCGTCAAGTTACCATGCAAATTAACCACGTTGGCAGTGACCTTATTACGGTGCGGGCTGGCCAGTTATCGACATCAGCTAATGGTCGGCTAAGCGTGCTATCTGGAGTCCATGTCAGCGGTAGTTTGTCCGACAAAGATCTTTCGTCGGTGCGCCAAACGGCAACGGGTGCAACCGTTGTGCCGTTGGCCGTTGTGGGTGGTGCCGTTACGGGCGAACATGGTGCGTATCAGGATGGGCCGGTTATTGCGACGTCTACAAACTTGCCTAGCGTACTGAATCAGAGCACTGCCTTTGGCACGTTCTTTACGGGCGATGACGACCAGAATAACGTTGCTGTTTTGGGGGCTCAGGCTGCTCGGCGAATGTTTGATGAAGAAGTCCCGCTGGGTCACACGTTTGGTTTTCGTGGCAAAGAATTCATGGTTCGCGGAGTACTTAATGACTTCACAACCACACCACTGTCCACTGATGTTGATTTTAATAACGCCATCTATATTCCCTATGCTATGGGTCAGCAGCTGACTGATAACAGCACGTTACCGTACGAGATTTTAGTGAAACCAGCAGATGCGAGCAAAGCCGACAAAACAGTTGATGCTATCCGTTCTGGTCTGCTTAAAAACCATGGTGACAGCAGTGATTTCTCCGTACTAAAGCAGAGCCAGACGCAAGCAACCACCGACGGTGTACTGAGCTTGCTCACGGAGTTGATTGCTGGGGCAGCGGCTATTTCACTGTTGGTGGGCGGCATTGGTATTATGAATATTACGCTCGTGTCGGTAACGGAGCGTATGCACGAAGTCGGCATTCGTAAGGCCGTTGGTGCCACGAATCGTCAGATTTTGAATGAATTTATGGCCGAAGCAGTCGTTTTGAGTGTTGGTGGTGGGGTGATTGGCATAATCATAGCGGGAATTATTGACGTTGTGCTGCGACTTACGACAACGCTTGCACCGGTTATGCAATGGCAAGCGGTTGTTATTGCGGCTGGCATATCAATTTTGATTGGTGTTGTCTTTGGCTCTGCTCCGGCGCTTAAGGCTGCCCGCAAGGATCCGATTACTGCGCTTCGCGGTGAGTAGGTAGGTGCTTGGACGCTCAACTCCAAATCTCACTTTCGGTAGCACACTATAGTTCTAAAACAAAGATATAATCGCGGCAATGCTGGCGACTGTCATGATGGCGGTCACGGCCCAGCCAATGATGGTCACGTAGCGTTTATTCACCCAGTGGCCCATGACTTTTTTGTTGCTACTAATAAGTACAATCAATGCCAGAACAATCGGTGCAACAACCGCATTTCCGACAGCCGCGTAGATTAAGGCTTTGATAGGATCAAGGCCAATGAAGTTAATGCCAAGCCCAACCATCATTGAAATAATAATAATGCCGTAAAAGGCGTAGGCTTGTTTGAGGTTGCGGTATAAGCCTTCTTTCCAGCGTAGGCTTTCGGCAAAGGCATAAGAGCTTGAACCGGCAAGTACGGGGATTGCTAACATGCCAGTGCCAATAATGCCGATCGAGAACAAGAAGTAGGTTGCATTGCCGGCAAACGGTCGGAGTGCCTCGGCGGCTTGGGCGGTGGTTTGGATATTTGTAATACCGTGTGAGAACAAAATGCCGCCACAAGCTGCGATGATAAAGAACATCACTAGGTTTGATAGCAACATGCCGGACCAGACATCAATACGCATGCTTCGAATGTCTTCTTTTGACGTTGCCGCACCGCGCTGTCGAACGGTGGTTTTACCTTGCAAAATCTGCTCTTCGACTTCTTGTGAGGTCTGCCAGAAAAATAAATATGGTGATATGGTTGTGCCCAAGATTGCTGCCACGAGCAGTAATTCTTCTTTATTAAATGACAGATGTGGCACAACGGCTTGATGTAGCACATTCCCCCAGTTAAGGTGTGCCAGCAGTGCCGAAAATACATACGCCAGCAGCACCATTGCGAGCCATTTTAGGTATTTAGCATAGCGTACGTATGGCGTAAAAATCTGTAGCAACAAACTAAGTGCCGCAAAACCAACCACGACCAATCCAAAGTTAAGCCGTGGGTTTAGTAGCTGTATGCCTTTGGCCATTGCGCCCAAGTCGGCACCGATGTTAAAGGTGTTGGCGGTAAACAAGAGCAGCGTACAGACTTGTAACACACGCTTTGAAAAATGAATCCTAATGTTGCCGGCTAATCCTCTACCCGTCACCAGCCCAATGCGGGCGCACATTTCCTGCACGACTGCCATGAGCGGAAAAGTTAGCGGTGCGAGCCATAAGAATTTAAAGCCAAATTGTGCACCAGTTTGCGAGTAGGTAGCAATACCTGATGGATCGTCGTCACTTGCTCCAGTGGTCAAGCCTGGCCCAAGCATGTTCCAATAATCTTTACCCTTTTTAACCATCTCATTGCCAGGCAACGCGGCGCCAACGCTTTGCATGGTTACGATGGTGCGGTCCAAAAACTCTGCAGGAGCTTCGACGCCTTTTTTTAGTAATTTGTCACGATTTTTCATATTTGACTTACGCTTCCCTGATTGTACCAGATCACCGAAAAACAAAGAACAGGAAGATCACGGCATTTAAAATAAATGTGAGCCGAAGTAGTACCAGAAGTGATTGAAAATCAGGAAGATGATAATCAAGTACACGAGCACAAGGATATCGAGATGATGATTGCGTAAAAACTTGCCAAAAGCTTGCCATCGCCTGCCGCCAGGCAGCTTGATTGCACCAGTTTGAAGGTTATAGAGTGTCGTGTACCAGAATGTGAATATGGTGACAATGTCGACAGTGAGGCAGTATGGGCACAGGGCGTGAATTTGGTAAATACTTTCGTACAACAGCCAGCCCAAGAATATTAGAGCCAGTGTTAAGCCAACCTGCAGCCCGATCCAGAACCAGCGTTTAAATTTGGCCCCAGCAAGCATGCCTGCACCAATAGTAAGCAAGATCCCAAAGCCAACCAGCCCGATCCACGGATTTGGAAAGCCGAATGCCGATCCTTGCCATGATTTCATAACGCTGCCGCAGCTAATAATTGGGTTTAGATTGCACGATGGCTGGTAGCCTGCATTTTCCAATAACTTCAGCTTTTCGTAGCTGATAATGAATGAGCAGATAGTGCCAACGATGCCGGTCAGGATAAGCAAATACGGCAGTACTTTTTCTAGAGTTAGCTTGCGTTTTGTCATGTGGCCATCATTATAGCATTTGATACTGAGAATTATTCGGCGCAGCTGCCGGTACTGACGCTATGATTCTTGGTTTGGGCTTGATGGATTTCGCTCAGCACTTGCCCGGTATTTAATGCATAGCCAACGTGGTTATAGGTGGTTGATTCTGCAAATACCACGCCAAACACCGAGCCGTCCTGGCCAATCAATGGCCCGCCTGAGTTTCCGGGGATAATATCGGCCTCTACCTCGTAGATATCGCGTGTGATGTCACCTTGGTTATAAATATTGCGTCCAGTTGCCGTAAATTCATCTAGTACAGCTGCGACGTTGGCTGTAAAGTCACCACCGCCAGGATAGCCAAGTACGGCGCCTGGTGTGCCGCGCGTGATCTTGCTATCATTGATTGGTAATGGTTTGCCTGCAAGATGATTAACCCGCAGCACGGCAAAGTCTAGGTTTGGGTCGAACCAAATTGGTGTTGCACTGTGCGTACCGTTGGTATCGAGTACGTAGGGTGATTGTATGCCAGCCACCACGTGCGCGTTGGTGGCGATCAGATTGGTGCCTACAACAAAACCAGAGCCTTCGACAATGCCGCCACAACCCTGCCCTTCAACTTTGACGACAGAAACCTGGTCTTTCTGGACGGCGGCTTGCATATCGCCCAAATTGGGCAATGGGACGTTACTCTCTGGGCTTGGTTCATTGCCTGTGAACACTTGTGGAAAGCCATTTGGGTCAATTAAGTGACTGAGGCTGGCCACGATTGTTGGTGCTGGTGGCAACTTGCGAGACAGGTTTGCTATAATCGCCGAACCTTTAATCGCCGACTGCAAACTGGCCGATGGAACCGATAAGGCAATCGAGGCACTGAGCCATACGCCAACCAAGACAGTCGCGAGCGCTAGCAACGAGCCAAGCACATTGTCTGCAGCGTTAATACGTTTTAACGTGAACTTCGTTTTGAGCACAATGCCAATGTATTCACCCACGGTGAGCAGTAGAAATGCACAACCCAAGGTAGTTAGCAGTGTGACGACGGACCGTGCAACAGGCGATTCTACTAAATGAACTGTGTGTGGTTCGAGCAAAGCACCAATAAACAGCCCGCCAAAAAAACCAAGGGTCGAAAGCAGCTGGCGTACAAAGCCAACTTCCCTGCCACGGAATACCGAACTAATCAGCAGTGCAACGATAATAATATCGATAAAATTCATACCCTACCATTTTCTCACAGTTTCTAGGAGATGTAACTGAAACAAATCATCTGGCTGCAGCTAAAGAGAAAATTCCTAAAAGTGTCCGCGGTAGATTCCTAATAGGAACATAAAAACGCCAATGGTAATACAGTACATACCAAATGGTCGTAAGCTGCGTGTACGGAAATACTTGTCCAGGTAGCGCACCGTAAGATATGCCGAAATGCCCGCAACAACGCCGCCCGCGAGTACTTGCCCACGAATGCCCGCACCGTTACTGCCAATAAAATCGTGCAGCTTGTACAGGCCTGCCAACAAAATAATTGGCGTTGCCAGCAAAAACGAAAATCGTGCGGCATCTTCGTGGTCCAGGCCGCTACGCAGCCCGGCAATCATGGTAATACCGGAGCGTGATATGCCAGCAAATAAAGCGCCAATCTGCACCACGCCAATTACTAAAGCTTTTCCAAAACTTAGGTGATCGCTTACCATGCGGCTGGTCTTGCCGATGGCTAATTCATCCACGTTGTCGCCAGTAGTTGCTGCTTGTTTGCGATTGCGTGGGCGACTAATCTGCCCTTTCTTTACCAGTTTGTCGCCCTTGAGCAGGATGATACCGTTTATTGTAATGAAGATGATCGCAAAAATCGGTTTGGCAAACTGGGTGCGCAAGACATGTTCAAAAATCAGTCCGAACAACCCGGCTGGAATAGTAGCGGTAACGAGTAGCCAAGCCAATTTTGCGTCGTTGTCGCCATCAACTTTTTTGGTGCGCAAACTACGGAAGAAGCCTTTGATAATTCTGATCCACTGCTGCCGATAAAAAATAAGCAGCGCAATTGCCGTAGCCAAGTGCAAGATAACCAAAAATGATAAAAAGCCTGATTCTTTAGCCGTTTCTTGCTTGAGCAGATTGTTCCAGCCGAATAAGTTTGCGATCAATACCGAGTGCCCTAGGCTCGAAATCGGGAACAGTTCGGTCACGCCCTGGACGAGTCCCAAAACAATTGCTTGGAGAAATGTAATCATGTCGGCTTATTGTACCAAAGCTTCATCATTTGGCCCAGCTGAACCGCTGGCATAGGTGGCAATACCTTCGTTTGTATCGCGCCAGGCCTGAATAATCGGCTCAATAATGCGCCATGATGCTAAGACCTCACGGCTGCTACTAAATAGCGTGCGATCGCCCTTAACGGCATCAACCAGGACGCGTTCGTAGGCATCGGGATGAGTGCTGTCGCCGCCAAAAGTTTGCTTGTAGCTAAAGTCCATGGCTGCATCGGCGACTTCGTCATCGAAGCCAGGTTTTTTGACCCGCAGCTGCACGTGAATGCCTTCGTTGGGATGAATCCGAAACGTCAGTACGTTCGCGATCTTGTCGGCCGGGCTGGTAAATGTGAGCGTGATTTCGGTGTGCTTTTCCTGTAGCGCTTTGCCTGTGGTGATGCTGAGTGCTACGTTACGCCAACGCTCAGTATCTATGCGCAGGTTAATGCGCGCGTAAGTTTCGGTGGTTGAATCGGGATTGCCAACTTCTTGTTTGTAGGTATCGTACTGGCCGCGGATTGCTTCTGCGGGGTCTGCTGGCACGACGGCTTCTAGTAAGGCTTGGCGAGCGGCATGGATGCTGTCATTATCGAGTTCGCTAGGCAAATCCATAGTGGTAACGGCCAGTAATTGCAGTAGATGGCTTTGTATCAAATCGCGTAGCGCGCCGACGCCCTCGTAAAAATTAACACGATTTTCGATGCCGATTTTCTCGCTGGCTATAATGTCGATGCTGGCAATGTGCTGATTGTTCCAGATGTCGGCAAAAATCGGATTGTTATGGCGAAACGTCAAAATGTTCTGGACGGTTTCTTTTGCAAGGTAGTGATCGATGCGGAAGACTTGTTCTTCGGCAAAAACCTCGTTGGTTTCTTTGATTAATGTCTCGGCTGACGCCAGGTCATAGCCAAAAGGCTTTTCAACGAGCAAGCGAGTCTTTGCATTGCCGTGTTCGCAGCTGCCGTTAAGCCCTGCTTTGCCAAGGTTCTGGACGGTTGCCGCAAAGACTTTTGGCGGAATAGAAAGATAATAGAGGCGGTTCATGCACACGCCATGTGTTGCTTCAATGGCGTTTAAATGCTCGAGTAGTTTGGGATAATCATCGCTGTTGTTTGGATCGAACTGAAATAGTTGTGTTTTTGATATGATGCGCTTTAGCGCCACTGGGTCACAGATATTGTCGACTTCGTTGATGCATAATTCTACTTTGCCAAACAGTTCGTCGGCGGTCATGGCCTGACGCGTTAGGCCAACGATTTCGGTGTGCTCGTGGAGTAATCCATCCTTGAACAGGTGGTAGAGCGCTGGCAGTAAGTAGCGCTGCGATAAGTCGCCGGTGATGCCAAAGATCACAATAATGCTTGGTTCAAGCGATGGTTTCACGGTGTCTTCCATGAGCTACTTTTTCTCCGTTTTTTGGTCATTGAGTTGATTATTATAGAGGTAGACTTCGGGTAATTCCTTGAGAAATTGAGCCGGTTGCTCGGCTAGCGGCAATATTTTATCACGAAGTTGGGTGAGCGTTGGCTTTTTTTCGTCACCAAATGCCATCACATAAGCTACTGAAACATGGCGGAGTGCATCAAACGTGAGTGTCACTCGTGTATAGGTAGGTGTTTTGTAGGCTGCAACCCAGCCGTTGGCGTCAACTGCTGGCGAATGCGGTAAGATGCCCGCAATATGGCCGTCTGGGCCAATGCCAATTTGAGCGATAATAACATCAGCGTGTTCAAAGGCCCGCTGGCTGGCTTGCGCATAACGCTCACGGGTTTCTTCTAGCGAAAAGCCTGGCGCAAGGGTCGGCACAAACACTGCTTCTTTGGTCTGAAAGCCGGCATCGAGCAATTGTTTGGCATTTGAATCGAGGTGCCCAACTGCACCGTAGCGCTCGTCGGTCAAGAAAATAGCCAAATTTTTCGTGTCGTCAACTGGCAATGCTTGCATAACCGCAGTGGAAATAGCAATGTTCGAGCCACCAGATATCAGCCAGAGTACGTGTTTTCCCTGTTTTAACTCTGAAGCTAACCGCTTTTCTAGCTCCTTGGTTCCCTGTGTCGGACTCGTTGTCTTAATAAACCGCATTGGTCTTATTATAGTACACTAGCCGACGATGAATGAACCGTCGATGATGCGTCGAATCTTGATGAGCTTACTTTATTAGGGGGAGCTTGAATCTTGGTTTGTTGCTTTGCCAGCTTGCAGGTTCAAAGACAGCCACAACTAGAGCACAGACGGGAAAATCATGGCATTTTGCGCCAACAACGTGCATCTGGGGTTCACTGAATTCCCTGCGGCGATTATTGGCCAGTGCTTTTAGACTACTCTGGATGTCGGCCCGAACTTCTGCTTCGCTATGACCTTCGTGCTCAACAAGCAAACCTTGCTTTGTCTCTGAGTCTTGAATCCAGCCGATGCCGGCCCAAACCTCTTGATTGCGCTGAGAAGTACGCTTTTGAGCCATGACGACGTATAGCCGATCACCCCAGTTACCACCGGGATTCTGGGGTTTGCCGCTGAATACTACTTCGCTGTCAGGCGGCAAAACCGAGCTCAGGTAAATAAGGTTGTAGTTAGCGACGCCTGCTTTGACAAGCGCCTGGTCGAACGCCGACAGTTCAGTTGGGCCGGTACCAGCGCCTTCGGAAACTTGAATAAGCATTGGTTTTTCCTAAATATTTTCTATATTTAATTTGTTATTGGGAATCCAATAGATAATACTATATTGCAAATGGAATGGCTACTGCTCGCCCTTATAGCGCCTCTACTTTGGGCTGTTGTTGCTCTTATAGACGACAATCTGCTCCGTGGCCTATACCGTAGTCCGGTGTTAGCGGCACTGGTTTCTGGTATTTGTGGCATGGCTCCCATGCTGAGCCTGGTATGGCTCAATATCCAGCCAACAACTGTTGCCGTTGTGTCATTGGCCGGACTGGCCGGACTGCTAACAGTTGTCTACTATTATTTTTATTTTCAGGCTTTGGAGTACGATGCACCTTCGGTAGTGATATCTTTGTTTAGTCTCGCACCCGTAGCACTACCCTTCTTTGCCCACTTCTTGGTGGGAGAGAACTTGAAGATTATGCAAATTATAGGTTTTGCGATTGTGCTGTTCTTTACTTTTATGTTGGCGGCTGTAGACGTCAAAAAATTTCGTTTTTCTAAGGCCTTGCTACCAATATCTATAGCGGCAATTTTGCTGGATGGTGTTTTGCTGAGTGAAAAGTATGTCTACCAACATGTTAATTTCTATAGTGGTTTTATGTTCTTTTCGCTTGGTATGGGCGTGGGCGGACTGCTGTTAGTAATACTCATGATATTGCGTAATTTTAATAAACCGTTTCATTTCAAGAAATCGAAGGGTCTGCGTTTTATCGTTACCGCTCTCATATTTGTAGCCATTACCGAAGTTATAAACATCGCAGCCGAGTTTACATCCAACCTAGCAGTTAGCAAAGGACCGGTGTCACTGGTAGAGGTAATCCAGAATATCCAACCTCTCTATATGCTTACTCTAGCCTTGTTACTCTATCCCTTTTTCCCCAAGTATTTCCGCGAAGCTCGCTACGGTCGCGTTCGCTTCAAGTTCTTGATGATGGCCGGTATTATGGTTGGAGTTGCCTTAACTGTTGTAGGCAAAATCTAACCAGCTAATTCATGTAGCGAAATAGTGTATTTTTTTAACATTCGTATTGGGTGATAAGAGCTTTTGGCTCGGCGTAAACCTGGTAAGCCCAGGTCTTGCTCCCAGTTAACTTTGTTACAACCAAGGCTTGCCAGCTCCTTTGCTACTTGAATAACCAAAAATGTGAAGATGTTTTGATGGTGTGTGGTGAGTGCTTTCTCGAAGTGACATATGGCATAGCCATCGCCCAGTACTTCGTTGATTGAAAATGCCTTGATCTCGTTGTTGACGAGCACTTCAGTAATGACAAGGTTGAGCGCATTAAAGTTAGTCAGCAATGTGTCGAGCGCCGTTCGTTCAGGTAAAATATCACCTTCGTCTCGTGAGTGTTGTTCTGCCCACTCTCTGTCAAGTGCCCGTATCTTGTCGGCATGCTGAGTGTCGAGTGTAGTGTAACTTTGTACTGTCAATTCGTAATGCTCATGATCTTTGACAAACACGTTTGCTTTGTTGCGTTTCTTCTTGAATTTGCTTCCAGGCATGTCAATGAGATGGGACATGTCGTAGGTATAATCGAAGCTATCTTCGTCCTCGATGATCTTATAGTCGGGATGTTTATGCAGAACATTAGCTACAGCTTCTGGGATAAGCTCTAACTTGCTCGCCACTTCTAGAAGTTCTTGGACGGTGGCTTCGATCTGGTTGGAGCCAAGGACTGAATATAGTAAGTGGCCATCGAGATAGTCAGGCATTCTGATGACCAGGTTGCCATTCAAATGCGAAACTTCCGTTGTACCGTCGGTGTTCCAGCAAAAAATACTGGTAAAATTAAAGTCCGAGTATGGCTCAAACTGTGCCACGAAGTCCCTTATCTCGCCCATGTGGTCGAGATCGAGTTTAGAGAAGTCCGGGTAGGTAGCGATCATAGTATCTAGTGTGGTGTATCTGGAAAAATAAAATGTTGCTGCTTTTTCATAGGTGTGATGATACCATAATAGTAATGGTTTGCTAACATTATGCAAGAACAACCAAAAACAACCCCCAATAATATAAATACGGCAAAGCTGTTGATCGGTATCGCGGTAGTGATGTTTGTCGGTTTCGCAGGCTTCTGGAGTGTGTTGGCGGTTAAGGGTCTGCAGGGTGAGACTAACATCGCTGAGAAGTTCAGTGCCCTTTATGGCTTAATGGCCTTATATGGAGGTGTCGTCGGCTTGACTGTAAGCAGGCGTTGGGGCTGGTTTAAGAGTAGAGTTGGCCGTGCGGTTGCCTTTGCGTCACTAGGCTTACTTGCTCAGGAACTTGGCCAAGTTACCTACTCTGCTTACACCTATCTATGGCACCGCGAAATTCCCTACCCTTCTTGGGGTGATGTTGGTTACTTTGGAAGCGTAATCTTATACATATTAGCGGCATACAGTCTTGTCAAGGCCTTGAGTGTTAAGTCGGCCTCACGAACAAAGCTCAGTAAGCTTTGGATTGTTTGCATTCCAATCGTAGTTTTGGCGTTCTCATATTTCATGTTCCTGCGAGATTATCAATACAACTTCAGGCATCCCCTAACGTTATTCCTGGATTTTGGCTATCCGCTAGGCCAGGCCTTGTATATTGCTCTTGCCATTCTGGCATTCGTGTTATCACGACGTTTCTTAGGAGGTGTTATGCGCTCGGTCATATTGTTTTTGATCTTTGCATTTGCACTGCAATATGTAGCCGACTTTATGTTTCTCTACCAGGTTAGTCGCAATACGTGGAAGACGGCTGGCGCTAATGAGTTAATGTATCTGATCTCATATTTTGTTATGACGCTTGCCTTGATCTCGTTCAAGTCGGTGCTTGATAATTTATCTCGTGGCCGAACCATGGCTGGGCAAACTAGTGTAGAAGATGCGGAGCAACGGTAATGGATGTTTACGCGCAGATAGTTGAGAGTATTATCCGGCATCAGGAAGAGATTATTGGCCCGGTGGCAATTGAGCAGGCCGAGCATGTGCAGAATTTGCATCTGGACTGGCAGCAGCATGCGGTGACTATTACTGGTGAGCCGGTGGTGGTTATCGAGAGCTTGGTGCAGGCGTACAAAGATTTGTTCGGCCAGATTTCGGTGGAAGTCTCCAAAGAAGCGGCCGGTTCGCTGCTGGCGCGTTTGCAACCCAACAGTCTTCCTCCATCACTAAAGTAATAAAGGACTAAAGCCGTGGCAGATAAGGTGATAGCGGAGCGGCACAGACAGTTAGAGCAGGACTTGGCTCATGTTAGTCAGGAAATGTATATTCGCAACAAAGAGTTAGCGGATACGAACCGGATGCTTCGATTGCTGAGTACGATTGATGCGGCAGTGCTGGAGACCGATAGCTCGCTCGAAACGGTGTGCCAAAATATTACGACGGCCATTGTTCAAAATACCGATTATCCACTAGTGGCCATCCTAAGTCGGCCAGAGCATCAGCACGAGCATTTACAGCTGATGGGCTTGAGTGTTAAGAATTGGCCAGAGGCAGCTACCTTCTTTACGAGCGAACAGCCGTCGAATATAAACTTGCACCACCAGATGGTTGATTCGTTCGCTACTACTTCGCAGCTGTTACCTATCGAAACCTTATCTATCAAGCAAATTGCGGGGTTTCTTGGTTGCCCAGAGTTGCACGTTCAGAAAACTTTGGATCGTGTGCCGGTGAAGTCGATATTTGTTGTCAAACTAACAGTTCGCGGACAGCTGGTGGGTTTATTGGGGGCTGGGTTTTTTAGCACATTTGACCAAGTAGCCCAGACTGATACTTCTCTGCTGCGCCGGCTTGGCGATAGTATTGGCGTGGCGCTCGACAACAAGCTACTTTTTCAGGAAAACCAGCGCGTGCTGCGCCAATTGCGCCGCTCAAATACCAAACTCCAGGCACTGGACGAAGCCAAAGACGATTTCATAAGCATGGCTTCACACCAGTTACGGACACCGCTAACGAGTATTAAAGGCTATACGAGTATGCTGCTCGAAGGCGACGCCGGCGATCCGCTCAACCCGACTGAGGAGAGGTTTTTGCGTCAGAGTTTTGCCAGTTCTCAACGAATGGTGTGCCTCATTGCCGACCTTCTGAACCTATCCCGACTCAAAACTGGTAAATTTGTGATTGATGCCAAACCACTGAATCTGGCCGATGTTGTGGCCGACGAAATCGATCAGTTGCAAGCGATTGCTGCTGGTAAGGAAGTTACCCTCAAATACAAGCGGATTGCCCATTTCCCGACCCTGATGCTCGACGAAAATAAAATCCGTCAGGTTATTATGAATTTCACCGATAACGCCATTTATTACACACCCAGCGGCGGCAAGATCGTGGTTGAACTAGTAGACAAAGGCCGCAGTATCGAACTAACAATCAATGATAATGGTATTGGCGTTCCAAAGGCCGAACAGCCACACCTGTTTACCAAGTTTTATCGGGCAACCAATGCCCGCCAAGCTCGGCCAGACGGTACCGGTATTGGTTTGTTTATGGCCAAGAAAATTATCATTGCTCAGGGCGGCTGGCTGATTTTCAGGAGTAAAGTTGGCGAAGGTAGCTCCTTTGGCTTTGGGTTTGAAAAATCCAAGCTTGCGGCGGTTCCGGCTAATGTTCCCGACGTCGTTGTTTAGTCGTTGGCTAATGCTTCTTTAACCAGATCGGCCACTTGACGTGGTGTCATGGTGGCTTTGATAACGTAGTACTTTACGTTGAGGCTAGAAATGTCTGATGGCACGTTTTGCATATCAGTGTTGGTCATGAGTAGCACTTTGAGTTTTTTGCCAAAGCGGGTAGCTCGCAGTTTTTTCAGTGTAACGTCGCCAGTCTCATAGGGCATCATTATGTCGAGCAATACAATATCTGGCTGGAAGTCGGCAATGAGCGCGAGGCCAGCTTGGCTGGAGTCGGCTACCTTGACTTCGTAACCTTCGTTTTCCAGCTTGAACTGGTACATCTCGCGTATCAATGCCTCATCTTCGACGATAACAACTTTTTGTTTCATCCCCTTATTGTACACCACCTAAGTGCCAGAAACTTTTGGACTATTTAAGGTGACTATTTGGCGATGAAGGTCAGCGCGTGGCCGATTTTGCCTGCACGGCCGGCTCGGCCGATACGGTGTACGTAATCTTCGTAGCTTTGTGGTTGCGTGAAGTTAATGACGTGAGTGATGTCTTTGACGTCGATACCGCGGGCTGCAACATCAGTGGCAACCAAGATTTTGATCTGGTTCTTTTTAAACTTATCGAGGGCACGTTGGCGTTGGCCTTGACTCTTGCCGCCGTGAATAGCGTCGGCATCAAAACCGCGAGCGACGAGTTCGTTGCTGAGGCGTTCGACACTGCGCTGAGTTTCATCGAAGACAATCGTCTTGCCGACTTCTTCTTTGAGCAAAATTTCGTGCAGTTTTTCTAACTTATCGGCGCTGGTAAAGTAGTGTACGACATCTTGGTTGATGTTGTCGGCAGTTTCGCCAACTTTAAGCGAGATGGTAACGGGATCTTTGGCAAACGATAGAATCAAGTTCTTAACGCGTGCATCAAGGGTTGCCGAAAAGAAGAACGACTGACGTTCTGGTGACAGGTTGTCCAAGATGTTGCGTACGTCGTCCACAAAGCCCATGTCGAGCATGCGGTCAACTTCGTCCAAGATTGCGATGTTAAAATCGGCAAGGTTGAGTGTTCCGCGTTCCATGTGGTCTTTAATTCGTCCTGGTGTACCAATGACAATGCGTGGGTTACCACGAAGGTCACGTAGCTGCGGACCCATAGCCGAACCACCAATAAGCAATGCGCCGGTGAGGCCACTGCCCTTGCCCATCGAGCGGCAGTCGTCTTCGATTTGCTGCGCGAGTTCGCGGGTTGGGGCAACAATTAGTGCTTTTGTGTCGGCAAAGGTCATTAACTGGTGCAGCATAGGGATCGCAAAGGCTGCCGTCTTGCCGGTACCAGTGTTGGCGATGCCAATCATGTCGTAGCCTTCCAAGGCAACAGGGATAGTTTGGTCCTGGATTGGGGTTGGCGCTACAAAGCCTTTGGCGGTTAGGTTGGCTTTAATAAGGTCGTTGATCTCGAAGTCGGCAAATTGGTGCATTGGCACATATTCGTCTTTGACTTCGACAATTTTTGCAGCTTTTACAAAGCGTGCTGGGTCGATGTACTGACCACGGCGCCCACCATTGCTACGGCCGCCACCGCTAGAGCGACGATTGCCGCCACCAAAGCTAGAGCCGCCGCTACGGCGATTATTAAAACTAGAACCACCTGCGTGGTAGCTGGTGCCTGATTTGTTATATGGCATAAAAAATGAATCCTTTTTTTGTAGTTGAGTTTAATAACTTATAGTGATTGTTGGAATCCTAAAGCAAAACTACGTACAACTTCCGGATTCATGGTGTGCGGTCAAAGATTGATTTCTATAAATTTCTAAAACAGCACTAACAATTACTAATACATTAGCACGATATTCCCCCAGAGTCAACTGGTTATTTAGCGGCGTTTGCGTTTGTTGGGGTCGAGCTCTTTTTTGCGGAGACGCAGGTTTTTTGGTGTTACTTCGAGAAGTTCGTCGTTTTCTAGGAAGTCTAGGCACTGTTCTAGGCTAAAGATGACGGGTGGCGTTAGCTGGACGACACCGTCAGATGATGACGTACGCATGTTGGTAAGCTGCTTTGGTCGGCAGATGTTGATTTCCATGTCTTCGGAACGGGTGTTGAGACCAATAATCTGGCCGGCGTAAACTTTTTCGGCTGGACCGATAAATGTTGTGCCACGAGCTTCGGCATTTTGCAGTGAGTACGGCGTAGACGTGCCGGTGCTAAAGCTGATGAGTACACCGGGGCGAAGCTGCTGCAAGGCGGTTCCCTGCACTTCGTAGCCAGTGGTCAGCGAGTTCATGACGATGGTGCCCTTGGTGTTTGTCAGTAGGACGTTACGCATACCAAGCAATGCACGAGTTGGCATGGTGTAGACAAGTTTGGTAACACCTTTGGGACTAGCAAACTGCTCTTTGAGCATAGCGCGACGTTGGCCAAGTTCCATCTGCACAGCACCAACGTGCTCGGCTGGAACTTCGATGATGACTTCTTCGATTGGCTCCATGGTTTTGCCGTCTTCCTCGTGCGTCACCACTTGTGGGCGGCCAACTTCAAATTCGTAGCCTTCGCGGCGCATAGTTTCAATCAGCACGCCAAGGTGGAGTTCGCCACGGCCAGCGACGGTAAAACCAATACCATCGGCTTCAACGCGCAGTCCAACGTTAGTTTCGAGTTCTTTGTCTAGGCGTTCAGAAATTTGGCGAGAAGTGTTGAATTCACCTTCTTGGCCTTTAAATGGACTGGTGTTTGGGCCGAGGTAAATACGCAGGGTTGGTGCTTCAACTTCGATGGTTGGCAGGGCTTCTGGTTCGAGCGCGTCGGCAATAGTTTCGCCAATTTTGGCATCGGCAATGCCGGTTAATTGGACGATATCACCAGCAACACCTTGAGGAACTTCGAATTTGCTTACGCCGTGACTCATGAATACTAGTTCGACTTTGGCTTTAGTGAAGGTGCCGTCTTTTTTACAGAGTGTGACTTGGTCGCCACTTTTGACGGTGCCGCGAGTAATTCGGCCAATGGAGTATTTACCCTTGTAGGTGTCCCATGCCAGCGCTGTAACTAGCATTTGGAATGGTTTTTCTAGCTCAACTGTTGGCGCGGGCACGTGCTCGATAATGGCGTCGAAAATTGCGTCCAGGTTGCCATCGGCTTCAAAGTCGCTCGGTGTTTCTATCCAAGCTTTACCAGCACGGCCAACGGCGTAGTAGACAGGATAATGCAGCTGATCTTCGTGGACAGCCAATTCTAGGAATAAATCGGCCAATTCGTCTTCTACCTCTTTGATTCTAGCTGCTGGTTTGTCGATTTTGTTAATGATAACAATTGGCTTGAGTTGGCCTTCGAGTGCGCGTTCCAGCACGAATTTGGTTTGTGGCATTGGGCCTTCTTGGGCGTCGACGATCAAAATACAGCCATCGGCCATGTTCAGGGTGCGTTCGACCTCACCAGAAAAGTCGGCATGTCCCGGGGTGTCGATGATGTTGATGCGGTAGTCACCGTGCTGTACGGCAGTGACCTTGGCGGTAATGGTAATGCCGCGCTCTTTTTCTTGGTCGCCGCTGTCCATGATTAGTTCTTGGCCCATTTCGGCTGCGTTGTCGCGGAAGGTTTGCGACTGCTTCAAAAGTCCATCTACCAGGGTTGTCTTTCCGTGGTCAACGTGGGCAATAATAGCAATGTTGCGGATCTTCGATGGATCCTGAATGGCTTCTGACATAAAACGGCGTTCCTATGATTATTAAATACTAAAAACTTACCTAAACTATAGCACAATTGATGTAAAAATGAAACAGTTACTCACGAGGGCGTTGATTCATGTTTGTGTATAGGGCGTCATTGGCTGCAAGGTTTGGTGTGATAGCCCCTCGCGCAAGATAAAGTAAGAGGTTGGGGAGTGTTTCGATGATCCTTCCATTACCTTCATTGATGTATACCATTGATCGCAGATTTTGATGTTCTAGATACGCCACGGTGCGCGCAAGGGTTTGTACATATTGGCGACTGATTTTTTTGTAAATTTCATATACATGTGCAACATCTTCATCAGTCGCCTGTAGCAAAAAACGATCAATAGCGAACACTTTTCGCGCTCCATTTGTGCCATACGAGTCAATGACGGCTGGCGTGGGTGGATAGTCTCTCATCAGCATGGTGGGTATCATTTCTGGCAAATAGCGATCCGCAACCATCACGCCAAATAAGGCCGCCTCAGTGCTTTCATTGGCCGCGCGGTGATATGGTGCATAATCGACTGCTATATTACGTGAACGATCCTCTATTGCTGGGTAGACACGTGGCTGAAGTTCGCGCGTAGGGGTATTTGTTTCGACGTGCGTATCGTTCCTACGTCGGAGCTCAGGGTACAGTAATTGAGCAGCCAAAGCCATTTCAAGTGGTAGTATGTGTGTACCATCTTCTTGTAATACGGCATGTAGACCTGGATCGCCTGGAGTGTAATCATTGGAAAGCAAGTAGTATAAAGCCCTAGCCACACGACCATTTGCAGTTAGGAATGGGTGTGTAGCTAAAACACCAGTGGCTAAGGTGAGCGGCTTATAATCCAATACAGGGCTAACCTGTGCGGTCTTAAGTATCGAGCTAAGCAGACGAATCTTGTCTTCCGGAGGAGGCATGACGTCAACCTTCATCGGCTCCGCTTGGTCACGGGTGACTTGGAAGTGGTCTGAAAGGAGTGCTGTGGTTGCAGGCTGATCAGTGAGCACACCGTCCATCTCTACGAGTAGGTCTAGAAAATCTTGAGGACCGAGTTGTTCTACGAATGTTACTCTTCCTTCTGCTGTGCTAAGTCGACTGCCGAGCCCTGAATTGAGAACAAACACGTCAAATGCCTCGGCCTGTTGGTGCCGATTTACTTCAATTGGGTCTGGGGGTAGCCCCTCGCGGAAGAACATAGTTTAACTATAGTAAAACTTAATTTGTAATTTTGCAATATCCTGTTATTTGACTTGCAAAACAAAAGACCGGGGATTTCTCCCCGGTCTTTTGTTACATCGGTTGATGAATTAGTAGCGGTTACCGCCACCAAAACCACCACCGTTGCCACCACCGCCACCGAATGAACGGTTTTCGCGGGGAGCTTGTGGGCGAGCTTCGCTAACTGCAACAGCGCGGCCGTTGAGTTCTTTGCCGTTGAGGGTGTCAACTGCAACCTTAGCTTCTTCGTCGCTGCTCATCTCTACGAAACCAAAGCCCTTAGAGCGGTTGGTATCGCGGTCGATGATGACCTTTGCAGATACTACGGTGCCGGCTGGTGCAAAAAATGCAGACAGGTCGTCATCGGTAGCTGTGTAGGCCAAAGAGCCAACAAATAGTTTACTTGCCATTAGTACTTACCTCTTTCTTCGAACTTGAGGTAAGTTTTTCGGTATTCACCTGACACTTAGCTGCTCCCCATCGCGAAACAATTCTTTACTTATTAATTTACCTAGACCGTTCACTTTGCAGCGAACTTCCTAGCAGCTTCTCTAGTAGCGACATTGTTACATCTTTACACCGAAGTTGCAAGCATAATCCCTACATTATTCATCACTAGTTTGGAAATAGCTTGTCTATCTTTTTGCGTTCTTGGTCGGAAACGCTGGGAATCCTGCCGGTAATGCCAAAATCTTTTAGGAGTTGGAAGAACTGTTTGTCTTGTTTTGCGCGAGCCGTTTTTCTGTTCGACGTCATAGCAAACCTCCTCTGTCACACCTTAACAACCCCATCGTAGCGCGCCGAGCTAATGGCGAGCTATGGCATATCTTACAAGAGTCTAAGTTGCCTATGCTTGCTCTAGATGAATGGCCCATGGATAATAGAAAGAGAAAATAAGGAGTTGACGGTATGAGTGAGCACCCACCTGTAATTCTGAAAGCTGCACCAGTTGTTGAGCAGTTGCGACCAAATCTAAAAGCAAGGGCCGCGGCTATTCGCGCCCAGGGCGTGGTGCCACGACTGGCAATCGTTACCGATAACTATAAAGGCCCAATACAGAAATACGTTGATCGAAAACGAGTAGTTGGTGCTGAGCTGGGTATTGATGTTGATTTGTTGTCCGAATCTCGTTGTCTCGAATCGCTACAATCCTATCTTAAGCAGGCTTGTAATGATACTGAAACAAACGGTGTTATTCTGCAGCTGCCAGTTGCTGGCTTACAGGGGATGAGTCCTCGCGAGAGAGGGCTTCGTGAAGCAGCGCTTCTTGACTCCATCCCACTTGAGCGTGACGTAGATGGCCTTGCGCATGGCTCTCCATTTTCTCCGGCTACGCCGATGGGAATTTTTGCGTTGCTTGGTCATTACGTACCTGATTTCCTGGAGCAAAATACAGTGCTGTATGGTGATGGAGTTTTAGTGGGCAAGCCATATGGACGGCTGGCGAAACTGGCTGGTGCAAAAAACATCTCAGTTGTTGATATAAATACGTCGCCCAAAGAGCGGCAAGAAATGCTCCATGCTGCCAGTATTATTATTGCTGCAACCGGTAGTCCAGAAAGTCTGACACTTGCCGATGTCGGTACGGACTTACCAAAGATTATTGTTGACGCGGGTACTGCTGAGCGTAGCGGCAAGAATGTTGGTGATATGTCTGCCGAACTGAGGGCTTATGCCGAAAACACTGCCGGCTGGGGCACGACACCCGTTATAGGTGGTGTTGGTCCGTTAACTGTCTGGAACTTGCACGGTAATGTGCTCACCGCGGCTGAACGTGCAATGGAAGCTGGTACGGCGTCACAGGCATGGCTATCGGACACTATGGCCGGGCAAGCTTATGCCAACATGCTGGCCTTTGAGGGCTAGTTTTTCGTTTCTTCGACCCACTCACGGGCGTTTTGGAAGATTTTGAGCCAAGGTGAATCAGTTGGCCAGTCGGCAGGGTGCCAGGATAGTTGACGGCTTTGGACGGCCCGTTCGGGGTGCGGCATGAGTATGGTGGCGCGGCCGTCTGGCGTGGTAAGGGCGGTGATTCCCAGGGGTGAACCATTGGGGTTTGCAGGATATTGTTCGGTAACGCGGTGGTAATTGTCGACGTATTGCAGGGCGACGAGGTTGCTTGAGATGGCATTGCGCAGCGCTTCGTCACTGTCAAATGTTGCGTTGCCTTCGCCGTGAGCGACGGGGATTGGCAGGAACGAGCCAGCCATGTCTTTAAAGAAGATGGATGGTGATTCGGTAATTTGTGTGAGCGCTACCCTGCCCTCGAACTGCTCAGATTTGTTTTTGAGGAAGGTTGGCCAGTTTTTGGCACCCGGAATGAGCTCTTTGAGGGCCGACAACATCTGGCAACCATTACAAACGCCTAGACTAAAGGTGTCGGCTCGGCTAAAGAAGTCAGCAAACTGCTTGCGAAGCCCATCGTTGCCCAAGATTGACTTGGCCCAGCCCTCGCCCGCTCCCAATACGTCGCCGTAGCTAAAGCCACCACAGGCGGCCAGACCAACAAAATCTTCCAGCGACATGGCGCCACTAACTAAGTCGTTCAGATGTACATCGACACTGGCAAAGCCGGCGCGATCAAACGCAGCTGCCATCTCGATCTGGCCGTTGACGCCTTCTTCACGGAAAATGGCGACTTTTGGCTTGGTGTCGTAGCGTGTAAAGCTTGGTTTGAATGTTAGTTCTGGTGATAAGCCTGGGTCGGCGTCGTCACTGATTGTTTGGTACTCTGTATCGGCGCAAGTGGGGTTGTCGCGCAGTTTTTGCATCTGATAGCTGGTGTCGCTCCACCAAGATTCTAGTTGCGATCGACTGGCTCGGTAGAGTTCGGTTTCGCCGTTGGCAATAACGATTGCTTGATCGCTGGTCGGTCGGCCGACGATGTGGGTTTGTTCAGCAAGCTTCTTGCCAAGAATTTTGTGCACGGCTCTATAATCTCGTGTTTTGATTTGAATGACGACGCCCAACTCTTCGTTATACAGTTTTTGCAGTGTGCCGCCAGACAAGTTTTTAAGATTTAGTTCGAGTCCACAGCGGCTCGCAAAGGCCATTTCGAGCACGGTAGTGAGTAGTCCGCCATCGGAACGATCGTGATAAGCCAGAATTTTTTTGTCTTGTTTGAGTTTTCGGAGAGCGCCGGCGAAGTCTTTGAGCGTTTCTGCGCCAATGTCTGGTGCGGTATCACCCAGTTGGTCGTAGACCTGTGCGAGTGCTGAACCACCCAAACGATTTTTGCCAAGACCAAGATCGATGAGTAGTAAAATAGTCTCTTCGGTGGTATTGAGTTGTGGCGTAAGCGTTCGTTCGATGTTTGCAACGGGGCTGAAGGCGCTGATTAACAGTGATAACGGCGCGGTGACGCTTTTGTTTTCGCCAGCTTTGTCCCCTTCATTGTTCCAAACAGTCCGCATGCTGAGCGAATCTTTGCCAACCGGGATTGTTAGGCCAAGCTTTGGGCAAAAGTCTTCGCCAACCGTTGTTACGGCGTCGAATAACGCTTGGTCTTCGTGGCCATTACCCGCTGCTGCCATCCAGTTAGCTGATAGTTTGATATCCGATAATTGAGCAACATCGGCTGCCAAGATGTTGGTGATTGCTTCGCCAACGGCAATACGTGCTGAGGCCGCAGCGTCAATCAGGGCTAGCGGTGTGCGTTCGCCCATGGTCATGGCTTCGCCGGCATCAGTGTCAAAGGCGGCTGCCGTGACGGCTACGTCGCTGACTGGTACTTGCCACGGGCCAACCATCTGATCGCGCGTCACTAATCCACCAACAGTCCGATCGCCGATAGTAATGAGGAATTTTTTGCTGCCAACGGCTGGCAAATGCAGCACACGTTCAATACTGTCTGCAAGGTCGATGTCGTCGGTTTCCAGGGGTGGCAAGAGTGTTTCTTGTCTGCTGAAGCTGCGTGTCATTTTTGGCGGTTTACCAAAGATAACGGACATTGGGATGTCGACTGGATTGTTATTGAATAAAGCATCGTGCACAACTAATTGTTCGGCTTCGGTGGTTTCGCCTACAACGGCGAATGGGCAGCGCTCGCGCTCGCAGATGGCTTTGAATGTATCCAGATCTTTGGCATCGATGCCCAATACGTAGCGTTCTTGCGATTCATTACACCAAATTTCCAGGGGTGATAAGCCTGGTTCGGCGCTAATAATGTTGCGGATTTCGAACTGAGCACCGCGGCCAGAGTCGTGCACGAGTTCTGGCAAAGCGTTGCACATGCCGCCAGCACCGACGTCGTGGATAGAGATAATGGGGTTGGTGGTACCCATTGCCCAACAGTGGTCGATGACTTCTTGCGCACGGCGTTCCATTTCGCCGTTGCCGCGCTGTACTGATGCGAAATCAAGATTTTCGGCGCTACTGCCGCTTTGCATGCTGGACGCTGCGCCGCCGCCAAGGCCAATTAGCATCGCGGGACCGCCCAACACGATAACTTTGGCGCCAACGGGCAGAGTTTGCTTCTGGACGTGTTGGTCACGAATATTACCAAGCCCGCCCGCCAACATAATGGGTTTGTGGTAGCCGCGAACATCACCGGCTACGGCTTGTTCGTAAGTGCGGAAATAGCCGCTGAGGTTTGGGCGCCCAAATTCATTGGCAAAACCGGCTGCACCGATGGGTGCTTCAAGCATGATGTCAAGTGCTGACGCAATGCGTGCTGGTTTGCCGTATGGTTTTTCCCAGGGTTGTTCGGCACCAGGAATCTGTAAGTTTGATACGGTGTAACCGGCGAGGCCCATCTTTGATTTTGCACCACGGCCAGTGGCGGCTTCGTCACGGATTTCGCCGCCTGTGCCAGTAGCTGCACCCGGTATCGGAGCAATCGCGGTCGGGTGGTTATGGGTTTCGGCTTTGATGACGCTGTGCACGGCTTCTTGGTGGTAGCGGTAGGTGTTATCGGCTGGGTCGGCAAAGAATCGGCCGGCTTTTGGCCCTTGTATGACTGCAGCGTTGTCGGAATAGGCACTGAGGACTTTTTGGCCACCTTTTTCGTAGGTGTTTTTGATCATTTTAAAGAGGCTTTTTGGCTGTTTCTCGCCATCAACAACCCAATCGGCATTGAAGATTTTGTGGCGGCAATGCTCGCTGTTTACTTGGGCGAACATCATCAACTCGACATCGGTTGGATTACGTTTGAGGTCCGTAAACGCCTCGAATAAGTAATCGATCTCATCTTCGGCCAATGCTAGGCCAAGTGTGGCGTTGGCTATGATGAGTGCTGCCTTACCGCCTTGTAGGATGTCGACGTCGGTTAGTTGTTTGGGCGCGGTTTCGGCAAACAATACGGCTGCGGCTTCGAGTGAATCCAGTACCGATTCGGTCATGCGGTCATAAAGTGGCGTGGCTACTACGGCGTGATCAAGTGCGGAGGGGCTGGTTATATAAAATGCAGTGCCACGCTCAATGCGGTTGACGCTTGCGAGTCCGGAGTTGTGGGCGATATCAGTGGCTTTTGAAGACCAGGGAGAGATTGTGCCGGGTCGTGGAATAATGAGATAGAGCTTGCCACTGTTACTGGCGGTGTCGGAACCATCGTGCCCTAACAATTTCTTGAGTTTAATTTCGTCTGCTGGGCTAAAAGCGGTGTTTGTATCAACAAAATGGACGTAATTGGTGTGAATATCAGTAATTGTAGGGTCGATCGCCTTAAGTTGCGCAAGCAGCTTGTCACGCCGGAAGTCTGATAGTGCCTGACCTCCGAAGTAGGCCTGCATTAGCGAACCTCCAGAGTGTCACCGGCAAAGGTGATGCCGTTGGGTTCAATGATGACCTGTTTTGGCCCTGTTTCGACTACCCCGGCTGTCCAAGCTTGCAGATTTTGGGCCTTGGCGACTTCAACGACTTTTTCGGCATCGGCCGCTGGTACATAGACGGCATAGCCAGCGCCCATGTTGAAGTTGCCGTACATGTCAATTTCGTCGTTGCCTGATTTTTCGGCAATAAAGTTGAAGATTTCGTGCACGGGGGTAACGGTGTGCATACGATAGGTAAATTCGGGAGTTGCACGCATCAGTTTGCGCCAGCCATGACCAGTGATATTTGACAGATAATGAACGTCTACATTGGCTGTAAATAGTGCCTCAACGAGTTTGGCATACAAATGAGTGGGGATAAGCGCGGTTTCACCGTAAGTGCTGCCGTCGGCTAGTTTTGTTTGATAGCCATCTGGTAACTTACCGGCAATTTCGCGGACTAGGCTAATACCGTTGGCATGGACGCCGCTGGCTTCGATGAGCACGATGGCGTCGCCGCTATGCAGATTATCACCACTGATGAGCCGTTTTTTGTCCTGAATCACCCCAAACGCTGAACCGGCAAACTCTAGTGAGCCTGGTGCCACAACACCGCTAAGTGACTGCGTTTCGCCGCCTCCCCACACGACGCCCGATAGATCACAGGCTGCGCGCCAGCCTTTGATGAAATCGGTGGTGAGCGTGTGATCGGTGAGCCATTCGTACGAACTCGCAGACCAGTAGGCGTTTAGTACAACGGGCGTAGCGCCAACGCTAACCAGATCATTAATGATGCAGGCTACAGTGTCTTGGGCGACGGCGCCAAAGTACGATACGCCAGTTTTTGCATAGACGGCTTGGGTGATCAGGCTTTTGCTGCCCAGACCTTCTTGGACAAGTGCGCCGTAGCTGTCTCCCATCTGGAACACGTAGCCAGATTCGCCGCGTGTGCCGCTGACCTCGCGAAACCCGTAGGGCATGTTGCTGGCCGTAGCTAGGCCCTCTTGTTGGGCAAGCACTTTGGCAGGATCCGCTTGGGAGTAATCGACTGTCTGGTGGTAATCAATCTTATCGGCCATGGGCTAATGTCCTCCTGCTAGTAAGTACGTTAGTGTCAATGCAAACCAGACCCCGTCGTGCCATCAGTGTGTTACCCTCCTGATGTCAACCATTGTACGTCAGGTGTGCCATTCTTGGCCACAAAATTCTGTCGTCAGATTTACGTCGACTTTCCATCATGCTATACTCCCCACAGTACCCATAAAACCCAAACATGCCCAAGCCGCCTAAGTCTTACCCGACACGTCCTGCTCATTCAACATACGCAGGCATTGTTGTCTCCGATGATCTTAGCCCGCAGGCTTGGCAACGGCTGTGGCATCGTCTCTATCCAGTGCGTCGATTCGTACACTGGATGACTCGCTCAACGGTGAATATGAGCATTGTTATTATCTGTGTTGGGCTTACTATCTATGTCGTGAAACCCAAATTAGAACGCTTATTCTTACCCATGAGCTTTCAGGATGGCAGCAGTACAAATTCAGCTTCGACGGCTTCGGCACCGGCTCCTGACTCGGCTGGGCCAGCGGGTAGCAGTGTGGGAACGACACAGACGGGGGAGAACCCAAATGCAGCGAGCGCGGCGAACCCAACCTCAAACACCGGTGCTGATAGTACCGTGACGCCTACGCCTGCCTCGACGAATACAACTGTCACCAATAGTGTCAATGTGGAGAGTTATGGTGCAGCCGGTAACGGATTTACTGATGACACTGCTGCACTGAATACGGCCTTCAGCCGTGCCCCCGCAGGCTCTACATTAGTGCTGAGTGCCGGTAAAACGTACAAGCATACGGGTTTACTAAAGGTAAGAGTTGCGGGTTTGCACATTACTGGTTCAGGTACCTTGCTCGCCACTAATGAACTCGACTCGGCTTTGCAGATAAATGCCAACAATGTCACGGTTGACGGTGGCTTGTACTTCAGATTTAATACCGCCGGTATAGCTCGGCAAAATGCCGGCTGGGAAACTATGATTTTTGTGCAGGGCTGTAGCGGCACTCACTTGAGTAACATAACAATTGACGGTTCGCCGTCTGCTGGAATTTTATTCCTTGATGCATCAAACTATACTGTTGATACGGTGCTGGTTGAAAATACTCTAGCCGATTCAATACACAGCACAAACGGCTCCTATAATGGCCTGATAGAAAACTCTACTTCCATTAACAGTGGTGATGATGGCTTTGCTAATGTTTCGTACACTAGCAATGCCGTGCAAGTACATGATATTACCTATGAGAACGATACGGTAAGGAACCAACTGTGGGGCCGAGGGTTTTCGGTTGTTGGCGGCCACGACATAACTTTTAATAACATCCATGTGGACGGTACTAGCTCTTCGGCCGCCATCTATGTTGCATCCGAAGCTAATTTTAAAACCTACGGTGTGGCAAACGTCCATGTCCACGGCGCCACCATTAACCATGCCAATGCCAACAACGCGGTTGTCCTGATAGCCGATTCACAACCCGCCTACTCGATCACCGACGTGGACATGTCGGACGTCGTTATTACCAACGTTAGCGCTGGAGTACCCCAGGTGGTTGGTATCCAAGCGCATGCTGGGACGGGTATATTGCGTATCGGTCTGTACCGGTTTACTATTACTGGCCCTCAGCTCCCGTTTGCGCTATCAGGTACCTCGCCAGCGTCATATAGCACGGTGGGTTGGACGGTTAATAACGCGCATGTGGCCGACCACATCGGCTTCTAGTCTTAGGTATAGTTAGTTGACTGCAAACCCGTAGTAGGCTGACACCCAGCGTTTGAAGTTGGTGTAGTTTGCATCGGTTGTCATATCGCCGTTATAGATACCCCAGAAAGCTACGTAACCGTTAATATAAAAGGCGTAGGTTGGTGTGCCGTCTGAACCTGCGCCAATGGTTGTCCGGTTTATGGTTGGCCCGCTACTTGCGCTACCTGAGAGAATAGTTGTGCCATCAAGTTTCAGGAATGAACCGCTCGCTCCCGTAAAATAGCTCGAAAGGATATGAGGATTAGTATCTGCTGTAGTAGCACTGGTCGCACCAAAGTTAATCCAGAAGTTACTACTTGACTTACCAATACCACTGTTACCAACGTTACCTTCACCAAAAACACGTTCTGCATTACTATTGGCACCATCGGTGTTGATGCCGATTATGACTATTGTTACCGGAGTTGATGTAGCGACAATCGGTGTAATGGCAGTATCGAGAACTTGGTTACTCGCAGCAACGAATTGGATTGCCTCACGGTTATTGAGAGCGCTTACGGTAGACCGATAGGTTGGTTGATTACTGGCTGTTGCTTGAGAGGGGTTGGCGCCGCCGACATCACGCCAATTGGCGACCTTATTGCCATCACCTGGTCTTGACCATTGGGGGTCACCCGCCCAGCCGCTATGGAGCCAGGTTATATCTGTAAGGGGATTAAAGACGAATTGCCGATTAATAGCAAACTTTCGGCCTGATATAGAATCAGCCCCAGCGATAGTTATGGTCGCAGCATTAGATGAGGTTTCGGTAAACGACGTAGTGCCAGGGTTCTGGATAGCAAAGTTAGCGTCAAGCTGCACTGTGCCGTTGATACCATTAAAAACTTGCGTTCTAAAGATGGTACCCGCAAAGGTCTGGGTTGAGGCTGACGTACTGAATGCACCGATTAATACTTGGTTAGTTGTAGAAAATGGGGCAGCTGGTGCGCTACCAACCACTTGTGAGCCAAGTTGTGTCCAAGTATTTCCATCAGGAGACGTATAGAACGTAACTTGCCAGTTGCCGCCAGCACCGGTATTAGAACGAGTCGCTCGTACCCATTTACCTGTATATTGAGCGGCAGTTAGAGGGGCTGTTGAGGTTGCAATTACGGCAACCGGCCCTGTCTCGAACCAGTACATCTCCAGACTGGTACCCGCTCCTCCAGCCATACGAAAAGCAAACTCAGCAGCATTACCCCCAGCACGCTTACAGATTATATTCTGACTAGAGTTAGGGGCAGTATTTTTAATCAGCGCCCGTACATCAATATCTCCTGTAATCTGTAACGCAGCAGAGTTTGGCACACTTGCATATGCACCAACCGCTATAACGGATGCCAACCCAACGTCAGGAGTTACGGTACGGGCTCCGGCAACCGTTCTAGTACTAGCTACGGTTCTAGGCACTACCTGTAGCTCACTGTTATATCTGAACCATTGGCGGTGCTGGTCACAATCGTTAGTCCGGTAGTAAAGGTGATGTTGTATTGTACGGTGACAGGGGTGGTAACAGAAGTGGTTGCCGGTATAGCGATAACTGTTCCTGAGCCGGCCGTGTTGTCGTAGAGCGTTGTCACGTTGGTTGCGGCCGCGGCTGAGTTGAATGTTATGGAATATAGGAAACCCGCACCAGATTTAACGGTCGTGGTAGCCTGTCCGGCTGCGATGTGTATATAGGTTCCGTGCTGTTCAACTCGGAGGACATTGTTAGGTAAGTCCTCGCCAGCAATTAGGGTTGCCAGGCTATCTTTTAGGTTCCCGTTAACATCAAGTTGGAGCCGCTCATAGTTGCCATTCGTTATAGTAGGGGCAGAAGAGTTATAAATGCCTAGAGCACCAGCACCTAAGAGTCCCGTGCCAGTGGTAGCTGCGGCCGTGGTAGCCGAGCGCTGACGATCCCAAGTTGTTCCGTTAAAAACCTCACCAGCAGCTGCCACAGGTAACCCGCCAGACAGCGAAGCTGCGTCTGCGGGCGATATTGTGCCCTGTACTGCCGCGCCAAGGGTATGCAAAACACGGGACGTAGTGAAGAACGAAACAGTTCCAGTTGCTGTACCGGACGTGTACGCGCCAGTGAAGTTCAAGCGGAAATAGCGACCAGGAAGCGGTCCTTGATAAGAGTTACCAGCAGTTGAGGTACCTGTAACTCCGGCACCTGTGGTCGATGTGGTGTTCTCTA
>Ga0210394_10000926_pt1 | contig 52045 bp, 71 predicted proteins | sample IncBWC12MmetaG_FD_160121 | JGI IMG/M metagenome (GOLD analysis project Ga0210394, IMG submission 160121) | Forest soil microbial communities from Barre Woods Harvard Forest LTER site, Petersham, Massachusetts, United States - Inc-BW-C-12-M | ecosystem: Environmental > Terrestrial > Soil >...
GAGTCACGAGACGTGCGCGATTAGGCGCCGAGCATCGCAGCCACGAACACGGGACGATAGATAATCGTGCCCCAAGTCCCTTGGCTCTTTTTCTGTTCCCAAGAACTCGTCTTGGTCACGATCGCATGCGCGCGCATTTTCTCGGTAAACGCCGACTCGACGGTACGCTGTCCCTCGACGCTGTCCGCAATCAACTGCACGAATTCTGTGCCGCCCGCGCCGCCGCCGCCGCTTATCGCAAACTCGGGAACCGTCACAATTTTGATGTTGGGAAAGTTCGTCTTGATTTGCGTGTACACGTTGACGTTGTACAGGTTCGTGTTGTTGAAATTCATCGCATTGCCGGGCGAGATTCCCATGGTGTAGGGCGTCTCGGCGTCAATCAGGCCGTTGCCCTGCGCCACGATTTGCTGCACGAGGCGCAGCACGTCGGCGTAAATCTCGTCGCCGGTCGCACCGAACCATGATTGCGTCGGCGCAATGGGATTCGGCAAGCTCGGGTCGTTCGTCCCGCCGTAGCACTGCAACCCGGCCACACCAAACAGGTACGTGAGATTCTGGAATTTCTTCAATGCCAACGCCGAGGCCATGTTGACTTGATTGGCCTTGTCGATTTTGGCCGCCGCTGCGCGCGCCAACTCACGCTCGCCCCAACGCGTGTTGGTTTGATAGTGGTAGCTTTGACGCTGCGGGAAATTCTCGTTGCTGTTGGACATTCCGTCCTGCGAGAAATCGCCGTACGAGGCAACTTCGCCGGTACGCTCCGCCATCAAGAACATGGCCGTATCGTCAACCCATGTGCCTTTCTTGGTCTCGCCGTACAGTTCCGCGGCCTTGGTCGGAGAAACCAACACTTCGATAATGTTGGGGTCAACGAAGGTCGTGAACAGCGACGGAATACCGGCATTGGCCGCAGTAATCAAAGTCGGCTGTGCGTCGTGAGCCATCGACTTGTCGATAAGCTGCATTCCGCGGGCCTCTTGCAAGAGCCCCGACATGAAATGAATTCCATAGCGGCGGCCCAAGTCGGCGTGGTCAATTGCGATGCGGGTCATGTTCGTGTTTCCTGTCTGTGTCGTCAGTTCGTCAAATCAAATCTTAAACGGCCGAGTGGCTGATTTTCGCCACGCCTGCGCCGACCAAAGTAATTGGGCCGACCGTCCAACCCGTCGAGGTATTCGCCGGCCCCGTGACCGTCTGCGACGCCGCGGTTTCCTGAGTCGAAAGACCGTTGACGGTGAATTGGTAGGTACCAACTCCGCCGGTTCCAGTGCCGAGGGCCGAAATCACGGTACCCGCGGGAATGCCCGAGCCGCCGCCGGTAATCGGGTCGCCGACACTAAAGCCGCCGGTCGCAATCGCCGTGATGTTGATAAAGTTGCTCGACGTGGTCACGGCTTCCGTGGCCTCGGTCGTGGTGGCCGGGCCGCTCATGTTCACGGTACCGACGCCCGACGCCGGGGTATACGTGCCGAAGCTGGCGACCGTCAGGCCGCTTGTTCCGGTCGCGGTAATCGCGTCGCCGACGTTCAGAACGCCCGACGTGGTCGTAACGACCGTCAGTACGTTACTGAGCGCGACAAGGGAACCCGTGCCGACGAAACCAATTTGGCCCGTACCAACGTTGGTCGCCTGCATCTGCGGGGCGCCCGTATCTTCGTCAGCGAACACGCCCGCGCCGGCCGTTGCGCCGTTCGCGAAGTTCGCCCAAAAGTCGCCGCCGTTGAATCCGGTAACCATGAAACCTTCGGGAACCACGAGCGTCGATTCGCCCAAGAATTCCACGATAAGCGCTTGCTCGTTGCGTCCGAGAAACGCAATTTGCCAGCCGTTCACGAATGACTGTGAAGTCTGCCCGAGCGGGCCGACCCAAAAGAAATTGCCGACCGTGAGGCCGCCGGCCGGGGCTACCAACGCGCCGGGGGCTGCGGTGATAGACGAAAACGGATTCGTGCTTGCGAAATCGCCAGCGACGCCGGGCGCCTGAGTGTTGTTGATCGTCTTTTGAAAGGGCATGGTCGTATTTCCTATTCGAGAAAAATTAGCCTAAATCGTGTCTCTTACTTGAGACGGTTGTAACCCGGAATCGCGGCGGCCATCGAGGTAACCCGGGCGGCGTCGGTCGCAATCGTCGGAGTCTCGGCGGCAACCTTGTCGCGGGCCAACTTCAACATTGCTTTGAACGCTGCGGCCGGAACTTCGGCAGTATCAACGCCGAGCTTGTCGAGGGCGGCTTTGTAATACGCCTCGGCAGAATCGTACGTAACCACGCCGAGAATCGTTTCGACTTCGCGCGCCGCTGCATGCTTCGCGTCGTTGGCTGCGATCAAAGCGGCGACGCCCTTTGAATCCATGCCCTTTTTATCCTTGGCCGGGGTTGCCCCCTTGTTGCCGGCCGGCGCCCCTGCGCCCGTTACCGACTCTTTCGGCTGCACGTCGTCCTCGGCTTCGATGTCGTCCGGGTCGGCGTCGTTGGTGTGCTCAGGGTCGTCTGAATCGCGCGCGGCGTCGCGGGCGCCCTTGCGATCCTTCGCCGGCATTTTTTCCCATTCGTCTTTGGTATGGCCGAAGTATTCGGCAGCGGCGTCGGCGGCGGCCTCTTTCTCTTTTTCGTCCTTGGCCTTGTTCTGAATCTCGACAGGACCAAGCCCGCCCTCGTCCTTGCCTTTCTTGTCGGCTGCGATACACGCGGCCATGATTTGCGCCTCGGTCGGCTTGGCATCCGTGGCGAGAAGGGCGGCAACGGCCGCGGCAACTTTGGATAATTTCATGTCAAGTGTTCCATATGGAAAGTGTGGGCTGATTCACAGTGCAAAGCGATTATGTACCAAGCCGCGGGCGAAATGCAAACATGCTGTCGGCAACCATCACGTCGGGGCCGGCGCGGCCCGCTTCAACCAATGCAATATGGTTCGCGATAATCTGCGTCATGCGGCCGTCGTAGCGCTCGCCCTCGGGCGAAGTTCCCGGCGTCATATCAGCGACGTAGCGATAGCCGCATGATAATTCACGCTGCGGCCCGGGCGCCTCGGGCGTGCCGATCGCGTCGATACCTTCGCGAACCCAAACCGTCAAATCGGCCTTTACGTACGGGTGCGAAAATCGCGCGTTGCTGACAGTGCCGACCGTTATAAATTGCTGCGGGGCGTCGGCATTCACGGCCACATGTTGCATGAGCAACTGTACGCGGTCGTATGTCTTGACCGCGGCTTGAAGTTCTGCGGCGTCTCGATACAGATGGTAAATTTTGTCGGGCTTGAGGCCGAGCGCTTCACTGTTCGGAATTTCCGCGCCGAGGTACGGGCAGACATTCGCCTTTGTAATGTTGCACTCGTAAACGATCAAATGCCCGTCTATCGATTCCATGCGCCGGTCGGTCGCAATGAGCGCTTGCAATTCGAGCGGCATACGGTCGAACCCGAGGCGCGGCGCGGCGTCCATGGCCTCGCAATCGTTTTCTACTTCGTCGTCGAGCCCGTCTATGTCCTCGTCCATGTCAACGTCGCAGTCGCCGCGCGCTTTCGATTCAGCAATGGCAATAGCCTGTTTCTCGGGCTTGCCTGCGGCGCGCTCGGTTTTGATGTTGGCGGAAATCGCCGATTGACTTGAACCAGATTTAAGGGGCATGCCGGCATGATAGCCGAAATGTTCCCGGGAACACTAGCGGGCGCGATTTCTCGCGGCGCGTAAGTAGGGCGTTTCTTTCGCTCGACGCTCGGCGCTTTCCACGGTATCGAATGCCGGGATAATTGCCTTGCTCGTACAGCGGCAATTTATCAACTCGCCGGGCAATACGTATTTGCCCTCGTCGCTGTCGTACATCCCCTGCGCGAGCGGATACGCCTTGCCGCTCATGGCCACATGTGTCGCACGCGGAACCCGGCCCGCCGCGGAGTGTTGCCAGATTGCATGTGTGATGCCTAACTCTTGCCGGCGTGTTTTCTCAATGATGGCCTTGGCTTTGTTGTTTTGATCGCGCGCAATGACGGCCGCGCGGTCGCGAGTAATGCCGTACGTTTTGCGTAGGTCCACGCTCAACGCGTGCATGTCCGCGCCTTTCATGACCGAGCCCCATACCTTGCTTTCAACGTCCTTGAGGTACTGTTGGGGAATTGATTTTATGAGGTTGACTTGCTCGGCAATGACAGCCTGATACGCGGCGCGGCTGCCCGGCGTCGGCGCGAATTTCACAGTAAAGCCGGCGTCCTTAAGCGCTGCGCGCATCTGCGTTTGCGTGAGGTTGAACGACTTCGTTGCGAACTTTTGGCCCAAGTCGAGCGACAACTTATCGAATCGCGAAACCCAAAGGCCGCCCCATTTTCGCAGCGCCGCGCGCAGTAGGAGCGACGGATTCGCGGGCGCAGCGTCGTGCGCCTGACGTTCTACAATTTTGACATCGGCGTCAGTCAGCTTGCCGCGGCTCATGGATATGACCCGGGCCGCCAACTGTTCGGCCGCCGCCCGGGTCGAACGTTCGCCGGCCGAGCCCCCTTTTACTAGAACCTCAAAGGGATATTGCTTGGCGTCCTCGGCCATGTCAGTCAGCACGCAACCGAAATTGCCGTTGGGCATGACGCGCGGATACGCAAATGGCTCGTCGTGGGCCATCTCTTGCGGTTCGAGCGAACCATACGCCGCGAGCACGGCGCGCGATACTTCGGCCTGCATGCGACTGACAAGCGCGTCAAGCTCGGCAAAGTACCACGCATGAACGGCCGCGCTCGCGTGGATAGCCCGAACCGTGACGGGCCTTTTACTGTTGGGCGGCGGGTCGGCGCGTAAGACTGGCAAGGTAGTCGGCCTCAGATTTCAAGTGTTCCAATGTGCTGTCATTGTACACGTACCGATCGGGGACAACGCCCGCGTCGCTGACGTGGCCGCTTTTCACGCAACCCGGGCGGCGTATCTCGACGACAATGCCCCCAAGCTCGCGCACCAAGGCCGCCTCGTTTTCAAATCGGCAGTCGGTAATAACTATGTTGCCCTTGCCGATTCTATTACGCATATGTTTTAGCCAAAAGTCTTGGCCAAAATTGTCGCGCATTACTTCGGTACCGAACCGTTGCAGAAAATCGCGAGTAGTGAAACCCCACTCGGGCAATACGGCCTCACGGTCAAAATCCCCCTCGCCGTTCATTTCCCAACGCTCGCGGCCGAGTAGAATAGCCGCAGCGTCTTTGAGCGGGTCGGCGAACGCAAGGCACACGAAGTAATGCCCGCGGAGAAATCCGGCCAGCGTATCCTTGCCGGATCGGGGGAGCCCCGTCAACGCAATCAATTTCATTTGGCGGGTACCGATACCCACGCCATGCGCGCGGCGGCCTTGGTTTTCACGTCGCCGTAAACCGGCCAATCGCACGTGATGCCGTGGTCGGGATGCGTGACCCAAAAGTTTTGGGAGGCGGGCTCGAATCCAAAGTTGTTGTCGGCGGCATACTCGTCGTAGCCCTTGAGCGAGCCATTGCCGCGCAGTCGCGCCGTCAGCATGCGCTTATGGAAATGGCCGAATTCCATCACGTCATAGTCTTGACCGACTGCGGCGTTGCGCGTGTTTTTCTTTTGCTCGCCGCGAGTCACGGGGCCGAGCGGGCCTATGATGCCGTCGCCGCCGCGGAATTGGTCACCGTGCGTCAGCAAGTACCGTGTACCGTAGATGCGATACAGGGCGTCCGAGCCGTCGGGAATGTAGAACGTAATACGCTTGTCGTTCTCGAAATGCGCGGCCAAGAACTGATAAAGCAACCAACCGAACGAGGTATGGTTGCGGTCCTTGCTCCAAATCTTTTTCGTGTCGCGGTCGTGGTTACCTGACACGCATGGCAGAAACACGCGACCGAACGTATCCGCCATTAGCTTGATGGCAGGTACAAGAACCTTGTATAAATCCATCAACGTCGGCATGGTGTTTAGTTCGTTGGTTGCGGCCAATTCATCGTGAATGTTGCCGCTTACCATGTCGCCGCCAAGCGGCATAACGATACCCGGGTACGTCATACCCGGGTCAAGAATCTTGCACAATGCAATCGTGGTGTGAATGATTTGCGCAAATCGTCGATGCGCAATGGCGAGGTTGTACGCGTTCACGCCCCCAATCTGCGAGGGCCGCACCCGTTCGCCCCAATGAATGTCGCTTATCATTATCTTGGGGACGCCGGGCGCCTTGGCTTTCTTGGGCTCGTACGCCCACGTAGGCAACTGCAACTCGTTGACGGCTAACTTAGCCGTGCCTAGGAATTCGCGCAGCGCTTCGGCCGTCTGCGCCTCGCCTTGGGCCTCGGTTAACTGCCGGCGTAGGTCCGCAATGACCGTTGCCGGGTCGTGCAGTGCTTTGAAATCTTTGATTGTACGAGCCATGAGGACTATTCTCCGCGGAGGGTTTTTGCTGTCTTGATGCTACCACACCACACGCGGCGGGCAGTTTTGCCGTGAACTGCGGGGGCGTCGGCAATGTACGCCTTGAACTTTTCGCGGACCAAGCCTACATCGGTTTGGCTGATTTTTGCCAGTCGGATAAAATCGCCCTCGTATTCGTAATGTTCCGGGCCGACTTTCGCCAACTCTTCGAGGGCCGTTTTTACCTTGTTGGTAACGACGGTTTCGCGGTCGTGTGATGCCCGAAAATCCGCAATCGTTCGCGCTTTAACTGCCATGGTCGTCAAACTCCTACTTTGGTTTAATCAATGCGCCGCGGAAATAGCGGGGCGCCGGCCGCTTAAATGGGTCAAGGGTTGCCTCGTGAATACTCGTTACGGCGGCGCGCTCGGCGTCGCGACGTTCGACCAACGCGGCGTCTTTCATCTGCCGCATGCTTTGTTTTTTCAGTCGCACCCTTTGCCAACCTCGCTAATTCCGTCGGTGTAATAATCGTCCGAGTTGTTGTATTCGTCCGCGTCTGTCCAACCCTTGGGGCACCAATAGCCCCAACGGCGGCGCGCGGGCCATCGTAGCCATAAGGACCAAACCGGCTTGCCATCGCTCGGTAACGATACTCTGTGCGGCGTTTCAGCCTTACGAAAGTACGGCACGAGCGGCCAACGAAACCGGGTCACTTCGCGGTAACGGTAATACTCGCCGTCGCCGTAATGCGTCCAACCGCGCTCGTGTCCGGGCGGCGTGTCATGGGTTACGGGGTCGTACCATTCAAACGCGCGTACAGTCTCGAAAAATCCGCCATTCAAGATAATTGAAATGTTGTCGGCTTTGTGGTCATGAGGCGCGCGGTCGTCGTCCGAGCGCAGCCATTTATGCAACGACAATTGCCAACCGCGCCAAACGAATATGTGCCAACGAATCGTTTGCGGGTTGTCCCGAGGGCCGATAATCAAGTCAGGCTTTCGCATGTGCGGCGAAATCTATATGAGGCTGACGCGCGTGTCAACTAGGCGCCGGTTTTCGCTCGGATCGGCACAGCCGGCTTAGCTTTGGCCGCCGCTGCCGCCAATTTCTCTTTGTGCTTGCGGTCGAGTTCGTTTTGCTCGGCCTCGTGGTCACGGTCCTTTTGCGCCTCTTCGCTCGGGTCGGCCTCGGGCGCTGCGTCGTCCTCTTCGTCTGACTGTTCGCCCGGTTCCTCGCCCGGCGCCAAGGGCTCGCCGGTTTCCGGATCGATGTCTTGCGGCTCGGGCGCCGGGCCGGTCAAATTCGAGTAGCCGCTATCCGGGTCACTCTGTAGGCGCACGCGGGCCTCGTCGGGGGATATCACGCCCGCGTTGATATAGCCGGTATCCATATCGGCGTCAGACTTGCGAATCTCGCTCAATTCCTTTTCTGTCGGCTCGTCGAGCGTGACCCAATGCACAATCAAATCGTCGTCGATTGCGCCGAACAGCGAACACTGTATGGCCTTGAGAACGATTTCGAGATGCGGTTGCAGAATGCGTACCTGCATGGCGCCGACGCGATCGTACCAAACCGTTATTTCGCCCTCGCTAGAGGCGTTGAGGCCCGAGGGCGTAATACCCGTGAGCTTGACGAGGGGTATACCCCACACGGCCGCCATATGCTCTTGCGATTGCGCCTGTAGCTTATCGAGGCCGGCTAGTGTCGCCTCGGCAAACGCAAGCTCCTCGCTGTCCTTGTTGATCGCATTCACGCCTTGGTTGTTGCGCAGCGCGGTCAACATTTGCAGGCGGGCAAGCAGCCCCGTGCCCGGGTCGCCGCCCTCTTCCAACGTCGCGCCTAAGTCCGTGGACAACACGAGCATTGAGAAATTGTTCACCAAATCGTTGACGGCTTTGCGCGTGCGAAGCCACATATTCACGGACATCTCGCCAAGCTGAATCATTGAGATGCCGGAAAAGTTGTACGCCGGCTTGAGCAAGTCGGGCACTTCGCGGCCTATCACTGTGCAAATGCGGTCGCTATGGGTTTTGCGGCCCATGATGTACCACGATGTCGGCTTGTAGAAGTCCGAGCGCTCGGGGTATGACGAGTTCCACGAGTACGGCGTGGACCAATACGGCTCGAAACATTGAATGGATTTCAGCGAACCTTTGCCGATTCCTTTGGGCGATATCTCAAGCGGCAACTGTCGTTTCTCTTCGTTGGCGTCGTCCACATTCAAGTAGATTTGCCCGCGGCCAAATTCGCAATCGAGGAGCGCAGCGCGGTAGAAGTTCTCGCGCACCTTGAGGCGTTCGCACTCCGCCATAATCTTCGCGATTTTGTCGGCCTTGTCGCCGCTACTCTTGCTTTGAATCTCGAACCATTTGCGCGTCATTTCCTGCGCGATCGTTTCGCACGGCTCGCGGTACTCGGATATCTGCGTCAGTTCGGCAAGGTACGGATACCCCGGGAACCATAGGCCGCCCGCGAATCCCCCGGACGTGGCGCCACCGAAGCCCCACGAGGCGCCGGCCGAATCCATGGCCAACGACGTGCGCCGCACTTCGCCGGGTAGGACGGTATCCATTGCCAACGCCTCGACGCTGCGCGGCAAAACGTTCGGCGGCAGTTCGGGAAAGTTGTACGGCTCTTTCGGCCGCTCGGGGCGTACCGGGTGGAGTAATTGCCCGTCCTGTACTAGCTCGGCAATCGCCCGCAGCGAGCGGGGAATAGCCATAGGCTTTTTGACTGGCGCCGCCTGTAAAGGGGGCGTGGCTAGGGCGAGGGCGGCCACGAGGGCGGCTAGTGGTGTTTTGTCCATGGTGGCGAGCTTACAGGAATGTGACTTTGCGCACAAATTTAACGATTGTTCCCGGGAACATGGCGTAAAAGTGTGACGCCTGACACGCTTGTCAGTTCGATTACGCGCCAGAATAGCCTCACTTTCAACGACCGGAGAATTTCAGATGCCTAAAGTTACCGCCAAATTAACTGCCGAACAGGCCCGCGATATGTTCCCTTGGATTGTCGGGCAGGCTCATATTGTGAGTGCTGAGCGTTTCGGCGACCATGCCGTGATAGTTAACATGGGCCGCGGTGCTCATGCGGTAATCATCAACGGCAAATGGGAAGGGTGCAGCCCGACCCGCAAGTACGCGCTCGCCAACGTGGCGCGGCACTTGGAAATTGTCGCTAAACACTTGTCCTGTTCGGTGCGCTGCTAATGCGCGACACAATCCGAAAATCAGCCAACCGCTACAGCCGGGCGCCCATGAGGGCGCGTCGGTCGAGCGCCGCAGCCGACCGTATGGCGGCGTCCCGCGCGAGGGCGGCCGAAGCCCTACGGGATAACCGCTGCCCGACGTGCGGCGGCTCCGTGCGTACAAACTCGGCCTTGACGGGTTGGGTTCAGTGCGTTCAGTTCGGCGCCGTCAATTTCCGCCTGAATCCGAGCCGCCCGGCGTGCGACTGGCAGGGGTTCACGGAATGAACGCCAACGAGCGCCGGCTAACGCGCGCACTGCAAGACGCAATCGAAATGTTGCGTTGGCAGTCGCGCAAGCCCTTGGGCTCGGCAGCGTGGGCCGAATGGATTGGCGAGGCCGTCGAGGCAATAGACCAAACTGTGAAGTCCACTACTGACTATAATTCTTGACGCCGTGGCCGTCGCGGCGTAACCTGACACGCTTGTCAATATAGGAGTTTGAATAACTAATGAACGCCCGAACTACCGCGCTCGCCGTACACTGTATCGCCTGCGCTCGGCTGCCCCCGATAGCCGGCCCGCTGCCCGAGGTTGCGTTGGTGCTGTACGCCGCAGCCGAAGCCCTCGACGGCGATACATACCGGCGCCTGTGCCTCTACAATGCGCCCCGCGCCATGGTGCTCGGCGACTTGTACGCGTACCAACAATTCTGTTGGCATCAATTCGGCTGGCCCTTTATCCCGGCTGAATGGTGGCCCGGGGATTGGCAACCATGAGCCGCATTGACCGTTTGACTAATTGGGCTGCGGTCGCGCTGTTCGTCGTGTGGCTGTGGTACGTGGGGTTTGCATGAACAGCGACGCCGCCCGGGATGCCTATCGCAATGTCATGATGCGCGGCTCGGGGCGCGCGTGGGACCGACATCACGCTTTCGAGTGGCAAGAGGCCCCCGGGCCGGCTACGCTCGAATACTTGAGCTTGCCGCCCGCTATGGAACAATTCGCCGGTCGCTACAGCACGAGCGCCGGCCGTGACGGCATTTGCTCGGGCTATCGGCCTATCAAATCTGTGACAGACAACACATACAGCTACGCCCGCGCGCGTCGATAATACTACCCATGAACACCAAATATGAAATTCGCCTACACGCCGCCGGGTACCTTGTGATTGCACAGGGCGCGCTCGTCGGAATCTCAACCCATGCCGATATTCTCGACGCCCTGCACGTGTGTCGGGTCGCCAATCGGTTCGCGCGCGGTTCCAGCACTTACGGGGTTAAGTGAACACCTACCGCGTAACGGCCGGCCCTGTCGCGTATACGATGCGCGCCCCGAGCATCCAAGCCGCCTCGCAGTTCGTCAAGCACTGGCCCGGCGTGACTGTGCGCCGGCTTGAGGGCACGTTCTACCAAGTCCGCGGCTCGCTCAAGGGCCACAACGAATACAGCACGGGGCCGACCGAGTGGTTGGGCCATACCACGTATCAGCACGGCATCCCGTACATTCCCAAGCGGCCGTTTCTCCCATGAGCCGACGCCGCCAACGCAAGCCGCGGTACCGCGCACGTCGTCAGTTGCGCCACGCGGGCCGGCATTATTTCATTGACGAGCCCGAGACTGATTCGAGCGGCGCAAAGCTGACAGAATACCGGCGAGGGCGTATCGTTTCGGTTGACATTGAACCACTAACCCGAGGGCCTAGGCCATGCACGTATTTCTCTTGATTCTTTCGATAGCCGGCGCGCCCGAGAAAATGGCGGCCATCTGCGAGACCTACCAGCAATGCAGCAACACGGGCGAGGTAATGCAAGCGCAGTACGTCCAACAGTTCCACAAGCAACCCAAGGATTTCTCGTACCGCGTAATCAAGGGCCTGATTCTGCCCGAGGATAAGACCACGTGAGGCGTTTTCAAGTTCGAGGCAGCGCGTATTTTTGGGTCGTCATAGTGGACAAGGCAGGGAAAGAAATTCCTGTGCCGCCGCGCGAGCCCGGGCGCATGTGCCGCTCGCAGCTATACGACTCGTACGGAGCCGCCATGCACGTGCGAAATTGGCTCAATGAACGCGAGCTAGGCTATCCGCCGTTGGATGTGCCTTGGCATAAAATCGGGTGCTTGCATGATGGCCGGCCCATTCCGCCGCCGACGCTCGCGACTCGGAGCGGTTGACGCGGCCTTGAGGCGTGGCGAGCCACCACGGCGGGAGTTGTACGCCAACCCGCCACGCTCAAGACGCGCGCGGGCTTAAGGGAATGCCACGAAACCGACGCCAGCTTATCAAACGCGGCTGTCGTCTGCAATGACTGCCCGAGCCCGGGCCATGTCGCCGAGGATGGCTTGGGCGCAATGGTTCGGATTCAACATGATGAAATTGATTATGGGCGCGAATATTCGGCCGCGTAGCTTGCCCGCGCGTTGAGCCGTGCCGGCGCGGCCCGACAGCGTTTCGCCCGGCTTGCCGCCCGTAAGCGCGCTCGCGAGTACGTCGAGGGCGAGCGCGACGTTGAACAGATACGCTTTCATGCAGCCGGCGCCGGCAATGCGGGCGTTGCGACGGGCACGACGGACAGCAAGCGCATACCCTTGCGGTCGGCCGCGAAGTTCTTGGCATACGTGCCGACAGCCTCGGGCGTCTCGCCGTCTACCGGCTGCGTTACCTCTTGGGTATACGTGACGATGTACCGCTGCATTATTTGCCCTGCACGGCTTGCTGTTTGAGGCGCAAGGCCGTTGCGACTTTGGCCGCCGCCTCGATTTCCTCGGGCGTGTTGACCGCGGGAATCAATGCCGCGATTTGCTCGGCGTGCGTGCTCAACTGCGCGTGCAGCGATTGCAACAGCGTTATCGGCACTGACACGTGTGTCACAGGCGCAGCGACCGGCGCGGCCTTGACGGGCGCAGCGGGCTTGATAACGGCATGGTTTACGAGGGGCGTGGTTGTCATGGTCGATGCTCCTAAGAGGTTGCCCAATCCTACTAGCCGCCGCCAATCGTGGCAAGTAGCGCGCCCATGTTGTTGAAATTTGACTTACGCGGGCACGTCGTCATTAGCGCCGCGTCGGCAACGTCGGGGCTTGCCACGTCGTCGGGCGCTTTCTCGATTTGTATTTTGCCCTGTATCGTCTCTTTAACCGTGGCTTGGGACAACTGCGACACGAGCAAATCGCGCAACGATGGTTTGCCGTCCTCGTTGGCCAGTTCGCCGGCAATGCAAATCATGCGGCTTGCATCGTAGGGCTTACCCGTGCGTGCCTTCCATGCGTTGAAAAATCCAAGCCGCCCCTCGTACCACGTTTGCGCCTTGCGGTTCGTAAACAAGTCTTTGGCTTTGCGCTTCGTCCCGGGCACGATGGCCTCGGGGCGTATGACGGCCTCGCTGCCGCGGTACGGGTGCGTTCCGATTGTCCCGTGCGCGAAATACTCGGAAGGCGTGACGCCGGGCTTACTTCCGAGTCGCTGTTGAGCCGCGCCGCGTGCCTCGTTGATTAGCCGCGCATCGCTATGCACAGCCGCGCCGCCCATGCCGTCGGCGTCGTAGTCGAACGCCGGTATGCCCCACGATTCGCAGATAGCCATGGCTCGCTGCACGCTGTATCCCGTGTCGCTCGCTTTACCGGACCATTGCGCGGCGAACTTGATTTTGCGGCCTTTCGTGAGCACGAGCGCGCATTTGTCGTTGCCGCGGTCGGCGATGTCGAGCGCCGCACGCCATGCGCCCGATTCCATATCGATTCCAAGGAACTTGTCGATATCGATGGCCGCCTGTACCCACGTGCTCGGGATGCATACGCCCTCTAAGCTCGCGGCAAAGTCGCAGTCGATTTCCTGTTTCAGTACGATTTCGTCAAGCTCCGCGGCTTGCGTCGCGTACCACGTGCTGCCCTCGTAGTTCTTGCGCGGGTCGTCTCGCCATGTAAAATCGAATCGACGTATGGCCGGGTTGTGGGCGCGCGTATAGAAACTGTTCGCCATGCCGTTAACGCTCGACATGTCAATACGGCATTTGGTGTTGGCCGACAGGTTCTTGTCGATTATCTTGGGATGCTCGAAGTGTGCCGACTCGTCAACGACGAATATTGCTTTGCGCCCGCCTCGCCCCGCTTGGTCGCCGGCCTCGCCTGTGATGCTCGACCCGGTCAATGGGAAACTGACACGCTTGTCAGCGCTGCACGTATCGACGTTGAACCCGCCGTTAAACTCGGCCGGCAAGTGTTCGAGGAACGAGCGTATCTTGTAAAATAGCGTGTCGGGGTCGCCGCTGCGATCAATCTTGATTTCGACCGCGCTGCCTACACCGGCCGCGAACCCATTGCGAAATATGCACAGGGCTGACAGCAACGCCATAGCGACCCACGAGGCGCCCACGTCTCGCGACTTGACGACGACGCCGGGCTTGCTATCGAGCCAACAGCCAATGAACCAACGTACCATTTCGCGTTGCTTGGGGAAAAGCGCAAATGCCATGACGGGGTTTTTGTTCTCGTTGATAAGCCGCGGGTCAACCGTGTAGCCCCAATCGTTGATGAAATCTGCCAGCGTATCGGCGTCGCGCCCATAGTAGCGTTTGACCCATGCGATTTTCTCAACGCTCTTGACGCCCGTGTCATCTCGTCGTAGCCACGCTAAACAATCCTCGCGCGCTTGCATCGTGGCCGCAGCGTCGCCATATACGTCGCGCAGTTCGAGGCGCCGCGCAGTATAGGCACTGCATGCGGCTTGCTCGTCGGCCGTCATGGCGAACCAGGCGACGCGCCGCATAGTGTAATCGCTCAACCCTAGAATACGCTCGAAACTGACACGCGCGTCAGGAGGCTTGTGCATCGCTGAGTATGCGCGGTTCGCTATCTCGTTGCTTGTCGGAACTGTGACGTGCGACACGCTTGTCATTTCGGTTTGCTACCAGAATACGACCCATGAACACCAACAACATATTTGCTTACTACCTCAACACCGACGCGAAACTTGACGCCACGTTGGCATATAAGACCGATTACAAATCGACAATCATTGTCGAGATTGCCCGCCTTGACGGGTCGGTGCTCGAAACCCGCCATTTCGAGGACGGCAACGCGGCCGACCGTTTCGCGCAACGCGCGATTCGCCGCTAACCTCACGGGGCGCCCCCGAACTGCTCGAACAGCCGCAACGCGTCCTCGGGGTTCGCGTCCTTGGCCGCCTGCACTGCGACGTTGGCGTTGATATTCAGGCTGCGCGACACGTAGGCGCTTTGCAGCTTGTTCAACATTTCAGCCGCCGCCAATTGGTCGTGCATCTCGATTTTGATTACGCCGTCTTTGTCTTGGCTCGCCGATTTGAACAGCGCGCGAGCCGCGGGGCTTAGCTCGTCCGTGGGCGTGAGCACGACGCGTGAGTAGCCGACCCCTCGGCAATGCTTGCAATCGTCCCGAGGCTTGGCCACGTTGGGCAGCGCGGGCCGCTCCTCGTGAAACGGGGTCGGCGCGAAGTGTGCCCCGTAGGCCCGGGCAATCTCGGCGTCGGTCCAACAAAAGTCGCACGGGTCGCGCACGATGCGCCGCAGTTCGTCCGGGTCGCCCTGAATGATTAACTTAAGCCACGCCATTCGCTCGGCGACTGTGCTTACAATCTGTTCGTCGGCGCGCTCGCGCAACGAGGCAATACGCGCCCGTATTCGGGGGTCGCGGTTTAGGTCGCCAATCTGCCGCGACTGTGAGCCCGCCGTGCTAGCCACGAGCCCGCCCGAGCGGAACGCCTCGGCGTATGACATGCCAGCCGCCACGCCGCGCGCATAGCGTTCCTGTCGCTCGGTCAACGGGCGAGGCATGGGCGGCAGCGCGGGCGGGCCTGCCGTGGTGTGGGTAAGGTCGCTCATGGGTTCAGTATGCCGAACTACTGAGTATTATTGCAAATACCGTGACCCACATCACAGACTAGCCACGAATCAAACCCGGCCCCGTAGCCCATAATTGCTAAGTATTGTTATTATATTCTGGAAACCTATATAGGGACCGCGAGACTATTAAATATTAAGTACATATCTTCTATATCTTAAGGATATTGACATTCTTACTTAGCTAATACTTAATAGCGTTCCTATACCGATTAAGACGAGGGCGTAAATATGAATAGTAATACTGAAATCGTTACTCGGGACGCTGCACAGGAACGACGCTTAAAACGCTATTTCACAGGCGTTTTGTGCAAGCGGGGCCATTTGGCCGAGCGCTACACGAGCACGGGGGCCTGTGTTTCCTGTTTGCTGCGAACGGTCGAGCAAGAGGCTAAGCCACAATGGCGCCTGTACTTGCCAGCCAAGCCGTTCGCCTTTGACGAGGTGGGCATGCCCCCAGGCTCGGAGGCCGAGGCTCAAGCCGTGTTCCGCTACATGGCCGATAAGAAAATGCATCTCGACGTTCTTGCGTTGCTGCGGGCCGATCCGAAATTGATGGCCCACTACGACCACGAGCGCACATTGGCTGAAAAATTCGAGGCCGGGCGGTAATGCGCGTTCCCCTCCCGCCGCTCGTCACGCCTACAAGCGTAGCCCTAGCAGACGAGCGGCGGGGTATTGAGGCGCGATGCGTTGAAATCGTGAGGCTAACCGGGGTTCAACGGCGATTGGCCGCGCTCAATAGAAAATCCGCCAAGCGCATCAAGGCATTAGAGGAAATCTACGCGCACGAGGTTAAATGCGACCCCCGCCGCAACGCACCATAGCGGATACTACGGGCTCAACCCGAGGAGCCCGCCGCCATGCCCCCTATTTTCTGTGCGCCCGACGCCGATTGGTACGAATACAGCCACGATTGCGGAGACAGCGAATCGAGCCGCGAGGGCTCGGGCGACGGCGACGCATATTGAAGTTGACGCACGTGTCAGGGCGTGCCTATCATTCGCCCCATGCCACAGCCCACGATTGAACATCGCTCAGCCTGTATAACCCCGGACGAACGATACCGCTATTGGCTTGAAAGGCGTTGGGGCGGCGCGCAGTACGATAGCCCCGCGGTCATTTGGTGCATGTTAAACCCCTCGACAGCCGACGCCCTCATTGACGACCCCACGATACGACGCTGCATTGGATTTACGGATAGTTGGGGATTTGGTCGCCTCGTGGTCGTGAACCTCTACGCCTATCGAGCCACGGAACCCGCCGCGCTGCGCCTACGTACGCCGGCCGAACGGTTCGGGCCTGACAATGCGGCACACCTACATCATTGGACGCGCGTCCCGAGCGCTCGCATACTGGTTTGTGCTTGGGGCGGCAATCGGCTTGACCCCGTGCCCGAGGCCATCACGACAGCCACGCGCTACGCATTGGGATTCACAGCCAACGGCGAACCCTTGCACCCGCTGTATTTGCCCGCTGACTTGAAACTGATACGAGTGTCAGATGCGAAAGTTTAAGGTACATGCCCGGGCGTGCGGGCCACAGGGTACCGGCTGGCGCTCACTGTGCGGCACTGACGGAACCACGGGCGAGGATGTTACCTGCCATATTTGTCTGTTCCGCCTCGGGCTGTACGTGCCGCTTGTCAAGCTGCGCGAGCATCAAGCATGGAATAAATTTAGCGCACTCCCGCGCGGTACAACCACGGCGGCTTGGGCCGCTCACGGCATGCATTCGGAGTCACCTTGAAAAACATCATACCGTTTACGGCGTTGTTCATTGCTTGCGGCTTCGCGGCCTCCCTATGGATTGTTGACGCTCGGGCGCCGTTCGAGGATGCGCCCACGCTGCCGCACAGGCCCGCCACGGGCAACCATGGGCAGGGAGCGATGATAGACGCCAAGCACTGCCCGAAGGGCTCACAGCCGTATTACATGGACAACGGCGTATTTCTAACTTGCATGCGAGGTACGACATGAGTTTTACAATCACGATTCAATGCCCGAGGCACCCGAACTATATGGCGAAGATTAGCCCGAGCGCCGACTGTGCCCCGTGCCGCCTCATGTTCGCCGTGCGCAACAACACCAACAAAGTATTGAGCGTGCCGCGCGACGAACGCACTGACACGAACGAGATTATCATCAAGGATTTATCGTAATGCTAGCTCGCTGCGTCGTGCTGGTAATTGGCGCGATATTGCTGCCTGTGCATCCAATCGCCGGTATCATTTTTGTTTTAATAGCTGTCCTATGATTAGCATCAACCCGCAAGTTGTGCGTGTACCTGACGGCCGTGTCGGTTGTCTCGTGGCGCGCATTGGAATGCAAGGCTGCGTTGAGTTCGGCAAGCAACGAATCCTCGAAACATACTCGTTGGCCGTGCTCGGTTACACCTATTGGCAGGCGGGCAATTCAGGCACAAAACGCCGCTAAAGTGTGATTTAGGCACGTCTCTTGTAATCCTACATTATGTTGCACTGCTTTCCGACATACCTAACCTGACAAGCGTGTCAGGCTATCCCTGCGATCAATACCGATCGTTATACAAGGGATTAGCAGACATGAAAAACGTTTACGTAATGACAGAGGTCCAAATCGAGGCGTTGGCCAGCGAGCGCACTAACTCGTTGCTCGGCGCCGAGACAATGGCAGGCACTTACTTACGCGCACTCGTGACGGGGTCGCAAAGTAAGTTGGGACCAAAACGCGGCAAGACGCCAACCGAAGAGACGCAGTTGGCCGCCCTCGAAGCTGTCGCCGTTCCGTTTTATGCGGCAGTGCTCCGAGGCGTTACTACCGACGAGATTGCCATCGACGCCACGGTGGAACATGCCGAGGCCGTCACCCGCAATCGGGAACGGAATCGACGGGCGACATTCGCACGCACGGCCAAATCGACGCTCGTGGCATGGGTCAAAGCGGGCGGAGACTTGAGGGCGATTGATGTGGCCACGGTGACCAAGGGGGAACTACGGGCATCAACGGCCGCAGCCACAGGCGGGCTCTTGGGCGTACCTCCCGAGACGCGCCTACAGAGGGCGCAGCGGGCGATACTCGCCGCCGTGGCGAGGGAAGGCCCGGACGTTGCGCGGGCGCATCTCGAAGGGGTCATAGCCGCGTTGCAAGAGGCCCTTGACGAACTGCCCGAGGTTGATGCCGGCGAGTCTACTGTGATTCGCACGCGGGCAGGGGCGCCCACGTTTCGGGAACCGGCGCGCGTGTTGAATAGGGGCGCTTAGCCATGGCGTTCTCGGGGGCGAGCGACCCGCCATCGCTCACGGTCAAGGAACGTAGCTGCTTGTTACGGGCCGCCCGGCAACGCCTCGCGCAACTGCACGAGGAGTACGACGGGGTCATAGGCCGGCCGGACGTGGGGCATAAACAAGATACCTTGTTTTCCGAGATAGCTTGTATCACTGCCGGCATTCAGTGGTTGTGGCACCAAAAAGCGATTGACGAGTGATTGAATCCCCCGGGTGCTCGCGGCCCGGGGTTTTTCTTGAAGTGTTCCCGGGAACATGCGAAAGTGTGACGTATGACACGCTCGTCAGTTACCGCACACGCCAGAATGCGCGCCATGGATACGAAGCGCAGATACGACGCACATAAGGCCCTCACTGAAACGGCCCGGTTGCGTCTAACCCCGGCACAGCAACGCGCGCTCGAACAAGCGGCGGCTGAGCGTGCCGAACTACTGAGGAAACTAGGCGTATGAACGTCGTAGTATTTCCGCTGCCTCGGGGACGCTTCGCCGTCACAGTAGGCGATAAGCTACTGATTGATAAACGCGGTAGGGCTCGGACGTTTGCCACGGGTTACGCAGCCGACAAGGCTGGTAATGTCGAACGTGCTGCACAGGCCCGCCGAACACTTCGCCCTGATTGGAGTCAAACCGCATGAAAAAGTCACGCAATCCCTACGGCAACACAAAGCGCCGCAAGGCCGCTCTTGCATGGATGGCAACGCAGGGCATCGACCAACCCCGCGGCATTGCCTACATGAAAATGATTAAGGTTGACACGCTTGTCAACGTCACATTCGGGCCAATGACCGAAGCCAAGCCCGTCGAATTGAAAAAACTGCGTCTCATATAGGAGTTTTGCACATGTCATTGATTGCATTTTTTGCCGCGGGGCTCGCTTGTTGGACGGCCATCACATCATGAGAATGGAACACAATCTAGCGGCAGCGCTAATCATGCTGTTGACGGCGCCCGAGGGGTACCCTGAACTTACGCGCGACCCGCTGCGCGAAAGTCTCGACGATGCGCGCAAGCTGTCGCTGTACACGGGCAACCGTCGTATGCGATTCCCGTCCTCGATAACCTCGGGCAACCGCTACCATCAAGAGCGAGCCCGGCCGGGCAGCCCCGAGGAGGCCGAGCGCAAAGCGGCAGCCGAGGCGAAGCGAGCCCGCAAGGCAGCACGGGGCGCGCAGTCTTGAACGTCATAGAGCGAGTGACCAAACGCGAGGCCGACAACCTCGTCAGGCTGACATGTGGCCACGAGTTCATAACCGAAAACCCCCACGTGCGCGCCGGCAATCAGTACCATTGCCCGGAATGCAACCGCACAGCCGAACGGCGCCGGGACGTGCAGCCTTGCACAGACGCGCAGTTGGACGCCGTAGCGGCTGACTACGCCGAGACGATGCGAGCCCGGGGGGTTGTCATAGGTAAGCCCGAGGAGGTTGCCATACGCCGCGCTGCGGCCATACAAGACGTTTGGCGCGTGGCATTTAAGCGGGTGCTCGGGTGAGCCACATCAAATGCTGCTTTTGCCGGGCGCCCGCACTGTACATATTTTGGTTTCTAGGCGTCGGGTACCGTTGGCCGTGCTGTACTACCTGTTTCCCCCGGGCAGCGGCGGCCAACGGTAACAGCCAAGCGGGCGCAGCGTCGTTAGACGGCGCGACCATCTACGCCCCGACGTGTGGCCCCCATGTCACAAACTAACCCCAACGCGGCTATCTGTGACCGCTGCGGCGCCATTGTGCTGTGCATGACCGGGACCATTCGCCGTTGGAACGGGGCCGCCCGGCGCCATGCGCCCAAGTACGCCAAGCGAACCGCATTTGGTATATTGCACGCCTGCCATTGCCCGAAGTGCGAGCGAGAATTGGGATATTGACACGGTTGTCAGAGGGGGACATTATGCGGACTTGCATCACATTCGGAGTACGTCTAATGATACTAGCCGCTATCCTCTTCGGCCTCGCCTACCTACTCTTGATTGCCGGCGTTTGCCGCGCGTTCCGCAACTCTAAATGCTCTTGCGATTCTGACGACCACGCTTAGCGGTTCGCCGCCTCGTACATTGCCTTGATTTGGGCCGGATCACTCACACTGATTGAAGTGTGATCCGGCAGCACGAACAGGATAGGCAACGTGGTATCGGCAAGCGGCGTTAGAACCTGCCCGGACGGCAAACCCGGGTGCGGCACGTAACCTAGGCCCTCGACCATTGCGCGGCGCGTATCGAGGCTAGAGCGGTTGCGGCGCGATTCGAGTAGATGGTTGACTTTCGTCAGGTTGACCCAACCCCCTTTGAATCCGACGGAGCCGCAGCGCACGGCCTCTAGTATCTCTTGCTCGGCCGGCGAACGGCTTACCCGTATGTGCTCGGCAGTGCAGGATGTAACGGGGCATTTCTTGGCGGAGAATCCCGGGTCTATCGGATCGGTTGCGAGGTAGTGCGCCACGTGAGCCCACCCGCCGCCCTCGGCCCACGCCCACAGTTTGTTGAAATACTCCTCGTTGAGCCCGTCGCGTTCCAAATCCGACTTGCGTTGCTGCTTGGCAAAGAATGGGGCAATGCGCCGGTCGTCGGGCTCTTTGCGTATACCGTTCTTGTGGTTCGAGTTCATGATGGCATTGAAACAAACCTCACGGGCCAATTTATCGACGCCTTTGTACTCGATTTCGAGCCGCAGTTGCGTGACCATCGGCTTAAGGGTTTCCCAAAACGCGCCGTATTCGTCGGCTAGTTTGATGTCCTCGATTGCCAGGAAAAGACAGCCGTACAGCGTCGAGTTGAAATTGCTGTCTATGTTCTTGGGCGTCGGCCGTTGCGTGTAGGTGTGACCAATGCAGTATTCCATAGTGTCCGAAATAAACGATTTGCCGTTACCGGGCACGCCCTGTAAGAACGGCCACCACATAGCCTTTTCACCCTTACATTGCATCATGAATTTAAGATAGTTCAACAGTAGGCGCCAATCTTCAAACAGAGTTGACAAGTGTGTCAGGAACGGCTGTACGTCGCCTTGTACCATCTCGATATTCACAGGGCGCCACGTGTTGATGTACTCGACGCCCTCACGTTCGAGCACGGCGCCGGCCTCCTCGCGGGGGTCGAACATGGCGCCGCGTACCTTGCGCCCCGTCGAGACTTCCGACTGTATGAACGCATCCCACGCGGATTCGCTCGACTTATCGAGCGCGTGGGTCATGATGTAGATACGTTTTGCAAACCGTGGATGCGCGTCGAACTTCGCTTTGTCCATTATGAACCCGTCGGCGCCCACTATGCGATGCATGTCATTGACGTACGTGTAGCCCTCGAATATCTCGGGCATGTGCGAGGCGCCGATAAACCGCATTGTCTCCGCGGTTTCCTCGGGCATCGCAGCGGGCGGCGTCGGCGTTCCGTCGGGTCGTTCTACACGTTCGCCGACCGTCGCCGGGACGAGTTGTGATGCTTGGAACGATACCGGAACCGCGGCAACGGGTCGCGGCGGCAGAGGGGCGGCGCGCTCGGCAACCGCTGCGTTTCGCCGTTTCCATTGTTTCGGGATGGCAACGGCTTTGAGGATTGTTGCGCGTCGATAGTCCGGGCGCTCGTCCCATTTTGTACGATGTAAGAGGCAGTCGCCACGGGCAGCGATTCGTTCCATAGCGTCGCAATTGTTCCCGAAACCAAAAGCGAGATGATTAAAAAAGGCTTGGTCAACGCTTGAGCCGTCATAGGGTAGCCCCGATTTCGCATCCGTGTTTGCCGGCCATTCGGCGGCGAGCTTGTCTGTGTTGACATTCCATAAATCCTCAAAAGTTATTTTCTTGGGGCTGAACTTCGCGGCCATCGATTTCGTTTTGAGCAAGAACGCAATGCGCTCGTCATCGGTACCCGTGACCGTGCAAGCCGGGTCGTATTCTGTCGTCCATTCCTGCGAGCCGTCGGCGCCCTCAATCGTCGAGGGCCGGAAGTGTGACCACGCGAGCGACCAAAGAAAGTCAGTTAAGTCTTTCATCGCTCGCCCGTATCAAATTGCCGGTCAATGCGATGTAGCGTTTCGATGTATACAGTTCCATATGGTGTTCGTGGTTCTTGGTCGAGTGCGGCGGCGGCGCCCCCGTGTATGGCCCGATTATATGCACGCCTCGGCCGCTCATGCTGATTTCGACGTACAAATCAGGGAACATCGCAAACGTGTCTCGGATCATACCGCGGGCGAGGGCAGTTAGCTTGCCATCAACTAGGCAGCCGTCGATATCGACGCACAGCAAGCCGCAACCCTCGTGTATGACGATACCGACGCCGTAGCCGGCCCCGAGCGCGCGCGCGTATTCCGCAGCGACATCGTAGGACAGCCATGTCGCCGGCTTTTGCGCGTCCGACCGTGCAAAGTCCGACTCGGGCGCCGGGTGCAACGGGTCAATGGGCGACTTATCCGAGCCGCGCCAAACGATAAACATAGGCTTGGCGGATACCCAAGCCGCGAACGGGTTCACGCTGTAAGACTTATGCCCATGGCGTCGAGTTTTTCCCGCAAGCTCGGCGCGAGGTTCTTGCGCCATACGATCGGGTCGCGCAGTGCCACGGCCTGCAACACAATTTGCCGGTCGTCCGAGCGGATTGCCTCGCGTACGATTTCGGCGCGCAGCGCGTCCATGGTTCCGAAATGATAGTTGACGGTACCCATACCGATACCAAGCACGCCCGACAGGTGACGCTTGAGAACGCCGCGATACCCGCGGGACTTGGCGAGCGTGACGGCCGCCGACAGAATGGTTTGTTTATCCAAGGTAAAATACTCCTAAGTGTGGCGCGACAGTATGGTTAGTTTCTGCCACGCGTGTCAATCTATAGCTTCGTCGGATCGTTGATAAATACTGCGTAGCCGCCCTCACGGTTGACTAGGTCGGCCCAAAGATATTGGGCAGCCGCGTCGGCGTCTTTGGTATCGAGCGGCGGCGGCGTCCAATCCTCGGCCTTGGTCTCGACAGAAACGAATTGCGCGATAACTTTGCCGACCATGTCCGGGGTTATAATCACGGGGCGCCAGCCGATCAAGTCCGCGGACTTGAGCTTGTTGCCGAGTTTCTTTGAATCGTTCGCGAGGCCCCACCGTACAAAGTTTCCGTTTTTGAGCTTGCCGGCGCCGCGATTGTTGCGCCATAGGCGCCAGTGCTTCGCCACGGCGGCCAATCGCGTGCGGCTCGATACATTGCTTTCGCTGGCGCTCATGCGCCGTACAGCCATTTCGTGAGCGCGATAGAGCATAGGGAACCCGCGCCGCCGCCAAGGACGCAGCCGGCGAGCGCGGGCCATGTGCGGTTATCCTTGCCCTCAATGAACTTGACGGCAAACCAGAAATTAAAGGCTGATATCGTCATGTCAGTGACGAGCGTTGCCCCGTAGTTCGCTTGCACATAGGCGCGGCCGTTGGCGACCAAGAGCCCGTACAGCACAAACTCGGCGGCGAACCAAAAGGCGAAAACTTTAAATTTGGGCATGGGCGCTTGTTCCTCTGTACGTGGTTGTTTTGGCCGTGTGTTTAAATATTCGCCGATCCTTATTGACGAGCGGCAACACAGCCTCTAAATGATCCGGGCAAATGCAAAACCCATACCTGCAAGTGTGGTCTATCTCGTGGCCCTCGGGTATGGGGCCAATGAACGTTTCGTAACTGACGAGATGCGCTTGGCGCATAATCGGCCGATCGCGGCCCGGGACGCGCACGCTGATTTTGCCGTATGGCGTCGAGGCCCTTTTATCTCGGGCGGCAATCCAAACCCAACAGCCGGTTATTAAGTCGAGTACCGAGTTGACGATTAGACGCTGTTCCATGTTGACATAGATTCGATTCACGTGGCCGCCACGATGTTGTTGGCGTCTAAGTCGCGCGCGATTTCCGCCCGCAACAGCCAAGCGTCGTCGGCGCCGAGAACTTGCGCGCTCATGACATCCCGCCCGAACTTGTAGAAAAATCGGCGTTGCACTTCGGCCGGATCGCGTCCTAGCGTGTGGTGCTGCCATCCGGCCCACAGGCCCATTGCCTCGCGCAATTCGCGTTGCGCATCCTGCCGGCGCGCGTGGTTCTTGTGTATCGACTTGACAACCACGTCAGCCGCTCCGACTGGCACGCGCGCCGGCCCGTCAACCTTCGCTTGCTCGACGCGCATGGCATGCAATACCGCGGGGTCGAGTTCAAAACAGTTACCGTCTACCTCCTCGGGGCTGCCGCGCTTTGCAGGCGGCGGCCGAGGCGTTCCGCAGTTCGGACAAACTGACAGCGTTATTTCATACGGTTCGAGGCATTCGGGATTGACGCAGTAACGCAAGGGTATCTCGTCGTTTTTCTTTTTGCGGGATCGGCGCTCGGCGCGTGCGAGCGAATACGAGCGCTCGACATCGGGCAGCCCGTGGCGCACATAATTCTCGACGTGGTCGATTATAAGGGCCTTGGGCTTGATACTCGTGGCAATCTCAGCTAGCCGCTGCGCGTCGCTACGAGCGTTCCATGTTGCGTTTTGTTCGTCTGTCAGCATGAGGCGCAGCGCGCGGCCGAACTGTTGGCCGTACAACTGAAACGACGCCGTCGGCCGCGCCATGCTCACAACCTCGACGGCGGGTACGTCCACACCCTCGCCGAGTACATCGACCGAAACGAGTTGCAGGATTTGCCGGCGCCGAAACTGACGCATCAATTGACCGCGGATTGCAAGCGGCGTCTTGGCCGTTATGATTTCCGCGTTTATTCCTTCGCTGCGATACTTCGCCGCGATTTCCGTGGCGGCCTCGATATCGACCGCGAACGTAATACCGAGCTTGCCGCGGGCAAACTTGATGTAATGCTCGACCACATCGCCGACAATGGTTTTGGACGCATGCACCCGGGCGCGTACTTTCTTGTAGTTGTACTCGCCGGTCGTCTCGCTGATTTCGATATCCTCGACATGGATGCCAGAGGGGGGCGCGATCAATCGATAATCGCACAGGAACCCGCGGTCAATTAAGTTTCGGCCGCACGGCCCAACAATAAGTTCGTCAACGAGACCATCGCCCGTTGGTGGCCGGCCCAATCCGCGGCCGTCGGCTCGTATGGCGTGGGCAGTGACGAGGAGCCCGCGCGCTGCGGGAAACATCGCTTGGGCGCGCATCCATTTATTGTCGTTGGCGACGTGGTGGCCCTCGTCTTGTACAACCAATTCGACTTGCCGTAACCACGGGTCGGCCGGGTCGTGCCCAATGAGAGTATCGACACCGGCAACGCGTACGGCTGCGCGAGGGCTGTAGAAGCTGCGGCCGTGCATCTCTTGTTCAAGGGTAATAATCTGACGTTGGATAGCTTGGGGGGCAATGATTCCATGCGGCACCTGTTCGCGATTGAGGGCGAGCGCGGCTTGGCCGACTAGCTCTTGTCTATGGCTGATTGAAACGGTTGGGCGTTCAAGCTCGGCAATGATGTTGCAGAATAAAACCGTTTTGCCGCCGCCTGTAGCGGTTACGACCATCACGTTACGGGCGCCTCGTGCCCATGCTTCGTATGTTCGGGCCTTTAGCTCTTGCTGAAAGTCTCTTAGCATTTCGTCTCACAAGTTGACAGGCGTGTCAGGCTGCCTTATATTGCGGCCCACGTCAACACCAAACGGAGTTTATCCACGTGCAAATAATGATTGATACGGTCAACGACGACCACGACCAATTGTACAAGTTCGGCAAGTACCTCGTCGATAACTTCGCCGCCGGCCCCGCGGCCCGCGCCGACCGACGCGAGCAAATCGGCCGAGACATTGAGGACACAACAGCCGGTCTATCTGACGCTGTCGCCCGAGTCGCTATTGTGCTGCCGAATCTCGACGACACTTACGAAGCGCCGGCCCCCGTCGAGGCTGCCGCCGTTGCGCCGCCTCCTCCGCCCCCGCCGCCGGTCACGATGGCCGAAGTTGTCGGCGACAGCGACCCCGAGGTTACATTTGACGACGAGGGGGCCGTATCCTCGTTGACTACATCCGTTGATGTTCCCGGGAATACGGCGCCGCCGCCGCCCCCGACTCCCGTGCCGCCCGGTCCTGCCGTTGCCGTTGAGTATGATTCGCGCGGCATGCCTTGGGACAGCCGCATACATGCCACGAACCGCGCCAAGAAAATCGGCGGCGAATGGAAAAACAAACGCGGCGTGTCGCAAGATTTGGTGACAGCGTGCGAGGCACAAAACAAACCGGGAAACGCGCCAGCCCCGACGACGAGCGCCCCGCCGGCTGCGGCTACTGCGCCGCCTCCTCCGCCCCCGCCGCCCCCTACGGCTGGCGTTGCTGTCCCGGCTGCGGCCGTGCAATCGGGAGTGATTGACTTCCGAGGGCTCATGCAGAAAATCCAAGCCGCGAGTGCTGCGGGTAAGCTGTCAACCGACCAAGTCAACGCGGCGCTGTTGGGCGTCGGCCTCAAGCCCGAGGAAATGGCGGCATTGATAAACAACGCACCTTTGATTGCGAGCGTCAACGCAGCTATCGACAAGTGCTTAAGCTCGTGACTTCCAACCCGGCCCCTCGCCTACATTTCAGGCGAGGGGTTGCGGCGGAACACGTGTTTGGCAACACGTACCGTTGGGTTGACCCAATCGACGGCGCCCATAGGGGTTATGTTGTTTCCTTGAATATTGAGTATGCGCCCACACTTGAGGGGCAAAGGACGAAACGCCAGTGACCGAACTACATGCCGACTTTGCGCCGAGTTCGATGTATCTAACCGTCGCCTGCCCGGGCTGGAAAAAGCAAGCATCCTTGCTGCCGCCCGAGGCGGAGACAGAGGCCACACGCGAGGGCGAGGCCGGCCATTGGGTCGCAGCCATGGCGGCCACGCTCGGCGAAAAGTTCAACCGCGAAATCGGACAGCCGTGTCAAAACGGCGTTGAGACAACCGAGGAAATGTTAGACGGCGCGGCGCTGTGGTGTGAGGCCCTAGAAGGCTACCCGGCGCATATCGAGACGCCCGTGCAAATCCAACGTATCCACATGACCAAGTGTTGGGGCACGCCCGATGCGAGGCAGATAAACCGAATCGCCAAAATCGCGCGCGTCGCGGACTACAAATTCGGGCACGGTTTTGTGGACGAGTTCGAGTGCTGGCAATTGCTCGCGTACCTCGTCGGGCTCATTGATGAATGGGAAATTTACGGCGACCCCGAGTACCGTTTGGAAATGACGATTGTTCAACCGCGGTACTATGGCGCGAAGCCCATACGCACTTGGACAATTTCCCTGCCCGAGATTTGGCCCTATCTCGAACGCATGCAGGCCGCAGTACGCGAGGCCGAGGGGCCGAACCCGCGCATAATCAGCGGCACGCATTGCACCTATTGCCCGGCCCGCGCGACGTGCAAAACCTACGCCAAGACAGTCGGCAACGGTATCGACTTCGCCGGCCGCGCCGACCCGATGGTATCGACGCCCGAGGATGTGGGCCGCGAACTTAAGGTTGTGCAAGAATTCATTAAGCGACTTGAGGCGCGCGAAACCGGCTTAGCAGCACTCGCCGAGGGAATGATACGCAGCGGTAAACGCGTCCCCTATTTCGGCATGGAACAAACCGTTGGGCGCCTCACGTGGACAATGCCGATTGAGGTTGTGGAGTTCACGGCACAACTCAACGGCAAAACCGTGATGTCGCCGCCGAAGCCCATAACGCCGACGCAAGCGAAGCAACGGAAAATACTTAGTGATGCGCTCGTGACCCAATATAGCGATCGGCCTAAAGGAGCATTTAAACTTGTCCCTGATTCCAACAAAGTCGCTCGGCTTTTTACCAAGTAAGATTCACGAGAAAGCCGAGCGGGTGCGCCAACAGTGCCGCAAGGCGACTTGGCGAATCCGCGGTGTCGTACCGTTGCGCCCAATACCGACCGCGTGCGAGTGCTGCGATAAAGTGCCAACGGACGGCCGGCGCCTCAACGCGGACCACGACCATGTAACCGGCATTTTTCGCGGTTGGATTTGTTGGCCTTGCAATACAGCAATTGGCGCCCTCGGCGACAACTTAGCCGGCGTGAATAAAGCTGCGGCATACTTGACACGTGCGTCAGTCGCTTCTAATCTACCCCTCGATATTAACCAACAATTGGAGTTTTAAGACATGACGACCGCACCTACCGCCCCGCCGACGCCCGCGATTGCCGCTACTGCGGGCCAACAGACGATTACGCCCGAGCGCCAAGTTGCCGCCTCACAGATTGGGGCTGTGTTCAATTCGCTGCACGAGTACGTGCGGACGCTCGAACACAAGGATTTGGAAGGCCGCGCACTGCTTACCAAGCATCTCGAATTCGCGCACCAACGAATCGACGAGGCCGCCATGTGGGTCATTAAGCACGTGTTGACGTACGGCACGCCCCCGTTGCCCGCGCCGCCGCAGAAAGAGCCCCCGGCCCCGAGCGCGAACGACGAGACAGCAAAGGATGCAACGCCCGCCCCGATTGGCGTAGTTGACCCCGCGCAAGAATTGGTAATGCCCCCGGCCGAAGCTATCGAAGTGACGGCCGCCGCGCTCGCACCCGACGCGACTGCCGAGACATTGCCGACGAACGTGCCGGCAACGCCAACGGAATCGATGTAATATCCGCGTACCGATTCTCGCGCGCCGTTGCTACGGCTACCGTTACGACACGGGGCGGCGCGCGAGATAGGGCCACACCACACCAAGACGGAGTTTCGCGCACATGACAAGTAAAGCAGTTGAATTCACTACGCCGCCGGGCCAAATGGTTTGGGGGTCGCTGTACGAGCCCCGAGACACAGACTTTGATGGCAACCCCCTCATTTACAAAAAGGGCGCCGACGCCGGCAAATCCTACGTAATGTATGATTTCGGCGTAGCCGTTCCCAAGACGCAAGCCCATTTCGCGAACGAACCCGGTTGGGGCCAATTGGCTTGGGCGACTGCACACGCAGCCTTTCCGGGCGGCGACAAGTCGGCGGCCATGGCTCCCGAATTCTCGTGGAAAATCACAGACGGCGACTCGACGCGCATCCCGCCAAAGAGCAAGTCGAAGATTGCGCCGTGTGACCGCGAAGGGCACAAAGGCTGTTGGATTCTGAAATTTTCCTCACAGTTCGCGCCGAAGATTTACGACGCGCGCGACGTTGACCATCCGGTATTGCTTGAGGGAGCCAACGCCATCGTTCCGGGCTATGTGATTCAAGTAGTCGGCACGATGGCCGGCAATACGGGCAACTCGCCCGGTATTTACCTTAACCATGCCGCGGTCGGCCTGCGCGCCTACCTGCCGGAAATCCGAACGGCCGGCGTCGATGTAACGGGCAAATTCGGCGGCACGCTGCCCTCTGGCGCGTCCACTGTGCCCGCCGCGGGCTTTGCCCCTCCCGCAGTGCCGGCCGCCGCGCCTGCGCCGTCTGCGGCCCTCCCGCCTCCCCCGGGCGCCGCTGCCCCTCCGCCGGCCGCTCCCGCCCCCGCTGCGGCTCCTACAGCCGTCGTGCCGGCCCCCGGTATCGTTGGCATACCGCCAACCGGGGGCGCCCCTCCGCCACCCTCCGCGGCTCCCGCAGCCCCTCCCGCGCCAGCCACTCGGCCGCCGCACAAGGGCATTGCGTTCGCGTCCTACATGGCGCAGGGATGGACGCTCGAACAGATGCGGGCCGACGGCTACGCCGGCTGACTGAACGAGCGCGAGCGCATGTGCTGTTCGGGCCATTTGTCGAGGGGGCCGGCTACGGGAAACTACCGGGCCGGCAGCCCTGAATGGCCCGACTGTACCGAAGATTGCATACCGTTTTGAGTCCCGCCCCGCGCGCCACATGGCACAGCCCTTTAAAGTTCGGTGACAAACACCAACGGGCGCGCGGGGCTCGACACGAGTAAATTATGGCTGACGGTTCCCTAGGGTACGACGCCGGGCAACAGTTTTACGCCGGCCTCGCCGTGGCGACTGTCCACGCTGATTTCGACTTTGAAACCAAAAGCGCCGCCGGCTACAACTACGACAAAGAGCGCCGCAAATGGTCCAAGGTAAAGGGCGTCAACGCTAAGGGCATCCCGGTTTGTTTGCGTGCCTACGTCGAGCATCCGACGTTTGGGTTGCTGTCATTGGCCTACGATCTAAAGGACGGCCGCGGGCGCCGTCGCTGGAAACCGGGCGACCCGCTGCCCGAGGATTTATTCGAGCACGTGCGCGCCGGCAAGATTCTCGAAGCGCACAACAGCGAATTCGAGTGGAACGTATGGACGTACCATTGTGTACCCGTACTCGGCTGGCCAGCACTGGCGCTCGGCCTCGCGCAACTCCGCTGTTCAATGGCCAAGGCCCGAGCCCACGCGTACCCGGGCGGCCTCGACAAGCTCGGCGAAGTCCTCGGCATTGAGCACGGCAAACACAAGGACGGCAAGCGGCTCATTGATAAATTCAGCAAGCCGCGCAATCCGACCAAAACGAACCCCGCGTTGTGGAACTATCCCGACGCCGACCCCGTGGACGGCCCGAAGCTGTACGCCTACAACGAGGGCGACATTTTATCGGAGTCGGAGGCGTCGATACGCTGCCCCGATTTGTCGCCGTTCGAGCTTGATGTATGGCTACTCGACCAAAAAATAAACGACCGCGGCATACGGGTCGATATGATCGCGGTCGAGAACTGCATTGCGATCGTCGAGCAAGCGCACGCCAAATACAACGCGGAGTTGTGGCGCATCACAGGCGGCACGGTCGGCGAGGCCAGCGAACTAGAGCAATTGCAAAATTGGCTCAGTACGCAGCAAGTGCCCATGGTCGATATGACAGACGACAGCGTGCAAGAAATGCTTGCCCGTCTGAGGAAATACGCCGAGGAGCGGCTAGGCGACATGGGCACATTCGGCCCGGCATATCGCGCGCTCGAAATCCGCTCGGCGTTGGGCTCCGCCTCTGTCAAGAAACTGTTTGCGATTCGCGCGCAGCGCAGCGCGGCCGATCGGCTGCACTCGCTGTATATGTACTACGGTAGTCGCACGGGCCGTTGGACGGGCGCCGGGCCGCAGCCGCAAAATTTGTACAAGGGCAGCTTTAAAACGATTGCGGAAATTGAGCTATGCCTATCGCGCATCGCAACGCGAACGCTTGAGCTTGTCGAGTGGTACTACGGCGACGCGCTCGAAGCGGTGAACAACTGCATGCGCTCGTTGTTCATTGCGAGCCCTGGCAAAGATTTTGTTTCATCCGACTACACTGGAATCGAGAACGTCGTGGCCGCGGGCCTCGCGGGCGAGGAGTGGATTTTAGAAGTGTATCGAGGCGACGCGCTCATTTACGAGGCCACGGCGTCGATGATTACCGGCATACCGCTACAGGAATTTATCGACCACAAAAAGCGAACCGGCAAGCATCATCCCATGCGCAACAAAATGGGAAAATTCGGCGCGCTCGGGTCGCAGTTCGGCGGGTGGATAGGAGCATGGAAAGGGTTTGGCGCCGACGAGTTTTTGACCGACGAGGAAATTAAAGCCGGTATCTTGGCATGGCGTGCGAAGTCTCCGAACATCGTGGAAACGTGGGGCGGCCAATCGCGCGATACATTCGATTGGAACAAGACGCCTTACGAGGAACTGTACGGGCTTGAGGGTGCGGCAATCAAAGCCGTGCAGAATCCCGGGCAGGCATTTTACGGCAACGCTGCGCGGACCATCACGCTACAGATGCACGGCGACGCGCTGTACATGGCGTGCCCGGGCGGCGGGTTGCTCACATATCACAGGCCGCGCCTGTACGCCTCGACGCGTCCCTATGCGCAACCGTGGGAGCTAGAGTTAAGTTTCGAGGGTTTCAACACCAACCAAAAGAAAGGGCCGATCGGTTGGATTCGTATGAAGCTGTACGGCGGCATTCTGTTCGAGAATGCCGTGCAGCACGTCGCCCGCATGATTATGGCGGGTGGCATGTTGCGGCTTGAGGCGGCCGGCTACGCGGTCGTGATGCATACCCATGACGAGCCCGTGACCGAGGCGCCCGAGGGGTTCGGGTCGGTTGAAGAGGTTGAGCGCATCATGTGCGACGTGCCCGCCGAGTTCGCCGCGTGGCCCATAAAGGCGAGCGGCGGATGGCGCGGCAAACGATACGTCAAGCTCGACTAGGGAGGCTTAGCGCTCGCGGCTTGCAAATCAGCAATGTACTTTTCGAGCCGCGCGACGGTTGCCTCAAGGCCCGTTACTTGGTCGTCAGCGTGCTGCAAGGCTGTAAGGGTTGGCCCGCTAGGGTCAAAGTCCCCTCGGCTTGGTAACACGGGGCCTGCATTAGTGCCGGGTCTACTGTCGGAGGCGGTGGCAGTTGTACCGCGTATGGCCGGCACGGCGGCGTTGCGGCACACGATGCCAGTATCAGCAACAGCGGGTAGAGTAATTTTTGCATGGTAAGTCACTCCAATTTCGTCTAAATCATGAGATGCATTCGAGGCCAACGCGGCGTCGCGCTGTTCGGTCACAGTAGCAAGTTTCGTATCCTGCGCCACGACAACGGCCGCGCCTTTGGCTTGCTCGACGTGGTCGTGGTGAACCCACGCACCGCCGCCGACAATCAAGAGTAGGCCGATTACCGTGGCGTAGAAAATATCTGAACCGGGTATCAACTTAAGTAGGGCTGTCATGGTTGGGCGTCCGGGGTTTTTGCGTCGCGAATGGTGAACCAGTGATACAACCCGAGTATTGCCGGCAGTGCTACACAGACGGCGCCGACAATCTCGGGTTGCGGGTGCATAAACGCCAACGTCAGCAACGCAAGCTCAGCGATGCCGACGTGTAACGCTATGTACCAATCGATGAAATGCATTTAGATCAAATGCCAAACCAGCAAGCCCGCGACCACGAGAACACCGACGGCAATTTTGCCGGCGTTCGCTTTGATAAACGCGGTCAACTTGGTATCGGCGGCGACGACATCGGCCTTGGCTTTGGCAACGTCAGCCGTGACGGTTGCGGCAACCTTCGGAACATCAGCAACGGCGGCAGCGACAGCCGGCGCAACTTTGACGGCCTCGGCGGCAACGGATTCGATGCCGGCCTTTACGTCGTTGAATGGGTTTTGTGGGGACATGGTCGAAACTCCTATTGAGGGAGCCCGGATTATACCGCGGGCTGCGTCCCGATCATAGCCGCCTCGCCCTCGCGGCGCGTCACGAGCCCGCCTAAGCGCTTGCCGCCGGCAAACTCCCAATCGAGTAAGTGACGGCGCACTCCGTCCCAATCGCCGTTGTCCACGCATTTACGGACGGTTGAGCCCTGATAATTGCCCGAGCCCTCGTTGTAGACGAAATCCGTTAGGGCATCCTGCGCGCCGGCTGGCCACACGACGCTCGACGGCGTCAGGGCGAGGAGTTCTTGCCGGGCTTGGGTGAGCTTGGCGAGTAACGCGGCGTCACACTGCGCATATGTCCATACGAGTCCTTGGACGATGTCCGGGCCGGTCGTACCGTACCCGATCGTATAGACTTGCCCGGCGACATCCCAATACGCGGTAACCGTGCCGTCATGGTTGTCTGTGGCGCGGCCCTCGCGCAGCTTTACAAAGTCAATGAGTGCCATGGGTTCCGCTACCGAACAATTGAACGACCCAATGGCCGGCCTCGACCAAGCCGGCGACCAATGTCCCGAGGCCCACTAGCGTTTTCCATGAACCTTTCGAGCGTTCGACGAATGCTAGAATTTTCTTTACGTCGGCGCCTGTCTCTGCGGCTTGTTTTTCGAGTGCGATCAAACGCGCCTCGTGGCCGCCGAGCATCAACGATTTTTCGTCTAATTCCGCATAGCTCATCGTGGTTTCACCGCATGATAGCCGCACGTGCCGCTATTCCCGTTGGTGTATTGAAATCCGTTCGTTGTGATACTGCCGGGAACTATGAAACCTGTATCCGGCGACGTATAGGCCCATTGCACCATGACAATCGGCACGAATGCCAAAGGCGTCGAGAACGTCACCGTAACCGTTCCATTCACGCACGTAAAATTACCGGCGCGGTAGTCGGGCGCAGCCGTCGTCACAAACGCCGTTGTTGCAATCTGCGCGGTATTCGTACCTTGCGCCGCGGTCGGAGCGGCCGGCGTACCCGAGAACGTGGGCGAGGCGAGACGCGCGTATAGGGACAGCGCGACCGTAATCGCGGCCTGTACCATGGCCGTCGTGGCAATCTGCGTTGTATTGGTCGAGGCTGCCGCGGTCGGCGCCGTCGGCGTACCCGTCAGGGCAGGCGAATTGATCGGCGCGAGGCCGGCCGTTGATATGCCCGTATTTTGAATATTCGTCCCGTCACAATAGACGGACGTGGGGGCGGCAAGTCCCGTTGCGGGAATCACGACCCCTGTGCCGCTCGCAGTCTTGGCGGTAATCGTGAACGCACCCGACGTGACATTCGATAGAATCCAACTCTGTCCTTCGTTCGCTGGAAATATGACATTGATATTTCCAGACAGCGCGCCGCCGAACGAGATAAAGGGCAACGCAGCTTGCAGCGCGGTCAAGGTAACATTTGAACTGCCAGTAACCGTAAGACTCAACCCGCCAACGCCGGCAGTTGGCATCCAACCCGCGCCGCCCGTATCGGGGTCGGTCGTGTTGCCCGAAACTTGATTGACCCATAGGCCATTGCCGTCGGCATTCACGAGGACGACGCCAACCGGATACCCTGAAATCAACCCGGACAATGTCGCATTATAAGGCGACAGTGCGCCCGCGGCGAAGTTCGCGCAGTATGCCGAAATCATCCACAGAATACCGTTCATATCCTGCCCAAAGAACGGCAGGCCGCCCGACGCCTCGGGGGTCATGGTCGAAGGCGGGAACCCATCTGTGAACGAGGCCGCGTTGACCGTCGTGGAAATCTGCGACGGCACGGGAATCGGCAAGTTTATGTACGTCGGGTTGGCCGCGCCGCTGCCGAACGGCTCAGAAATCAACAACGGGGTAACTAACGTGCTCGCCATGTGACCAAGTCCCTACCTAGACGCCGGTATTTATGGTAACAGAAACGCCGGGCGGCGTGGGAATCACGCCCGATTGCTCTAGAATTGCAAGCTGAATCGCGGTTGGCGTGAACGATAGATTGTATGAAATGGCCATCGGTCCCGTGTTGAGTACCCATGCTGTGCCCGGCCCGTACAGGTTTTGCAAAATCTGATTGATGGCTGGCGCGGTCGTGGTGCAAATATTCGCGAACGCTTTAGCTAGAATCAATTGCCGGTAAGCGTCGTCAGGTAACAAATACGCGGTCGTTGCATTCTGCCCCGTGTACATGGCGCCACCGACGGGACCACCAACTGTTTGCGTGCTGCCCATGGTTTGCCAGTCGGGCGGCGGCGTCGCGCTGTTGTCGAACCCGACATAATCGGTTGTGTTCGGGATTTGCAGCAAGCGCGACACGTTTACAATCTTGCCCCATATGTCGAGGCCAAAACCGACAGCCGAGTCAATATTCCAAACGTAGTTATAGAAATTTGCCATGTTGGCCGATTGGTCAACGTATTGGTTCATGTTGGCGACAAGTTGCAACAACGTCGGCGAGTTCGCATATTGCGAAATGACAGTTGCCTCAACGTCGAACAGAGTACCAACGGCGGGCGGCGCAATCGCTAGGACAAAGCTAACGATAGAGCCCGCAGCAACGGGCGTGCCCGCGCTTGGGTTTTGGGTTTCGACTTCGCCGGGTGGCAGAAAGGTTGACGGCGCCGTACCGATTGCCCCAACCACGAGGCCGAGCGATTGCAGCAACGTGACTGCGTCCGATTGTGTCAGCCCGAATAGATCGGGGACGAGAAGAGACGGCAGCCCCGAAGAAATCGTCACGTTGACCGCGTCGCCCGGTGAAGCTGGCGTGCCGGCCGCGGTACCCTGCGCGTCGATGTTGCCCTTTATAATAATTGCGTCGGGTTGTTCTGAAACAATACCAAGAACAAGCCCTATAGACGTTAGTAGGGCTTCGGCTACTGGCACTGACAAGTTTGTCAAGTCAGGAACCAAAAGCGCGCTAGGCCCTTCGGATTCGACCAAATCGACATTTGTGCCTGGTGTCTCGAAAGTTCCCGCCGTCGGCGATTGGCTAATGATATCGCCGACAGGAACCGTAAGACTCGTCGCGAGAGTAACTGTACCCGTGAAAAATCCGACCGTAAGCAAAGTCGCCGAGGCGTCAGCGAGGGACAAGCCAACAACATTAGGAACTGCGACAGGCGCCGGTCCTAGCGAATTCACAAGGGATACGGGGTCGCCCTGCATTGCAATTGCGCCTGCAATTGGCGATTGACTTACTACGCTGCCGGCTGGAATTGTCGGGCTATTTCCGGTCGTGACAGTACCTACAGTCAAGAGCGCCGCCGTAATATCTGATTCCGCCGTTGCGAGGACTTCACCGACAACATTGGGTACGGTAACGGCGCATGTTCCGCCGAACGGGCCGGCCGGCGTGTAATTGCCGGTATATCGCGCAAGCCCCTTTGTAATGCGGATTTCATCCATTTCGCCGACGATGCTTGAACCGAGGCCACCAACGCCGCCCACTACAATATGCGTGTCACTTGTAATTGCGCCTACGGGTATCGTTACAGGAAGGCTAGCAACGCCATTTAAAAACGCCATTGCCTCCGTTCCTTGGCGCACTGCCGCCCACGAATACCACACGCCCGGCGTCGCGGTAATTGCGGTTGTTCCTACTGCGTATCGTGTCCCGGCTATGACTAAGGAAATACCTATGTCTATTGTGCCGCCGATGTTTGCCGAAACTTCAAACCCGCCATGAATGGCGCCGGTCGTATTGCTCGACACGAGTAAGCAGCTAACCGCACTTGAATCGAGTTTTACCCAACCTTCGACGGTGAAATCGCCGGCCTGCATGTCAAGCGGGCCGCCCCCAGTAATCGGCGTTGTTATCGTATTGGAATTAAACGAACTACCGAAATTTGCGGCGCCTGTGCCAAACTCAGGGGCTGACGTATCAACCGTCACTCCCGACGGCGTCATTGCAAAAGCGTTCGCCGACGAATCAGGAAACGACGTGCTGCCGTTCGTCCCGTCGCAATGAAGCAATAGACTTACGTCGGCAAAGTTCGGATCGCAACTCATGTTATTACCGCAATGTTGGCCATCGAAATAGTTGGTTCTTGATCAATGCCCATTTGCAGCGAAGCGCTGCCAACCGACGAATTGAAACCAATCGTAATCGTTAGTATCGAGACTTCGTTACCGATCGATTGAACAGGGCCGAAGTACCGAGACGCCAATATCTGAGCGCCTATGCGTTCGCGTAAGCTGCCTTGCGATTGCCCCGTGAATTGCGCAATGACGGCTTGTTGCACGAGGGTTACGATATTGGCCGGCAACAAGGCAGACGCCGCAAGCGTGACCGCAAAGAATACCGGCGTTGATGCGGGATTAATAAAATTTACCGTATACGCCGGTACCGGGATGTTGTATCCGCTGTTGTCCGTTACCGTCTCTGAGACAAGCGACGCGCCTGCGCTACCCGTTGCCGTCTGATATGCCGCTCCGATGTTCGTAGCCGCCCATATGGCATTAGCTACGGCCTGCGCGGCTCCGCCGGTCACAGCCACGTATACCGAATGTGCCGCGACCGGGTAGCCCGTTGAGTTCGGGTTGCCATTGATGCCACCTGAGATAACCGAGCCCGTGTTGTTTTGGGTAACGAATACGTCAATGACATTTGGAACAGTAAAACATGCCGCGAAAATGGCAGGAATCGAACCCTGTGCGTTCTTGCCTACAGAATTTTGACGGCGAAACTCAAACGCGGCGGGTGACTCCACATTGGCGCCAATCGTGCCGGGCGAGGAATTGTTGACCGACTCCCAACCGTTGATGCCTTGGTATATTTTTGTAACCGTGTTCGCGGGACAGGCCGTCGGGCCGGCGATGACATTAGCGAATGCCAACGTAACCGAACCTCCCACGGGTATAACGCCCGCTTGGGTACATGAATAAATATTGCCGCTCGTATCTTGCGCGAGCGCGCCTACGGGTATCGGGGTACCGAACGCACCGACGCATTGCAAATTGGCCGAAGTAGGAATAGCAGGATTTCGATTCAAGAAATAAATACGGCCTATAGCATCTTGCATAAACCCGGTCGCGGTATCGGGGTCTACTTGGTTGACAAACGTGGCGAAAACGGTATTTGCATTCGCAACTATTGCCGTCGTCGAGGAGCACAGTTGCCCTTGCGGCGTCGTCAACTGAGGATTGAGATTGCCCCCGAACGCCGCATTGTAATCTTGTTGTATGCCGGCGAGAATCGCGGCCTCTTGCGGCAGTACAAGCCCGGTCGGCGTGAATTCAGGGGCGGGTACGTTGGTCGTGTTTGCCATGTCAAAAGCCTACTGTCTGCGAAATGTGATTGATATCGATAAACTGAATTTGGCCCGTCGCCCCGCGGGTCACTGCCGAGTAGGATTCAATAATGCACGTCGCAGTGACGACGCCCGGAACAAGCTCAGCCTGCGCAACGAACTGTTCTTGGAACACGGTCGCGGGCGGAGTGAGGCCGAAAATCTGCCCGAAGTAATCGACGCCCAATAGCACGTCATAATAAACCTCGCCAAGCACAGTTCGGCACGCGCTCGCCACATCCTGCGCAAGCGCATACGGAGCCGCAGCAAGGGCCATATTACCATAGGCGTCTAGGACTAAGTCCCAAGTCCCAACGTCGAGCAAAAGTGTCGTGAATGGCGCGCTCATACGGGCGACCCTACGGCGTTGGCAGGCGTGACGAGTGGGTTAGTGTGATATCCAACGACAACTCGGCCCGAAGGAATAATAACAGGGTGACCGCTTGTAAGCGCTACGATTGGCGCCTGGCAATTCGCTTGCCCCGTACTACTAAAATATTTCGGCGGATTCGAGATTATTGCCACAGTACATATCCTGCTACGGGTTGCCCGCCTGTTTGAGCAAGTTGATTCTGTGTGATGCCGACAAAATTACCGAGCGCTATATATGTTTTCGATGTCGTCCCTATAAGCGCCGCCGCGAATGTCGAAGCCATTGAAAACTCTGACGCGAGACACACGCCGCTAGTGCCGCTCAATTGAATATTAGGCGTCAAATGAAAACGCGGCATTACTTGATTGTTCGACCCAACGGCGGAACTTGCCGGATTCATAGGCCAAAAAGTCGACCACGCATTGAGCGCGGCGGTCGGCGTTGCCGGGGTTGTGAGCGCCGAGGTCAAGTATGAGAATATCTGAGCGCACGCGCCTACGATCGCGCTGCCGGTCGATGAAATGCTAGGCGTTACAACAATAGCAGCGTCCCCCGTGGCGTTGCCGTTCGTGTCGCACGATCGCTCAATAATGAACCCGGCCATCGGAACCGTTGACACAACGTTGGAGCTATTGATACCGAATTTCCACCCGCATGCAAGTACGCCATACGTCGGGTTATAGACCCAAAAAGACGGCGCATTTGCAACCGCACTGTTAAGCGCGTTACCACCCGTACACGACGCGCGAGTGGTGACTGTGCCGGTTAAAGTTCCCGAGCCGTTTGATCCTTGCCCAATGCTAAGAATAATATTCGGGACCGAGGTTATGCTACCCCCGGTCCCGTATTCGAGCTTTAAGAAAATAGGGCTTGTCGCTTGTAGCGTGTCATTGAATCGCCAAATTTGGTAACCCGCAACCGTATTGATGGCGCCGGGCAATGCGACCGTGGCCGGATTGATTTGTCCCGTGTCCGCCGTTTGCGTGAGACCAACGGCCGTAAGTTCCGTTGTCATCTCGGTTATCCACGCTTGGAAGCCCGCGCTATTGAGCATGGAACACGGTGTATTGGTTGTTGCAGTATTCGCCATGGCTTATCCGTACCTTATGAAAATTGCCACCGACGTAAAAGTTGACGTGGCTGTCAGCGTAAAATATAAAACGTCGTCTTGGGCAATCGTCGTTGTCCAACCCGACAGCGTACTATTGCGGTAGGTAACCCCTGCCGAGATTGCGGGCGGCACACCTCCCGTAATATCGTCGCCAATGACGGGCGGATAATGCGCGCTTAAGTTGGCTTTCCAAATGGCGATTGTACAGCTACCGGTGCCGCCTGTCGTCAGTATCAAAACCTCTTTGATTGTGCAAGCGGCGCCAATAGGCCGGGGCACGGGCAATATGCCGGTTAGAGTGATTGGCGACCCCGTGGCGCTGCCCCACGAAGCGCCCGGCATAAATGCGCCGCCGCTAGCAATAGCCGTTATTTGCCCTTGGGCGTTCACTGTTAGGCCGATCGGATTTGCGTAGGTACCCGCCGTAACTGCCGTGTTACCTAACGCCACGGTCGAACCAGAGGCCCCGAGCGGGCCGCCCGTCAACCCCGTGCCCGTGGCAATCGAAATAGATTGTAGGGCGCTTGCTGCCAATCCAGCCGTTACGGCGAGGGCGGCGGCAAAGGCTGAGGATAAATCAATCTCAAGGGCCGGCGTAGTGGTAGGGGTCGCCACGCTGACGCTTAGATTTCCGTCAGAGTTGTGAATGCTTACATTAGTAACTGTGCCGCCGCTCGCGGCAATTGTAAGTGTTGCATTGGGCGTTGAACCTCCGACCGTGCCCCCCGAGACAGTCAGCCCTGTAACACCCGTCACAGTATGCACACCATCGGTAATAGACAGCGTCCCGCCGCCCCCTGTGCCGCTTGCGGCTGCCGTAATAACGCCTGCCGCGTCAACCGTTATGTTGGCATTCGTGTAGCTGCCGGCTGTTACCCCCGACGCTGCGAGTACGGAGTTAGGCAGGCTGCCGGCCGGAAAGGATATGGAACCTCCCGAGGACACATTAAGGTTAGTAGCATCCACGTTCGTCGCTGAAACCGTCAATGCCAGCACGGTCGCAGTGACCATCAAGTTACCGTCAACTACGCCGCCGTCCTGAAACGTGGCAAGTCCGGTAACATTCAAAGGGCCGTTGACAGTGTTGTCAGGCGACGTAAGAGTGATTGCCGTAGGCGAAACAAGATTAATACCGCCTGTCGTAAACTGTAGGTATTGCGTCGGTGTTGTATTGAGCACGCCGCCGAGGTAGATACCGTCCGACCACGAAAACTTGCGTTGGCTGCCCGGGTTAGCGATGCCTTTGGATGATATGACCGCGGTCAAATCCCGCGAGCCAAATACGACAATGCCTATATCATCAACAGCCGGGTCGAGGATAATTCCGCTCGTGCCACCCTGCGCTCGAAAGTACGGCCGCCCCGAGATAACCCCGTGCGGGACTTGAATCCCTGCGCCGGTCACGAGGTTGACCAACACGAGAATATCGACCGTTTGCGCGTCGGTATCCACGGCTTTAACCTGCGCAATCGAAACGGTTTGCACTTCGTCGAGCGCGCGCGCAATGATGAAAGCCAACGAGTTGTATTCGCTTGCGTCGCTGAATGGGTTGGATTGGCCAACGGCCGGATTCATGGCGAGCCCTCGGCGGGCGGCGCATTCGGCGGGTACAGCTTCATATCGGTGAACCACGCGCCGCCGGGTTTCTGGCATTCGAGCGTGTGCGTCAGCGGACCAATGAGCCAATTGCCGTCGGCTTGGCTGTTGAGCGTCTTGGGCAATAGCGGGTCAATCATAACGATACTGCCCTGAATCGTTACAGGCCCGTTTTGCCGAAATGCGGGATTGAAAATTGACCGAGCGTTGAGGTATCCATTTCCTAGTACCTGCGGATAATTTACTAAACCTGACGTTGGCGTCAGTACCCACGCCGGCACGTTCCGCCGCGCTTGGCCGGCCGGTGATATGACGAGCAAGTTTTGGTTTTCCATGGCGAAATAAATATTCGCGTCTTGGCACACTTTGCGCAGTTGTGAGGCGAGCGTGCCCGAGTAATACGCATTCGTGAGCGTGCCGGTTACGCCGTCGTTCTCGAACGCCATGGACATTTTCGACGCGAGATTTGCCACGATGTCGGCAACGTTGGCCGTGCCCGGGTAGGCCGTCGGGTTCGCCGCGGTCAATTGGTCGAACCCGGCCGACTGTGCATGAACGAATAAAAATACATCGGGGGAGTTCTCGAAATCCGGGCCGGCCTGGTAAATCTGCCCCGAGAATACAAACGTAAATCCGTTGCCGCTATCGGCCTCAATCTGCACAGTGTTGCGCGAGTATTCGGGCTTGCCGCCCTGAACTTGGACAATAGCCAACGCGTTCATGTCTGCTTGCGCCATGCCATAGATTCGCAACGATGCCTCGGGGAATGCCGGGAGGCCCGAGCCCTTGATTACTGCGGACATGCGCAGCCCTTGCAGCGTCAATTGATTTGCGCCGTTTGTTCCCGGGAACACGGCGTTGCTGTTGGTCAACGTGAATGTGACCCGCAGATTTTTGACGGTGAAAGTATTACTTGTCATTGGTTCCGGCCAAGTCAGCCGCCGACAGATACAGCAACACGAATTGCGTGCCGAGCCCGGTATAAAACGGCGGCGCCCCGTTGAACGTGGGCGGCCCGCCATTGGTCGCGAGCGTATCCACGAACCAAAAGTCGCCGCTGAATCCCAAGTATTGCCGATCGAGGAGTAGCGGCATTCGATCGTACGCGCGCACGCCATTGGCAATAGGCACGCCGCCCACGATCAAGTCAAAGAACAAGCCGGCCGCAACGCCGTACTCGTCAACGATTGGCTGTTTTTGGTACACGGCAATTTGGCAGCTTTGCCCGGCAAGGACGATGCTCAGCGTTTGCGAAGGGGCCGCGCTTAAGGGGATTTGCTGCATGTTACGATGTCCACCAAGGCGCAAGGTTGGCAATGCTGCCCACGGGTACTTGCGGGTTGCTCAATCCCTGATTCGTGGGAGGTATCGCGCTCGGCACGCTCGCGTTGTTCGTCGGCGTGGCTACCGTGCTGTACTGCGCGGCAACGGGGGCAATCTCGATAAAATACAGTTCGACATCGATATAGTTGGCATTCGCCGTCCCGCGCCGGGACATCTCGGCTCGGGTAACGCTCGCATTGAAATACGATTTTTCGGGCGTGCGTATCGTGTACAGGTTGATATTCTGTTGGTCGGCAATAGCGTCGATTTGCTGCAAGAACGCCCTACGCGCGGCCAAGCCCTCGCCGTTCGCGCTGCCCTTGCTCAGCATGACGGAGGTTTCCTCGGGCAGCCCTACGCGGTTGTATGAGCCGAATTGTCCCAATTGAATCGGGAAATTGGGCATGCGATTTTCCTTGCGCCATCCCAAATCCTGCACGCTGTCGGCATTCACGACGAGGTTGTTATTGTCGTCGTATACGCCCCACACGATGCTCGTTTGTGTGGAACGCCAAAGTACATCGGGGTTGGCCGCAAAGCCCAACATGGGCGGCGTAGTGGCTGCAAACAGCAACGAGCGGGCCAACTGCGGAACGCCGGGCAGTGCCGGCACATTCGGAAATGGCGGCGTTGGCACGGTAATCGAGATTCCGAGCCCGGCCCCTGCGCCCTGCACGATAAGTTGCGCGCTCATGATTGCCCCGTGTCAGCTTGAGCAACGGAGAATTTGCGCTGTATCGCGCCCGGCACTTGTTCGGCCACGGCTCGCGGGTCGGCGCTATTCGAGTGAACCTCGATTTTATCAACCTGCACAGTTGTCGTGTTGCCGCCGGCAGCTTTCGCCGTCTTGATTTGCGCGCCCTCGTGTGCGGTTATCGCTGCCGCCAACTGTCGTATGTCGGCCTCGCTCAACGTCGCGTTTGCATTCTTGCCCAAGCGCTGCGAAACATCGGATATGTATCCGGTCGTGTCGTTCTCGGACGACGGGGCGTACTTCGTGATAATCGCTGAGATGGTATTTAAACCCTCTTTGAGCTTGGCGCGTAGGTCGTCGTCAAGAGCTTGTTTGCCCTCGGCGTCGTTGCCGAACGTGCGAATGCCTCGCGAGTCTACGGGCTGTCCCGCGCGGTACGGGCGCAGGTTGCCGGGGTTGTGGTTGCGGTATGTGATACCCGTGTCAGGTGGCACGGTAGGCGTAGCAACGCCGCCCACTGTGGCGGGTGCTGCGGCGCCAGTCGGCGCGCCCGGGTCGAGCAAGTCGAGGCCCTTGCCGTACAGCTTGAACATGAAATTAAAGTATTTGCCAATCAACGAATCGTTGACGGCGCCGGCCCAAAATTTGATGCTGTCGCCGATCGCGCCCGCAATGGCGCTGATTACCCGCATGGCCTGCGCGATCCGGTCGAGGCCGCCCGTGTCCTTGAATTCGCCCATGAGCTTAGACGCTTGCGTGAATGCGGCAGTAATCGCGGGCGTGACTTCCTGCAAAATCTTTTGTCCGACGCCCTCGATTTGCTCGCCGATGTTGCGCCAATATTCTTGCAGCGCTTGGGCCTTGGCTATGCTGTCGGCATCGACGTTGTTGTTTTGCTCGGCGAGCCGCAATTGGTCCTCGCGCAACTGCTTAGACTGTGCTAAATAATTGGCCTCGCCCGCGGACAACCCCGCAGCCTTAAACATTGTGATTTGATATTGGCGGCCGTACTGCGCTGTCTTGTCGGCCAACTCTTCTAAGATTTCGCCTTGGTCTCGCAGGTTGCCGTTTTGGTCGCGAATATTCACGCCGCGGTTGCGGAGCAATTCAAGCAACGCCGACGGCGGCCCGGCGCCGGTAGACATTGTCTGAAAATCTTCTGTCAGTTTCGAGAATGCCGACTGTGCGTCGCTCGCGTCGCCGCCGGCAAGTCGGGCAGCGCTGCCCCATTTGTTCAACTCGTGCGCGCTCATGCCGATGTTGGCGGCAGTGCGTCCCAACGCGGCCTCGCCGGCATTCAATCCGCCAAGCCATTTGGTCAACCCTGTGACCGACTCGAACCCAAGGAACAGGCCCGCGATTGTGCGGCCTACTTCGGCCAATGACTTCGTGATTGCGTCGGCTGATTGCTGCGCCTTGCGCGCGGTTTCGCCGGTCTCTTTCTCGGCCGTTTCACGGCCCTTTTTGTAGTTGGACGCGTCGAGGCCGAGGAGCACGACTAGGGAGTCAATGACGGTAGCCACAGGCTAAGATTCCTTGCTCAATTCGCGTCGGTTATGGGCGTCTACGGCGATAACCTCGCACAGATTGAACAAGTCGCCGACGCCGTACACCGACTGCAATTCGTACAGCGTGGCCTTGCCCTTGGATATTACCATACCGCACATGGGCGGCAAATTCGCGTAATCGATAAGGCCGGCCGAACGACCCGCGGGCAGGCTTAGCCCGTAGTCGGGGCTTCGGCGCCTGGCGAAAAACCCGTGTGAAGTTTCACGAGCGCAACGTGCAGCTTGAGAAAGGTTCCGATTTCCTCGACGCAGCAATTGACCCCGGGAACAATGGGCGTCAGCGGGTGCTTTGGGTTGTTCGGTTCGTGGGCATACTTCGCCTGCCCTAGCATCTCGTCGAGGAGGGGCCGCAAAGCGCCGTAGGGGGCTTGTAGGAGGGCCGTCACGCCGAAGCCTGCTAGGCCCGCCCACCCTGTCGCTAAGGCGCCGTCGGGCAGCTTAACGCCCGAGGCGGCCAACGCGAGGAGTGCCCGTAAGGCCCAATCTTGCCCCGTGTATGCATCCATCTCGGTAAGCACGAACGTTTTGCCGTTGTCTCGTTGGCCCATGGCTTCGCCACGGGTGCCCGGAATGACCAACTTTTCAGTTCGCCGCATGTTCTAAACTCCTCCCGTGGTGGCGGGAATTCTCGTTAACTTAAGCAGAATTCTAAACGTTCGACACGTCTGCGGTTTCCCACGTTATTTCGTATTCCTGCGCCTCGAACAACTTTTTAGCGTTCGGGACAACAGACGATTCGGTCAACGTGCCGTTTGACAGTGCCCACGCCTTGCCGAGCGAGGGCGCCCAAATGGAAGCTTCGGACGCCGGCAAATCATCCCGGGCCGCTTTGAGCGCGCCAAGCCATTGATCGAAAATCGCAATGGCCGGGCTATCCGGCATCAAGTGAATTTTCATGATCGTAAGGAACGGGGTAAAGCCCGACGATTTGCGACCGTCAACGCCCTGTTTGGCCTCGGCCGGTTTCACATTGGCCGTATCAAATGCGTCGTCAACCGCGTAGCCCTGCAACACGACAGGCCCGGAAAATACGCCCGGAATGGTAAGGGTAAATTCGCTGTTTGCCGAGGTAATGAAACTCATGTCTTAGGCTCCCGCGTTAGATCACATCAACTGAGGACATCGTGATTTGCTGCACGCTGCCGCCGTCGGTGTAGTAGAAATTGATTGTGGGCGAACCACGGCCACCGCGCACGATCGCGCCCGGGTCGAGAATTTGCAAGTACCATCCGGTATTCTGAATGGTCGCCGTTGCGCTCGTGTCGCCGGTCGCGTTGTTGAGCGCGGCCGATTGAGACGAGGACAATTGGACGCCCGCGACGATGCTGCCGAAGTTCAAGCCGGCTTTGATCGGCCCGAGGAGCGCGGCGCGAATCAGGTTGAACCCGCGGGTAACGTACGGCACGGCCGGCACGCTCGCCAATAGATTCATGAGCGCCAATTGAAATTGACTGTTCAAGAAAATCTGATTGATGTACGTATCGAACCACAGGAACGGCCCCGAGATTTGGCCGGGCTGATTCTGCGTAAACTGTTGGTTCGCCGTCGCGATCGAGGCATAACAGTTGTAGCCGTTGGCAACGAGGTTGTCGTAAACCGTCTCGTCGGTCACTTGAGCCACAAGGCCGGCTTGCCCGCGGAAAGCGGCCGTGGTCCGACCGTTCTGTTGGTTGAAATTTATCGAGGCCGCAATTGCCGTCTGGAAGGCTGCAATAAGGCCCCCGCTAAGATCGTACACGGGCATTACGCCGGTATTCTGCGCGGCGGCGTTGATGTTGCCCCACGACCCGGTTGCGTTCGGGCTTTCGGTCGGCAGTATGCTCGAATCCTGCCCGACGTACAGATAGCGCTGATTCGTGGTTTGTACCCACGCGGCGAACGCCTCTTTGTTGCTGAGCGTCTGTTCAGTGACAGTCAAGAACGTTGCCCAATTCTGCGTTTGGCTCACAATCTGCGCCATGACGCCGGCCGGCGTATTCGCCGCCGCACCCTGCGATAATACCGCGCCGGTCGCGGCCGTCAGGTTCAGGCCCTCGCTGAGCGCGCCCGAGTCGCCAAATCCAATCGTCGAGGTAACGCCGGTCGTCGGGCTCATGATTACGAACGCATCGCGCAACGCATCGAATGAAACAATCCCGAGGCCGGCGACCGTCGCCGTACCACTCGCGACAGTTCCCGACGTGGATACGTTGACCGTTCCCGTTCCGGCCAATACGGTATACGTTCCAAACGATTCAATGACAGAACCCGCCTCGACGCCGGTACCCGCGAGAGTATCGCCGATCGCGAGGGAGCCCGAGGCCGTTGCCGATACGGTGACAACGCCGGCCGTCTGTGAGGCCGTGCCCGAGAAAATTGCCGTTGCTGACTGCAATCCCGCCTGTAGAAGAGTCGCGGCGTTTGTGAAACTGGTAGCGGCTGACAGATTGATGGCCGCCGATACGTTCACTTGACCATTGATGGTTACAGTAATCGAGCCCGACAGCGCTTGCAGTTCGGCAAGCGTCAAATCCGCAACGCTGCCGCCGCGGAGGTACGCGCCGATCGGCGCGCTATTGAACTGTGCGAAATACAGCGTGCCCGGCAGCGCCAAGCAACCGATGTACCCGGCAAAATAAACATTGGCCAACAGCGTCTCGGGCGCCGACGGCCCAAACCAATTCGAGACAGCCGGCGCGCTCGCGAACGCCTGAACCGTGCCATACGGTATCGAGGGGTCGGACGTGATGTAAACGGAATTGAGTGCAAGCGGGTTGCCGCCGGCACTGAGAACGCCCGGTATGACTTGGGCAAAGCGGGAGGCCGGGATTGATGCTGTCATGTCATTTTGTCCTAGACGTGCGTCACAGGGCGAACCCTGAAAAGTGTGAGCCAAGTAGCATATTAGACAATTGCCGGCTTGATGTCCACGGGGCCGACGACGGTTGCGTAAGTTTGGGCCGTCGTCACGACCGGGTTGTACTGTATCCGGGCCTGCACTATCCAACGGTCCTCGTATTGCAACTCGGCATTCGTGAGGGGCGCCCGGATTGGGTCGTCAGCGTAAAGCGGCTGACAGACGGGCGCGAGCGCCAAACAACCGACGTTGTCGCGTAGGAGCGTCGTCAGAATATCCGACCAATCCGAGGACAGCGGGCCATAGCAATCAAGCTGCACGTCGATTTGTTGCCCTTGCTCCGACGTGACCGGGCCGGGGGCCGGCGCCGGTTCGCTCGTGCCGGCGAAATTATCGACGTTGGTTCGTAGCCGCTTTTTGGTCGTGCCGGTAATGAGCACGAACGGGCCGTTGGGCATGGCCACGCGATTCGGGTAGCCCTGCACGACTTGCCCGGCCGCGAGCCCGAGTTGTGCGACGACGAAGTTGCCGAGCGCCGTATAGACATCGCTCAGCGTATTGACGACGGTTGCAAGGGGCGCGCTCATGTGGGGGTATCCGTTTGCAAGCACACGATAAACTTAGTCCATCCGCCATCCTCGACGTTCCAAGGACCATCCACGGGGCCAACGACTTTCCAGTTTTGGACGGCCTGCCCTTGGAACGGCGCGAACTGTAGAAGGTCGCCGCCCTGCGCGAGCACGCGGACAATGCCTTGCGTGTTGCCGAACATGTAGACCGTGCGGAACACGCCTTGCAAATTCAGTTTCTCGACGTGGCGCAACTCCTCTTTGCCGAGCGGCTGTATCTGAATCCGTACCGAGACGCCCGGCGCATAGGCCGGCGTCTGCGAAAAATCCGCGTTGGTCGTCGCGCCTGTGCTCTTGAGGAGCAACGCCATTCGATCGGCGTTCACCGAGTTGATTGCCCCGCGCACTATGCCGTGTAAGTTCACTTTGCTTTTACCTCGTAATCAGGGGCTCGCTGCATGTCGCCGCCGTCAACGAGTGGCTTGTCAAAGCCCTTAATTTTGATCGTCAGCGCCGCATTGCCCGGGCTCGACCATTGGGCAATCATATTTTCTAAATCGTCGCGCATGTCCTGCCCGAGCAACGCTAGCGCTTTTTGCCCGTCGTAGTTCGTGGCCTTGATTGCAAGCCCGAGCTTGTGGCCCCAATCCTTGGACTTTTGCGAAATCGTAGTACGGAACGCAGGGCGCGCGGGGGCGCGCACAGTGCCGTACTCATTCCAGAAAGCTACCTGTGCAATCGATATCGAGGGGACAACTGACGGCGTCGCCTTACTGCCTACAGCCTTTAGAAATCGCGCGTTGGTCCGCTCGGGATACTTCGCATTCTCAAGAAACCCCATGCGCAGCACGCCCGCGTTGGTAATCTTTTGCTCAATCGCCGTGAGGGCCAATGCCAGTTTCTTGCCGCCAACGACGTGGTTTTTAGAAGCCACGCGGGCCGCCCGGCCCCCAAGGGCCAATGCCGTAGCCGGCAAACGGGTTGTATGCGCCCGACGGCGCCGGCAGGAAAATAGCCGTGCGGTACTTCGCGGTCATGGTCCAATACTGAGCGCCGTACTTCGTCTGCACAAAATAGGCTTGATTCGCATTCGGCGGCGCGGACCATTCAGACGACACGGATACGTCGCCCTCGCTCGCGTTGTTGATCCGGCCCACGATGCCAAGCGGCGCCGAAACGTTGGGGATGCCGGGCACGATCATATTTTCTGCCGCGAGGGTACCCGAGGCCGCCGTAAGCACGTATAGACCGACGCCGCCCGGCGTGCCGCTCGTCTGCGATGCCACGACCACGGATCCCGGCGAAACATTGCCAGGGCCTACGCCCGGGCCATCAAACAGCGAAGCGCCGACCGCGAGGGCGCCCTGCGTGACTGTGAGCACGGCGAGGCCGCCCGGCGTGCCGGCCGACAGCGAAACGCTACCGGCAAAAGCCGGCGAGCCAATGCCCGCGTCGTTGACGCCTTGGAAAATCGTCGCGATATGCGCGGTCAACAGATACAGCAAAAAGAGACGTTGATTGGCGTCCCGCACTCGTGACTGACACGAGTTGTTGAGTAAGAAAGTTGCGCCCGCGAAATCGTTGGCGAGCGATTGCGGCGACGCGTTATTGATGCCCGTAAATTCCGGGTACGATGCCAGGAATTCGGCCGCCGAGTAATCGACGACACCGAACACGGGTTGGGCATTCGTACACGGAACGACGGGCATGTTTTTATCCTTGACGCTCTTTCACAAAATCCGCTGTCTCGACATCCTTGGCCGGCTTGCCGTCAATCAACGGCTTGCCCTCTTTCGTCAGCCCGATAGGCGCCAGCACCTTCGGGGTTCCGTCCACAGCCTCAAGCGCCATAAGCTGCGCCTCGGCTTCGGTGTTGGCCGCGAACAATACTTTGTTCTTGAGCAACCACGATTTGGAATGCGTCCGTGTCCATTCGTCCCACGCCGCGCGCGATACGTTGCGATTCAAAAACGGCTTATTCATGCTCACGCCGGCCGGCATTTGCAGCCCGGTCGTGTTGTGATGATGCCAGCCCTTGAGCACGATTCGCTCGTAGTTGTCCAAGCGCTTGACCATCGTAAAATACTTGCCGTCGGCGTTCTTTTCGAGGGTTTGCAAACCGACTTCGAGCGTAATGCCCGAGGGCAGCCGGCAACCAATGATTACCGTGTCGCTCGCCTTTGCTTTCTTGGGCGCCTTTTCCGTCTGTGCCGGCGTGACCGTCGGCGGAGGGGGCGCGCTCGCTGCTACTTCTGTCATGGTCCTAACTCCTATCTATGGTGTAAAAATCGCATTACTCGAAACGATTGCCAGCCCGCCGGGGGACGCGATCGAACAAACAGTAAATGGCGTCAGTTCGGTATTGTCCGCGGGGCCGGATATGGCTTGACCGTCAACCAATGAAGCATATACGGAATTGCCATACAACGCACCCGCGGCGAAGCGCAACCAAAAGTTGCCGCCCGAGTGCAGCGTAACCACGAGGCCCGGCCGCACACGAAGCCCGCCACGCGGCGCAATGCTTGGGTCAAAAAACTCCCACGACCAAGCCGCGTAAGGCCCTGCAACGCCACGCGAGCCGCCTACGACGCCGCCATTGGCGCCATTGATCGAGCGGAACGGCACGACCACGCCGAGCACGTCGTCAGAGGCAACGCGCGTGTTGTTGACTTGGCCCGAGGCGGAGTTGAGCCAACCGAACCGGCCTTGGATAGTGCCCGGCTTGTTCGAGACGGGCGCGCCCGGGCCGGCCGTAACCGACGTGAACGGCGCGCGCAGTTCAAGATTTTGGGCAAGGGGGGCAGATGCAAAAGCCCCCTCGTACGCGAACGCAGCGAGGGGGCTTGAGTTTGGAGTCACGAGACTTGCGCGATTAGGCGCCGAGCATCGCAGCCACGAACACGGGACGATAGATAATCGTGCCCCAAGTCCCTTGGCTCTTTTTCTGTTCCCAAGAACTCGTCTTGGTCACGATCGCATGCGCGCTCATTTTCTCG
>Ga0210394_10000927_pt1 | contig 51839 bp, 47 predicted proteins | sample IncBWC12MmetaG_FD_160121 | JGI IMG/M metagenome (GOLD analysis project Ga0210394, IMG submission 160121) | Forest soil microbial communities from Barre Woods Harvard Forest LTER site, Petersham, Massachusetts, United States - Inc-BW-C-12-M | ecosystem: Environmental > Terrestrial > Soil >...
GCCACGGCCTGCGCCGACATGATTGTCATCGTGAACCCATGGGCAAGGCTTGACCACGCCCCATAGGCGATCATCAAGCGATGCTTGGCCGGCTGATTAACGGCCACCAACAGACAGACCCCAAGCGCCGTGTTAAGGCTCAGGAACATCGGCATGACGTCACTATGCCCGCTAAGCCACCTAGAGTGCCACAGATCGTCGAACAGGAGATAGCCCCAAAAGCAATAAAACAAGCCCACCAACACCAACACTACCTGTAAGGCGCGCTCACGTTTCATACCGTCCTCCGTTTTGTGCGATGCAAGGTTATTACCACCTTTTTTACTTCAGATTGTGCGATTGTCAGCTGTGATGCGTCCGATACTGGAACCCTGCGAGCATCCGCAGTGTGAGCAGAATGCTTCTCCCCCTCGAATAGGCTTGCCACAGGAACTGCAAGGCCCAAGGAGAGGCCCTCGGAACACAAAATAAAGGATGAATCCAATCAAATTGGGTATGAGGAAAGCGGCAATCACCCAGGCCCAAGCAGGCATTTGACGCCTTTTTGCGTCCCCATAAATATATCCGAGGGCAAGGAAAAAAGCCGCGGTGAAGACGCCAAACGTCAAGCCAAACCAAAGCGCTTCTGGCATGGTACTGAGAAATCCTTTGGAAGCAAGTAAGGAACGGCCCTGGCTGGAAGCAAAATAGACTACCCAAATCGGGATCGCCAGTGCTGCGATGACCATTGCAGACCTGGGTAGAACATTCCGTCTTGCGGTTCCCAACAAGACAGCCGCAACTACAAGCCCGGCCAAGAACGCTATCAAAAGCACCGCCGATTGCTGTGTCATGCCACACCTCTATTCTCACCAGGCGCCGCGAGCAGACGTAAGGCCGAGCAAAAAGATGGCAGCAGCCAAAAGACGAGCACGCCTGCCTGGACTTGAGCAGTGTCGAAATTCATTGGGACCGTCAGGAGCTTGGCTACCTGGTAGACAAGTGCCGATCCCACAATTGACATCGAGAGCGCTACAGCAAATGCAGCCCAGACCTTGAATTGCGCGTTGTGCTGGCGCATTGTCTCGGTATGATGCGCAAGAATCTCACGGACCTGGGCATTCGAATCTGGTTCACTCGTAAAGGTGAATTCCCGCAACCCCCGAATCGTACGCGCAGTTAGCTCGAGGTAGCGCTTGCAGCCATCACAGTCGCGGATGTGGTCATGGATGAGCTGTCTTTCGCCCTCTGAAACCTCTTCTACGAAAGACCTGTCGATAAGCTCGCGAAATCTCTTGTCACCCTCCATGCGAATCACCCTCCTCAAATGCGGATCTCAGTGCTGCAAGACCGCGATAGATTCTGGACGTCACCGTTGTAGTAGGGGCGCCCAAGACCTGAGCCATCTCCGCAAGAGACAGGTCTTCTTGAAACCTCAGCAGCAAAGCCTCGCGATACAGCGGTGGCAGAATCTGCAGCCGGCCGGCCAGACGCATTGCGTCTTCGCTTCGGGCCGCGGCTTCGAATGGGGAAGGATCGGAAGAGGGTAACAGCAGCATTGCATCGCGATCATTTGGCAAGGATACTGTTGCCACCGCTTTTCGTTTTTTCCGGAGGTAATCTATTGCCAAATTGCGGGCGATCGCGAATAGCCATGGATCAAACCGCTGCCGCCCGTTGTACTGGCTGCCCCGTTGCAGCACGCGAATCCAGGTCTCCTGCGCAAGGTCCTCCGCATACTCTCGCCTCCCGGTGAGGTATAGCAGGTAGCGCACCAGTCGATGCTGACAGCGCTCCACCAGGTCTGCAAGAAGCTCCATATCCCTCTCACGTAAGCCTCGCGCAATCTTTGCCGTTTCGGTTTCGGCTGTCGTATTCAATGTCATGGGAAGAGCCGACATATATCCTGTATACGATCAAACCCCGGCGGATTACTCAACTTTTGACCGAAAAATCACGCTAAGATTTGCCTCGGACGGATATCGGATCAATGGGCGGCAAGCGCCTGACGCGTACAACTCGTTTAATGGCAGACCCCAAATAGCATAGATAGTTGTCGAAACCAGGCGATCACAACTCACGATTCGGGTCTGGCCGGTCTGGGCTCCCGCAGAGTCACGGGCACACCGGATGTTGAGAAACGGCAGCTCGTTGCGGAGTTACCATGACTTTTCCGGGCGACACGGAAGCGGGCACTGCGGGGACGCAACGATGCCGAGGGATATCCCGGTGGGCTCATCGAGACGATGAACGGGGGCGTGAGAGCTGGTTCTTGCGCCGCCCAACCTCCATCGGATCGAAAGACCCCATGCCTTGAAAATCCCCGCCCGAAGGGCGGAATACTCACTAATGGAGAACGTCGCTTCTCCATTTCAGGCTGAACCACAGGCGACCGGAACGCATCTCGGCGAGCCACCCTGCGGCCGGTGAGCGAAACGTGATCTCGCTCGGTTCCGGCGCAGCGGCTAGCTGTTGCCTATCATTGATTCCTTTCGTCATGATCCACTTCTCTGCTTTCGGTCGAGCCTCTTGGCGAGTAGCGCAATTTCCCAACGCGATGTTTCGTTTCTTTCTCTGGAACTGTCCGCGGATGTCCAGATAAATGCGTAGATAACACGGCTTAGTTGGTACCCACGCATCTGTTTGTCGCATCGCCTCTTGATAGACCGTTCTATCCTGTCCAGTTCTGACGTCCAAGCGTTTTCTCCTCGCTCGTCGCAGCCCTGGCGTCGAGAAAACAATATCGAGGTGACCGTCCCCGACTCGATCGGTTTTCGACGATTGCATTAGCTCGACCTGCTGAAGATTCTCCTTTCAGAGACCCGCGCGCAATGCTGAGGAATTTGTTCGATGTCGGTAGGATCTGAATAAGAGAAAGCCCCCTTCAGAGTCGTTCCGCTGGCACTTGCGTGCTCTAGTGGTCGTGATCGACGCTGGGAGCAGGATCCTTCGGCTCCTTCGTTACCGGGGCTCGGCGCCGCAAGGCTGCTTGAGCCTTCATCACTGTATGCCGTGCGTAATAATGCGGATCGTCTTTTCCGTCCGCGCGGTAGTCAGCGATGCGCTGGATGACGACTTCGGGATCGTCACCGCGGGCTAGGGCACGCTTCGCGTAAGCCCAATCGTGTTCGGATTGGCTTTTGTGGCCGCTCGGAACCGTCCGCCTTCGCCCTTGAGCGTCGGAAAAATGGCCTGGCATTTCGGGCGTGTCGTCGTCAATCGTGAAATCGCAGAGCGTGTACACCGCATCACTCTCGTGCCGCGCCTGAACGATGAACTCCTCAGAAAGTTTGTGGTTGGCGAATCCCGGCAAGCGTAACACGCGCGTCGAATCGGTTGCCGCCAGGTCTCCGCCGAACTGATTTGCGAGGTTGTGAAGAAGAGATTCCGCCTCATCCTGACTGAATCCGCTCACTTTCCAGACGACCTGATGCTTGCCCGGAGAGGTACTGAGGACCAAGTTTGGTGGTGGAACTTCGCTTGAATTTCGAATTGCTTCGAGAGCTTGGTCGCCCTGTCGGTCAAGGTCGAGATAGACGTGGCGGATATCCTTTATATCTCGCTTGGTTCGCCTGAACGCGCCGTCCTTAATCGGATTCATGCCGATGAACACGTCGTAACCACTGGCGCTCTGACCCATGAGCCAAGATTGAAAATCGGGGCTTGCGATGGTCTCCGCCTTGGCGATGGTTTGGACCGTGTGGCCGGTGGAGCGGTTACGCACTAGGATCGCGGCATTATCCTCAGGCCCGAACAGTTTTTGCACATACTCGGAAGCGGTGAGAGATCGCGCCGCGAATTTGCTGTCGGTGCTCATGGGTGGTCCTGCTTGGCAAGGAACACTGCTCCGTAGTCGAACAAGTCAGCGTCCGGGTCGTAGCTGTTGACGAGAAGAACTTCGGAAATATATCTGCGGCCAGGCCGGCGCTCGACGTGAATGACGAGGTTCAGCGAATCGGCGATGTTCGTTTTAATTGCCGAAAGCGAAGGTCAGTCCGGAAACGACGATGGCGACGAGCGAGAGTCCGCGCGCGATGGTGCTGGTAAACGCCGTCATCAACACGTTGACGGCGTTCTCCCACGGAGAATTGCCTGCCTGGGCAAAGGCGGGGATTGCCAGCAAGAGTACGAAACAGATTGCGATCAAAGGCGCGCGCGGCGAAAAGTGCCGAAGGCATTTGCCAAGAACTCGTTTCATGAGGCTCTCCCTTACTCGTTCGAGTTTCAAAAAGAGGGGAGTCCTCGCGGGACTTGGCTCGGGCGAAGACCGAGGAGCACGATTGCGGGGGGCGGCTGTTCGCGCCGGTTTGCCGGACGTCTTCGTCCGGGCACACTTGGAGCGTTCGCTCCGTGACAGCGTCTTCCCCACAATCGCGTCCGTGCCTCGCCCGGAGGCCGCACGCGCGACCGAAGCCAGCAGCCGATGCAATCGGGCTTTCCGTCTGCGGGAGTAACCGGCGGGAACTCCCCTCACCATACTAATCAGCCACGGAAAACAAAAACGGACCGGGTACCAGTAAAATATTTATTCTTTAGTACTCTGCTGGCCGCACGGCGGCGAAACAGAAACCAATTCTGCTCACGGCCGGAACAGGTCCAGCTGCTCTGGAATCCCCGCGCCCGGCTTTTGAGCGATACGACGCAGTCTTTCGAGCAAACGGTGCACGCGGTGGCGGATGGCGAGCGCCGAGCGGCCGCTGGCGCGCGAGAGCTCCGCGCCGGTCAGGCCCTCGAGTTTAAATCGAATGAGAAGTTGCCGTTCTTCCACGGTGAGCCATCCCCTCTGCTGGCATTTATCGAGAAAGTCCGAGAGGAGAACCGCCGCCCGGGACGCCTCGCCGCCGGTTGCTGTCTCGTCGGGCAAGGCGCCGGAGAGATCCGGCTGGTTCGCGAGCTTGATCCGAGATTCGCGGATGGCCCAGCGGAACGCGCTGCGGCGCATCTTTCGTGCAATCGTGAAAGCCAGATGGGACCTGCGCGCGCGCAGTTCCTGGGAATCGAGAAATTCCAGAAGTATCGCGAAAAGGTGCTGGGCCGTGTCCTCGCGCGCGAGCGCAGGAAATGCCGCGCCGATCTGGCTGGTGGTGCGGTGAATGGTGGGAACAAAAACCAGCAGCAGAATTCGCTGGCGCATGGAATCGAACGGTCCATTCCTGCCGGTTCCTACAAACTCCGCCAGGATTTCATCGGCTGAGGAACTTCCTTCATCGCTGTGATGGCGGTGGAGGTGCGCGACCAGTTCCGCGGGGGTCGGAAATGGGGCCAGGACCCGGCTCGATGCCGCCCAGAGCCGGTATTCTTCCAAACTTTTTTCATGATGGAGTTCATCGAGGAGACTCGCCTCCAGGCGGCAGATCAGGCAACCGCAGTCGCTTCCGGCCATCATGACGCTGCTCCGGCGCCGAGGGCCGTTTGCCAAGAGAACGGGCCTATTCCGTATGCTCGGACATGGTTCGGTGAATACGGCGGGAGGGGACGGCGCCAGTCGTTTTCGGGGCCGAGCCCGCTGGCTCGCAAGGCGCGGTCCCCGAGGCGCGCGCGGCCGGAAACGGAGGCCGCACGTGCAGGAAGAAATATTGCTACGCCAGCCGCCGCAGCGGCGAACTTTTGCGGGATCGGTCGGAGGTGCGGCCAGCACAAAAAAAGCCCCGGCTCTCGCCGGAGCCTGTCTGCCGATGCCTCAGTAGCGAGCCTCAAGCGACGTTTCCGGAGCTTTCTCCGAAGCACTGGAACGGGAAGTGATGGCCTCCGGTTCCGGTTCGCCGCGATCGAGCCGGCGCACGGCGTCCGCCCGAATGGACCACGAGATGATCTTCGTGGCGGCGTCTTTCTTGCCTTTGCCGGGACGCTCGTAGGTCGAGCTGATGAGGCTCCCTTCGACCAGAACGTGCGAGCCCTTCCGGACGTTGTCGAGAACGTATTGCGCAAGTCGCGTGCGGAAGGTCGCGACCCGGTGCCAGTCGATCTTCGAAACCCATTCGTCTTCGGCGTTTTTCCAGGAGCGCTGCGTGGCGACCGAAAGCACGGTGAATTTCGTGCCGTTGCCCTTCGCTTGGCGCTGCTCGGGATCGGCTCGGGCGAATCCTACGATGGTTACGGAATTGATTATGTCTTTCTCCTTTTTTGCCCCATTTTCCTGAGGCACCCCAAAGCGAGGGCTGCTGCTCTCAAAGCGAGCGGCTGCATTCTGGGAGGGACCGGGTGGTTTTCGGGAGGAACCGGGAAAGCAGAAGACGCGAAGCTGCCGGGCGCAGGAATTCGCCCGAAGCCGTGCCCAGGAAAAGGAGCGGCAGAAAAAGGCCGTGTACCGGACTCCGTCAGAATCGCAACAGGCCGTGAACAGCAGAGGCAAGCGGGAGCGGAAAAGCCAGAAAGTCGCAGGCTCTTTCGAGCCCCAGTTGCGCGAATCTCAGAGCCAAACGAATGTGCGACGTTGTCGCGAGTGGCGATCGGTTTCGCCGGTCACTCTCACGGCAAGCCGACTACCGAACGGAAAGCAGTGCGCCGGCGCGCTGAATCCAAATTGAATATCCAGCAGAGATTGCCAGATCCTCAATCAAGTCCGTCCGATCTGCTGGCAGGGAATATAGCCCCGAGTGGGGATGCAGCGACCGGCAGTTTTCGATAATCGCTTGCATGACGTTTTCCGATGCGTCAAGTGATTGTGAATTGGCAATTCATTTTTCTCTTGACACGGTTATTTTTTAGGTGCATATGCGAGAGGCTGGGAAACGTCATCGAGATCGCGGCGGACGAACGTTCCGTACGGTTGCCGCGTCAGAGCAAGAGTAGACGGTTGGAAAGCCGACAGTCTGGGGCTTGATGAGTATTACTCCGTCCCGATTGAGGTTTCGGGACGAATGGGCGTAGATATCCTAACTCGCGCCGTCGCAGCGGAGACCTGATTGCCTTGCGATTCAGAATTTCCAAGCATCCGGTTTCACGAAAAACTCGACGCTGAAGTCTTCCCAGCGCCCCTTCACAATTGGCAATCGGTCGCGATCGAGCGAATTGAGCTGCTTCTACCGATGGCAAGAGCACACGTACGTTCCAGACCCAGACAGCAAGAGGAGTTTCCACAGGGGGATTCATGAACCGAAGAAAGTTGTGCTATCCCACAATTAAAAAGAAGTGCCAGGTTGCGGTCATGTTTTTAGTAGTGCTTGGGTTCGGATTTTTTGTGTGCGGTCGCTCACAAGCACAGCAAGGGGGGGCAACGCTTTCTGGAACGGTGACCGACGCATCCGGGGCGGTGGTGCCCGGCGCAAGCGTTTCCATTACGAACACGGCCACCTCCGTCACGAGGAACGTCCTAACTGATTCGGCGGGATTCTATTCGGTGCCAAACCTCGTGCCGGGTAAATACGATGTGACTGGCTCGGGCGCAGGATTCAGCACTCTGGTGCAAGCCGGTATCGTCCTGGGAGTGGGTGACTCTCAAATCCTCAATCTATCTTTGAAGGTTGGACAGGCGACTCAATCTGTTGTGGTAGCGGCAACCACTCCGGCCGTGCAACTGGCTACATCCGACATCACCAGCGGAGTAGAGGAGAGCACCATTCGCGAGCTGCCTCTCAACGGCCGGGATTGGACGCAACTCGCAACTCTGGAACCGGGCGTAACTTCGACGAATTCGATCCAAGCAGGTGCCGGCACAATTTTGAGAATTACGCGAGGCTTTGGAACCACGTTGACCATTTCTGGTGCTCGACCGGAGCAGAACAGTTATCGTATCGACGGCATCAACGTTAATAACTACGTAAACGGCTCACCTGGCAGCGTAACGGGCGGCGCGTTGGGCGTCGATGCTCTCCAGGAGTTTTCGGTTGTTACCAGCAATTACTCAGCGGAATATGGGCGAACCTCCGGTGGCGTCGTGGACGCCATCACGAAACCCGGGACGAATCAGTTGCACGGCTCCGCGTACGAGTTCGTACGCAACAGCGCACTCGATGCTCGAAATTACTTCGACGGCCCCCAAATCCCGGACTTCGAGCGAAACCAATTTGGGGCATCCGCTGGGGGGCCGATTCAGAAGAATCGGACGTTTATTTTCGGAGATTACGAGGGAATTCGACAGAACCTGGGTGTTACGACTCTCTCCAATGTACCTTCGCTGGATGCGCGCAATGGGATTCTTCACAACGCGGACGGTTCGACTACCACGATCACAGTCGATCCGAATGTGATTCCGTTTTTACCCGCATGGCCGGTTCCGAATGGACCCATCTTGGCTCCCGGGAACACGGCGATATTTACGCTCGTGTCGCAAGATATCGTAAGCGAGAATTTCTACAGCGCGCGGGCGGACCGCACAATTTCCGCTAACGACGGCCTGTTTGCCAGCTGGCAATACGACACGAGCAGCACTTCTACGCCTGACGCGCTCGACAATGTTCAGTTTCCCGGCCACACAACCAGGGTGCTCGCCGCGATCGGAGAGAATCACGTTTTTTCGTCACAACTGGTTAACTCGTTGCGCGTGGGCTACAACCGGAGCACTGCTTCGACCTTCGGCTTCACGCCTATTAGCCCACTGGCCACTGATCCGTCGTTGGCTGCAGTCCCAGGACAGTTTGCCCCTGTAATCTCGGTGACTGGACTGACGTTGTTCCAGGGAGGTTTAAACTCCACTTCAGCTGAGTCACATGTTTTTAATGCCTATCAGGCTTATGACGATCTCACCTTAATCAAGGGATATCACAGTCTGAAGTTTGGTTTTGCCGTCGAGCGGGATCAGGTGCAAGGGCTGAAGAGAACAAATCCTGGCGGCGAGTTCGTATTTAACACACTCACTAATTTCTTGACGAACAAACCCAAATCCTTCACCGGCCCCAATTCAACGTTTCCAGACACTCCGCGAAACTACCGCCAGACGATTCTTGCAGGTTACGTTCAGGACGATGTTCGATGGCGGCCAAATCTTACACTGAACGTCGGGCTGCGGTACGAGATGTCGACGTTACCGACAGAGGTTAACAACAAATTGACCAATCTGGTGAACGTGACGGACGCGGAACCTCGCCTGGGAGCGCCGTTATTTTCAAATCCGACGTATCGAAACTTCGAGCCGCGGGTCGGCTTTGCCTGGGATCCTTTCGGCAATGGCAAGACGGCGATTCGCAGTGGCTTCGGAATGTATGACGCGCTTCCCCTGATCTACGAATATGGCACTCTCGATGCGCTCGACGCTCCGTTCTCCAACACCGCGCAGGTGCAGCCAGCACCGGCTGGAGTATTCCCAGCTGGCGCATATCCCCTGCTCGTTGGCAAGAATCTTGGCCTCAAATATTTTCACATCGATCCAAACCCGCCACGAAATTACGTGATGCAGTGGAACTTGAACGTCCAGCATCAATTCACACCAAATGTTGCGGCTTCGGTCGCCTACGTTGGCTCACGTAGCGTGCACGTCGCCCAATCGTCTTCCGATGCGAATTTTGTAGTGCCAACCGTGACTCCATCCGGCTTCTTATGGCCGTCGCCGATAGGCAGCGGAACTGTGCAGAATACGAATCCAAACGTTGGGCGTATCGACTACCTGGACTGGGGGACGGAGGCGAACTATAACGCGCTGCAAGCGCAAATCACGAAGAAGTTCAGCCATGGGCTGCAAGCTCAAGCATCTTATACATGGGCTAAATCACTCGATGAAGGATCGAGCATTGAGACCTCCAACTCATTTTTGAATTCCATCGTCATACCGATGTACCTTTTTCCGAAGCTACGATATGGGTTGTCCGACTATAACGTTGCCCATACTCTAACGCTCTATTCGTACTGGCTGATTCCTACTCCGCAGTCACTCCGGGAGGGCCCCGCGGGGTGGGCGCTTCGCGGCTGGCAGCTAGGCGGAATCCTAACCGTCCAAAGTGGCCTGCCGTTTACTCCGGTTCTTGGTGGCGACCCGCTTGGCATGAACAGCACCGACACGACCGACTACCCGGATCGCCTGAAAGGACCCGGGTGCAGTACCGCCGTTAATCCCGGAAATCCTAACGATTACATCAAGTTGAACTGCTTCACCCTTCCCATGTCTACGCCCGCGATTGCTGCGCAGTGTGTGCCATTCCAGCCGGGGGGCGCGGGGAATCCCGTAATCGCGGGCACTTGCTCGAACCTTCTTGGCAATGAAGGGCGTAACTCGGTCATCGGACCTGGTTTAGTGAATCTCGATTTTTCGCTGTTCAAGAATAACCGCATCGCGCGAATCTCGGAGAACTTCAACGTACAGTTTCGCGCGGAGTTTTTCAATTTGTTCAACCGCTCGAATTTCAATGCTCCTATCGACAACAGCACGATATTCAATCAAGACGGCTCTCCGGTCGGTGGCGCAGGTCTGATCGATTCCACCTCCACCACAGCCAGAGAAATTCAGTTTGGGATCAAGATGATCTGGTAAGCGGCGACGCGCCGAGCTCTTCAAAGTGCAACGCGCCTGCTGCTTAATCCCAGTCTAGCTGCCTCGTATGAAGAGCGGAACGCCTCGCGCTAGAGTCGTTGCGAGGAGGAATTAGACTGCGGTCCAAGGAGCAATTCTGCCGCACACACTACTACTCGAGAGCCAACGACATCCTGAGTTGGGGTCCCCCGAAAACAACTAATTCAAAAGCCACCTGAAGACGCAATATTTCAGCGGGACGGAGCCGCTGTTTCTGATGCCGTGAACATCATTGGGTGCTGCATACAGGAGTCCGCCAGGTCCAATCGGCGCAGCCTTTCCCTGCAAGCTAACCTCCCCGCTACCTTCGGTGACGATTAAGATCTCGGCTTCCGGGTGAGAATGGGGCGGGTGAGGTTCTTGTCCCGCCTGGAGAGTTGTCTGGCTGACCAAGAGGTGTTTCAATCCGCCAGCCGGCCCGTCGATATAGCGTCGCACCGTTCCGAAAGGCCGTGGATCCTCCCTCGCGTCCTTGGCATCCATTACCACGGAATGCGCGTCAAGAGCCTGAAGCAAAGGGTTCGCGACAATACAGGCGGCCAAGCTCCCAAGCATCGTTCTACGATCAAGAAAGTCCTCCATCGCGTTTCCCCTTGAGCGAAGCTGAAGCGGCTCGCTGTTTCTGGCATTTATTGTGATGCGCCTATTTCCTAACGATTTGCGCGGACTGTTATTTTTCAATTTCAATAATCCCAACATGGTCCTTAACTACAATTTTGGTTCCGAATGGCTGACTTAGCTTTTGCAGGCGCGATAGGATCTCCGCCACGAGGGCGGGATCAGCAACTTGAGGATAGCCGCGATCGGGTCGCTTCCGGCCAAATCCCAGGGTTATGGGAGTAAGGATAACTTCCGCTGGTCGTCCATCGCGAAATCGAACGTGAGCGATGGCGGACTGCCAGATTAATGGATTCGCCGGCTCGTCGCGGCGTTCATAATCGCTGCGGGCATCGTAGAGTTCGGAGGGAAGAGCGTCAGGACCGAGGCCAAAATCTTGATAAAACTCCGATGGCTCTGGGACTACAAGCCAGTTCTCAAAAATGAAATTTCCGAGGCTGTAGAAGATAACTTTCCCTTTATAGACCTCGATCCCGCGGAGCACATGCGGACCATGACCGACCACCACGTCCGCACCCGCGTCAATTGCCGCATGCGCGAACTCAATCAGGAATTGCGGCGGCACTTCTCTTGAGTCAGGGCCGGGAGCACCTTCATGCGCATGGATCGACGCCAGGACGTAGTCGGCCATTCCTTTGGCGTCTCGAATGGAATGCGTCAAGCCTGCGAGATCAGCAGGATCTGGCGTCGAGAGCACGCCGGACTTTTCGCTCAGCTCAAATTTGACGTGAATCGGATAAACGGAGGAGGCCGGGAACGAAAAGTCGACGGACCGTGGCGGCTCGGAGCCCTTCTCTGATTCGCCAAGTTTCAAATCTTGTTTGATTTTCTCCAGTGCTTCCAGCGATGCGGCATTGACCAGATAACGAGTTTCGTGGCGTAACGGATTCAACCCAGGACGCCCGCGTAAATCGGATCGAGCCGCGCCGGCGGGTTCATCGTCTTGAAAAGTCGACGCGCAAGCAACGAGGGCGATACGGCCGTTGGCGGTCGAGAGATAACCCGGCGCCCGCGCTTCTCCCAGGTTTTCACCAATTCCCGCAAAGACCGCGTTGTCGTGCTTGAGCACCTGAATCGTATCCAAGAGTCCCTGAATGCCGTAATCGAGAGAGTGATTGTTGGCCGCTGCGAACAGGTTAAAACCAAACCATTGCAACTCCTTGAGCGTCGCAGGATCAGAGGAAATCCAACTATTCCTCGGTTTTCCCGCCGGATAGGCATTTCGCCCGGGGAAAGTCAGTTCGAGATTCGTAAAAGCTGCGTCTCCGTTCCGCACGGCTTGTACCGCAGCCATGAACCTAGGGTCGTTCTGGTGGACGCTCACCGGAGTTTCAATGATCGAGTCTCCCACCAAAGCTAAGTTAAAATCAGGTTTCGATGTGTCCGGGGCCTGCCCGAAAGTCACGGAAGCACACAACATGGCAGCAAGCAGCAGCGCCCAAAGAAAGGATTTTTGTTGGTTGTTATATCGAAGATTGCGTTGCTTCGTTTTGCTGAATGAGCCAGACTCCAAATTGGCAGAATTCCTAAAACAGAGTCCCTGCGTAACGATATGTCGTTTCATCGAGCCACCACCTGGACTGATCCTAGGTATCGGATAAGAAATTGAAATTCATGAAATACGGATCCCAACCGCCCGAACAATTTGGCGCAAGTCTCATGCCCGCGCCGACGATCCTTGCGGCGGCTCCCATACATCAAGGGACGACCCCTGCAACCTTGAGACGGACTCGGTATAGCTCGCCTGTGTGTGTGGTCATGAAGAGAGTTTTTCCGTCGGTGGCCCCGAAAGCAATATTCGTGAGACGCTTCGGGGTCTTGATTATTCCCAATGGCGTTCCGGTCGGTGACATGATCCATAGTCCGCCAGGGCCGCTGCAATAGAGATTGCCCTGCTTATCGGATTTCATGCCGTCTGGCGCGCCCCGATGCTTATCTGAGCTCATGTCGATGAAAATTTCTCCCCCTCCGACAGTGTCGTCGGGAAGGATCTTGAACCGCTTGATCGTTCTTTTCATCGTGTAGTTGATGTAGAGATACCTTTGGTCTGGAGTCAGGGCGACCCCGTTTGGAATCGAGTAGCCCTTGTCGATTACTCGGAGCTTTCCGTCTTTGTATAAAAAAACTCCGTTAAATTGCAGTTCGTTCTTGGGATCATTATCTCCCCGTTGAAGTCCGCCCGATGGATCTGAGAAGTAGAGCGCGCCGTCCGACTTGTAGACCAAGTCGTTCGGGCTGTTAAGGCGCTTGCCCTCGAAACGATCGACCAACACCGTGCGTTTGCCGTCCGGTTCCAACCGAACGATGGCACGATCTCCTTGAGCGCAAAAAACGACCCTGCCTTGCGGATCTACAGTAATTCCAACCGATCCGATCAGCCTCAGCAACGCGCGTCCATTATGCGTCAGCTTTCCCACTGTTGACGGATCTGTTCCGGTGAACCCGCTGTCCTTGAGGAACACCGTAATGTTTCCGTCGGGGGTCCATTTGTCGATGACATTGCCGGCGATCTCGCTAAAGAGCAGGTAGCCGCCCCTTCGGATCCATACCGGCCCTTCGGTGAGAGCGCCTCGATCGAGTCCCAAATCGGCCAGCAGTTCAAGATGCACGTCAGGCGGGACAATCGCGTCGAACGCGGGATTTAGTTTGACGACTTCGGTCGGGCCCAACGGGGGAACTTTTGTCGGGTCCGACGGTGCCGCATTCGCGGGATTTCCATTCGCGTTCGAGGCGCCGTCGGATGGGATAATCGGATCATCAACCGTTGCCGGTCGCGTGGCATTATGACGGATCAGTCCGGATTGATCGGTGAAGTAAAAGTTTCCATGTCCGGCTCCGCCGATCGGACTGGCAGTGATTGAATAGGTGTCATACCTACCGCCCGACGTCAGACCGGAGTAAACAAACGAGTAGCCACTCGACTTGCCGCTCACAACCTCGCTACTGAGCAGCCCTGCCGCCGAAGCCGTGGGTGGACCGGCGGTTCCAGCCAGTGCGCCGAGTGACGGACTAAAGCCCGCTTCGTAGGTCGTCGCATAGATCATCTCCGCGGAATTGATCTTGCGCAGAGATTCGACCGCCAAAGCCTCGTTCGTACTGATGTGCGACCTCTGAAAGTATCGAAATGCGATTGCTGCCGCGACCACAAGAATGATCGCGATCACGATAAGCTTCGGTCTTCCTTTTGTATTCGAGTGCTTTTCCATTTGTTTTTGGCCCTCAGTTCTCGTGCGAACCAGCCCGACTGATCGCAGTTCCGCAGTTGGTCGGTAGTAGCTCGCGGGATCGACGCCGCGTGCACTTCGCATGGCGTCTGTAGCAGACTCGCTGGAAAGTCGACAGTTGGACTGGAACCACCCAGGCCGATGATATGCGCTCCGCATGCAGCGGGCGCCAGCTGGATTCTGGAATCGCCCTGCCAGCACCATTTTCGCAGATGCCTAGCGACTGATATCGTATCGAGATACGCTTGTCAAGAGGAATGAATTGGCAATTCGAAATGATCCTCAGGCCGTTTCAGGGCGCAAAATCGCCGAAAAGGAACTCGCGCAGATCTCGACAGGCGCCGATGAGGCGCAGGGAGCCCGCGGTAGAGTTGAAACCGCCGGCGAGCGACAGCAAACCTCATCGGGAGGAAGGATAATGGGCCATCACCTGGCGGGGAGGCACACTGCTCAACATCGTGGCGAGATCGACGAGAGCCTGGCCCAGGACTCGGAGCTTCTCGTCGGTAAAGATCGAGTTTATTCCGCTGGCGCTCAGACAAAGCAGCGTATCGGTGTCTGGAAACCGGATCGGGACGGCTGCGCCATTGATTTGCCTATGCAACGATCCTTTATTCACAATGTAGCGATCCTTCGTATAGGTCCTAAGTGCCGCCTTCAAACGACGCTCCGTCTGGCTCCAGCGTCCTTCCTCCGACGCGCGAATCTGGCTGAGAAGTTCTTCTCTTTTCTCCGGGGCGAGGCTGGCCAGATAAGCCCAGCCCATCGCGGAGTAGCCAACGGGGACGCGCGAACCGACTTGGTTGTTGACCAAAATGATAGAAGATCCTTCGCAACGTTGCAGGTAAATCATGCTCAACCCGTCGGGCGCTCCCAGGGACACTGCGCCTCGAAATCGGTCGGCGATCGCCTGCATATAGGGCTTGGCGATCTCGGCGATGTGCTGGCTGGCGATGACGGCGTAGCCGAGACCGAGAACCGGTACCCCCAGGCTCATCTTTTTATTGAGTGGAGAAAAGGTCAGCAATCCCTTCCTCATCAATGTGTAGCACAATCGCCAAACGGTGGGCTGCGGCAGCTTGACCATGGACGCGATTTCCACGGTCCCCAGTTCGGGCTCGGAAGGAGTGAAGCATTGCAGAATTTCGATGCCCCTCCCTAAGGCAGTGACGAACTTCGGGTCTTTTTTTCCATCCGATCGAGTGATGGGAAACGTCAAAGAGTCGGCACTCTTCCGTTTCGCTGCGGGAGCAGGTTTACGATTCATCGTCCCTCGCTGATACCAGCATCCGCCCTCGGGCCTGCCTGACCAAAGCCGTCGCGGACCATCGAGATACTAATCGCTGATATACCGATTGTAAATTGGCAATTCCGGCCGCCCGCGGGAGTGCCGCGGCGAAAGTCGTAAAACCGTCGACCCCGAAAGCGGCTGAGCGGAAACGCATTTGTGAATTGCCAATTCATTTTGCTTGACAACGGAGAGGGCTTGGGATATTCAGAGCGTGAGCAGAGGGAAGATTTGCAAGCAGGGGAGCGAAGGCTGAAAGCGATCCTATGCACGGTAGCGCGCAACCGATGGTCGAATCCATCGCTGCAAGCTCGATTGTTTGCCGTGGTTCTCTTCAGTTTATTCTGGGGTCTTGCAACCCGGGCGCAGGAACCGCACTCCGCATCGTCCGAACCAGATTCGATCGCCAAGAATCAGTCTTCGGCGATTGCCTCGCTGCAGGAAATTAATGAAGCCGAGGCTGCCTTCGCCACCACATACCTACGCGGCTTCAGTCCATCTCTAAAAGAACTGGGTGGCAGGACAGCGAATCTGCCCCGCTATGAGGCCGCCGGTTTGATTGAAAGCGAACTTGCGAGCGGCGCGAAAAACGGCTACTTGTTCGTATATTCAACCAGAGTTTCGGGACAACGACCCAGCACCTATGCGGTGACGGCCGGCCCGATGGGCGGAGCCGGTCACGGCAGTTTCTATTTCACCGATCAGTCGGGCGTGATCCGCCAGAATAGCGCCGGCACCGCGACTGCCAACGATCCGCCGCTGTCACTTGAAGTAATTCGCCTGGATCCCGCGCTGGATGAGATCGTTCCACCCGACGCCCACGTGGAAATGCTGGCTGACTTGGGGCTCGTCCGGGGTGCGCTGACAGAGGGTCCGGTTTGGGTACGCAAGGGAGATTATTTGCTTTTCGCCGAGGTTGCAGGAAACGTGATCGACAAGTGGACCCCCGACGGAAAAATTACGGTGTATCTGAAGGACAGCGGATACACGGGCACCGGCCCTTCGGAATCGAAACGGACCCACAACGGCCGTGCATTTGTTCACCTCATCGGCTCGGTTGGCACAACCCTGGATCCAGAGGGAAGAGTCGTTTTTTGCGCGCAAGGGGATCGCGCGGTGGTGCGCTTGGAGCCGGACGGCAAGCGCACGGTGTTGGCCGATCGTTTCGAAGGCAAAAGGCTAAATAGCCCGAATGACCTCGTTTACAAGTCCGACGGCGCGCTTTACTTCACGGATCCTTCCTCCGGATTTGAACGGGGAGACGGCGATCCGAAGAAAGAATTGCCCTTCGACGGGATTTTCTTGCTGAAGGACGGAAAACTGCGAGTGCTCGAAAAGACCTACAAGCTTCCGAATGGGGTCACACTGTCACCCGACGAGAAATATTTTTATGCGATTGATTCACTGCGAAGCAGCATTTTCCGTTACAGAATTCTCCCGGACGATACGATTGGCGACGAACAGCTGTTCGTCGACATGAGCGCAGACCTCCGAACTGCCTACGGCAAAGATCGTGGCGAGGCCGACGGCATGAAAGTGGATGTAAAGGGGAACGTCTACAGCAGTGGTCCGGATGGGGTGTGGATCATGTCGCCGGAGGGGAAGCATCTGGGGACAATCGTGACCCCCACGCGCATAACGAACCCCGCCTTCGGTGATGCTGACGGCAAAATGCTATATCTGACCACCCACACGGGAGAGTTGTATCGCGTACGTCTTAAGATCGAGGGCGTTCGACCCTAGCGGGTCCCACCGATCGAATTACAGCCGAACACTTTGAATCTATCTCGCCGGCGGAGTTGGCAGGTCACAGGTGTAAGGAGACGGACAATGCCTTTTCATCCAAGGCCCGTTCGAAGGCAGTCGAATGCCCTGACGCTTTTGATGGTTGCGACGTTGGGACACTGCGCCATGGTCCCCATCCTCGCGCACGGCAGCCAGAACTCGGCCTCGGACACGGCAACGATTGCCAAAAATCAAGCTTCCGCGATCGCGGCGCTTCACGAAATTAACGCAGCCGAAACTGCGTTCGCTACCACCTATATGAGGGGTTTTAGCTCTACGCTGATTGTCTTAGCGGGGAGAACCGCGAGCCAGCCGAAATATTCCGCGGCAGGATTGATAGACGACCAACTCGGAAACGGAAACGAGAATGGGTATGTATTCAAATATTCCACCGAGGTGTCTGACGGGAGGCCTAGCACGTACGCGGTGACGGCAAGTCCGATAGCCGGAGCCGGAAATGGCGCCTTCTACTACACCGACCAATCGGGGGTAATCCGGCAGAACAGCGCCCGAACAGCGACCGCCCACGATCCGCCACTAGCGGTTGAAGTAATTCGATTAGATCCCGCGTTCGATGACATCGTTCCAGTCAACACGCATGTGGAAGTATTGGCGGACTTGGGCCTCGCGCAGGGCGCACTGACGGAGGGACCTGTCTGGGTGCGCAACGGTGGATACCTGATCTTTAGTGAAGTGGCTGGGAACGTGATCTACAAGTGGACTCCTGACGGGAAAATCTCCGTATTTCTAAAGCCAAGCGGATACTCCGGAAATGGTCCGGCTGCCTCCAAGCTGACGCACAACGGCCGTGCTTTGGTCCACCTGGTTGGCTCGGTCGGAATCACGTTAGACCCACAGGGGCGGGTTGTATTTTGTGCGCAAGGGGATCGTGCCATCGTTCGGTTAGAACCGGACGGCAAGCGCACTGTATTGGCCGATCGATTCGAAGGTAAGCGTCTCAACAGCACCAACGACCTTGTTTATAAGTCGGATGGGGCGCTCTATTTCACTGACCCCAATTCGGGCTTGCAACGAGGCGATAGCGATCCTCTGAAGGAATTGCCCTTCCAGGCCATCTTTCTGCTCAAGGACGGAAAAATGCAGAAGTTGGACTTTCATGGCCGGCCGAACGGGCTTGCCTTGTCGCCGGACGAGAAATACTTCTATGCCATCGACAGCACTAAAAATACGATCACGCGTTTCAAGATTCTACCTGATGACACGATCACCGACGGTGAACTCTTTGTCGACATGAATTCCGATCATTTGACTCCCGATGGTAAGGATCGCGGTGGACCGGACGGGATGAAGGTGGACGTAAGTGGAAATGTCTACAGCAGCGGTCCCGATGGCGTGTGGGTGATGTCGCCAAGCGGAAAACATCTGGGCACGATCATTACGCCGACGCGGATAACGAACATCGCCTTCGGGGACGCCGACGGCAAAATGCTTTATCTGACGACCCACACCGGAGAATTGTATCGAGTGCGTCTCAATCTCGAAGGGGTTCGTCCTTGACGTATCGGTCGATCGAAGGAACTGCTTTGCTGCGAGGCTCGCGACTAAGGCCTCGGGAAAAAAGTATCACCTGCCACATTTGCAACGGGCGGCAAAAGTGAAGATTGTGATTACCGATCATAGGTTTCCTCATATCCAACAGGAAAGGCGAGCCGTGGCGGACGCTGGTTGGGAACTGGTTGTGGGTCAAGCGAGGAGCGAAGAAGACTTGATCGCATTGTGTTGCGACGCAGACGGCGTGCTTGCCGGGCGGGCGCAGATCACCGAAGCGGTCCTGGCAGCGATGCATCGTTGCCGCATTATCGTACGATACGGAATCGGCGTCGAGACCATCGACATAGCCGCGGCAACGAAGCACCACATCATGGTGGCCAATGTTCCCGACTACTGCATTGATGAGGTGTCCGATCATACCCTCACTCTGCTGTTGATGCTCAGCCGCCAGGTAATCCCGGCCGTGTCGATTGCGACGGGAGAAACATGGTCCGTCGCGGAAATTCCGCCGCTGCATCGCCTGCGAGGACAGACTTGCGGTTTATTTGGATTTGGAAGGATTGGATCTCTGCTTGCGCGAAAGCTGTCGCCGCTGGGCGTGCGCATTATCGTTTGTGATCCTTACCTAGAGGACAACCGCGCACGCGAGTTGGACGTCGAACGAACTTCGTTTGACGCACTGCTCGAACGCTCAGACTTCATCTCGCTGCACGCGCCTCTCACCACCGAGACATATCACGTGTTTGGAGAAACGACTTTCCAGAAGATGAAAAATACAGCTTTTATCATTAACACGGCGCGCGGCGGATTGATTGATGACGCCGCTTTGATAGCTGCGCTCAAATCGGGAGAAATCGCGGGCGCGGCTCTTGACGTGATGGAATCCGCGCCGTCTTCCGCTGCGGGTAAGACTTTGGCGCAGAGTCCCAAAGTGATTCTGACGCCCCACTCGGCTTGGCTCAGTGAAGAGGCACGGTCCGCGATGCAATCCGGTGCGATCAAGCAAGTGATTGGATGTCTGCGAGGCGAGACGCCCTACGGACTGATCAATCGCACGGTTGAGCCCAGGGCCCTTTCCGCGAACTGAAACAGCTCGGATGACGGGAAATGGCCCTGGCGATGATCGGCAGCGGAGTACAGCGGGAAACAGGGCGAAATCACGCCGAATGAGTCGAAGCCGTTAGAAGATGTCACGAAGAGGTGAATGCAGTGCCACGCCAACGTTGGATCCGGATCATCCCGGGTGCGCTCGTCACTTACATGATTGCATACATTGATCGGACCAACATTTCGATGGCGCTGCCTTCCTTGAGCCGTGATCTCGGGATGGATTCCGGGCAAGCCGGCAACATCGCGGGCATTTTTTTCTGGGGCTATCTGTTGCTTCAGATACCGGGAGGCCAAATCGCAAACGCCTGGAGTGCTAGACGCTTTATCAGCATTCTTTTGGTGGCGTGGGGTTTGGCATCGATCGGCTGCGGCCTAGTTCAAACGTGGCGCGAGCTCTGGTTGATGAGACTCCTGCTGGGCGTGACCCAGGGCGGGGTGTTCACCGCGACGCTGGTGCTAATCTCCAATTGGTTCCCCAGCCGTGAACGGGGACGGGCCAATGCGATGTGGATGGTTTGCGGACCCTTGGCTCTCATCATCTCCTCGCCGCTCTCCGGCTGGATATTGGATCACTGGAATTGGCGGGTGATGTTAATCGCCGAAGGATCATTGCCTTTTTTGTGGTTGGCTCTATGGCTGAGCCTTGTTTACGACCATCCGCGCGACGCCCGTTGGATTTCGGATGGCGAGCGTGAATATCTGGAAGCAACGCTCGCACGGGAGCGGGCGCAACTTGAGCCCGTGCATCCCGCCCCGGTCCTTCGGGCGCTTGTTCGTCCCCAGGTTCTATTGCTGATCCTCATTTATTTTCTGCGTATGAGTTCTGAGGTCGGATTCTTATTTTGGCTGCCGAGTGCTGTAGAAAAAGCTAGGAAATTGAGCCACGTGGGGATTGGGGGGCTTTCAGCTCTCCCGTTTGTTGTCGGGATTATTTCGATGCTGCTGATCTCGTGGCATTCCGACAAGACGGGCGAACGCCGCCACCACGTCTCGATTGCATTCGCGCTTGGTGGAATCTTTTTGCTGTCGGGGGTGCTGACGAGCACGCGCTGGCCTGTTTTCGCCTTTGTTCTGGTGTGTCTCACCGGAATCGGCACATACGGTCCCCTAGGTCCATATTGGGCGATTCCCACCGAGACCCTACCGCGCAATGTGGCGGCCTCGGTCATGGGTGTCGTCACGGCAATCGGAAGTTTGGGCGGGTTTTTCGGCCCGCTTGCCGTTGGTTACCTGGCGAAGCGAACGGGAAGCTTTCTTTATGGCTATGCGTTGCTCGCAATCGGATTGCTGGTCGTCGCAGCGCTGTGCCTGTTGATCAAGAAACCGCCAACCTCGGATGCGGTACTCGAGCTGGCTGTCTGAGTTGCGGGCGGTGGATGGACGTTGAGACGGATTTCTCTTATTCCGAGCGAGCCGAAGATTCGGAATACCGATTTTTGATTGTTTGAAGCCGTTGAAAATAAAGGAGTCGACATGTCTGACATAGGGCTTATGGCAGTGGACTGGGAAGCGCGCCTCGACCCGGGTCGAATGAGGAAAGAGAGGCTGCAGCGGGCGAAGGACGCGCTGAAGAACTCAGATCTTGATGCGCTCTTCATCTTTCGCCCAGAGGATGCCCGCTATTTAACGGGCTATCGGCATCACCTCGGACCGGCATTCGTGGTTGGCAATGCTGTCGTTGTCCTAAGCCGCGATCGGGAGCCCGTCCTGTGGACGATGGACTTCGAGCAATGCCGCTACCGGATGCCGTGGTTCGAGAAGGAACAGTTTCAGCCAAGAGCCAATTTCCGGGAGAAAGGTGGAGCGCAGCGCTGGGTTGAACAAGCTGAAGGCTTCTTCGGCTCTTTCGCCGGCAAACGAGTGGGGATCGATATCTGGGATTTCAGCCTTGAGGCTGCTATTCGCGGAGCGCTGCCGGGCACGGAGTTCTGCGACGGTTATCAGGGCGTGCTGATGCGTGCGAAAGAGATCAAGACGCAAGACGAAATCCTGTGCCTGAAAATGGCCAACGCGTTCACTGAGGCCGCGATGGACCGCGCGATCGAAGCGCTGCGTCCCGGAATCAAAGAATGCGAGCTTTTGGCGATCGCTTGGCACACGATGACGGCTCTGGGTAGCGAATGGACTCAATGCTCGAACATCATTACCTCCGGTCCCAACACGGCTCCCTACCGCAGGTTCACCTCCGACCGGATTATCCGTAACGGTGATTTAGTGATTATCGACATTGGCGCTGGTTTCAACGGTTATTGGGGAGATTTAACGCGCACATGGGTTTGCGGAAATGTCAAACCGACGACGGAGATGCGCGACATGCATCAGAAAGCTTATGATGCTCTGTTCAACGCGGCCGGCAAGGTGCGCCCGGGCGCCACCAACGCGGAAGTCTTTGAGGCGGCGGTTCCTCATGTGCTCGACAACTTGGGCCACGCGGCTGGACTCTGCCCTTGGGAGAGCCCGCATTTCAGCTATGCGTCAAAGGCGGCCCCAGTGGTTCTGAAGGAAGGCATGGTGCTGAATTTTGAACCTTATGTGGGCAAAGTAGGCGTCGGTGGCATCAGGCTCGAGAATAACCATATCGTGACCAAGGACGGCGTCGATATTTACACGACCTATCCGTTTGACGAACGGTTGGTGATTCAGCCCCATCCGCTCGATGCCACGACCGCTCGAACACGCCCCTGAGAGTGTTGCTATGACGGTCGAATTGGTAGGTGGTGAAGTACCCTCGTTCCGGCTAGACGGTCGGATCGCGGCGATCACGGGCGCGAGCGAAGGCATAGGGCGTAGCTTCGCTCTTGCGTATTCTCGTTCGGGTGCCGAGGTAATTCTTGTAAGCCGGCGCCGGGAGAAACTCCTCGAAGTGAAACAAGCAATTACGGCTGGCGGCGGAAAGGCTCACGTAATTTCCGCCGACCTCACCCGGCTCGCGGACATAGCCTCGCTCGCAGAAGGAGTTTCGAGAATTGTTGAAGGTCGAGCGGAGCGGTTGATCTTAGTCAACAATGCCGGATTCGCGTTCACCAAGGCGGCGCTGGATGTGACGGAGGAAGATTGGGACCGGGTCCTGGATCTGCATGTGAAGGCAAGTTTCTTTTGTTCCCAGTTCATAGGGCGGCTGATGATCGCGCGCGGATATGGAAAGATCATCAACATGAGCTCCACTTGGTCGGCTAGCACGGACGTGGGCAAGAGCACCTATGGCCTCGCAAAGGCCGCCGTGTCCCATCTCACCGCGGCGTTGTCGACCGAATGGGCTCCACTCGGCGTGCGGGTTAACGCCATCGCTCCCGCTGCAACTCTCAGCGACAACACCATTCGCCATCTGCAAGAACATCCGGAGCAGGCGCAGCGTCGGCTCGCGCGGATAAAGCTAGGACGATTCGGCGAACCGGCGGATTTAGTGGGTGCGGCTATTTTTTTGGGAAGTCCCGCGTCGGACTTTGTGACCGGCCATACGCTGTTCGTTGATGGAGGATGGCACGCAGCCGGTTAACGGCGGAATGCCCAGAAAATTGACACGGCCGCCGTCCAGTCGAAGATGAGAATCTTCTTATCGCGGGCGACATGAATTCCAATGCCAGCTTGGTGTCCATTCATCAGAGACCGGCTTTCTCGAGCGGGAGAACAGCGTGACGGTCGAGCACGATGTGTTGGTAATCGGGGGAGGCAACGCCGCTTTGTGTGCGGCGATGGAGGCCCGGCGCTTCGTCTCTCGCGTCCTCGTGCTGGAGCGGGCGCCCGAACATATGCGGGGCGGAAACACAAGGCACACCCGGAACATCCGCTGCGCGCACGACTGCTCGGATAGTTACTTCTCCGGACCTTACTCGGACGACGAGTTTTTTGATGATCTGGTTGGGGTGACCGGCGGCCCGGCCAATCGGGAGTTGGCCCTATACACGATTCGTGAGTCGCATAAACTTCCTGCATGGATCTCCGAGCACGGCGCGAACTGGCAGCAGCCCCTTGCGGGTACGCTCCACCTGGGACGGACGAATCGCTGGTTCCTGGGCGGTGGCAAAGCTCTTCTGAATGCCTACTACCGCACTGCCCAACGAATGGGCATCAGCGTCCGTTACAACGCTACGGTTGAAGACCTTCTCATTGAAGATGGATCGTTTAAGGCCGCGGTCTTGAAAAGCGAACCGCCGGAACTGATACGCGCGCGCGCCATTGTGATCGCAGCCGGCGGATTCGAGGCGAACCTGGGATGGTTGAAGAAGTACTGGGGCGACGCGGCCGACAATTTTATTGTGCGGGGCACCCCTTACAATGACGGCCTGGTTCTCGCCAACCTGCTGGCCAAGGGCGCCAAACCCATCGGCGATCCCAAGGGCGTCCACGCGATCGCGGTCGATGCGCGGGCGCCAAAATTCGATGGGGGCATCGTCACAAGGCTCGACTCCATACCTTTTGGGATCGTCGTGAATCGGGATGCGCGGCGATTCTATGATGAGGGAGAAAACATTTGGCCGAAGCGCTACGCTATTTGGGGTCAGTTGATCGCGTCCCAGCCCGGGCAAATCGCTCACTGCATTGTCGACTCGAAAACGATAAATAGTTTTCTTCCCCCCCTGTTTAAGCCGTTTCGGGCTGATTCTTTGGAAGGTCTCGCGCGGGCTCTTTCGTTGGATCCAAATATCTTCCGGGATACGGTAGCGGCCTACAATCGCGCGGCCGCCGGAAATGCGAAAATCAGAATGGAAGTTTTGGATGGTGCCTGCACAAAGGGTCTTGATCCAGCGAAGAGTAATTGGGCGCTCCCGATCGACAGAGCTCCCTTTTACGGGCTTCCGCTTCGGCCCGGTATCACTTTCACGTACATGGGCGTCACGGTAAACGAGAGAGCCCAGGTGGTGGATAGAACGGATCGTCCTTTCAAGAATGTATTCGCAGCGGGGGAAATAATGTCTGGAAACATCCTCACCAAAGGTTATCTGGGCGGGTTTGGGCTGACGATCGGCTCGGTTTTTGGCCGGCTTGCGGGTAGCGAGGCGGGAGCCCATGCCCGAGCTTGATATCTTCCAAGAAGCGAACCGCCAGCTGACGATCTGCAACGCCTGCCGCTATTGCGAGGGATATTGCGCGCTGTTTCGCGCGATCGAACTACGACGGGACTTCACCAAGGGCGATGTCTTCTATCTCGCAAATCTTTGCCATGACTGCCGCGCCTGCTATTACGCGTGCATGTATACCCCACCGCACGAATTTGCCGTCAACATTCCGCAGGTAATGTCCGAAGTTCGGCTGGTCAGCTATCGGCATTGGAGCTGGCCCGATGTTTTCGGGCGTGCCTTTGTCAATCCGGCGATCAGCTTTGGACTTGCGGGTCTTGCCGCCGGACTGGTCGTGGTTACAGCGGCCCTTTTTGTCGCACCCGCCAGGATGTTCGCGGTCCACCGCGGACCTGGTTCGTTCTACGAAGTGATTCCGTATCTTGCCATGGTGATTCCTGCAGTCACGTTATTCGTATTTGCGATGGTCATTTGGCTTGCAGGCAGCATTCGCTTTTGGTGGGAGTCCGGAGAAGTGCCTGGCGAGCGAACCGGATTCAAAGCGCTCGCTGGAGCACTGCGGGATGCGCTCGGGCTGAGCAACCTCCAGGGCGGCGGCCCCGGATGTTCGTATCCTGAAGAACAGCCTCGTGCAGTTCGTCGCGTCTATCATTCGTTCGTCTCCTGGGGATTTCTTTCCGCTTTTGTGTCGACGACGATTGCGGCCATCTATCAGGAGCTGTTTGGCTGGTTGCCACCTTACCGGTTAACAAGCGCTCCGGTTATTTTCGGCTGTATGGGGGGCGTCGCCATGATCGTCGGAACCGCAGGGCTGCTGTGGTTCAAATGCAAGAGTGATTCGGCGCCAGCTGCCAACGGTGCAGCCAATCTGGACTACATATTCCTGGGGATTCTGGGCTTGGCGTCATTGAGCGGAATGCTGACGCTGGCCTTCCGCAGCACCAGCGCGGTGGGCGGGCTTCTCACCATTCACCTCGGGCTTGTCGCCGCGCTGTTTATTACGGCTCCCTACGGAAAATTTGTGCATTTTCTCTATCGAACATTGGCTCTGGTCAAGTACCACATCGAGCACAATCGGTCGCACTCGTAGCGCACGCGAATCTTTGCGAGTGATCGCGTTTGCACTGGAGTGCTGCGCCAGGTGTGGTTCACTAACTCCGGGAGGGTTTATGAGGCTGGTTCGGTTCAACCAAGGCCGCATCGGCATTTTGCATGACGGCTTGATTTTTGATGCGGTCACGGCAATCGGTCTGGACCCGAAGCGCTGGCCGCCCGTCGGGATGGTGCAGCTGATCCATGACTTCGCGTTTCACCGCCCGGCACTTGAATCAATTCTGAAATCCGGCGGCATAGGTTTAGCCGAAGTTCGTCTGGAGGCGCCCATTGTGTGGCCCAACAAAATCATCGCATATCCTGTCAACTATGTGGAGCACGGGATCGAGCGGAATGTGACGCTCCGAGCCGACGTCAACGGTTTTTTCCTGAAGGCGAATTCTTCGCTCAGTGGCCCACACGATCCCATTGTTCTGCCGGATTTGCCAGACCGCGAAATCCATCACGAATGTGAGCTGGCCATCATTATCGGAAAAACGGGCCGAGGCATCTCCGTTAGAGACGCCCTCGATTATGTGTTCGGCTATGCCTGTCTGATTGATGTGACGGTGCGCGGCAAGGAAGATCGAGTCATGCGGAAGTCATACGATACCTTCTGTCCGATTGGCCCTGCCATTGTGACGGCCGACGAGGTTGGCGACCCGAGTTCGATCGATCTTAAATTGTGGGTGAATGATGAGCTTCGTCAACACGCAAATACGAAAGATCTCATTCTCGACGTCCCTAATATGATCTCGATGGCTTCTTCGGTTGCTACTCTCTACCCGGGGGACGTAATTGCTTCGGGAACGCCTGCGGGCGTCGGCCCCATCAAAACGGGCGATCTCGTGAAAATTGAGATCGAAAGAATCGGCCAGATGACTGTCGGCGTTACCCAAGGAGCCGGAGGCGACAACCTGGCTATGCGGAAAGTGATGACTCGGTGAATTGCCGCGCAACGAGCGCTGTCTAAGGTGAACAAATGGCGACCCGCAGAGAATTTCTCAAGAACCTGGTAGATTCGACGGCCGGCGTGTTCTTTGTCGGATGCTGTCTTCACAACGCGGGGGCTCAATCGCAACCGCGTAGAGAGGGCCGGCGCCAAGTCATGATCGGAGGGCGGCGGGTTCTCACGGTTGATATCCACAGCCACTGTTATGTTGATGTTTCGGATCTGACGGAAGGCCACCCCGCAAACGTCTCAGGCAGTAAAGCTCCCAATCCGTTTCAGGCGCCGATCCTTAGCCCAACGAGCGTGCCAGCTCGACTCGAACAGATGGATCAGTACGGGATCGACGTGCAGGCGGTGAGTATCGTTCCTAGCTACAACTATGGGGCGGAACGCGAGTTGGCTCGCGAGGTTGTTTCGCGGCAAAACCAGCAAATTGCAAAAATGTGTGCTGCTCATCCAGATCGGTTCGTCGGTCTGGGCACGGTCGCGTTGCAACATCCCGATCTGGCAGTCGAACAGATGGCAACGGCAGTCAAAGATCTGGGGATGCGCGGCTTTGAGATCGGCTGTAGCGTAAATGAGGACGAGCTGTCTGCCCTGAAATTCGATCCGTTCTGGGCCAAGGCCCAGGAACTGGAAGTTCTGATATTCATCCATCCGGCTGGGGTGATGGGAAACGAACGGCAGCTGCAAGGCAACGGATTTTTGAATAACGTAATCGGCCATCCGCTGGAGACGACGGTGGCGCTCTCGCATTTGATCTTTGAGGGAACACTGGACCGCTTCCCGAACGTGAAAATCTGCGCTGCTCACGGAGGCGGTTACCTCGCCTCTTATTTGGGGCGTTCGGATCGTTGCGCGGAGTCCAGCGAGAGGTGCAAGCCAGTCCAAAGGAAACCGAGCGAATATTTCAGGCAGCAACTCTATTGTGATTCAATTGTCTTTACCGCGGAGGGCTTGCGGCATCTGGTTGCCGAGGTCGGGTCGGACCATGTTCTGCTCGGCACGGATTTCCCGTTCGATGTTAGCAGTCCACACATGGGAGATTCTCGAGCTGTCGATTCGGTGCTGGGAGTTCCAGGGCTGAGCGCCATGGACTACGAACAGATCCTAGGCGCCAACGCGATGAAGCTGCTTAAGATAAAAAATGCTTAGCCCCTAGATCGTTGGTTTTCTATCGAGGTTTGGAGAAAAGCGGGAAGCATTCAGGGAGCAATTAGCGTTCCTCAGACCACTTGCGCTGGAATCACGCAACGAACCGTTTTGCCGTTTGCTTCCCGCGGTTTCGCCGGTCACTCTCACGGCAAGCCGACTACCGAACGGACAGCAGTGCGCCGGCGCGCTGGAGCAAGACGTGAGGCTTTTGTGGACGATCCGACAGGCCCTCTGAGATGGCAACAAAATGCAATCCGGAACGTCGCGGTTCACCCCGGCGGGTCGGTAACTCGCCTGTACCCGAACTGTGCCAAAACCCCATTCATTCATGTGGTTAGGGTTAGCCTCGAGCGAAAAGCAGACCCCCAGCTTGTGGAAAAAATCGAAAAGCCATAGGAACAAATAGAAGTCTTGGAAGCGGTTTCGTGCTTAGGAAGCAGAAGCGCTACCTTACTGGTTGAGCTAACGGTACCCAGTCCGAGTGCAGCGCACTGCGTCGCGATTGCAGTCTAGCTTCGGTCCGGTTCAAGAGCGAGAGAAGTGACGCGTTCCGCCACAAGCGACACCAGAAGCGACACTTAGACTCTTGTACTTCGCAGCTTAAGAAACAGAGGGTCATTGACCGGTAGGACTTGTCCGAAGAGTTCCGCAAGCGTCTCGGCGCGCGTCGCCAATGGGTCTTCATCGCAGACGAAGGAAGTTCGTATCTGAAAGCTACAGAGAATTACTTGGGACTAAATCCAACGGAATGCCGTAATAATTTGATTCTGCCACGTCCTAGTATCTGGCGGTGTGTAGGAATTGACTCAAATACGACTGTCTCCCGAGAAAGCGCACGACTTCCGCGCATTCGGGGCGAAGGGTTTCGTTGACGTGCCGCACGAACTTGTCCGCTCTCGCTCCGCAAGACTTGCCGCACAGCTTCGCTGCCTTGTTTACGCGTTTTGCGTGCCAGAATTTCATCTGCGCGAAAGTGTCCGAAACGAAAGTTCAGGCACCGTGTTGGAGTAATGCAGCGTCGGCTCAGTGAATTGTTGCACGTCCTCGGATGTGAATCCGGGCGCCACTTCACGAAGCACAAGTCCCTCCGGCAGCACGTCGATCACGGCTAAATCCGTGATGATCGTGTTGACGCACTCGATCGCCGTAAGTGGATAGCTGCACCGCCTCACGATCTTCGGCGAACCATCTTTCGCGTTGTGCTCCATCGCGATAATCAGCCGTTTTGCTCCAACGGAAATATCCATCGCTCCGCCGATATTCCCGGCGCCCTTCGCGCCCGGCACGCGCCAGTTGGCTAGATCGCCTTTCTCGGAGACTTGCATTGCCCCGAGGATACAGATATCGAGATGGCCACCACGAGTCATCACATGCGCGTCGTCTTGCGAAAAGAAAGACGCACCTGGAATCAGCGTGACGGGCACTTTCATCGCATCTACTAGGTCGAAATCTTCCTCGCCGGGTTTCGCGCGAGGCCCCATTCCCAGTATTCCGTTTTCGCTGTGAAAGTAAATCGTGATATCCGCGGGGACGAATGCGGCGATAAGGTTCGGAATCCCCCAGCCGAGATTCACGCAAGCGCCGTCGGGCAATTCGAGTGCCGTGCGTTCGGCAATCTGTTCGCGTGTGAGCCGAATCTTAGCCAAAGCGCACGCCTCTTGCCTGCACAATGCGGTCCACGAAAATCGATGGAGTAACAATCATCTCGGGATCGAGAGTGCCGGTCTCGACGATCTCTTCCGCCTCCACAATCGTCGTGTTCGCAGCCGTGGCCATAATCGGGTTGAAGTTCCGCGCTGTCTTGCGATAAATCAGATTTCCCAAATGGTCGGCCCTATGGGCTTTGATGAAAGCGTAGTCTGCACCCAGCGCACTCTCGAGGAGGTAGCGGCGACCTCGAATGACACGCTCCTCCTTGCCAGAAGCAATGTCCGTTCCGACACCAACGGGAGAATAAAAGGCCGGGATGCCCGCCCCGGACGCGCGCATTCGTTCGCAGAGGATTCCCTGGGGTGCCAGCTCAAGTTCAATTTCTCCAGCATCGAACTGTTCGTGAAAGTATTTCGCACCAGGACCCGGGAATGCCGCAACGACGCGGCTAATCTGATGGTTCCTAAACAGTAATCCCAACTCGCCTTCACCCGCCCCGCAGTTGTTGCTGATCACTTTCAGATTTCGAGCGCCCTGACGAGCAAGTCCTTGAATAAGATTGTTAGGAAAGCCGGCGCCGCCGAAGCCGCCAAACATGATTGTCGCGCCATCCGGGATGTCGGCAACGGCTTCGCCCACCGTAGAATAGACCTTGTTTTTTTGATTCATCATCTTGTAAGCACCGGGGCGCCGCAGTACGCCTGGAGTGCGGTTGCTGCCAGGGGTGACAAAGCCGCGATGGTTTAGCAACGCGTCGATGTTTAGAAGGTCGCCGTGGGATTGACAGGCGACCCCGTCCCTGTCGCAACGGCTAGTGGTGCCACCGTCAGAAGAAAATCCCAGCGATGGTGTGCCGTCGCATATTCTCCAACAGATTCAAGATCACAATTGTCCAGGATTATAAGTCCCATTGCGTTGATGGCCACAAGATGAACGGGCATCCGGACCCCTTCCACGCCCGACGGCGCGACGTCCGCTACCATGTCGCTCCCGAGGACTGCGATATCTCGCTTCTTGAACCAGCGCATTGAAGTAACGTTTAGGCCGGCTGCTTGCGCTTTCATGTCCCACTCGCCCTCCGCGTCCCATCTTGCCCACCGCCCGGTACGAATGAAAACGGCGTCTCCGCTTTGAATCTTTACACCTGTCTTTTTCTCCCATGCTTCCAAATCTTCTGGATAGATGGCGCGGCTGCCTGCCAAATATTTGGAGCCGAAAAGCCACGGAAAATCCATGATTACACCTCTAGTGAAAATCCCATTCTTAACATTAATTACAGAAAGTTTCGCCGCTCCCTTTTCGGTGACATCGGTCTGTGGAAAGCCGTTATACATCTGACCCTCATAAAAGAAGTGGCAGAGGGCATCGAGATGGGTTTGCGTATGACCGTGGTACTGAACGGAATAGGCATCGCTAGAACTTTCCGCTCCCGGTGTCAAGCCTGTGTGGACCATTCGCTGCTCAAACGCGGGCGAAGTTCCGATTTTCACGGTGATCACATTTCGCGATAGAGAAATCGAAACGCCGGACGTGACGAGCTGCGCCGCCTGCCTTCTCTTTTCGGGAGTTATCAGATTCAACGCGCCGAGTTGATCGTCTTTTCCCCAGCGTCCCCAATTGGACACCGATTTTACCAGCGTGTCGAAATCTGCTTTCCCCATTTCTGATTGCTGAGGTCTGGACGACGCGCTAGCAGTCTCCGTGGAGACTCTGAATGCTGCCGGTGAGAGAACTGCTATGACTGATAGAACGACTGTTACTAGAACCAGGGAAGTTTTCATAGTCTCCTACTTGATTGCGCCGAGATTGCAGAAATATCACGGTTTCCCGCGCTCGATGTCATCGATAGTTCGACTTTTCGGAGTCTTCTATACGAATACGTCTCCACTTGCCTTCCTGTACCAACGAGATCAGGGATTTATAGAAAAATAACGGATGCTTCGTACTCGTTTCACCTTGAAAATGCTTTTCGCCTGTGTTACTCCGTTACCGCGCTGTCGTGGCATCGCAAGTTCGCTACGACCGGTCGCGATTCATTGCGGATCGTTTGGGAGATTCACTCCCGAATTACGAGGTGAGAGTGGGCATTCCGGTGCAAGGCCGAGGGCTGACCTTTCCTATAGTTTTCAACCCAAATAGGGCGAGCGGTGCACGTGCACCGGTCGCTGCCCAGGCCAAATCACCCGGTGATGATGAGCTAATGGTTCGTGTCGCCGAAAGTGACTCGAATGCGCTTGGAGTTCTCTTTGATAGGTACTCCCGGCTGGTCCTAGGAATTGCCGTTCGTATTCTGCACGATTACGGAGAAGCGGAAGAAGTCGTGCAGGACGCGTTTTTTCATCTGTTTCAAAAGGCAAAGCTCTTTGACTCGTCCAAGGGGACGGTGAAGGGATGGATCCTTCAGATCGCATACCACCGAGCGTTGGACCAAAGATCCTACTTGATCCGGAGAGAGTTCTACCGTAGCACCGAGATCGGATGCTTAGGCGATACTTTGTTGGGGGAAACGGATCTCGACCGGGAAATCGGAAGCCGGCTCAACCATGTGGGGGTAGCCGAAGCCCTCGAAGAGCTGTCGGAAATACAGCGCCGGACTCTCGAATTATTTTATTTCGAAGGGTTGGAATTAAGGGAAATTGCAGATAAGCTTAATGAACCTCTGGGTAATGTCCGGCACCATTTTTATCGCGGCCTGGAGCGGCTCCGCAAGAATGCGTTTGTACAAACGCTTCGGGAGAAATAGGGCATGAAGACCGAAAACGGCACAATGGGCGAACACGAGAAATTCAGAGCATTGGGCGCGCTGGCGAACGCAAACGCGTTGACGCCGAAAGAGTGGGCCGAGTTGCAAGAGCACCTGCAGGCCTGCGAGTCATGCAGGGAAACTTATCATGAATACCGAATATTGACTCGCGAGTGGTTTTCCCCGCGCGCGATCAATTACCTTCACGAACCCGAGCCGCAGAGCTGGAACGATACGTGTACGCGCGAGAAACTCTTCGCGCGCGTCCGCGCAGCAGGAGGCCGAGACTCTTCTGAATCGATCGACGGCTTGCCAGACTTCAAGCGTTTGCATCCGCTTTCGCGGATACCTTTGAACCCGCTTTCGATGGCTTGGACTGCGATCGCGGCTTGCCTGATCCTAGTTTCGGTCGCAGGCACGGGGTATCGGCTGGGGAGGCGGGAGCATGCTAGCGCGAAACAGGATCGCGCTGCCTTCGAAGACCGTCTCCAAAAGATCGTGGTCGAGAAAAAATCGGTTGAGGAGTTGCTGAGTACGCAAAACAAGAATGTAACGCTGTTGCAGGAGACGATTTCACAGAAGGAATACGAACTGAGAGAACTGGGCTCCGCGATGCGGGCTGCTGAAGCTCGGACGAAAGAGACTGCTCGCACGAGCTCACCGGAGCTGACTTTAACAGAGGTTTCCGAACAGAGCGACGCTCTGAACAGCCAACTTCGCGACGCGCAGCAGTCCTATCAGAATGCTCAAACGGAACTCGCGGGTCTTCGTGCCGAACGCGACAAGGCGCTACTTCAAAACGCGTCTTTAGAATCCACCGTCGAGGAACTCACCGCAACCAATCGGGATCGTGAACAAAGAGTTCGCGACGATGAGCAATACCTTGCTTCCGACCGCGATGTTCGTGAACTCATGGGTGCGCGGAATCTCTACATTGCGGATGTTTTCGATGTGGACGGCCGTAGCCGAACTCGGAAACCGTTTGGCCGCATCTTCTATACGCAGGGCAAGTCCCTGCTCTTTTATGCCTTCGACCTCGATGACCAGCACCACTTGAAGAACGCTGACACGTTCCAGGCGTGGGGCCGGAGCGATACGGACAAGGGGAAACCTTTGAATCTGGGCATATTCTACATGGACAGCGAATCGAATCGCAGGTGGGTACTTCGGTTTGATGATGCGGAAAAGGTGACGGAGATTAACGCCGTGTTCGTCACAGTGGAACCACATGGCGGGAGTCGAAAGCCGACCAGCAAGCCCTTCCTTTACGCCTTACTTCGAAAAGAAGCAAACCATCCTTAGTTTATTCCCGTCGACAAGTGGTACAGATCTTTCCTCCTCGCCGTATCAGTCAGTGGGTCTGAGTTTCACGGGGGACAAAACTTATGCGCAGAGTGGCGGTCTTAGCCGTCTTGCTCGCACTTCCTTTCGCGTGTGGTCTTCATGCTCAATCTACAAATGCCTCTCTGACCGGTCAGGTCGTCGACCAGAGTAAGTCAGTCATATCTGCTGCTAAGGTCACCGTGATCAACAAGGATACGAACATTCGCTATGAAGGTACGACGAATCAAACAGGAATCTACTACGTCACCGATGTACCGGCCGGAACATACCGCATGGAGGTCGAAAAGGTTGGATTCAAGAGTGTCATCAAACCGGAAATCATTCTCCATGTTCAAGATGCACTCGAGATCAACTTTGAGATGGAATTGGGTTCAGTGTCTGAAAGTATTACCGTCGCAGCCGGCGCTTCGGAGGTGCAGTTGACCACGTCCGCCATTAGTTCCATCGCCGATTCGACCACTGTTCGCGAGTTACCCCTAAATGGACGCGACTGGACTCAACTCGCGACTTTGCAACCGGGCGTGGCGTCAGTCGCGTCATTGCAATTGGATAGCTCTGTAGCCGGCTTCTCAAGAGGCAGTCGTGGCTTCGGGGTCCAAATGACGATCTCTGGTGCGCGGCCGCAGCAGAACAGCTACTTGATCGACGGTATTAACGTTAATGACTTCACAAACGGCGGTCCTGGCAGCGTCGTAGATGGCGTGACCCTGGGCACCGATGCTGTTCAGGAATTTTCAGTCTTGACCGCCAATTATGACGCGGAATATGGAAGGACTTCAGGCGGAGTCATTACCGCCGCTACTCGATCAGGCACAAATCAGTTCCATGGCGACGCATACGAGTTCGTTAGGAACAGTGCGCTGGATGCGCCAAATTTCTTTGACGATTTCACAAAGACCGCAAAGCCCCCTTTCACGCGCAATCAATTCGGCGCCTCCTCCGGTGGACCGATCATAAAGAATCGAATGTTTATATTTGGAGACTACGAGGGCATTCGCCAAAACCAAGGCATAACTACATTAGCCGACGTGCCTTCCATGGATGCGCGCGACGGGATTATTCACAATGCTGACGGGACCACGACAACTGTAACAGTCGACCCCAAGGTCGCACCTTATCTCCCCCTATGGCAACTTCCCAATGCCGGCCTCTTAGGTTTAGGAAATACTGGAATTTACTCCTTCGTTGCGCAGGAGGCCGCGAGTGAGAACTTCGGCACACTGCGAATCGACTACAATCTTTCAGAGAAGGATAATCTCTTTGGTACTTATCAATACGACAAAGGCATGCTGGTCCTGCCGGATGCCCTGAACACAGTAAATACCCCCCAGACCACCGGAAGGGAATTTATCTCCATCGACGAGACTCACCTCTTCAATCCACAAGTGATCAATATGCTCCGATTCGGATACAGCCGGACTTATGGCATCGGTGGGACCGGCAATACGGCAATTAATCCCCTCGCTCTCGATACGTCTTTGGGTGCGATCCCCGGAGAAGGCCCCCCGGAGATTGACGTAGGAAGTTTGACGTCCTTTGCGCCCGTCATTGCAGTAATTAGGCAGTTCTCGAATTCCTTCCAGGTGTATGACGACCTGAGTGTAACCAAAGGCCGTCACGAATTGAAATTTGGCTTTTCTGCCGAGCGACTCCAGTTAAATGGTTTTCAAGCTACACACCTTGTCGGCCAATTCAAATTTGGATCGTTGACTAACTTCCTGACCAATCAACCTAGTAAATTCGCTGCCGCCATCCCCGGACTGGCAACTGATCGCGGTTTTCGCCAAAGCATATTCGGCGGATACGTTCAAGACAACTTCCGTTGGCGGCCCAATTTTACGATTAACCTGGGATTGCGTTACGAGATGTCGACGGTGCCGACTGAAGTGAATGACAAGCTAACAACGCTGCGCGACGTTTTTACGGACGCCACGCCCCATCTTGGGAATCCATTATTCTCGAATCCAACGCTTCGAAACTTCGAGCCTCGCATCGGGTTCGCCTGGGATCCGTTTCGAGACGGAAAGACCGCAATCCGCGGTGCGTTCGGAATGTTCGATTCTCTTCCTCTGCTTTATGAAGTGTGGATCATGCAGGTGAACGCAGCTCCGTTCGCTGAGCAAGGAAGCGTATCGAACTTAGCCCCAGGGTCATTCCCGGACGAAGCGTTTCCCCTTCTCGGTGCGCCTAGCACCTTGCGTAACTCTTTCGTTCAAGGAAATCCGAAGCGCAATTACGTGATGACGTGGAACCTAAACGTTCAGCGCGAAATTGCTCCCAATCTCACAGCAATGGTGGCTTACGTTGGATCACACGGAGTGCACCAACCTTTCCGTGCGGACGATATGAATGATGTGCTACCGACGCTGACATCAGCCGGATACCTCTGGCCATCACCGATAGGCAGCGGGACGGTGCTAAATCCGAATGTGGGTCGTATTGACACGATTCAATGGACCAATGCTTCGTCTTACAACGCCCTTGACACCGAAGTTACCAAGAGGTTGAGCCACGGCCTTCAAATCCAGGGGTCTTATACCTGGAGTAGGGTAATTGACGAGGGCTCGGCGAGTATCGTGGGCGATCCATTTGCAAACTCAATCTCCAGCTTATTTTTCTTCGCTCCGAAGTATCGGCGAGGTCCCGCCGATTTTAACGTGACCAATAATCTGGCCGTGAATTACACCTGGTATGTGCCAACCCCGTCGCATGGGCCCGCTTGGGCATTAGGCGGTTGGCAGCTTGGTGGCATCATCTCGGCTAGAAGTGGGTTGCCTTTCACTCCTCTGCTGGGCGGTGGCGGCGATCCGCTGGGTCTAAATAACGCAGATCCGTTTGACTATCCAGATCGTCTTCGCGGTTCCGGCTGCCAATCGCTAGTGAATCCCGGCAATGTCACGAATTACATCAAGCTCAACTGCTTCGCGCTGCCCCTCGCGACACCGGCGATAGCGACTCAGTGCGTGGCTTTTCAACCGGGTGGCGCCCCGAATCCGGTGTTGCCTGGGACATGTTCGAATCTCCTCGGGAACGGAGGTCGCAACGAGGTCACAGGGCCTGGCTTACTCGATTTCGATTTTTCTCTGGTTAAGAATAATTACATAAAGAAAATCTCCGAGAACTTCAACGCGCAGTTTCGCGTCGAGGCTTTCAATTTGTTCAATCATCCAAACTTTAACGCGCCGATCGATAACAGCTCGCTCTTCGATCAAACCGGGGCGCCGATCGCTGGCGCAGGAATGATTGATTCAACATCCACCAGCTCGCGCGAGATTCAGTTCGCCGTGAAGCTGATTTGGTGAGCTTAGTCGTATCTCCGTGTGCAACCGTGTCTAGCGACAGCGAACCGGAACGCACGAATAAGGAGTGAGAAATGGTGCAACGATTTCTAATTCTTTCTCTTTTGGTAGTGGCGTCGTGCTGTGTTTCTATCAATCTACTGTCTGCCCAAAACGGCGCGACTTCGGATGATGTAATCAAAAAGGAAGTGCTCCAGGCCGAGGATGAAAGGATTCAATCCCATCAGCATCGTGACCGATCCGCGATGGAACGAATTTATGCAGAAGACCTAATCTGGACGTTCCCGACTGGAGAACGCCTAACCAAGGAACAGTTCCTCGACATCATTCTTAACGAAAAGCTAAAACCGTACGTCGTTTCCGATGGAGTCCAGAAACCCGTCACAACCATCACACAAGTTGACAGAAAGCTGTATGTTTTCGGAAACACCGTGGTTGTAACCAGGTTCGCTCCCATGATGGAGCTATATAACGGCAAACCCCTTCCGCATCCGAGAAGATTTTTCAACGTGTATGTAAAGCAAGATGGAAGGTGGCAGCTTGTTACCCACCATTCGACTCCCGTAACTGAAAAGTCGCCTTGAAATTGAATGACCCAGTGAAGAATTAGACGGATCGTAGGTTACGCCGAGCTCCACAGATCCAAATTCAATCGTGTCGGAACTGAAAGAAGGGGGTGAAAAGGATGAGGCGAATCTTCCTAGTTTTTGGGCTAACGGTTGCGGCGATGGGAATTTCTCCAATTAGAGCTGCTGAGCACGTTGGCACGAGGTCAGCGGAGAAAACCAAAAAGGAGATCCTACACGTCGAACAGGAGCTAAGTCAGGCCGTTTTGAAAAACGATGCGAACACGCTCGATCGCATTTTTGCCGATGAGATGGTTTGGCTCACATCCACTGGACAATTCCTGTCTAAGGCAGAAGTGTTAGCCGATATCCGCGCAAGGAATTTGACGGAATTCTCGTTTAAGTCCAACGAGGAGGAGTTGCACGTCTACGGGGATACGGTTGTCCTATACCGCAAGACTCTGGAAGATGAAAAAGAAGCCAACAAAAACAAAATACTACCGCGCACGATAACCGACGTGTTCGTGAATCAGGATGGGAAATGGAAAATTGTCGCACACGGCGCGACAGTCATCGCTCCATGACTGGAATGTTTCCGCCGAAACGTATCAGGTGAGGAAGCTCGACTGAGGACCGTGCACTATTCATGTTAACGCGTCGAACATTTTCCAAATATCTTTTGGCAGGCGGAACAACTCTGCTGGGTGTCGAAAATGTCAGGCCCGCGGACGAGCGGCCACTTGTGACCAATCAGGACTCCTCGATCCGCGACTGCGATCTACTAATCAAGGGAGGCACGGTTATCGATCCCGGTCAGCATCTGCACGCGCAGATGGATGTCGCGGTAAAGGACGGGAGGATCCTTGAAGTCTCCAAGAATTTTCCGGAAGGCCGAGCCCGCACGGTTCTTTCCGCCAAAGACAAAATCGTTACTCCAGGTTTAGTCGATCTTCACGTGCACTGCTTTGATGGGTTTGGTGGTGTCAACGCGGACCATTACTGTCTGGGGAGAGGCTCGACCACCGTCGTGGATTGCGGGTCGGCGGGCTACCCGATGATTCGCGGATTTGTAAAGTACATCGTCAACACCGCATCCACAAGGATCTTTGCGCTAGTGGACATTGGGGCCATGGGCACGGTCTTTGGTACCAAGGACAGTATGAAGAATCTGGACTGGGTGAATCCCGCACTCACCGCGAGCGCGGCGGAAGCAAATAAGCCAGCTGTGGTGGGAATAAAGGTGCGGTTACAACAATCGATACAAGGCACAAATGATCTCGAGTGCTTGAAGAGAGCGTTGGTTGCGGCAGAAAAATCGCGCCTTCCGTTAATGGCCCATGTCAGCGACCCCTCTTCACCTCTGCCAGACATTCTGAAGATGATGAGAAAAGGTGATGTCGTCACGCATATGTATAACGGCCATCCCCATGGAATCCTTGATTCAAACGGCAAAATACTTCCGGAAGTGTTGCAGGCGCGAGAACGAGGCGTCATTTTCGATTCCGCTCACGGTCGTTCTCATTTCAGCTTTGATGTCGCCGAAAAGGCCCTGCAACAGAATTTTCTGCCCGATACGATCAGTACGGATCTCAGCGAAGGAAACATAAATGGCCCCGTTTTTGATCTGCCGACCACGATTTCGAAGTACTTGGCCATAGGCATGGATCTCGACAAGGCGCTTGAGCGCGTAACTGCAAAACCCGCAGGAGTGTTCGATTACGGCGTCCCGGTCGGTACGCTCCGGCAAGGCAGCGAAGCCGACGTCAGCGTTTTTCAGCTTCTAGAAGGCAATTTTGAATTGGTGGATTCCGATCAGCAAAAGCGCATGGGACGCCAGAAACTAGTAAACACTGCGACGATTTGTCGTGGCGAGCTGTTCATAAATGAAGCGTAAGGCAAGTTGCACTGAAAGCTAGATCCGAACTTATCCGACTCGAGACGCCGTTTCGTGGGCGAGGATAAGCACTTGGGTAAGCTCAGGCTCCAGAGCTGAGTGCCTAGGGCAGCGCCATTTAAACTGAGGAGGACATCGTGAAAGTTTTTTCGATAGGTGCGGCTGGAATCGCAGCAATAATTGCCACGGGTCTCACCGCCAGCACTTTTCTGCCGGATGGGTTGAATGCTCAGTCGAGCGAACAGGCTACTGAGGGCCCACATTTCAGAGTAGATCCCTCATGGCCGAAGCCGCTGCCAGGTCGTTGGGTCACGGGTGAGGTCGCCGGAACGTGCGTTGACGCAAATGATCACGTATTTATTATGAACAGAAGCGACCTAACTCCCAAACAGCAAAAGATGGCCACGCCTGCCCCACCAGTGGTCGAACTCGACCAAGACGGTAACGTTGTAAATTCCTGGGGAGACCCCGATGCATTTCCCGCTAGTCGCCATGGCTGCCGGATCGATTATCAAGGCAATTTTTGGGTCACCGGCAACAAGGACGGAATCGTCCAAAAGTATTCGCACGCAGGTAAGCTTTTGCTGCAGATCGGGACTAAAGGAGAAGTGGACACTTCCGATGGCACCCTTACAGGCGCTTCGATGAACTCCAGCCACTCCGCGCTGTTTAATCCCGCAGACGTGGCAATCGATCCGGGCAACGGAGATATCTATGTTGCTGATGGCTACGGTAACCGGCGCATTGTCGTTTTTGATAGGGAAGGCCACTTCCTTCGTCAATGGGGCCAGCAAGGCACAAAAGCGCAGAGCGACGCGGGCGTCGGGGGCGTATTTCTGATGGTGGTGCACTGTGTCACTATTGGCAACGATGGACTTGTCTACGTCTGCGATCGAAATGGCGACCGCGTCCAGGTCTTCGACAAAATGGGAACATTTAAGAAGAACATTCTTGTTGAAAGCAAGACCGCTCAGCTTACAGGCATCGGCTCCGTTACCTGGGTAGCCTTCTCACCGGATGCCGCTCAAAAATATATGTATGTTGCGAACGGCGGCGACGAAGAAATTAGAGTGATGGACCATGCGACTGGACGTCTGCTTTCAACATTCGGCCGGCCCGGTCACCAGATTGGACAATTTGAAAATCTTCATAGCGTTGCCGTCGATTCGAAGGGCGACATAATCACCGGTGAGGCTGGAGTAGTTGGCGGTGGCCGAAGGGTTCAGATGTTCAGGATCGTGGGTAACTGATCCGAAGATCGGGATTCGATTCGCATTGGTGTGGGATCGTTCAGTTCAACAAGTCCCTTTTCGCAACGAGGCTAAGATGATGACTAGTTCTTTCGGGGTTGAAGCGGCCAGCAACTTGATACTCCGGTTTTGTCTGTTGTTTTGCCTCTTCCTTGGATTCGGGTTTCCCGCCATCGCTCAAGTTCGTATGCCGGAGATCCCAACTGAGAAGATGACCGTTGAACAGAAGAAGGCGGCGGATGAGTTTCTGGGAGCTCGCAAACAGCCGATCATGGGACCCTTCATTCCGCTTCTGCGCAGTCCTGAAGTACTGCTTCGCGCGCAAGCTATGGGAGATTATTTGCGGTTCAAGAGCGCACTGCCACAAAAGATCAGAGAGTTCGTGGTTCTAATCACAGCGCGGGATTGGACGCAACAATTCGAGTGGTCTCATCATGCTGAATTGGCGATTAAAGCTGGGCTCGATCCCGAAATCGTCAAGGCTGTGGCAGACGGTCGGCGTCCTGCCGGAATGTCCGCTGACGAGGAGGCGACCTACGAGTTTTGCGTCGAGCTCCTTCACAATAAGAGCGTCACGGACGCTACCTACGGGCGGGCGATCGCTGCCTTCGGTGATCAGGGAACCATTGATATGGTCAGTCTAACCGGCTACTACACATTTGTTTCCATGGTTCTGAACGTGAACCGTACTCCGCCTCCGCCAGGCGCCGCTTTGCTGGTTCCCTTTCCAAAGTGACCTCCGATGACCAACAGGTCTGGGCGCGGATAAGTACCGCAGTTCGCCGATAAATCGTCTATGAGTGTAAAGGGCAAGCCGGAAACCACATTCGCTTTCTAAGTAAGAAGCGGTAAGGGAGAGCGTTCTATCATGCCGAGGGTCACGAAACGCAGCACTGCAACTCGGAGCGCGGCTGCACCGCAGATAGCGGCCAATCAGGAACCAGACCTCGCTGTGCTGTATCACAAAATGTACCAGATTCGTCGCGTGGAGGAGCGGTTTGAGGAATTATTTAAAGCCAGCGAAATCTACGGCTCGCTTCACCTATGCATTGGTCAAGAGGCAACTGTCACGGGAGCTTGTGCTGCACTCCGCCCGGAAGATTATATTACGGCTACTTATCGTGGACACGGCGCAACGCTGGCTAAAGGTACCTCAGTTCGAGGGGTCGTCGCGGAATTGTTCGGCCGCGAGACAGGATGTTGCCATGGCCGTAGTGGCTCCATGTTGCTTACAGATTTGGCGGTCGGCAATCTAGGATGCAGTGGAATCGTTGCCGGCGGAATTCCCATAGCAATGGGCGCTGCACTCAGCGCCCGTCTATCAAAAAACAATCGTGTGGCGTTGACGTTTTTCGGAGAAGGAGCCACCAATCAAGGCGTCTTTCACGAGTCTCTGAACATGGCAGCGCTGTGGAAGCTGCCTTGTATTTTCTTTTGTGAAAACAATTTGTATGCGGAGATGACACACATCAGCAAAGAGGCCAGCGTCGAAAGAATGGCTGATCGAGGATGCGCTTGTGATATTCCCGGGGTTGTCGTTGATGGCAACGATGTGGGAGCGGTGTACCGTACGACCGCACAAGCGGTCGCGCGCGCCCGGGCAGGCCAAGGTCCCACGATCATCGAAGCGATGACCTACCGTCTGACCGGGCACATGTTCGGCGATGCCCAAACGTATCGGCCTAAGGCAGAAGTTGAATCCTGGCGCGCTCGCGATCCACTGCTGGTCGCGCGCCGCAAACTCGAAGATCGCGGCGTGAAGCCCGGGACAATCGAGCAGATTCATCAGCGAGTAGAAGCAGAAATCGATGAGGCTATAGCGTTCGCCCGTCAAAGCCCCGAGCCTAAAGCCGAGGAGGTAAGCCGGTATGTCTTCTGCGAGCCGTCCGCTGACGGGCGAGCCTGAGCGCATTCTGACTTACGCTCAGGCACTAAACGAAGCGCTCCGCGAAGAAATGGTAAGAGATCAATCCGTCGTGTTACTGGGAGAAGATATCGGCGAGTACGGGGGTATTTTTACCGTAACTCGAGGTCTTCTTGAGGAGTTTGGACGCGAACGCGTCATCGATACGCCGATTTCGGAAGGGGCCATCGTCGGCTCGGCGCTCGGCTTGGCGCTGACCGGGTACCGTCCTGTCGTCGAAATCATGTTCGTCGATTTTGTTTTCGTGGCAAGCGATCAGCTCTTCAATCACGTGGGAAAGGCTTGCTACATCTCCGGCGGGCAGCGCGCAGTGCCGCTCGTGGTGCGAACTCAGCAGGGATCGGGAGGCGGAAAGGGAGCGCAGCACTCGCAGTGTTTGGAGGCTATTTTCTGTCACCTACCCGGCTGGAAAGTAGTGGCGCCGAGCAATGCAGCCGACGCCAAAGGGCTTCTAAAGTCTGCGATTCGAGATGGCAACCCGATCGCGTTCTTAGAACACAAAGCCCTTTATTTCCAGAAGTGGCCAATGCCACTGGGAGATTCACCCATTCCAATAGGCAAAGCGCGCGTGGTCCGCGAAGGTCGCGATGTGACGCTGATTGCATATTCGAAGGCCGTGCAATTGGCAATTTCCGCCGCGGAGCAACTGGCCGAAGAGGGTGTAATGGCAGAAGTCATTGATCTCCGCACGCTCAAACCATTGGACCTTGACACAATCCTTGAGTCCGTAACTAAGACCAAACGCGTCGTACTGATTCATGAAGCGCATCGCTTCGGTGGCTTGGGCGCCGAGTTAGCCGCTACGATCCAGGAAAAGGCATTTCATTATCTCGAAGGTCCGGTCCAAAGAATCACTGCACTCGATGTCCCGATTCCATTCAATCGGACTCTCGAGAAAATAGTATTGCCAAGTGTTGGCGCGATCATTTCGGCAGTCCATTCGAATTTGGGGAGGTAAGAATGATACGGAGACTTCGCTGTGTCGCCGTGACATTTGTTTTCGCACTTGCCGTAATCGGAAACGCCGAGGCTCAGGACAAGCTTGTTGGCACCTGGAAACTGGTTTCAGCCTCGAGTTCTACTGAAACCGGGGTCGCAAACAAAACCGTCTATGGCCCGCATCCGACAGGCATACTGACTTTTACTCCCGACGGCAGAATGTTGACGATTATTGCAATGGGAGAGAGAAAGTCCCTATCCGTCCCCGACCGAGTCAGTGCGCCGATTGAAGAAAGAGCCGAAGCCTTCTCGACCTTTATTTCCTATGCGGGGCGTTACTCCCTGGTCGGCGACAAAGAAACAGTTCATATCGAAGTGTCCTCGTTACAAAACTGGGTCGGCACCGAGCAAACTCGCTTTGTGTCCCTTCAGGGCGACCAGCTCACGCTTCGAACGCCACCGATGCCCCGAGGCGGAGTGTTGCAAACTTTCGAATTAGTTTGGGAGCGGCTAAAGTAAAAAGTTCCAGAGTTGCGGCCATTCTTGTCAGCAGAATGGCTCAATGTGCGCGACAGACGAAAATGGGGTGGCGCATCCAACAGAGTGAACAACACGAATCCTCGAGATTTGGCCAAACTCACGCGAGCGCGTTTGCCCGGTTCGGGGTCGCTCTGGCAGACCTATCGGAGAGATGGTTTCCGGACGCTCTTGTTTTTGCACTCATTGCGATCATCGTGGTTTTCGTCGGTGGCCTCACTCTTGGAAGTACAGCGGTAGAACTCGTAACGGACTTTGGCGACGGGTTCTGGCAATTAGTTCCGTTTACACTGCAAATGGCGATGGTGATCGTCGGCGGCTACGTCGTTGCAGTGTCACCGCCAGTCGCGCGTATCATTCGCCGACTCGCCGAGTTCCCGAGGACTCCCCGCGGTGCCGTGGCGTTCGTCGCATTCTTCGCGTCTGTGAGTGCCCTGCTCAGTTGGGGATTTAGCTTAGTTTTCAGCGGACTTCTTGTGCGAGAGATAACGCAAAGGATGCGCGTGGACTATCGCGCCGCTGGAGCCGCAGCCTATTTAGGCGCCGGAAGTGTTTGGGCGCTGGGCCTTTCCTCCTCCGCTGCTCTCTTGATGGCGACTCGTGAGTCCATTCCACCCGCTCTTTTTAAGCTCAGCGGCGCAATTCCGCTTACCCGCACTATTTTTACCTGGCAGAGCATAGTCACCACGATTGTTCTGATTTCAGTCACCGTTTTGGTCGCGTACTTTTCAGCTCCCTCCGATGAACATCTTAAAGTTGCCGAATCTTTCGGTATGAAAATTGAAAGGCCGGTTCTCGATCTTGAAAAGCGCCGCACGCCTGGGGAGTGGCTGGAATATAGTGGCATTCTGACGATTTTGATTTGCGCGATAGGGTTCAGCTACCTCGCACGAGTGTTTTTCGTAAAGGGAGTCCTGGCCGCACTTGACCTGAACACCTACAATTTTCTCTTCATCATGCTGGGCATGCTTCTTCACTGGACGCCACGTGCTTTCATCAAGGCGGTTACCGCTTCGGTTCCCGCCACCGCGGGCGTGCTCATACAATTTCCCTTCTATGCCGGTATTTTTGGCTTGATGACCAAATCGCCGATATCGGCTGAACTGTCCCGATTCTTCGTGCGAATTTCTACGCACGGGAGCTATCCAGTGATGGTGTCCGTCTATTCGATGGTGTTGGGATTCTTTGTGCCCTCAGGTGGAGGCAAGTGGCTAATCGAAGCGCCCTACCTCCTTGATGCAGCCAACCAACTTCATGTGAACTTGGGCTGGGTGGTACAAATCTATAACGCCGCTGAGGCACTGCCAAATCTGATAAATCCCTTTTGGATGTTGCCCGTCTTAGGGCTATTAAATGTCCGGGCTAGAGAACTAGTCGGCTATTCCGTGTTGCAGTTCGTCGTTCACGTTCCTGTCGTGCTCTTTCTCTTGTGGCTATTCGCTTGGACATTGCCGTACATTCCACCGTCACCTTTCTAGTCCGCGCAGGCAAGACAGACTGCAGGGTCATTCAAGAACCAAGAAGCGCAAGATGAAAAAGGCGAGGACCGGGCCATGTAGCTACACTGCTACGCGAGCTAAGGGGCCACGTTGCGAGCGAACTGCCCCGGGAATTCCGCGCGTCCCGGCAGATCTTCCGTGACAGCCAGGACGCAATCGCAGCCTTCGATCGAAATGATCTCTGCCGAATAGAAAGTATCGATGGTCTCTCCCGAGCGTTTCCGGAAGGGAGTGATGCGGTTCCTGACGCGGCCGTGCTTGCGAATCTCTTCTATCATCTGCTTGCGCTCGCGAGGGTCGCCCCAGATTCCGATGTCAAAGACGGTGCGGCCGAGCAGTTCCGTGCGCGCGTATCCGTATCGGCGCTCGAACGCTTCGCTCACGTCGAGAAAGCGTCCTTCGTTGACGGTGGTGATGGAAAAAGCGATGGGACTCGAACGAAAGACCTTGGTGAATTTCTCTTCGGAGAGTTCGCGACTTCCTTCCGATTGCCGCAAGGCATTCTGCGTTTGCTCCAAATCCCCGAGCCGCTGCTCGAGCTCCGCAGCGTAGATTTCTGCGCGTTCATAGAGGCGTGCATTCTGGATGGCGACAGCGGCGGGAATGGCTAGGGACTTCGCCAAACGCAGATGCTCTTGCGAGAAAGCTTGCGCTCGCGCATCGCCCAGCGACAGCAGTCCAAGCACTCGCTGCGAAGCGATGAGCGGCACGCACAACCAGGACCGCATCTGCGAATATCCCTGGAAACTTTGCCATTCGTCCTCCGCGGCGGTGTCCGGAATGAGCACGGGGACTTTCGTCACGAGAACCTGCAGCAGAAAACGGTTGTCACTGGCATCGAACGTTACTGGACATTTCGGAACGCGCCGGCTCGCTTCGGATTGCCGCATCTCCCGCGCGAGGGATAGATAGGTATCGGTTTCCAGAAGCAAGACGCGCGCCGACTCGCAGGGGACGAGTTTCAGAAGAGACTGAAGCAACGTATCGAGGACGTAGTCCATGCTTAGGTTTTGCGTGAGAGCCAGGGTAGTCTTGCGGAAGGCATCGGCTTCGGCCGACGCCGATTCCGCGAGCGCGAGATTTCTGGCCATCTGTTCTTCGGCAGACTTCCGTGCCGTAATATCCTGCGCGGTCCCCACCATACGCCGCACGACTCCCCCTGCGTCGCGCACCGGAAAGCCGTGCACCGATACCCAGCGTACCGCCCGATCGGGCCGGATGATCCGAAACTCTTCGTTGATCTGGCCGGTCTCGGCCGCTTCTTCCAGGCGCGTCAGGACGCGAATACGGTCCTCGGGATGAAACAGCTCCTGATACGAGGTGGGGTTATCGCGCAACGTATCCGGGGAACGCCCGGTAATCGTCTCGAATGCCTCGTTGACGGAGATGACGTGCTTCGAGCCCGCGTCGATCATCCAGAATATTTCCTGGATGTTCGCAGCCATTTGCCGGTAACGTTCATCACTTTCCCGCAGCGCCCTCTCGGCCTCGCGTCTGGAAGAGACGTCACGTAGCACGGCCACGTGACGTCCCGGCAGGTAATTTGTTTTAACGGTGTACTCGACAAGGCGGGTTTCTCCGTTCCGTCGTTTGAGCTCGATTTCGCCGTGACCGGAGTTTGCTCCAAGGAATGGGTCCGCCACGTTCTCGGGGCGGTCCGGATCCAAACGAACCCTTTGGATCGGGTAACCCACGAATTCCTCGCGCGCGGTTGCGAAAAGAGCTAGCGCGGCGGGGTTTGCTTCGCGGCAAATCCCTCGGTCATCGAGGATCACGATGGCGTCGAGAGTGCTATCGAAGATGGACTGGAACTCGCGTTCGGTCGCGTCCAGAACGCGTGTGGTTTCGCCATGCGCCCGGCGGGCCAGAAGCAAGAAGCGGACGTGTAGGGCGATCGCCGCCGAGAGCGCGGCGAGAACCAGCGCGAGCAACAACGAAGTCGAGCGGCCGCCGTGCGCTTGCGGCACAAACGCGGCGGCACAGAGACTAACGACGGCGAAAGCGATGGCGAGCGAGACAAACCGGCGGCGGACACTTTTGATGCGAAGTGAGGCCAATATAGTCATGGCACTGCTGCTCTGCGGGCTCGTCCCGCCCTTGGCGGAGTGATCGTATCGGGTAGTTACGCCTTGATATCGTCACCGTTCAGGGAGGATGCTACGCCGGGGCGTTACCGGGAGTCAATAAGGGTGATGCACACTTCCATCCTGAGCCCGGAGCGACTGCAGAAGATTCTTGACTCGATTGGGGATCGATCTCGAACACGCCCCTGTTCACGAGCCTGCAACTCGACCGAATTGTCGCGGTAGGGCGGCACAAAATGTCGCCGCGGTGTGTATGCGATCGATGGCCGTAGAAACCAACGGTCGCAAAGAGAAGGCAGTTTTTCCGGCAATTGGGCATAGATGAAACTCTTTGTTGTCATTTAATTATAAAATGTAAATTGATACCTCGCGTGATGGATATAAATAATCAATCTATAACTTAACTTGTGCCTCTGCCGCGCTCAAGCTATAACTTGACAGGGAGCCATTATGAAACGCGAATTCCGACAGTTACGACTCTCGCAATTGGACCGAAACCTTGAACTTGGGCGTAGCCTGCCTCCTCGTCCTTCGGTAGGGTGGATCGCCTCAGTGCGCGAGGCGCTCGGCCTTAGCCAGCGCGAAGTCGGCAAGAAAATGCGGGCATCGGGACAGGCCATCCAACAGTTTGAACGGGCCGAAGTCGTAGACCGCATCACGCTTCGTTCCCTGCGGCGAGTTGCCGGAAGCATGGGGTGCGAGCTAGTTTACGTACTCGTGCCGAAGTCCGGCTCATTCGTGGAGCTCGCCGAACAGCCCACTCGCGAGCGAGTCGCTCGTGATGTCAAAAGAGTCGTCCATACGATGGCGCTCGAAGACCAGAAGCCCGAGAACGTCAGCCAACTGACCGAGGATGAGGCGCAGCGCCGTTTGAACCGCGGCAAGACCCGATGAACTTCATCCTCAGTCACAAGTACGCGGACGGGAATACTCCGATTCGGCCCGAAGAGGCCGAACAACTCATTCCCCGCATCAGCACCATCGGCGAGCTCAATGAGTACGAAGCGCTCAACATACTGTCGGCTCGCGATTGGGCCTTTGATGGTCGGACGATGAAATCCCTCAACCCTTTGGATGAACCGTATGTCCGAGACTTGCACCATCGGATGTTCGAGAACGTCTGGAAGTGGGCCGGCACGTATCGTCAAACGGAGCGAAACATGGGATGCGATCCGAGAGAGATCGCCCAGCGAATTCCCCAGGTCCTTGCCAATACGCGATACTGGCTGGAAAACAAAACGTTCCCGACGGACGAAACGCTGCTTCGTTTTCATCACCGACTGACGAGAATTCATCCCTTCGCAAATCGAAACGGCCGCCACGCGCGAATGATCGCCGACGTCGTTGCCGTAAAGCACGGCCAGGTCGAATTCACTTGGGGAGCCGGTAAAGACCTGGTCGCGCAAGGTGATGCCCGCAGCAGGTATCTCGCGGCGCTCCGCGCGCTCGACGAAAACGAAAACGACGTAAAGCCGCTTCTTGACTTTGCCCGCTCCTAACGATGGCCACTCCGCCTGTCAGTAGAAGCCGTGCGAACCCGGTTTGTGCCACGCTAATCGCAATCGGCATCCTCCGGCTCGCGGAGTGCGTTTCAACGGACAGCGTTACTAGGAAAGGCTAAAGATGAAAATCTCGGTTGGGTTCATTAGCCGAAGGTCGTGGGTTCGATCAACACAGACGGGCGAGGAAGATACGGACCGAGATCGACAGTCAATCCGTAACGAATGTTTGCGCCGAGATCAATCAGGTGGCGACCTGACTGATAGGATAAACTCGCGATAATTTCGCGGTAATAAGACGCGAGGGCGCGAAGCTGGTCGACGGGCAACAAGTAGCCCTTCCTTTCCTCCGGGAGATATCCTCTATTTATATCTCTACCAACCCTCAACGGATCGCCTGAAGCGCTACCCGTGTTCCAGGTTAAGTAAGACTCACCGTCACAGGAGCCAGAAGATTGATCTGCAGGGCCGCGAATGGGAAGTTCTCCCCCTGAGAATCTTAGGTGCCGATTTGCGTATTCATATTCTTAAATTTGGCAAAGGGTAGCCGCGCTTTGTTCCCTGGCCAAAACAGTTTTCGTCACAGTTGGCTGTCATAGCTTGTCACAGTAACCTGTCACAGCTTGTCACAGTAGCGGCTGATAGTATTTGGTGGGGTCAGTAGGGCCTGTTCCGACCTCGCGGACTAGGCCCTTCTCAACCAGCAGCTTGAGATCGCGCTGAAGCGTTCTTCTGTTCATCTTCAGCTCCTCTTCGCATTCTGCAACTGTCGCTTTACCTGCCGGCCTGCTTGATGTAGGCAATGATGCCGTCGAGCCCATTAGGAAAAAGCGGGTTGTGCTGAATGTATGGCCCGGAAACGAGACCCGGAAGCAGATCGGCTCTGCCCTGATTAAAAATCTGGTTGTATATAATGTCGATCGCGTGTTGGATTTGCTCTCTTGTCATAAGGCATCCTTGGGAATTTCCGTGTCCGGTATTTTCGAATCCTCCAGCAATCGGCAGCGCGACACGCTGTCATGCCGCAAATTGCTTTAGGTGGTAATCAAGATGGATTTGCAGAAGTTTGCCCCACTCCGTCGGCGACATTCTGCCGAACATTGGGTGAGGCTTCCACTGTTCTGCGGTTGTCGCGTTCCAATCGGCCTCGAGAATTTTGAGTAGCTGCCCCTTCTCGTAAGCAAATTCAAATCTCTGTGCATGCGGAATTTTGAAGCCTGTCGGGAGGCGCAAGCCAACGGGCGGCTCCGAATACCAGTCAACGAGAATCCATTTGAAAAGCGTTCGGGAGATCAGATAGCTCTGGTCGGGAAGATCGTAGAAGCCTTGCGAACCTCCGCCTGCAAGGTTGAGATGGTGAAGCATCTGGTCGACTTCCATGGTTCCCCACTTGCGCCGCGAATTCAGCGTCACACTCTCGACCCATCGCCGATACTCCTGCCGCTTCTCCTCCGTGAAAAAGAGATTGCCATCGATTTGCTTTGTACGAAAGGCCCGAGGGATGTAACGAGCTATCGCGATCCCCGTAATCCAAAAGTCATTAGAAAGAGCAGCGCGGAACACATTCATAGACGGATGTCCTCGCTAGAAGAACTATTCAGAAAACGGCGAGTTTGCGACGACGTCCGCGAAGTTCGGAGGAGTGAACCCTTCGACGTAGCGGCTGCCGAAATCCCGAAGAATGTTGTCAAAGCTGGTCGCCGGTTTGCGGCGAACGATGTTGCATAGGGATGACTGGAGCTGGCGCTTGAGCGCCAAGCGAGGGAACGCCGCGAGGATCGCCTGTAGTTTATCCGTCGGAATTCGATCGAGACCAACCCCGATCGCGTCCACCGCAATACCTGAATGGGTCATTGCGACTTCGGGCTCTTTGTGGAGAGCGATGGAGCGGGTTGTGTGAAGGGCGATCGCATCCCAGACAAGTTGCAGCTGCAGGCTCGCGATACCGCGCTCCTTCAGGAACGCGCGGGCCGCGTTGGCGCCATCGACCTCGAATCGCTCCTCGGCCATGTAGCGGTCGGTCAGACCGAGATCGTGTAAAACGGTGGAAACGGCCAGGAGTTCGGGGTCCGGCGAAGGTTTGACGTCTTCGGAAAGCAAAACGCTAAATAGCCAGGAACGCATCACATGGTTGAAAAGGTATAGCTCGGAAGAACTGCGGGCCAGATCCATCGCGTCGCGGACTAGCTGTGTGTCGGTTACTTTGATTCCGGCCAAAACCATATCTACCCCTTTGCTGGAAAACTACGGGCGACCCTGCTTTTAGTATTCAAACCACTGGCTGAGCGCTTTGACCTTCTCCTCCGTGTACGGCGGGAACAAATGCTCGATGGCCACCTCGGGAGGAGAGATAAGGACCGATTTCGCATGTGTCAGAGCATCGAAGCCGGCCTTGCCGTAGTAGTGGCCGATACCTGAGAATCCGACGCCGCCGAAA
>Ga0210394_10000929_pt1 | contig 51801 bp, 39 predicted proteins | sample IncBWC12MmetaG_FD_160121 | JGI IMG/M metagenome (GOLD analysis project Ga0210394, IMG submission 160121) | Forest soil microbial communities from Barre Woods Harvard Forest LTER site, Petersham, Massachusetts, United States - Inc-BW-C-12-M | ecosystem: Environmental > Terrestrial > Soil >...
CCGACAGGCGAGCGCCCCCTCCTTATCCTCCCCCGCACGCAGGGGAGGATGGGAGGGGGGCGCGCCGCATCCGTCGATGCGGATCATTGGATATGCGCCTGCCGGCGTTTCGCCTCCTTTTTTCTTTCGTCATTGCCGGACTTGATCCGGCAATCCATGCGGACGAGAAGCTCGATCGGATCGGCCGATAAGCTCTCGGAGCCGCACGTCGGCATGGACCACCGGGTCAAGCCCGGTGGTGACGCGGTGTTTTGGCTTTGGCAAAACTCGGGCGCGGATCGCGTCGCGAGAACGGTCTTGTTATCCACTGCTTGCGGGGAGGAACGCGACGGCGATCACCGCGTTATCGCTTCAGCCGAATTGATGCGGAGGGATTTCCATGCCGGTGCTGCTCGGAGTGATTCTCGGGGTTTTGCTCACCATCGCCGGGGCGTTCGCTTATGATTCGTCGACCGGCCGCGCGGCGAATGGATTGCCGGCCGCTGCCGCCGGCGGGCATCCGCCGATGGTGAATTGGGACGTGGTCAGCGACAATTGGCACGGCCTGCAGACGAACCTGCGCAACGCCGGCGCGGACATCCAGCGGGGATGGAAGCGGGTGGCGGGCTAGCGGCAAGGTTTTCATTTCGTCGTTGGCGGTCGTCGTTTGTCGCTCGTCATTGCCGGGCTTGCCCCGGCAATCCATGTTTGCGGCGCGCCGCTCGTTGATCGCGTCGTTTTAGTTAGCCGCGGAGGCCATCTCCACCGCTCATTCCCGCGCAAGCGGGAATCCAGCCTGGGTCCCCGCCTCCGCGGGGACGAGCGAAAAATAGAGCCGCACGCGCGTCAAGGCCCGCGGCTCGCGCTCCGGCGCGGCAGACGAATGATCGCGGCTACATCCGCAGCAGGCGCTTGGCGTTGCCGGAAAGGATCTTCGCTTTGTCTTCGTCGCAGAGCGGCACGCTTTCCATCCATCTCGTCGCCGGCTCATTCATCACGAACGGCCAGTCGACGGCGAACAGGATGCGGTCGATGCCGAGCTCCATCACGCAGCAGAGCAGCGCCGGATCGGAGAAGTTGCCGCTGGTGGTGATGGAGAAGTGGCTGGCGAAGAGGTCGCGGAAACTCACAGGCATCTGTCCCGGCCGCGCCAGCGTGTGGGTGATGCGCCAGAGGAGGAACGGCAGCGTCTCGCCGAGATGGCCGAGGACGAATTTGAGCTTCGGGTGCTTCTCGAACACGCCCGAGAGCACCAGGCGGATCGCGGTGGTCGCGGTCTCCACCGTATAGCCCCAGGCCGGCTGCGCCAGCATCGGGAAGTCCTTCATGTAGTCGCTGTAGTAGACGCGCAGCACGTCGGGATGCGGCAGCGAGGGATGCAGATAGATCGGCAGATCGAGCTTCTCGGCCCGGGCGTAGATCGGCCAGAAGCGCTTGTCATCGAGGAAGGTGCCGTCGGCGAGGCCGTGCAGCATCGCGCCCTTGAAGCCGAGCTTCGCCGTGCGCTCGAATTCGTCGGCGGCCGCTTCCGGGATTGCGGTCGGCAGCGCCGCGAAGGCGGCGAAGCGATCGGGCCGGCGGGCGACGAGCGCGTGCAGCCGGTCGTTGACGCCGCGGGTGAGCGGCACAGCGATGTCGGCGGCAAGCTTCTGCACCGACGGCGCGCCGTGCGAGAGCACCTGCATGTCGATGCCGGCTTCGTCCATCTCCTTGAGGCGGATGCCTTCGAAGTCGCGCAGCCGCTCCGACAGCTCGGCGGCGCGGACCGCCTCGGGGCCGCTAAACGTCTTGACCAGCTCGTCGTCCCAGTAGTGTTCCTCGATGGCGATGACCGGACAATGCGGCTTGCGAAACATGTCTCCTCCTCACCCGCTCCCCACCGACCGCGAGTCTATCGCCGCGACGGCGGGCGCGGAACGGCGTCGGTTAAGAGTGTGTTAGCCGGCACGCGCGTAACCTGCGCGCAACCCTTGGTCGAGGACACGACCGGTCGAGGACACCGCCATGGCCGAACGCCGTCATGCCCCGCGCAAGAGGAGCTTCCTGCGCGGCTGCGTCTATTTCAACAAACGCCGCGGCGCGATGGATTGCCTCATCCGCGACCTCTCCGAGGCCGGCGCGCGCATCATCTTCTCGAGCGCGGTGAACGTGCCCGACGTCGTCGAGCTCTACATCCCGCAGAAGGAAGAGACGATCCGCGCGCGGGTGAAATGGCGCCATGGCGACGAGGTCGGCCTCGCGTTCCCCGCGGCGGCGGCGCGTGCGGCGGCCGCGCCGGCGGACGACGATCTGGCGCAGCGCGTCGACAAGCTCGAGACCGAAATCGCCGCGCTGCGGCGCATGCTCAAGCAGCTCAAGAACGAACTCGCGGCCGCGGGCGACGTGGAAGCGGCGTAATTCCCTCTCTGTCATTCCGGAGCGCCGCGAAGGCCGCGAGTCCGCAATCCATGACCACAGTCAGTGTAGAACGCGCACCGACCGTGATGAGCAAAGCCGTTACGCGCGGTTCGCAGGACGCGACCCAGTTCAACCGCTCGTCCCCGCGAAGGCGGGGACCCAGCGCGACAGCAAACCTATGGATTCCCGCTTTCGCGGGAATGAGCGGTGATAGCAGCAATGAGTGGTGATAGCGGCAATGAGTGGTGATTATGGATTCCGGGCTCGCCGGCCACGGCCAGCGCCCCGGAATGACGGCTGATGGATCACTGAAAGATCCGTTCGCCCTGCAGGTCGATGATCTGCCGCGCCTTGGTCAGCGTGAAGCTCACGGCGTCGTCGTAGCGGGCGTAGGCGTCGGCGCGGATGAAGCGGTGCTCCTTGCGCACGCCGCCGATCTCGCGCTCGATCACGCCCGCGGTCTGGTAGTGGCCTTCGTTCTTGAACGGCGCCGCGCGGATGATGAAGCCTTTGTATTCGACCGGCTCGGCGGCGTTGGTATTTTCCGCGGCGGCGCGGCGGCCGAACAGTGCGCTGAGGAACGACATCGTCTCGTCCGCCTCCGGGCCTGGGAGAAAGCCGATGGTACTCCGCGCGTGCCGAATGTCGAGGCTAGGCGTAGCCGGTGCGGGCGAAATGCCGGCGCAGCAGCGCAACGTTGCGGCGATTGGCGCGGAAGAACACGTCGAAGGCGTCGCCCGCGAGCGGCACTGCGCCGACCGCGCCTTCGAGCACGACATTGGCCACCATGCGCACGAACAAAAGCCGCGGCACGCCGAGCCGCGAGGCTTCGTAGAGGAGATAAACGGAAAGCGCCGAGGCCGCGACATCGCCGATGCCGGGAACAAGCCGCAGCAGCGCCTCGACGCCGAAGCGGAGATTGGTGCCGGGCACGACGATCGCGGTGTCGAACAGCGTCGCCAGCATCTCGAGCCGGTCGATCGCGGCGCGGCGCGAGCGCGCATCATAGCGCCCGGCGCCGGGGAACTGGTAGGAGGCAAATCCGCTCGTGCCCGAGAAGGCCATCGCTTGCGTCCCGTCTGCGCCCCTCGCTCAGATGGGAAGGCGGTCGCGGAACGCAAGCCGTCGTCAGATCGAACGCCGCCGATGCCGGTTGATGCGTTTACGCGCGTCTCGGGTTAATCTTACGCCCCTCACCTGTTCGCCGGAGCTGCTTATGCCCAATATCCAGTTTCTCAATCCCGACAATCTCGGCAAGCCGATCGCGCCCTATTCGAACATCACCCGCGTCAAGGCATCGGAGTTCTTGTTCATCGCCGGCCAGGTCGGCATGAACCAAAGCGGCAAGACGCCGGCCGATTTCGAAGGCCAGTGCGCGCAGGTGTTCGCCAATATCGGCGCCGCGCTCGCCTCGCAGGGCGCCGGCTTTCCCAACATCGTCGAGTTCACCACCTACCTCGTGCACTCGCAGGACATCGCGAAATTCGCGCAATACCGCACGCGCGAATATCCGCGCCTGTTTCCCGGCGGCGGTTATCCGACCAACACGCTGCTCATCATCGACCGGCTGGTGCGCGAGGAATTTTTGATCGAGGTCAGCGCGGTAGCGGCGTTGTAGGTCCGTTAACATTCCGCCCTGGCGGTCCGCGTGCCCGATTGCCAAATCGGCAAGGCTTCTCTATATAGCCGCCATTCCCGATTTGGCCTGCCTTGCCGTCTCGCCCTACAGCATGATCCGGAAAGATGGATACCGATTTTCCGAAAAGATCATGCGCCCTAAAAGCAGGGCCTTTCCCAAGCACACGCGAAATCCGGATTTGGACCTTGTGAATGGTTCGCAGGGCCACAAAACGCGTTTTGCGTTTCCAATGGAGGCCATCATGGCTACAGGTACCGTCAAGTTCTTCAACGCCCAGAAGGGTTACGGCTTCATCGTCCAGGACGCGGGCGGCCCGGATGTGTTCGTGCACATCTCCGCGGTCGAGCGCGCCGGCATGCGCAGCCTCGCCGAGGGGCAGAAGCTCTCCTTCGACATCGAAGCCGACCGCCGCAGCGGCAAGTCGTCCGCGACCAACCTGCAAGCGGCCTGAACGCTCACTATATATGCGTGATCCTGAAGGCCGGTCACCGGCCTGCGGATAAAACCACGCCCGGAAGAAAGAGGCGCCGGCGTCATACTGGCGCCGGCTTTTTCGTTTCTATCCGGCGCCAACAATCAGAAACAGCGAGTCATGCCATGCCGAGAAAGCCGGGACTGAATTCCGAGTTCATCATGTTCGACGTCGTCTACGAAGACGGCACGCAGCGCTCGAACCGCAAGGTGCCGCGCGCGCTGACTGGCGGCATCGACGGCGATAAGCCCGCGCACGGCTTCCTGATCGAGCAGGATCGCGACATCGCCGAGAAATCCGGCAAACCGGCGGCGAAGATCAAAAGCATCACGCGGACCGGCGCGAAGAAGAAGGTGCGGGTTTATTCCTGAAGGCCATCGGCGAGTTCTCCCCAAGAATGCCACGGCGCGGCCCATTTACAGCCGCTTAACCGTGGCCACTGCATTGTCGCTCTTTGGTGTTGCGTAGCGTCAGGGGAACGATGATGGGGATGAGCAGACCGGGTTCCGTAATCTTTAGCCGACCAAGATTCAGCCGACCGGGATCCGCCCGGCGACCAAGACCGGTCGCTGCGCCGCAGCCGCTGCGGCCGCCATCCGCGCGACGCTAAGCCGCCCTTTCACACAGTGCGTATCATGACGTGCGTGGCCGCGACGCCCGCCGGCGTCACTGCGTTCGAGCGCCGCGCGTGCGCTCGCCGTGATCGTCGCCGGGCGATTTGGCGCGCTGCCGTCGTCGGGCTTGGAACGGCGACCGCGGCGGCAGTCACCGCCGGCGCCATCACCGTGACTGCCGCATCGATTGTCGCCGTCGCGCTGAGCGCCGCCGCGCATCTCCAGGCCACGCCGCCGACGGCGCTGCAAACGTTTGTCCTCGCCAATCCGGGCACTAGGTTCGGCGCCGGCGCGGCGAAGTTCTCAGGGTTGATCCGGGTTTTGACGCATACCGTCCGCGCCGCGGATATAACGCTGCATGCCAAACTGGCGTCCGCCGCGATTCTGACTTCTGCGCTCAGACGCACCGCGGAGATCGCTCCGCCAGCGCCAGTATTGCCGAAACTCGCCGACGCCGATCCTTCGACCACGGCGTCCATTTCTTCCATGGTCTTGCAGAAGCGCATATCGGCGCCGCCGCGCAACAATTCGATTCTACTGGCCGACGCCGACAGCCGCACCGCGATCTACGACATCGAAGCGCACACGGTCTATCTGCCCAACGGGCTCAAGCTCGAAGCGCATTCGGGATTGGGTCAAAGACTCGACGATCCGCGGCACGTCGATGAGAAAAATCGCGGCGCCACGCCACCGAACGTCTACGATCTCGTGTTGCGCGAGGAGCCTTTTCACGGCGTTAAGGCCATTCGCCTCAATCCTGTCGATGACGGAAAGATGTTCGGGCGCGACGGCATTCTCGCCCACACCTACATGCTCGGCTCCACCGGCCAGTCGTTTGGCTGCGTGTCCTTCAAGAACTATGCGGAGTTCCTCAAGGCCTTCTTGCACGGGGACATCGACCGCCTTGTGGTCGTGCCGCATCTTGAGGCCAAGACCGCGAATGGGGAGCGCATGCGGCCGAAAGACCGGTCGGCGCGTCTACAATAGCGGCGCGATCCACGCCCGAGTTTTGCCAAAGGCCACGATTGCAATGCCGGCCACGTCCCTCTATATACGCGACATTCGCGATTAGCCTGCCTTGTCGTCTCGCCCGCCAAGGGCCTTTCCCAAGAACACGCAAAATCCGGATTTGGACCGCGCGAATGGTTCGCACGGCCGCAAAACGCTTTATGCGTTTCCAATGGAGGCCATCATGGCTCAAGGTACCGTCAAGTTTTTCAACGCCCAAAAAGGGTTCGGCTTCATCGTGCAGGATGCGGGAGGCCCGGATGTGTTCGTGCACATCTCCGCCGTCGAGCGCGCCGGCATGTCGAACCTCAATGAAGGGCAGAAGCTCTCCTTCGACATCGAAGCCGACCGGCGCAGCGGCAAGTCCGCCGCGACCAATCTGCAATCGATCTGATTGCCGACCTGAAAAACCGCGCCGGCGCCGCATTGGCGCCGGCATTTTCACGTCTTGTCCACGGCGAGGAGAACGACCGATGAGCGAACAGCGCTTGTCGCGCACCTTGGCCGGCAGGTCAGCGGTGGCAGCCTAGTTATCCAAAAAGCTGCGCAATTTCCGCGACCGCGACGGATGCTTGAGCTTCCGCAGCGCCTTCGCTTCGATCTGGCGGATGCGCTCGCGGGTCACCGAGAACTGCTGGCCGACTTCTTCCAGCGTGTGGTCGGTGTTCATGCCGATGCCGAAGCGCATGCGCAGCACGCGTTCCTCGCGCGGCGTCAGTGACGCCAAGACGCGGGTCGTGGTCTCGCGCAGGTTCGACTGGATCGCGGCGTCGATCGGCAGGATCGCGTTCTTGTCCTCGATGAAATCGCCGAGGTGCGAATCTTCCTCGTCGCCGATCGGCGTCTCCAGCGACAGGGGCTCCTTGGCGATCTTGAGCACCTTGCGCACCTTCTCCAAAGGCATGCCGAGCTTCTCGGCCAATTCCTCCGGCGTCGGCTCGCGGCCGATCTCGTTGAGCATCTGCCGCGAGGTGCGCACGATCTTGTTGATCGTCTCGATCATGTGCACGGGGATGCGGATGGTGCGCGCCTGATCGGCAATGCTGCGGGTGATCGCCTGCCGGATCCACCAGGTGGCGTAGGTCGAGAATTTGTAGCCGCGGCGGTATTCGAACTTATCGACCGCTTTCATCAGGCCGATATTGCCTTCCTGGATCAGGTCGAGGAACTGCAGGCCGCGATTGGTGTATTTCTTGGCGATGGAGATGACGAGGCGGAGATTGGCCTCGACCATTTCCTTCTTCGCCTGGCGGGCCTCACGCTCGCCCTTCTGCACCATGTGCACGATCTTGCGGAACTCGGGGATTTCGAGGCCGGTTTCGGTCGCCAGCGCGTGGATTTGCGCGCGCAGCTCCTTGATGCGGTCCTTGTCGCGGCCGATGAAATTCTTCCAACCCTTGGCGGAGAGCTTGGAGACGCGGTTGAGCCAGCGCGGGTCGAGCTCGAAGCCCTGATAATTCTTGAGGAAGTCCTCGCGGATGACGCCGTGGCTCTCGGAGAGCCGCATCAGCCGGCCCTCATTGCTCACCAGGCGCTTGTTGATGTCGTAGAGCTGCTCGACCAGGGCGTCGATGCGCGCCTGGTTGAGGCGCAGCGATTTGACCTCCTGGATGATCTCTTCTTTCAGCTTTCGATATTTGCGCTCCTGATTGGGCGAGAGCGAGAGCTTTTCATTGCTCAGCTTGTTCTGGATATCGATTTCCTGCAGGCGGCGGAGCCGCTTGAAGGTGTCGGCGATGGTGTCGAAGGTCTCCAGCACCTTGGGCTTGAGCTCGGCCTCGATGGCGGCAAGCGACATCGAGTTCTCGAGATCGTCCTCGTCGAGGTCGGCCTCGCTGAGCGCGCCCTCGGGAAGCGCCTCCTCGCCGTCGGCGGCCTCGGCCGCCTGCGGCTTGAACGGCGTCGCTGCCGGCGGCGCCGAAGGCGGCGCCACCGCCTGCGGCGGCTGCGGAGCAAAGCCGGGCACGCCGGCTGCGGCGGCCGCCGCTCCGCCATCGCCTGGCGGCATCGCCCCCGGCGCCACCTGCTTGGCGTCGGGGCCGGCATAGGTCGCTTCCAGGTCGATGATGTCGCGCAGGAAGACTTTTCCTTCGTTCAATTCGTCGCGCCAGATGATGACCGCCTGGAAGGTGAGCGGGCTTTCGCACAGCCCGGCGATCATCGCCTCGCGGCCGGCCTCGATGCGCTTGGCGATCGCGATCTCGCCCTCGCGGGAGAGAAGCTCGACCGTGCCCATCTCGCGCAGATACATCCGCACCGGATCGTCGGTGCGCTCGGCGGGCTCCTTCGCTTCGGATTTTGCCGGCGTCTTCGGCGTGACCTCGACCAGCTCGCCCGCCTCGGTCTCCTCTTCTTCGGGCTCCTCGCGGGCTTCCTCGTCGGCCTCGGCTTCCTCGGTCTCCACCACGTTGATGCCCATCTCGCTCATCATCGCCAGCACGTCCTCGATCTGCTCGGAGGTCACCTCCTCCGCCGGCATCACCGAGTTGAGCTGCTCATGGGTGACATAGCCGCGCTTCTTGGCCTGCTTGATCATCTTCTTGACGGCGGCATCGGAAAGGTCGAGCAGCGGCAACGGCGCGTCCGGGGTCTCGGGCCCCTCTTTCTCCGGCGTCTCGCCCTCTTTTTGTGGGGCCGCCTTGGATTTGATCGCTACCGTCTTGGTGCCAGCGCTCTTGCTTGCCATGTTCTTCTCCGCCAACGCCCGTCGCAGACCGCGTCCCTGCCTTATGCACTTCCAACGCCGGGGTGGTCGAACGGCCACCCCTTACCCCGTTACCTTCTGAGCAACCAGGGCAACGGCTACACCCGGCAGACGGACAACGGCGTCCCCCTACCCTATGGTGACTCGACAGGCCGGGAGGAAACGGCCCGCCAAGGGTCGGCCCAACCCGGCCATCCACCAAAAAGGGCAGCGCCAGCGCGGCACCGCCCCCGAATCGAGGGCCGCAGTATCCGCGGAACTCCGTTAAGCTCCGACTAACTATGCCGACGGCGCCGTGAACCCTTATTCCTTCGCTGCCGGACCGTCCACCGATAAGGCGCTGGGTCGCGGGCCAAATGCTTACAGCGACCGCGACTGGCGGCCGGAAGAGGCGCCAAACCCCTCGATCAGGGCCTCGGTCCCGTCGATGCTGGAGAGCCGAGCCTTGACGTCCTGAAGCCGCGCGTAGTTCGTTTCGGAATTGTCCTCGCCGAGCGCCAACTCCGCGTCCTTAAGTTCCCTAATTAGGGAATGCCATTGCCGATGCAAGGCAAGAAGCTGCCGCCAGGTCAGCAAAACATCGGCTTGCCCCGCCTGCGGGCGCGCCCCCCAGACCGAAGGCGTGGTGATGGCGCGCTCGATGCGGGCGATCAGGTCGGCAAAGCCTTGCCGGGTGAGCTCGGCGATGACTTCGGCACGCTCGACCTCCTCCTCGTGGCTGAATTCATGGCCGGAGCGATGGGCGAGGACATCGATCAGGGCGGCCTTGAGCTTTTTGGTCTCCGCGTGGCGGAACTCGGCCTCGGATAGCTCCTCCATCCGGTCGTGCAGCAGCCAGGGATGATTGAGCGCGGCTTGCAGGATCAGGGCCTCGCGGCGCGGGATCGCGGTGCGATGGCCGCGATGCAACGGGCCTGCCGCCAGTTGCGGGCTCGCGACCACGTAGCTCTCGGGGCCGCGGAATCTTGATCGAGGCGAATAGAGCCGAGAGCCGGCGGCAGCGCCGGAGCCGGTGCGGCGGCCCCTCTGCTCCCACTCGCGCCGGCCGGTCGTAATCTCCGCGGGCGCGAAGAGCCGGCGCAGCCGCGCGGCAAAATCCTGGCGGTAATAGCGGCGCACGGTTTCATCGCCGACGGCCGTCGTCACTTCGATGATGCGCGCCTCGAAGGCGGCGCGCCGCTCGGGGGTGTCGAACGGACCCGCCCCGCTCTCGCGCGCCCAGAGCATGTCCGCCAGGGGCCGCGCCGCGGCGAGAACATCGTTCACCGCCTCGCGGCCGCCGGAACGAACGAGATCGTCCGGGTCCTGGCCGTCCGGCAGCGCGGCGAGGCGCAGGCTCTTGCCCGGCTTGAGGAGCGGCAGAGCGAGATCGAGCGCGCGATAAGCCGCGCGCCGGCCGGCATCGTCGCCGTCGAAGCACAGGATCGGCTCGTCGGCCATCCGCCACATCAGCGCCAGCTGGTCGGCGGTCAGCGCAGTGCCGAGCGGCGCGACCGTCGCCTCGAAGCCGGCGCTCACCATGGCGATCACGTCGACATAGCCCTCGACCGCGATCACGCGGGCGGCGAAATTGTCGGCGGCCGGCGCCGACGGGCCGAGCCTTTGCGCGGCATCGTGGGCCGCCTGGCGCGCGCCGGCGATGTTGTAGAGCGTCGCGCCTTTGTGGAAGAGCGGCGTCTCCGGCGAATTGAGATATTTAGCGGCAACCTCTTTCTCGAGCGCGCGGCCGCCAAAGGCGATGACGCGCCCGCGCCAGTCGGCGATCGGAAACATGATGCGGTCGCGGAAGCGGTCATAGGGCACCGGGATATCGTCGCCGGCAACGAGGAGCCCGGCCGCGACCATGTCCTCGACCGAGACCTTCGCGGCGCCGAGATGTTCCTTGAGCGCGTATTGCTCGCCGGGCGCGTAGCCGAGCCGGAACTTGAGCTGCGTCGAGGATTGAATGCCGCGGTCGGCGAGATAGCCGCGCCCGCGCGCGCCGGCGCGCGCGGCAAGCGTCGCCTCGAAGAATTTGGCGGCGAGCTCGACAATGTCGTGCAGCGTCTTGCGGCGTTCCTCGCGTTCCTCGGCCTCCCGCGTCATCACCGGGACCGCGACACCCGCTTGCCCGGCCAAGCGCTCGACCGCCTCGGGGAAGCTCACCCCTTCGGTGAGCATGACGAAATCGAAGATGTTGCCGTTCTTGCCCGAGGAGAAGTCGAACCACATCGCCTTCTGGTCATTGACGAAGAACGACGGTGTCTTCTCCTTGTTGAACGGCGAAAGCCCCTTCCATTCCCGGCCCGCCTTGCGCAATTTCACGCGCCGGCCCACGACCTCCGAAACCGGAAGCCGCGCGCGCAGCTCGTCGAGGAATTGTGGCGAAAATCGCATGGTGATTCGCTAAGGTAGCGCGGATCAGGTGCGAAGATAGGGCGCCCCGCCTCAGGAATGATGGGCGCAGCAATTGTCCCGGTTATCCACAGTCCGGCTCAGCCGGTGGCAGCGCCTTTGCCAGCGAGCAGCCTCTTCACCATCGCACTCGCCTTGGAGAAATCCATCCGCCCGGAAAAGCGCTCTTTGAGCGCCGTCATGGTGCGGCCCATATCCTTGAGCGTGGCGGCTTCGAGTTCCTTGATCAGCGAGGAGATCGCCTCGCCGGCCTCGAGGTCGGAGAGGTGCTGCGGCAGATAGGCGGAGATGATCGCGATCTCCTCGCGCTCCTGGGCGGCAAGATCGGCGCGGCCGGCCTTCTCGTAGATGTCGAGCGATTCCTGGCGCTGCTTGATCATCTTGCCCATCACGTCGAGGATCTCGGCGTCGCCGAGTGTCAGCCGTTCGGCGGCGCTGGTCTCGCGCTTCAATATCTCGGCGTTGACCAGGCGCAGCGTCGAGACGCGGCGTTTGTCCGCCGCCTTCATGGCCGCCTTGAGCGCATTGTTGATATCGTCACGCAACACGGCTATGGCCTCTCGCAATTCGCCCGCGCGGGCGCGGTGGCGCGGCGGGTGAGCGAGAGATGTAGGCCCTCGGCGATGCTGACACAACCGCAGACTCGGCAACTCTGGGACGATCCCAAGCCGACCGCGCTCCTGGTCCTGGCCGACGGCACCGTGCTCGAAGGCCTCGGCTTCGGCGCGACCGGCCACGCCGTCGGCGAGGTCTGCTTCAATACCGCGATGACCGGCTACGAGGAGATCCTCACCGACCCTTCCTACGCCGGCCAGATCATCACCTTCACCTTTCCGCATATCGGCAATGTCGGCACCAACGACGAGGACATCGAGACCGTCAATCTCGCGGCGACGCCGGGCGCGCGCGGCGTCGTGCTGCACGCGGCGATCACGGCGCCGTCGAACTATCGCGCCACGCGCCATCTCGACCAATGGCTGAAAAGCCGCGGCGTCATCGGGCTCGCCGGGATCGACACGCGCGCGCTGACCGCGCTCATCCGCGAGAAGGGCATGCCGAACGCGGTGATCGCGCACGAGCCCTCCGGCCGTTTCGACCGCGACGCGCTCAAGCGCGAGGCCAAGGCCTGGCCGGGGCTCGTCGGCATGGATCTCGTTCCGATGGTGACCACGGCCCAGCGCTTCACTTGGCAGGAGACGCCGTGGAGTTGGGGCGAGGGCTATGGCGAGCGCGAGCGCGCGGAGTTCAACGTCGTCGCCATCGACTACGGCATCAAGCGCAATATCCTGCGCCAGCTTGCCGGCAATCGGTGCAGCGTTACCGTGGTGCCGGCGACGACTTCGGCCGCCGACATCCTCGCCCTCAAGCCCGACGGCATCTTTCTTTCCAACGGCCCCGGCGATCCGGCGGCGACCGGCGAATACGCCGTGCCGGTGCTGCGCACGTTGATCGAAAAAAAACCGGTGTTCGGCATTTGCCTCGGCCACCAGATGCTGGCGCTCGCGGTCGGCGGCAAGACCGTGAAGATGCATCAGGGCCACCACGGCGCCAATCATCCGGTCAAGGATCTCGCCACCGGCAAGGTCGAGATCACGTCGATGAACCACGGCTTCGCCGTCGAGCGTTCAAGCCTCCCGGCCGGAGCAGTGGAGACGCACGTCTCCCTGTTCGACGGCTCCAATTGCGGGCTGGCGCTCAAGGGCCGGCCGGTATTCTCGGTGCAGTACCACCCCGAAGCCTCGCCCGGCCCGCGCGATAGCCACGCTTTGTTCCGGCGTTTTACAGGCTTAATGCGCGATTTCCGCGGCTGAGCCGTCCGGGGTCGAGGTTAGACAAATTTCAACCCGATACCGATAGAACCGACCGGCCGCATTGCGGCGAGGCCAAAATCCGATGCCGACCGCGACCCATCGCACCGCGCCACCGATCACCCACAGGTTCACGGATGATGGGACGATCCCCAACAATCCGCAGCTACCGCTCGTGCTTTATCGGCGCGCCATCGATCTTGCCGGCTCGCCCGATCCGGAGAAGGTGATCGAGAAGACGTTCGCCTCGCATGGCTGGGGCGGCATGTGGCGCAACGGCATCTACCCTTACGTGCACTATCACTCGATGATCCACGAGGTGATGGGCGTGGCGCGCGGCCGCGCCACGGTCCGCTTCGGCGGGGTCAAGGGGCGCGACATCGACATCGTGCCCGGCGACGTGGTCATCCTGCCGGCGGGCACCGGCCATCAAAAATTGAAGCAGACCGACGACCTGGTGGTGATCGGTGCCTATCCGCCGAGCGGCAAGTACAATCTTTGCCGTGGCAGCAAGGCCGAGCACGCCAAGGCGCTCGTCTCGATTCCGAAGGTGCCGCCGCCGGCGAGCGATCCGGTGTTCGGACCGAAGGGCCCGCTGATGGCGCTCTGGCGCGAATGATCTCGAGCTGGCTCGCGTTCTGGGACGGTCCACACTCCATCTACGTCAGTGCGCGCCACAAGGACGTCCACTATCGGCTGATCGCAAGCGAGATCATCGCGCTCGTTCCCGCACCGCAGGCGCGCGTGCTCGACTACGGCTCGGGCGAAGCCCTGCATGCCGATCTCGTCGCCGCACAGGCGGGCGAGCTCCTGCTCTGCGAAGGAGCACCGGGCCTGCGCGCCGGCATCGCCAGGCGCTTTGCCGGCGTCGCGAACATCCGCGCCATCGCGCCCGAGGACGTCGCGCGTCTGCCGGCGCATTCGCTTGATCTCATCGTGCTGCATTCGGTCGCCCAATATCTGACGGCAGACGAGGCGGGAACGCTCCTCGAATTGTTTCACCGGCTGCTGAAACCCGGCGGGGTTCTGGTGGTGGGCGACGTGATCCCGCCGCATATTCCGGCCGCGACCGATGCCACAGCGCTGATCCGATTTGCCGCCGCCAACGGTTTTCTGCTGGCGGCGCTTGGCGGCATCGCCCGCACGCTGATGTCGGATTACATGCAGATGCGCGCGCGGCTTGGCCTCACCCGCTACGACGAGGCAAAAATGCTGCAAAAGCTCGCCGCCGCCGGATTTGCCGCGCGACGGGCCGAAAAGAACATCGGCCACAACCAGGCGCGCATGACCTTCATCGCGCGGCCGCGCTGAGAACATCTCGTCGGCGCCCGCTCACGGTCGTCCGGCGCCGACGGTGTCGGCCGCGACCGCACCGCGGGAGCCCAATGGCCGCTCCGCGCCGACGGTCGAATCGCGCGCGGTCTGGCGCTCGATCTGAGCATTGAGCTCCGCGCCGAGCAGCACCACGATCGTCGAGATCCACAGCCACATCATCAGGCCGACCGCGGCGCCGAGCGAACCATAGGTGGCGTTGTAGTTGGCAAAATTGGCGAGAAACCAGGAGAACAGGTATGAGGCGGCGATCCACGTCAGCGTGGCAAACAAGCTGCCGACGCTGACCCACTGCCAGCGCGGCGTCCGGCGGTCGGGCGCATAGCGGTAGAGCACCGAGAGCCCGACCAGGAGGATGACGAAGAGCGCCGGCCAGCGCAGCACACGCGTGAGCGTCGCGGTCGCGCCGGCGAGGCCGATGGAAGAAAGGACGAGCGGCAGCACGACGACAGCGGCAATGACCACCAGGAAGCCGGCAAAGCCTCCCAACGTGAATATCAACGCCACCGCATTGAGCTTGACGAAGCTGCGGGCCTCCCGCTGCTCGTAGATCACATTGAGGGCGTCGATGACCGCCTTGACCCCGCTCATGGCGCTCCACAGCGCGACGAGCATACCGGCGAGGATGCCGATGCTGAGCGTGCCGCCATGCGAGGCGGTTCGCTCGCCCTGCTCGCGCACCAGTCCGAGCACGTTGTCGGGGACGACGTCCTGCATCAACGACAGATGATTGGTGATGGTGGCGGCGTTGAAGAACAGATCGTAGGCGGAGACCAGCGCGGTGACGGCGGGAAAGATCGAGAGCAGGACGAAGAACGCGACGCCGCCGGCGATCGCCAACAGGCGATTGGCGTTCATTCCCGCGTAGCTGCGCCAGAGAATGTCGTTCCAGCCGGCCCAGGGGATTTGCAGCGGATGCGTGGCCGAGCGACCGCGGCCTGGCTCGCGCGCGCGACGCTGCTCGACCGACAATGGCTCCTCGGAACTGCGCGGCTCGCCGAACGGCCGCTGGCCGGACGCCGGTTGCGTGTGCGGCGCCTGCTGCGTCCGCAACCGCCTGCTCCGCGCCCGGCGTCGCGGCGCGCTCACCAGCATGAACAGCGCCATGGCGCACAGGCCAAGGAAGGACGGCAACGGCGCTGGTCTCTCCGACATCGGGGGTTTGGATCGCTGATGATGGCGAGGGATAACGAATGCGCGCACAAATGGTTGCCCTTCCCTGCCCGTGCTTTCTGGTCTAAACAGCGCGCGCGCGGGGCCGAGCCCCGGCGCCGGGGAACCGGCTCAAGGACGCGCGTAAGGCGCGCCCTTTTTTTGTGCCTCCTCGGATGACGCGGACGCTTAATGCCCAAACGGACCGACATCTCCTCGATCCTGATCATCGGCGCCGGGCCGATCGTGATCGGCCAGGCCTGCGAGTTCGACTATTCAGGCACGCAGGCGTGCAAGGCGCTCAGGCAAGAGGGCTATCGGGTCGTCCTCGTCAATTCCAATCCGGCGACGATCATGACCGATCCGGACTTGGCGGATGCGACCTATATCGAGCCGATCACGCCGGAGATCGTGGCCAAGATTATCGAGAAGGAGCGGCACGTCGTTCCCGGAGGTTTCGCGCTTTTGCCGACCATGGGCGGACAAACCGCGCTCAATACCGCGCTGTCGCTGCGTAAGATGGGCGTCCTCGACAAGTTCAACGTCACCATGATCGGGGCCACCGCCGACGCCATCGACAAGGCCGAGGATCGCGAGCTGTTCCGCGAGGCGATGAAGAAAATCGGGCTGGCGACGCCGCGCTCGCATCAGGTCAAGACGCTGATCCAGGCGCTCGAAGCGCTCGAGGATATCGGGCTCCCCGCCATCATCCGGCCCTCGTTCACGCTCGGCGGCACCGGCGGCGGCATCGCCTACAACAAGGCCGAGTTCATCGACATCGTCGAGGGCGGCATCGACGCCTCGCCGACCTCGGAAGTACTGATCGAAGAATCGGTGCTCGGCTGGAAGGAATTCGAGATGGAGGTGGTGCGCGACAAGAACGACAACTGCATCATCGTCTGCTCGATCGAGAACGTCGATCCGATGGGCGTGCACACCGGAGATTCGATCACGGTGGCGCCGGCGCTCACGCTCACCGACAAGGAATACCAGATCATGCGCGATGCCTCGATCGCGGTGCTGCGCGAGATCGGGGTCGAGACCGGCGGCTCCAACGTACAGTTCGCCGTCAATCCGCAAGACGGCCGCCTTCTCGTGATCGAGATGAACCCGCGGGTCTCGCGTTCCTCGGCGCTCGCTTCGAAGGCGACCGGATTCCCCATCGCCAAGGTCGCCGCCAAGCTCGCCGTCGGATACACCCTCGACGAGATCGCCAACGACATCACCGGTGGCGCGACGCCGGCTTCGTTCGAGCCGACAATCGACTACGTCGTCACCAAGGTGCCGCGCTTCGCCTTCGAGAAATTTCCCGGCGCCGAGCCGGTGCTCACCACCTCGATGAAGTCGGTCGGCGAAGCCATGGCGATCGGCCGCACCTTCCAGGAAAGCCTGCAGAAGGCGCTGCGCTCGCTGGAGACCGGATTGACCGGCCTCGACGAGATCGCAATCGCGGGGCTCGAACAGGGTGACGACAAGAACGCGATCCGCGCCGCGCTCGGCACCCCCTCGCCCGACGGCATCCTCAAGGTCGCGCAGGCGATGCGGCTCGGCATGAGCGACGCGGACATCCATACCGCCTGCCGGATCGATCCGTGGTTCCTGGCGCAGATCCGCGGGATCATCGAGATGGAAGCGGAGATCCGCGCCAAGGGCCTGCCGACGACGGCGCCGTCGCTGCGCCGGCTGAAAGCCATGGGTTTTTCCGACCCGCGGCTCGGCAAGCTCACCGGCCTTGCCGCCGAGGCGGTCGCCGAGCGCCGCCGCGGGCTCGGCGTGCGGCCGGTATTCAAGCGCATCGACACCTGCGCCGCCGAATTCGCCTCGCCGACCGCCTACATGTATTCGACCTACGAAGCGCCGTTCGCCGGCCGCGCCGTCGACGAGGCGGCGCCCAGCGACAAGAAGAAAGTCGTCATCCTCGGCGGCGGCCCGAACCGCATCGGGCAAGGCATCGAGTTCGACTATTGCTGTTGCCATGCCGCCTTCGCACTCAAGGAGGTCGGCTACGAGACCATTATGATCAACTGCAACCCGGAGACGGTGTCGACCGACTACGACACCTCGAACCGGCTCTATTTCGAGCCGCTCACCGCCGAGGACGTGCTCGAGATCATCGATACCGAACGCTCAAACGGGGTGCTGCACGGCGTCATCGTCCAGTTCGGCGGCCAGACGCCGCTCAAGCTCGCCGAGCCGCTGGAGAAAGCGCAGGTGCCGATCCTCGGCACCTCGCCGGATGCGATCGATCTGGCGGAGGACCGCGACCGCTTCCGCGAGCTCCTCGACCGCCTCAAGCTGCGGCAGCCGAAGAGCGGCATCGCCACCAGCCCGGGAAAGGCGCGCGCGATCGCCGACGAGATCGGCTACCCGATCGTGATCCGCCCCTCCTACGTGCTCGGCGGACGCGCCATGGAGATCGTGCACGACGCCCAGCAGCTCGATCGCTACGTGGCGCGCCTCGCGGCCGATCTCGATCGGCCGTCGGATTTCGCGGTCTCGGATAAGCGGCCGCTGCTTATCGACCGCTATCTCACCGACGCGGTCGAGGTCGACGTCGATTGCCTCGCCGACGGCAAGGACAGCTACATCGCCGGGATCATGGAGCACATCGAGGAGGCCGGCATCCATTCCGGCGACAGCGCCTGCTCGCTGCCGCCGCATAATCTTTCGCGCGCCGTGATCGGCGAACTCGACCGGCAGACCCGCGCGCTCGCTTTGGCGCTGAAGGTCGGCGGCCTGATGAACGCCCAATACGCGATCAAGGACGGCGACATCTATGTGCTCGAGGTCAATCCGCGCGCCTCGCGCACCGTGCCGTTCGTCGCCAAGGTGACCGGCGTACCGGCGGCCAAGATCGCGGCGCGGATCATGGCCGGCGAGACGCTCAAAAGCTTCGCGCTCAAGCCGCAGCGCTTCGAGCTTGCCGCCGCCCGTCATATCGGGGTCAAGGAGGCGGTTTTTCCTTTCGCTCGCTTCGGCGACAAGGTCGATACGGTGCTCGGCCCGGAAATGAAATCGACCGGCGAGGTCATGGGGATCGACCGCGACTACAACGTCGCTTTCGTCAAAAGCCAGCTCGGCGGCGGCGCGCGGCTACCAAAAGGCGGCACCGTGTTCGTGTCGGTCAAGGACGATGACAAGCCGCGCATTCTCGCGGCCGTGCGCCTTTTGGCCGGACTGGGCTTCAGCGTGGTCGCGACCTCGGGAACCCAGCGTTACCTTGCCGGCGAGGGCGTTGCCGCGGTCAAGATCAACAAGGTGTTGGAGGGCCGCCCGGACATTGTCGATGCCATCAAGAACGGCAAGGTCCACCTGGTCTTCAATACCACCGAGGGGGCCGCATCGCTCGCCGACAGCCGCTCGCTGCGCCGGGCCGCCCTCTTGCATAAAGTGCCGTACTACACCACTCTCTCCGGGGCTGTCGCTGCAGCGCAGGGCATCAAAGCCTATCTCGGGGGTGACCTCGAGGTCTGTGCGCTGCAAGCTTATTTTGCGGCCGTCGCTGATCCCGAATCGGAGCGGCCGGCACGACGGCTCGTGTAGAGACAGGGTTACGGTCGCGTGGCCAGGCAATGCTTCGGCCCGCGACTGGAATTTTGTCTCTACAGGTATGGAGGTTCGAGAACGATGGACAAGATTCCGATGACCGCGGAGGGCTACTCGGCGCTTGAGACCGAGTTGAAGCACTGCCAGCAGGTAGAGCGCCCGCGCATCATCCAGCAGATTACCGACGCGCGTACCCATGGCGACCTGTCCGAGAACGCCGAATATCACGCGGCGAAAGAATCGCAGTCGCTCAATGAAGGCCGCATCGCCGAGCTCGAGGACAAGCTCGCGCGCGCCGAAGTCATTGACGTATCGAAGCTTTCCGGGGACACCATTACCTTCGGCGCGACCGTCACCCTAATCGACGAGGACACCGACAAGAAAACGGTCTGGCACATCGTCGGCGAGCCTGAGGCGGACGCGAAGAAGGGCAAGATCTCCATCACCTCTCCGCTCGCCCGCGCTCTTGTCGGCAAGAAGAAGGGCGTGCAGGTCGAGGTGGTCACCCCAGGTGGCGCCAAGGCCTACGAGATCCTCAAAATCGAATGGAAATAGCGGCCTAGCGGGCGTCGGAAGCTCCTATGTCGCCCCGGGGACCAAGCCAGAACTGCGGCCCTGTGGGTAATGGGTTGCGCGCCTTGCATAGCTCCCAGAGATGCTTAGATTTCCGGTGAATGGCCGCATGGAGCCGGGACTTTTGCCAGGGATTTGGCGTCCCGGTTAGGCCGGCCGGTAGACCGAAGTCCAGAGTTTCCGGCTTCGCGGGACTTCCGGGCAGGCCAGCCTCAACGCCTGCGGCAACGGACGGAACTTGTCGGTGACGAAAACCACCCACGTCAAGGTCGTGATCATCGGATCGGGGCCTGCGGGCTACACCGCGGCGATCTATGCCGCCCGCGCCATGCTCGATCCGATCCTCATTCAGGGCATCGAGCCCGGCGGCCAACTGACCGTCACCACCGACGTCGAGAATTATCCGGGTTTCGCCGACGTGATCCAGGGGCCCTGGCTCATGGAACAGATGCAGAAGCAGGCGGCCCATGTCGGCGCCAAGCTCGTTCCCGACCATGTCAATTCCGTCGATCTGACGCGAAGGCCATTCCGGATCGACTGCGACTCCGGCGACGCCTACGTCGCCGAGACGCTGGTGCTGGCGACCGGTGCGCAGGCGCGCTGGCTCGATCTTCCTTCGGAGCAAAAATTCCGCGGCTATGGTGTCTCCGCCTGCGCGACCTGCGACGGCTTCTTCTATCGCGGCAAGGAGGTCCTGGTCATCGGCGGCGGCAACACCGCGGTCGAGGAGGCGCTGTTCCTCACCAACTTCGCCAGCAAGGTCACGCTCGTGCATCGGCGCGATCACCTGCGGGCCGAGAAGATCCTGCAGGACCGGTTGTTCAAGAATCCGAAGATCGCGGTCCTTTGGGACACCGTGCTCGCCGATATCGGCGGCAAGGAGGATCCGCTGAAGGTGACCCATGCGCGGCTCAAGAACGTCAAGACCGGCGCCATCGTCGAGCACCCGGCCGACGGCATCTTCATCGCCATCGGCCATACCCCGGCGACGCAGCTGGTCGCCGGCCAGGTGGAGATGAAACCGTCGGGCTACATCAAGACCGCGCCGCACTCGACGACGACCTCGGTCCCCGGCCTGTTCGCGGCCGGCGACGTGGCCGACGAAACCTATCGCCAGGCCGTGACCGCCGCCGGGCTGGGCTGCATGGCCGCGCTCGAGGCCGAACGCTTTCTCGCCGTGCATGCCGAGCGGCGCGCCGCAGCGGAATAGAATTGACCTCTCCCCGCCGCGCGGGGAGAGGTCGAGCGAAGCGAGGGTGAAGGGCGTTACCGCGATTGTGAACCCCGCGGACAGGCCCACTCATCCTGACCTTCTCCTCGCAAGCGGGGAGAAGGAGAAGGAACGTAAATGGACTGGGATAAGCTCAAGGTCTTTCATGCCGCAGCGGAAGCGGGCAGCTTCACCCATGCGGGCGAGCAGCTCGGGCTTTCGCAATCGGCGGTATCGCGCCAGGTGAGCGCGCTCGAGCAGGAACTCACCGTATCGCTGTTCCACCGGCACGCGCGCGGGTTGATCCTCACCGAGCAGGGCGAATTGCTCTATCGCACCGCGCATGAAGTGTTCATGAAGCTCGAGGCCGCGCGCACCAAGCTCACCGACAGCCGCGAGCGCCCGAACGGCGATTTGCGCGTAACCACGACGCCCGGCATCGGCGTGCACTGGCTCACGCCGCGGCTCGGTGATTTCATCGATCTTTATCCGGACATCCACGTCACGCTCTTGACCACCGAGGAAGAGCTCGACCTCGCCATGCGCGAGGCCGACGTCGCCATCCGCCTGCGCCAGCCGACGCAGCCCGATCTGATCCAGCGCAAGCTGTTCTCGGTGCACTTCCACGTCTACGCCTCGCCCGAATACCTCAAGCGCGTCGGCACGCCGCGCACCTTCGATGACCTCGACAGCCATCGCCTGCTGGTGCTCGGCGGCAATATTCCGACCTATCTGCAGCGCGCGAACTGGCTGACCGACGTGGCGCGCGACGGCAAGGGGCCGCGCAAGCCGCACCTCGTCATCAACAATATCCTCGGCATCTTGCGCGCCTGCCAGCGCGGGCTCGGCTTGGCGATGCTGCCGGACTATCTGGTCGAAGGCAATGGCGGCCTGGTGCAGCTCTTCTCGGAGGGCGATCCGATTGCGCTCGACGCCTATCTGGTCTTTCCGGAGGAGCTCAAAAGCGTCGCCCGCGTGCAGGCTTTCCGCGATTTCCTAGTCGCCAACGCGCAGCGTTGGAATTTCTAGGGCGTGACGCCAATCGCGGCCGAAGTCGACCATCGCACCGTCGTGTAGGTGTTTGCTGGACCACAATGCGCGTTGCGCTCGGCATAGTTCAGCTGTTCCCCGAAGGCGGATTGCAACGCCATTGCCTCGATATCGCGCGGCTGCTGCGCGACCGCGGCCACCAGGTAACGGTGTTCGCAGCCAGAAATCTCTGCGATCTTCCCGACGACTTTCCGTTGACGCTGCTGCCGGTTCGCGCCCTCACCAACCACGGAACCGACTGGGCCTTTGCCGGAAAGTTCGCGGCGGCGACGGCCGGCCGTTTTGACCGCATCGTCGGCTTCAACAAGCTCACCGGCCTCGATGTTCTCTATTGCGCCGATCCGCCTTTTGACGTGCCCCGGCGCACACGGTGGGGTCGGCTCCTGCCGCGCTATTGGGCGCGGCTGACGCTGGAGGGCGAATCCTTCCGGCCGCACGCGCGGACCCACATCATTGCCCTGACCAGTTCGTCCGCCGAGGCCTACCAGCAATATTGGCAGCTCGACGCCGAACGGTTCACGGTCATTCCGCCGGTGATCGATGCGACCCGCCGCCGGCAGGAATTGCGCGACCCCGACCGGCGCAGCGCGCTGCGCGCGCGCCTGCATATCCCGGCAAACCGTTCGGTTTGGCTCTGGGTCGGCGCCAAGCCGCACGTCAAAGGGCTCGACCGTGTCATGGCGGCGATGGTCGCCAAGCCGAATGCGTTTCTGCTTATTGTCGGCGTGACCGCGACCCGCGGCGAAGGCCGCGCAGCGGCCGCCAAGGCGCGTCGCCTCGGCATCTTCGATCGCGTGCGCTTCTACGGTTACTGCGAAGACATTCCGGATTTCCTGGCCGCTTCCGACATTCTCGTCCATCCGGCACGCCTCGACGTGACCGGCCAGGTCTTGCTGGAATCGATGATCAATGGACTGCCGGTGATCGCGTCGGGCTGTTGCGGCTTCGCCGGCCGTGTCCGCGCCGCCGAGGCGGGAATTGTGCTGCCCGAGCCGTTCCGGCAGGACGCCCTCGAAACCGCGGTGGCGCGCCTCGACGATCCGGCGCTGGGCCGCCGGTTTTCTCGAAACGGCATCGAATATGGCCGCACGGCCGTGCCGCTCGACGGCTTGGTCGTGGCCGCCGACGTGATCGAGCATGGATCGGGTCAGGGCGCTCGGCGCGCCCAAGCGGCGCGGCAACCGGCGCCGTCGGCGCCACACCTCAGCGAGAAAGTCTCGACCGGAGGCTCCTGAAACCGCGCTCGAGGTTGCGAAACACCCGAGGCGTCGGCAGCGCGCGAAATCCGACCGGTCGTTCTTGCGCCACGCGAGCGCGCGCAAGCATGTTCAGGAACTGCAGCGCGATCGTGCTCGGCCGTCGCGCCGCGAAAGCCGGGTGCTCGGCCAGATCATTGCCGCCGCGCGGAAATCCTTCGGCGACCGCGAGAATCGATTTTTGCCAATCGCCGGCGCTGTTGGTCGGCGCGATGCAGCATGGCAAATCGGACTCAGTGTAGGACGGGACCGCCGAGTAAACCGCCGCGATGCGATTGGAGCCAAATTCGGCGGCCCGGATGTCGGACTTGCAGCCGATGAACGTTTGCATCTCGGGCGAAAGGTCCATCGGCAGCGGCCGCACGCCGACGAACGGGCCCTCGGCAAGCAGCTTCCGATAAAGTTCCGGAGCAAGCCACGATAGGTACTCGCTGCGGCTGAACTGATCGAGCACGCCAGGCGCGAAACGGCCGACCAGGACGATGTCGGTATCGATGGCACGCAGCGCCGCATCGATGCCTTGGCACGCCGACAGGATGTCGTCGCTCGCCGGCAGCGCCGCGCTCGAAGTCCACAGCAGGCGCGGCTTGGCGAATTTTTTCACCGGCGGCGGTTCCTCGGCGCCGGCGTTCGGGATCAGCCGGCTGCGTTCGCCAAAACCCGCTCCGAGGCGGGTTTCCAGCGTCGCCAGGAGCCGCAGCGACGGCGCCGAGACGCAGCGTGCGTTGGCGAGACACCAGGCCACCGATCCGGCGTCTATCGCGCGCTGGCCATGCAACCTCTCACCGGGAGCCGGCAGCAACAGATCGTCGATGTCGTAGGCAAATCGCGGCGACGTTCGCCGCAGCCAGGCGATTTGCCGGCTGCTCGGAATGCGATGCGCGAGAACCACGTCATAGTGCTCGGCGACGTCGCCGCTGATTGACATGTCGCGATCGACGACCGCGTAGCCGCTGATGTGACCTTGCGAGCGGAGCAAATCGAGAAGCGGGCGAATCCGCATCTGCGCGGCATTTCCGGCTCTCTGCAAGAACAACACGCGAAACGGCGGCGTCAGCCCCGAACCGGACTCATCGATTTCGGGACTGAGCATTGCCGGATCTGGTGCGCATGGCCTGCGAGCGTGCGTGATTGACCCGCCTCGGGCGGTAAATACTATGCCCCGGCGATGATAAAAGCCACGCGCGAGCGCCGGAAGATTTGTCCGCCTTCACATCGCCATCACGGATTGTTGGCTGTCGAATCCTTGTTTGTTCTGCCATATGAATACCGCCCGCACCTTCGCAATCAGTGTTGTTCCGCAATCAATCTCGGGAGGACGATATGCTGGCGCGCAGACATGTCTTTTATGCCGGTATTGCCGGAGTGGCGGCTCTCCTGGCCGGCCGGTTGGCGCGGCCCAGATCGCTCATGGCGGCGGAGAGCAAAACTTACGAAGTCACCCACACCGACGAGGAATGGCGCAAGCTTCTCAGCCCCGATGCCTACCAGGTGCTGCGGCACGAGGGGACCGAGCGGCCGTTCACCAGTGCGCTCTTGAAGGAACACCGCCCGGGAACGTTCGCCTGCGCCGGCTGCGATCTGCCGCTCTACTCGTCGAAGACCAAATTCGAAAGCGGCACCGGATGGCCGAGCTTTTGGGCCCCGCTCGAGCACGCCGTCGATGAAACGCAAGACCACACCTTCGGCATGACGCGAACGGCTATTTCGTGCCACCGCTGCGGCGGCCATCTCGGGCACGTCTTCGATGATGGACCCAAGCCGACCGGCTTGCGCTACTGCATGAATGGCGTGGCATTGAAGTTCACGCCCGCGCCCGCCGGATCGAGCTGAAATATAGCGCGGATGGCGCCGACGGGTCCGGCCGGAAGTGGCCGGCCCGATGACAGGCTCGGCGAAATCGGGACCACCATCTGCGCGGATAGGCTCTTGCCGCATTTTGCCCGGCCCCACGCCGGCTGCGTATCACACGCCCGAACGCTCCCGATTTCGCCGCCGCTTGATCCGGGCTACATAGCGGCATGACCAACATCAATCCCAACCCGTTCACGACGCGGCCGGAGATCGAAGGCACCTTCGGCGTCGTCGCTTCGACGCATTGGATCGCGACCGCCGTCGGCATGGCGACGCTGGAGAAGGGCGGCAACGCCTTCGATGCGGCGGTGGCGACGGCGTTCACGCTGCAGGTGGTCGAACCGCACCTCAACGGTCCGGGCGGCGACGTGCCGGTCATTGTCTACGACGTGCGACGCGGCAAGCCGGAAGTGATTTGCGGCCAGGGACCGGCGCCGGCCGCAGCCACCATTGCGCATTATCGCCGCGAGGGACTCGATCTCGTGCCCGGCACCGGCCTCCTCGCCGCCTGCGTACCCGGCACGTTCGAGACCTGGATGCTACTCTTGCGCGACTACGGCACCATGTCGCTTGCCGCGGTGCTCGCGCCGGCGATCGGCTACGCGCAGAACGGTCACCCGCTGGTCGAGCGCGCCAGCGCGACCATCGCCACGGTCGCCGAGCTCTTTCGCGACCATTGGCCGACCTCGGCCGCCTTGTACCTGCCGAACGGCCGGGTGCCGATGGCTGGAACGCTGTTCACCAACGGCCTGCTGGCGGCGACCTATCTCCGCATCGTCAGGGAAGCGGAACAAGCGGGCGGCGATCGGATCGGGCAAATCGAGCGCGCGCGCAAAGCCTGGTCGCAGGGATTCGTCGCCGAAGCGATCGACCGCTTCTGCCGCACGCAGGAGATCATGGATTCAAGCGGCGCGTGCCATCGCGGCGTCCTCGACGGCGCCGACATGGCGCGTTGGACGCCACGCGTCGAAGCGCCGCTGACTTACGATTACGGCCGCTACACGGTGTGCAAAACCGGCCCGTGGGGCCAGGGGCCGGTGATGCTGCAGCAGCTGGCGCTGCTCAAGGGCTTTACGCTCGACGGCCTCGACCCGGCCGGGCCGGACTTTATCCATCTAGCCGTCGAATGCTCGAAGCTTGCTTATGCCGACCGCGAGGCGTTCTACGGCGATCCTGATTTTGTCGAAGTGCCCATGGCGACGCTCCTTTCCGACGCCTACAGCGCCGCACGACGCCAGCTCGTCGGCGATGCGGCTTCGCTCGAATTGCGGCCGGGCTCGATCGAAGGCTATGGCGCGGTGGTGAAGCTGCGCCGGCAAACGGCGCCGCTCGCCGCCGGCGTCGGCGAGCCGACCGTCGGCCGGCTCGGCGGCACGCGCGGCGATACGGTGCATTTGGATATCGTCGATACAGCCGGCAACATGGTGTCGTCGACGCCGTCAGGCGGCTGGCTGCAGTCGTCGCCGGTCATTCCCGAGCTCGGCTTCTGCCTCGGCACGCGCGCGCAGATGTTCTGGCTCGAGGAAAGCCATCCGGCAGCGCTCGCACCCGGCAAACGGCCGCGCACGACGCTCTCGCCCACGCTCGCGCTGCGCGACGGCGAGCCCTACCTCGCCTGGGGTTCGCCCGGCGGCGATCAGCAGGATCAATGGATCACCCAGCTGTTCCTGCGTCACATCCATGCCGGCCTCAATTTGCAGGAGGCGATCGACGCGCCGGCGTGGCATTCCGAGCATTTCCCCAGCTCGTTCTGGCCGCGTACCGCGCGGCCCGGCGTGCTGGTCGTCGAAGGCCGCGTACCGGGAAAGACTGTCGCCGAGCTCAAGCGGCGCGGCCACATCGTTGAGGTCGGCCCCGACTGGTCGGAAGGCCGGCTCACTGCCGCCGCGCGCGAAGGCCGCCGCCGCCGCGCCGCCGCCAATCCGCGCGGCATGCAGGGCTACGCTGCCGGGCGGTAGACGAACGGCAGCGGAGAGCTTGGCGCTAAGCCGCCACCGTCGCGAGGAAGGCTTCGAACTCGGTGCGCAGCTTGACGGCCGCGCTCTCGACTTCCTCTGATGCGGCAAGCACGGTTTGTGCCGAGCTGCGCGTCTGCGTCACCCCGCCGGCCACATCGCCGAGCGCCGCGACCACCGCCTTGGCGCCGGCGGCGGCGTTGGCGACGTTGAGCGAGATTTCGCCCGTTGCCGTCTCCTGCTCCTCGACCGAGCCGACGACCTCGGATGTGTAGCTGTTGATATCCTGCATCCGCTGCGTGATCGCGCGGATCGCCGTCACCGCCTCGCCGGTGCTGCTCTGCACCGACGTGATCTCATGGGTGATTTCTTCGGTCGCCTTCGCCGTCTGTACGGCGAGCGACTTGACCTCGGAGGCCACCACCGCGAAGCCGCGCCCCGCCTCGCCGGCGCGCGCCGCCTCGATGGTGGCGTTGAGCGCGAGGAGATTGGTCTGGCCGGCGATGTCCTGGATGAGCTTGACAACGTCGCCGATGTTTTGTGCGACGCGGGCGAGCGCGGCGATATCCTCGTTGGTCGCCGCCGCGGCGGCGGCGGCGCTGCGCACCACCTCGTTCGCCTGCACCAGCCGGCGGCTGATCTCCTTGATCGAAGCGGAGAGCTCGACGGCCGCCGCCGCCGCGGTCTCGACGCTGACCGAAGCATCATTCGAACCGCGCACCGCGCTCTCGGCGCGTCGCAGGGTGTGATCGGATGTGGTGAGCAGCGTGTTTGCCGCGAGCTTCATCGCCGCGGCGCTCTGCCCGACGGATTTCAGCACGTTCTCGACCCGGCCGCGGAACGAGCCGATCTCGACATCGATGGCGCGGCGCCGCTCCTCGCGCTGACGCAGCGAGTCGCGCTCCTTCTCGGCGGTGAATTGCTCGGTAACATCGGAATGGGTGACCACGAAGCCGCCCGGCATCGGCCGGCTGACGACGGAAAAGATGCGACCCTTCATCTCGACCGTCCTGACCTCGGTCTCTCCCGCCTCCGACTGCTTCCAGCCTTTGAGGTAGTTGAGCGCATCGCCGGAGAACATGCCGACATTGGCGCGATGCCGCAGATGCTCCTTCAGCGTCATTCCCGGGCGCACCGTATCGCGGCCCAGATGATACATTTCGAAGTAGCGGTCGTTGCACAGCACGATCCGCACCTTCGTGTCCAACATGTAGAGCCCCTGCTGCATGTTGTTGAGCGCGGATCTGATCAGGCGATTATGCGCGCGCAGGCGCCCGACCACGAGCAGAGCCGCGACGGCTGTGGCGGCGAGCGCAAGCAGCGCCGAGATGACGGCACCGGCCACCGGAACGGGCAGATCGGTCAGGAGCCGGACCACTCCAGCGACACCGACGACCGCCAAAGCGGCGACGCCCGTAGCGTAGACCGCCGCGGCGACAAGGATGATGAAACCCCAATGGCGGCTGGCTTTCGCCAGGGATATGCCGCGAAGCATGCGGTGCGTACCCGGGACCGATCGAACAATCGCCGGCAATATGTTCTTTTGAGGTTAACGAGCGGTGCACGCGTGCGCGGGCGCGCTTATGCAAGTCGAATCGACGCGCCGCGGGCGCGCCACCAGCGGCCGGCAGGCGACGTGAAAATCCCGATCGAAAAACCCAAACATTCTTAAACCGGGCACTGATAGGGCTGAAGCTGCCGGACCGCGGTCGCGTCCGACGTGATGACAACGCGCGGTTTCGAGGCTTTTTGTCCCAAGAATGCTGACCGTGGACGGCAACGCTCAGAGCCAGACCACCAGGTCGCTGCAACGGCTGGCCAAGATGTTCGCCGCGCTCTCGGCGAGCAATGAAGCGATCCTGCGCACCAAATCGGCCGATGAGCTCTACCAGCAAGTCTGCGGCGCCGCGTTGAGCGGCGGCGGTCTGCTCGGCGCTGCGATCCTGCTCCGCGAACCCGGAACCGAGCAGCTCCGGTTCGTCGGCGGGGCCGGCAACGGCATCGAACGGCTGCGCAACGTCGACATTTCGGTCGCGGAGAATGAGCCCACCGGCCAGGGCATCACCGGCCTGGCGTTCCGCACGGCAAAACCATGCGTCAGCAACGACCTCCTGAACGACACCCGCAGCAAGGTCTGGCGCGAGGCCTTGCGTCGCGAAGGCATTCGCGCGGCGGCGGCGTTGCCGCTCGTCCGCGGCGGCGCCAGCGTGGGCGTGCTCCTGGTTTTTTTCGCTGAAGTCGGAGCCGCCGATGACGAGATCGTCTCGCTCCTCGCCCGCATGGTCGAAAATGTCGTGTTCGCGCTCGACGGCCTTGACAGCGAAGCCGAGCGCAAGAAGAACGAGCGCGCAGCCCGGCGGCTCGCACGCATGTACGCGGCGTTGTCCGCGACCAACGAGGCCATCATCCGCTCGAAATCGCCGCAGGAACTCTATGAGCGCATCTGCGACGCATCGGTGCGCGGCGGAAAATCGATCGCCACGGCGGTGCTGCTCGCCGAACCGGATTCGCCCTGGCTCAAGGCGGTGGCCGGTTCGGGCGACGTCATGGAACTGGTGAAAATAACGCGGTTCTCGATTGATCCGGACAACCCTTACGGCGGCGGCGTGGTCGGCCAGGCCTTCCGCGACCGCAAGCTGGCGATCAATGCCGACATTCTCAATTCCGAGCAGGGGCGCCCGTGGCGCGAGGCCGGTCTGGCGGTCAATGCCGTCGCCTGCGCGGCGGCTCCGCTCACCAAGAAAGGACAAAGCATCGGCGTGCTGATGATCTTCTTCGGCAAGTCATGGGCGGCCGACGAGGAAGTCATGGCGCTCTTGGCGCGCCTCGCCGAGAACATCTCGTTCGCGCTCGACAATTTCGAACGCGAGGACGAACGCAAGCGCGCCGAGACGCGGGCGCACCATTTGGCCACCCACGACGATCTCACCGATCTGCCCAATCGGGTGATGTTCGGCCAGTTGCTCAGCGAAGCGATCAAGGTCGCGCAGCGCTACCGGCGCAAGTTCAGCATCATGTTCGTCGATCTCGACCGGTTCAAGCTGATCAACGACACACTCGGTCACGCCGCCGGCGACCTGTTGCTCAAGGACGTCGCCGGACTGTTCAAGCGGTGCCTGCGTGGCAGCGACGTGCTGGCCCGGTTCGGCGGTGACGAGTTCGTGATCCTGCTGCACGAGGTGTCGGACGTCGCGCAGGTGACCGCGGTGGCGCGCAAGCTGCTTTCGGCGGCGGTCACGCCGATGATGATTCAGGGCCGCGAGTGCCGGGTGACCGCGAGCATCGGCGTGGCGACGTTCCCCGACCATGGCACCGACGAGCAATCGCTGACCAAGAACGCGGATGCGGCGATGTATCTCGCCAAGGAGGAAGGCCGCAGCAATTTCCGCTTCTTCGCCCCGGAAATGAAGACGCAATCGATCGAGCGGCTGATGCTGGAAACCGGCCTGCGGCGCGCCCTCGAATGCGACGAATTCCTGCTGCATTATCAAGCCAAGCGGGACCTCGCGACCGGCGACATCTCGGGCGTAGAGGCGCTGCTGCGCTGGCAGCATCCCGACCTGGGCCTGGTGCTACCGTTGCATTTCATCCCAACAGCCGAGGAGTCGGGCCTGATCGTGCCGATCGGCAAATGGGTGCTGGATACCGCCTGCGCGCAGAACGTCGCCTGGCAACAGCAGGGACTGCCGGCGATGCGCATCGCGGTCAATCTCTCGCCGCGGCAGTTCACCGACCCCAATCTCTTGCAGGACATCCGCGGCGCTTTGGCCGCGTCCGGAATGGCGCCGCAGCTTCTCGAGCTTGAGATCACCGAGAGCATGGTGATGCAGAATCCCGAAGAGGCGAAGAGGGTCCTCGCCGCGCTCAAGAAGATCGGCGTACACCTCTCGATCGACGATTTCGGTACCGGCTATTCCTCGATGTCGCTGATCAAGCAGTTTCCGATCGACACCATCAAGGTGGACCGTTCGTTCGTCCGCGATCTGCCGACCGATGCCAATGACCGCGCCATCACCAAAACGGTCATCGCGTTGGGCAAGGCGCTCAACCTGACCATTGTCGCCGAGGGCGTGGAGACGGCCGCGCAGGAAGAGTTCCTGCGCGACCAGCATTGCGACGAGATCCAGGGGTTCCTGTTCACCAAGCCGCTCGGCGGCGACGATTTCGCCGCGTTCGCGCGCGAGCACGGCATCACCACGCTCAAGGCGCAGGGCGCGCGGGGTCGGCGAGCTGCCGCTCGACCGAATGCGAAAGCGCGGCAGCGCCGGCGCGGCTGAGCGTTAACGCCGGCTTGCGAGCTAGCCGCGCATACGGCGCCGAATGCGTTTGGCGCCGGCGATAATGGCGCAGCGCACCCGCTCCAGACGGCTGACGTGGATGAAGGGCGCCCGCGGCCGCACCGCGATCAACCGGTCGCAGAGCGCGAGCCGCTCCCGCCAGACGTGATCGATCATCGGGTGGTTGGCGGTTGCGCAGGAGTCTACGCGGGCGATCGCAGGATCGCCGATGAGCTCATCGGTGAGCGCCACCGTGAGCATCACGCCCGGCGAGAATCGGGCGAAGGCTTCATCGTAGGCGATCTTCCAGAACCAGGCGCCATGGCCGCTGCGCAGAATGATCGCGGCGGCGATCGTGCGCCCATCGAGCAGGACGCGGTTGACCGCGATCTTTCCTTCCGCGGCAAGCCCCGCCGCCGCCGCGCGGATAAAGCGGCGAAGCTCCTCGTGGCCGGCCGCCGCGGTGCCGGCTTTTCCTTTCCAGCCGCTCGCCTCGACGGCGAAGAAATCCTCGATCGCCGCGGCGACGCTCGCCGGCTCGACCGCCGACGTGAGCAACACGGCGCCGACATCGGCGAGGCGCCGGCCGACGCGGCGCAGCTCCTTGTGCCGGCGCGCTCCCAGCGCAAGCTCGACATAGCGCGCGCGTTCGCCGCCCGGCGCCAGTAACGCCCGCTGGTGCCGATTGAACCCGGCGCTCGGCGTCTGCATGCGCCGCAGGATTGTTTCCAGGGTCACTGCGAACGGACCGTCTTGCGGAAGGAACGGCAGGAGGAGCACGCCCGGCAGCGCGGCGTCTGCGGCGAGATGCGCCAGCCATGCGGCGATGACCGCTTCGGCGGCTTCCCGCTCGACCAGCGGCACGCCAAGCGGGGCATAGGCGTGGGTCCACCCGAGCAACACCGGCAATCTGAAACCGTAACGCCGCGTCGCGATCCGCGCCGGAAAAAATCCGAGCAGCCGGCGTGGCGCGCTCGCCGACCAGACCAGGACGGCCCCGGCCCCGCGGCCGAACACCGGCGCCGCGGCAAGCGCGAAGGCGGGCTCGTAGAACGCGTTGGGCTCGAGCGCGTTGGCGGCAAGCTCGCGCCATTCGCCGGCGATCGCTGCGAGCTCTGCGAGCTCTGCGAAGTCTCGCCATTCGACGAGGAAGGCGTCGGCCGCATAACGCTCGGCAAGCGTGGCGCGGCGCACGCTCGCAATCGCCGAGGTGGCGCCGCCTTCCAGCGTCAGCGTCGGGGCCTGATCGGTCGGTGCCTCGATCGTCATCGCGGCGCTCAGCGCTCTTTCGGGCCGCCGAAGATGAAGCAGTGCAGGCCCAGGCGGTATTTGGCGACGAGGAACAGGCTGATCGATTCAACCGTCAGCGCCACCACATTGGCGATCGCCGCGCCGACGATGCCGAACCGCGGGATCAGCGCGACGCACAGCCCGATATTGATCGCGAACGAGCCGGCATAGACGAGCGCGCAGGCGCGGCGCTCGCCGAGCATGTTGAGCAGCCGCTCGGCCGGCCCGACCGAGGCGCGCGCCAAGAGCCCGATGGCGATGATGAACATCAGATAGTAGCCGGAGACGAAATCTCGGCCGAACAGCCGCAGCAGCGGCTCGCCCAAAGCGAGCAGGACGAGAATGGCGGCGAGCGAGGGCCAGAATGTCAGCCGGATGCCGAGCTTGAGAAAATCGGCGAGCCGCTTGTGGTCGCCGGTGACATGATAGGTGGCGAATTTGTGGGCGATGGTCTGCGCCACCGAATAGTAGATGAAGGCGACCATGGCGAGCGTCTTGGCGGACGCGTAGTAGATCGCGACCTCGTCCGCCGGGCGAAATTGCTGCAGCACGATGATGTCGGAATAGGTGAGCAGCAGATAAAATCCCTCGACCAGGAAGATCGGTGCCGAAGTCGAGAGCCACGCGGCGACCGCATAAGCCTTCGGCCCGCTCTCGACCTTGGTCGAAAGCCGCCGATCGAGGACGATGAGCTGCCCGATGGTGACGCTCCACAGTGCCACGACACCGACCAGCGTCACCGTTGTCGCGTCGGTCGGCAGGCCGAGCGCATAGGCAAGAGCCATCAGCGCCAAAAGCACGATCTGGCGCAGCACGAAAACCGGCGTCAGCCCGAGATTGACCCAGTTATAAGAGCGCGCGATGCCGCTCTGCACCTGGCCGACGGCGAACAGCGGCAGCGCGGCACAGGACAGATAGAGCGGAATGATCGTCGCGGGATCAAGGCGCGAGGCGAGGACGGTGACGACGAGCGCGCCGAGAGCCGCGATCGTCGCCGAAATGACCAACGCCAGCCAGCGGCTGCCGCCGAGAAAGCCGCGCAGCAACGCCAAGTGCTTGTGTTCAGTGTATTCGGGAATGAACCGCTGCGCGGCCGAGCCGAGGCCGAGATCGACCATGCCGCCGATCAGCAGCACCCAGGTCCAGGCATAGATGTAGATGCCGAATTCGAAGCCGCCCATCCAGCGCGCGAGCAGAACCTGCGAGCCGAAGGCGAGTAGCGCGCTGACCACGCGAATGAGGAAAGCCGCGCCGGCAAGGCGCCGCGCCATCGAAGAGTCGCTGCCATCGGCAAAGAGCGCGCGCAGCCGCTCTATGGCGGCGCCGAGGTCGGCGTACCACGACGCGCGCCAGTGCGGACGCGGCGCATGCTCCGAACCGATCGATGCCACAAGAACCTCTGTACGCGCCGCCGCAACTGCTTCAGCGGGCGACACGGCACTGTTAGCAAGGAAGCGTTAAGATTCGGTTGGAAGAAATTAACAATTGCGGCGGGAACTCATCGCAGCATGGCGAGAAGCGCTTGCGCTTGCGCGATCTCGGGAAATTCCGCCGTCGGCGAAAAGCCTTCGAGGGCGGGCGCAAGAATGGCGTGGGCGTCGGCGATGCGGTTGATCGATTTATAAAGTTTCGCCAGCGCCAGCGCCGCGCGCAGACCGAAGCTGCGCGCCTTCTGCTCCTGCGCAACGGCGATGGCGGTAAGAAAGGCTTCCTCGGCGGGCGCCGTACTCGCCGGATCGCGCTTGAGCAGGATTTCGCCGCGGATGCGATGCAATTCGGCTTCGGACCAGCGCTGATCCATTGAATTTATTTCGGCGCGAACGTCATCGAGTTCGGTGAGCGCGAAATCCAATCTTCCCGCATCGGCTTCCGCCTCGGCCATCAGCATACTCAAATATGGCCGATGATAGCCCTGACCAAGCTCACGCCATAGCTCGACGCCTCGGTGCATTTCCGCCAATTCGACCTGCCGGTCGCCGGCGAGCCAATTTGCCCAGCCGTGAAGGAAGCGGCCGGCACGTTCCCATATCGGCATGGAGCGCTTGCCGGCGAGGTCGAGAACGGTCTCTGCCACCGGTAAGGCGCGTTGCCGGTCGCCCCGCACGGCTTCGAACAGGCAAAGGTGGTAGTTGACATAGACGAGCGTTGGCGCGTTCCCGCTCTTTGCCGCTTGCGCAGCGGCCCGATCTGCAAACTGGCGCGCCCGTTCGACATCGCCGAGGGGCCAGAGGACCAGCGCCAAATAGATCATCGCAGCGGCAACCTGGTCCTGGCCGAAGCGGAAGGCGAGATCGCGATCTCGTTCGCTGTCGAGAATATCGAGCGCCTTCTCGATATTTGCTTGGGCCCCGGTATAGTTGCCGAAGTATAAGCACGTCACCCCGGATATGCGGTGAGCTACGCCGGCTTCCGGCGAGTTCGGACGATGCTCGGCTTCGCGAAGAAAAGCCGCCGCAGTTTCCTGCATGGGTGCCGGCTCACAGCGGTTCAGACTGCCGACCCACAGGCCGTAATAGGCTGCGAACCGCTCGGCCGGGTCATCGGCGCCAGCCGCGAGTTCCTGAACCTTTGCAAAGGCTGCGCTGGTTTCCCGAGCACCATGACCCCGCGCATGGATAAGAGCGTTGGCATAGGTAGTCTGCAGCTGGAGCCGGCGCTGGCGCGACGCGGTTGCGCTCTTCACTTCATCAGTTTCGGCGAGCGCGGCGAGCAACGTTTGCGCTTCCGCAATTTCGGGAAATTCCGGCGTCGGCGAAAAGCCTTCGAGCGCGAGCGCAAGGACCGCATGGGCGTCGGCGGGGCGGCCCGCCGATTGATAAAGCTTCGCAAGCGAGAGCGCGGCGCGCAGCTCGAAACTTCGGGCTTTTTGTTGTCGCGCGATGGCAATGGCGGTGAGGAATGCTTGCTCGGCCGGCGCTGTGTTCGCTGGGTCGTGCTTCAGCAAAATTTCACCGCGGATACGGTGCAGCAATGAGTCTGTCCAGCGCTCTCCGGTTTCGCCAGCGAGCGCGAGCGCTCCGTCGATCTGAGTCAGTGCTGCTTCGACGCCCGGCCCCTCCACTTCGAGTTCGGCGAGAAGCCCTCGGTAAAGCGGCACGGCCTGGAGCCCTTGACCGGTGAAGGTATCCAGCGCCTCACGAAATTCGACAACGCCGCTCTCGTGATCTTCAAGCCGAGCGCGCGCCCAAGCATTGGCTAGCGCGCCCCACACAGTGAAGTATGAGAGGCCATGCTCCCGGCTGAGTTCGACGACAGTCTGCGCGGCACGCCGGGCGGCGGTGGCGTCTCCTCGAACAGCTTCGAAGGTCGCCGTGTACAGATAAACGTTGGCCTGGGTCGTGACATGGTTGGACGCACCGGCGCGTGCGATCCCTTCTTCCATTCGCGCCCGCGTATCACCGACCTCGCCCAGGACCCAATTCGTAAAGCCAAGGTAAGTTGATGCGACTGCGCCAGCATCCTGACCGAACCGGAACTGGGCCTCACGGTCGCGCTCGGGATCGTAAGTTCGGAGCGCCTCGCCAAGATGCGTTTGCGCCGCGACGAAATCACCCTGGTAGATGCACGACAGGCCTAAAATTCGGAGGCCGACCACTCTCTCAGTCGTCCGGCCATCATCCTCGGCTTCGCGCCGGAAAGTTTCGGCGGTTTGCCGCGCCGATGTCAGTTCTCCCCTGCTAAAGCTTCCGACCCAAAGTCCATAGTAGGTGTCGAATCGCTCGGAATCGCTGAGATCTGCACCAAGTTCTTGCGCGCGCGCGAAGGCGGCCTTCGTTTCCTCGGCAGCAAAGCCTCGGGAGTACGCCATTGCCTGGCCGTAGCTGGTTTGCAGCTTGAGCCGGCGTTGGCGCGACGCGGCGGCGTTTTTCACTTCGTCGGTTGCAGCGAGCGCTGCAAGCAAGGCCTGCGCCTCTTCGATCTCGGGAAATTCCGGCGTCGGCGAAAAGCCTTCCAGCGCGGGCGCGAGCACGGCATGGGCTTCGGCAGGCCGACCGGTCGATTGATATAGGTTCGCCAGCGACAGCGCAGCGCGCAGCTCGAAGCTTCGCGCCTTCTGCTTTTGGGCAATGGCGATGGCGTTGAGGAACGCTTCCTCGGCGGGCGTAGTGTTTGCCGCATCGTGCTTGAGCAAGATCTCGCCACGGACGCGGTGCAGGAAGGCATCAGTTCCATGTTCTCCCGTCTCATTCGCGAGCGCCAAAGCTTCGTCGATCCGCGCCAACGCTCCTGCCACACTCGGCCCTTCGGCTTCGAGCTCGGCGAGCAGACCTTCGTAGAACGGCAAGAGTAACTTGTTTCCTTCGCCGCTCCAGGCTGCGAGCGCCTGTCGAAACTCCGCGATGCCGGTCTCGCGGTCGCCTAGCCGCGCGCTTGCCCAGGCGTTGGCAAGGGCGCCGGCCGCTGAGTAGAGCGCGGTCCCATACTCTCGGCCGGTTTTGATCATGGCTTGCGCAGCGCGTTGCGCATTTGCAGCGTTGCCGCGGAATATTTCGAATACCGCCCCGTAGGCGTGGGCGTTGGCTAGTGTCGGCGGATGGTTCGATTCGACCGCAAGCTTGACCGCGCGCTCGACTAGCTCTTTACCCTGTCCCAGATTGCCGCGCAGCCACTCCAGCAAACCGAGATAGACGGTGGCGCTCGCCGCGTTGTCTGAGGCGAAGCGGAATTTGACTTCACGGTCGCGCTCCGGATCGTGAATCCGAAGCACCTCCTCGAGATTTGCTCGTGCCTCCGCGGCGTCGCCCTGGACCAGGCACGTTAGACCCAAGTTACGGTGGGCGACCGCTGCCTCGGTTATCCGCCCGGCGCTCATTGCTTCGTGCAGGAAGGCTTCCGCGCTCTCCCGAGCCGATTGCAGTTCTCCGCGAAGGAAACTGCCGATCCACAGCCCGTAATAGGTGTCGAAGCGCTCGTCAGCATCAGTCTGCGTAGCCAATTCGCGAGCGCGGATGAAAGCGGTCTTCGATTCTTCGGACCCGAAACCGCGCGACAGCATCGTCGCCTTAGCGTAGCTCGTTTGTAGCTTCAGCCGCTGACCTGCGGCCGCCGGCGCGGCCACGCCGCGCGGTTCGCTCACGCCGATCTTGTCCGCCATCTCGATCGCCTTGCCGAGATGCGAGATCGCTTCCTGGAAGGCGGAGCGGCGCAGCGCTTGGTCGCCGGCCTTGCCCCACCACTCGACGGCGGCGTCGGTCATACCCGCTTGCGTGAAGTGATGCGCCAAGGCTTCCGGCTCGACGGCGCCAGTATCGGCGAAGCGGTCATGCAAAATCTCCGCGACGCGGCGATGCAAGACTTGGCGGCGGCTCTTGAGCAGGTTCTCGTAGGCCGCGTCCTGGATGAGCGCGTGCTTGAAGCGATAGTCGGTCTCCGGCGGCGCGCCCTGAACGAGAAGGATGTCCGCCTCGGCAAGCTTCTCCAGCGCCGCTTGCAGCGGCATATCCTCCAGGCCCGCGACATCGCGCAACAGGCCGTAGGAAAAGCCGCGCCCGATCACCGAACCCACCTGCGCCACTTCGCGCGCCGGGCCGAGCCGGTCGAGCCGAGCCATCAGCGATTGTTGCAGCGTCGGCGGGATCACGTGGATGCCGCCTTGCTCGCCGCGCTCGAGCAACAACCGCGTGACTTCCTCGACGAACAGCGGCACGCCGCCGGTACGTGCGGCAACGTCCTCAACCACGTCGCGCGGCAGCGCATCGCGGGTCGCAAGCTCCGCCACCATGTCGTGCACCTGCGCGCGATCGAGCGGCGCCAAGGAGATCGTGCTGTGATGCGAACGCATGCTCCAGGGCGGCCGGAATTCAGGTCGGGTCGTCGCAAGAATGAGCAGAGGCGCTAGCGCACCACGCTCGGCGATGCCGCGCAGCACATCGAGCGTGGTCGGATCGGCCCAATGCAGATCCTCAAATGCCAAAACCACCGGCTGAACCTTGGCACCCGCCATCACCCAGTTGGTCAGCGCCGCCAATTGCCGGCGCCGCAATTCCTCGGGCGCCAAAGCCGGCACGCGGTCCGGCGCCAGCGGAATGTCGAGGAGCGGCGCGAGCAAGGGGATATTCTCCGCCGGGTCGAGCGTGACCTGAGCGAGCGAACTCTCCAGCTCGGCGATACGCCGCTCGGCGGGCATGTCGGCGCCGCCGAAACGCTGGCGGCCCCATTCGGCGATCGGATGCAGCGGCGTGTTCTGCAAGAGCTGCGAACAGCTCCATTCCACCCAGGTATGCGCCGTGTCGCCGAGCCGGGCATGAAATTCCTCGATCAGGCGGGATTTTCCGAGCCCCGGCTCGCCGACGATCATCACCAATTGGCCGTCGCCCTGCCGCGCCCGCTCCCAGCGCCGCGTCAGCATCCCTGTTTCGTCGTCGCGGCCGATCAGCGCCGTGAGATTGCGCGCGCCGGAGCGGCGCCCGCCGCCGCTCGCGCGGATGAGCCGGAACAGGGCTACCGGCTCCGGCACGCCCTTGAACGCGTGGCTGCCGCGCTCTTCGGCGACAAACAGCCCGGCGACCTGGCGCTGCACCCGCGCGGTGACCAGAACCGCGCCCGGCTCGGCGAGCGCCTGCACCCGCGCCGCGACATTCGGGGCGTCGCCGAAAATCTCGCCGGCCGTATCCACCACCACGGGACCGGTTTCGAGGCCGATGCGGGCGGCAAGCTCCGGTTTGCCGGCGATCGCGTTCTTGCGGTTGAGTTCTGCGAGCGCGCGTTGGATCGAAAGCGCGGCGCGCACAGCGCGCTCGGCATCGTTCTCCTGCGCGGCCGGATAACCGAACAACGCCATCAGCCCGTCGCCGAGCTTCTTGGCGACATGGCCGCCCATCTCCGTCACCGCCGCCGAAGCGGCGTCGAGATAAGCGCCGACCAGATCGCGCCACTCTTCGGCGTCGAGTTGCGCGGCAATGCCGGTCGAGCCGACGAGATCGCAGAACATCACCGTGAGATAGCGGCGTTCGCCCGCGGCTTCGGCCGATGGGGAGAGCGGCGGCGACGCCACCGCAGCCGGGATTGGCGCGGAAACGACGGGCGATGCCGGCGCGGCTGTCGACGCCGGCGCAGTTGCCCCCTTTAACGCGGCGATCGCCCGCAAAATCTTGCGCCGGTGGCCGAGCGAGGCAACGCCGATCTTTTCCAGGTCCTGATCGGTCAGATCGGCAAGGATCGCGAAATCGATATCGTTCTCGGCGAAACGCGCCGCGTACTCACCGAGCCCAAGACTGGCCAGCCACTCTTCGATCGCCGGCACTGCAATCCTCACCCGTTAACGCAGGGCGCGTGACAGGTGCGCTCCGAACGACGAAACAAACAACGGCCGAGGCAAACTTGCGCGAAAGCCGCCGGCCGCAACTGTTTGTGCGAGGATCATATCAACGCGGCCAAGGACAATCCATCGTGCCGCCGGGGTCGCTCAATAATCCTTCAAGAGCCGCTCGATGTAATCGAGCTCCTCCTGCGGGCGGGCGACGTCGCCGAAGCGCCGGCGCAATTCCTCTATGATGCGGCGCGCGCGCTGCACGTCGATCTCGCCCGGCACCTTTACCGTGTCGTCGCCATATTCGTGGCCGCGCAGCGGACGGCCGAGCGGATCGGTATCCTGGCGCGCGCGCGGCATGCCGAGCCGGCCGTTGCGGCCGGTGGTGCCGCCCGGTCCCATCATCGATTGCGCGAGGCCTTGCGCGCCCTTGCGCAGCGCGTCGAGCGCGCGGCCCTGCGAGTCGACGGCGCCGTCGGCGTTGCCTTCGCCGAGGCTGCCTTCCGCCTCGCCCATCGCTTCGCCGGCGCGGCCGAGCTGGTCCAGCTCTCCCTGCCCCTGGCCTTGCTGGCCCTGCTGGCCCTGCTGGCCTTGCTGGCCTTGCTGGCCCTGCTGACCGGGCTGCTGGTTCTGGCCGAAGCCGCGGCTCTTGAGCTCTTCGAGCAGCTTGTTGAGCCGCTCGCGCAAGGCCTGCTGGCTCTGTTTCAGATCGCCCATCGCCTCGCCCGGCCGCCGGCCTTGTTGTTGACCCTGCTGCCCTTGCTGATCCTGGCCCTGCTGGCCCTGTTGGCCGCGTTGCTGCCGGCGCCGGTCCTGGCCCTGCTGGAAGGTGCGGTCGCGCAGCTCCTGCTGCTGCTGGATCATATCGCCGAGCTCATCGAGCTCCGGCATCATGTCGCCGAGGTCGTCGCCGTTCATATCCGGCGACGCCATCTGCAGGTTCTCCATCATCTGCTGGAGCTCCTGCAAAAGCTGACGGGCCGCATCCTTGGCGCCGTTGCGCGCCAGGTTCTCCAGCCGGTCGAGCATGTTCTTGAGATCCTGCGGGCGCACCGCGCGGGCGTTGCCGTCGAGCGGCCGGGCGAGCTGCTGATTGTTCTTCTGCTGCTCGCGCATCGCCTGCATGTAGCGATCCATCGCGGCGCGCAGCTGGTCCATGAGTTGCTTGAGGTCCTGCTCGCTGGCGCCGCGCTCGAGCGCCTGGCGCAGCGCCTCCTCGGCGTTGCGCAACGCCGCCTGCGCGTCGGAAATGTTGCCGTCCTCGAGGCCGACCGCCATCGACCACAGCCGCCCGACGACGTCGCGCAAATCGTCGTCGGACTTGGCGCGAACCAGCGACCAGAAGATCGAGCGCAGCCCGAGATAGACGCCGGCGTCGGGCGTGAACTTCTCCGGCGCCGCCGCCAGTGCGTCGAGCGCGGTGATGACGAGAGATCGCGCATTGGCGTCGAGCGCGAGATTGCGCCGCTGCTCGATCAGCGCCTGCGCCAACGGCTTGGTGAAGACGCGCTCGGGCAGGCGCAGCGTAAATGGCTCGCTCTTGCCCTCATTGCCGCCCTCGTCGCGGGCGATGAGCGTCATCACCACTTCGGCGCCGGCCCAGGGATGATTGGTCAGATCCTTGATGGTCTGGCCGACGCCGTTGCGGGTGCGCGATTGCGGCAGGACGAGCGGGAATTCGGGCGGGCCGAACAGCGGACGCCGGCCATCGCTCTGTGCCGGCGTCTCGTCCTTGCGCACAAAGGTCGCCTGCGCCTGGGTCACCCCGTAATCGTCTTCGACATGGTAGGACAAAAGGAGCGAGCCGCGCCGCTGCTGTTCGGGGTCTTTGGTGAGCGCGATGGTCGGCGCCTTGTCGGGGATGACGTTGAACGCCCAGGTCAGGTCGTCGCCGACACCGCGCAACGTCGCGGTGCCGGTAGCGTCGACCTTGAAGCGAAACTCCTGCGTGCCGGCCGGCGCGCGCGCCGGCTCTTTTGCCGGCGTGACACCGCCCTTGCCGGAGATATCGAGGCTGAGCTTGCCGGTCGCGCGCACGACGAGCGTGCTGCCGACCGGCACGGAAAGCGGACCGTCGGCGCGGCCCGGTTCGGCGCGCGCCGGTTCGCCGGGATGAATGCCGGTGAGGATGATCGGCGGCTTGCCGGTATAGGCGGGCGGGGTGACCCAGGCATCGACGCGGAAATTCGCCGGCAGCACCACGCCCTGCCAGTCGAACGCCGCGGCGATGCGCTTCCAGCGCTCACCGCCGGCGGCGACGAAGGTGGCGATACAGGCGATGAGGATGAGACCGCGCAGTGCGTACGGGTCGCGCAGCGCGACGCGCGGCGCCGGCCAGCCGGCCTTGAAGGCGCGCGCGGCGGCAAGCGTGCGCGCCACATGCGCGTTCCACAACGCGAGCGAATACGGGTCCTGCGGCGTGACCGCGAGCTCGTCGACGAGCGCGGTCGCCGGCCGATGACGAAGACCGCTGCCGCGATCGAGCCGGCGCAGCGACTCGGCGGCGCCGGGCAGGCGCACGAGACCGAACGGAATGGCGGCGGCGAGAGCCACGAGCCCGAAGGCAACGACCGCGGCGGCGCGGCCGAGCGGCGGCAGCCACAGCCACAGCCCCAGCCACGACACCGTCAAGAAAAGGCCGATCGCAGTCGCCAGCGTCGCCAGCGCCGGCCACAGCCGCTCCCAGAAGATGGTCCAGTGCGCGCGGCGCAGCGCCGCGTCGAGCGTCGATCGCGCGTCCGGGGGAGCGCCGCGATCTTCCCGGGGCTGGCTGCTTGCAGCGGTATCCGTCACCACGCTCTCCGCAGAGGACAAAATCCGCACGACAACATGTTAGCATGAGGGCGGGTTCAAGGCACCCGACCCGCGCCAAGCACATGCCCGGCAGACGTCAAAGCAAGATCAGAGCCAGGGCGGCAGTCGGTCGAGCGCGATCAGCTCCTCGACCGCGACGCGCGGCCGCACCAGCGCCCATTCGCTATTGCGGACAAGCACTTCCGGGATCAGCGCGCGGCTGTTGTAGGTGCCCGCCTGCACCGCCCCATAGGCCCCGGCCGACATGATGGCGAGCAACTCGCCCGGCTGCGGCTCGACCATGGAGCGGCCGAGCGCCAGGAAGTCGCCGGTTTCGCAGACCGGACCCACTACGTCAGCGATGATTCGCGGCGCCCCGGCCGCCGCCTCGCGCACCGGACGGATGTCGTGGTGCGCGTCGTAGAGGGTCGGGCGGAGAAGGTCGTTCATGCCGGCATCGACGACGACGAAGGTCTTGCTCTCGCCCTGCTTCACATAGAGGACCCGCGTGAGCAGAATCCCGGCATTGCCGACGATGAGGCGGCCCGGTTCGAAAATAAGCCGGCAGCCGAGACCGCGCGTCGCCCGCTTGACGACGGCGGCATAGGCATCGGGATCGGGCGGCGGCTCATTGTCCTCCCGATAGGGAATGCCGAGCCCGCCGCCGAGATCGACATGGCTGATGGCGTGACCGTCGGCCCGCAGGACGCCCACGAAATCGGCCAACAGCGCAAACGCGTCGTCGAACGGATCGAGCTTGGTGATCTGGCTGCCGATATGCATGTCGACGCCGACGACGCGCACGCCCTTGAGCTTGGCAGCGCGGGCATAGGCGGCGCGGGCGCGGCTGATCGGAATGCCGAACTTGCTCCCCGCCGTACCGGTGGCGATCTTCTCGTGGGTCTTCGGGTCGATGTCCGGATTGACGCGGATCGAGATGTCGGTCGAGCGGCCCTTGGCGGCGGCGATGGCGGCGAGACGTTCGAGTTCGGCTTCGGATTCGACATTGACGCAGAGAATGCCTTGCTCGACCGCGAGCGCGAGCTCGCTCTCGGTTTTGCCGACGCCGGAGAACATGATCTTTTCCGCAGCGACACCGGCGGCGCGGGCACGTAAGAGCTCGCCCGCGGAGACGACGTCGGCCCCGGCGCCAAGCCGGGCGAGTGTGGCGATCACCGCCTGGTTGGAATTCGCCTTCATCGCGTAGCAAACGAGCGCGTCCACGTCGGCGAAGGCGCCGGCGAAGACCCGATAGTGGCGCTCGAGCGTCGCGCTCGAATAGCAATAAAACGGCGTGCCGACGGCCTGCGCGAGCGCGGCAAGATCGACGGCCTCGGCACAAAGCGCGCCGTTGCGGTAGGCGAAATGATGCATGGCAGGTGTTTAGAGCATGAAGCGGAACGGGGAAACGGAATTTCGAAAACCCGACGTGGCGGGGCGGCGCTACTGCAGCAACGGATCGAGCAAAAACGGTTTTTTCTGCCCCGGCGGCGCCGCGGGATGGCCTTCGGCGTCGAAGCCGGTTCTCGCGGCCACGTTCTGTGCCGCAGCCGCACTACCCGGCGCCCCGGCAGCGGCCGGCACCTCCGGAGCAGCAGCGATCGGCGAAGGCGCCGGACCGGACGATGCGCTGGGCACCGCCTGTATCGCCGGGCCGGGAGGCAATTCAGGAGCTCCGGCGCGTCCGCAAGCCGACAGGCCGAGGCCGGCGACGACGGCCGCGGCAAGCGCAAATTGAACACTGACACGCGCGAAGGCCAAGAGATGCTCCACGGTCGCTCGAGCGACGCCGGCAACATAGCAGATCAGGCCGCAGCGGCGATATTGTGTCGGCAACGTCTTGCCGGCGCGTTTACGGCTTGCCCGCTTTTACGCCTTGGCGCCTAGCCGCTTGAGCCAGCGTTTGGCCTGCGCGCGCACGTTCTTCGGGGCGGTGCCGCCATAGACTGCGCGGCTTTTGACGGAGTTTTCGACCGCGAGCACGGCGAACGCCGCCTTGGTGATGCGCGGCTCGATCTCCTGCATGCTTGCAAGCGGCAGTTTTTCGAGCGCGACGCCGGCTTCGGCGGCTTTCGCGACGATGCGGCCGGTGGCGCGGTGCGCCTCGCGAAACGGCAGCTTGAGCGTGCGCGCGAGCCAGTCGGCCAGATCGGTCGCGGTGGAATAACCCTCGCCCGCCGCTTGCCGCATGCGCGCGACATCGGGCGCGATGTCGCGCACCATGCCGCTCATGACCTCGATCGCCAGCGCCAGCGTGCCGAAGGCATCGATCGCGCCTTCCTTGTCCTCCTGCATGTCCTTCTGATAGGCGAGCGGCAATCCCTTCATCACCACGAACAGCGCGGTGAGCGCGCCGACGATGCGGCCGGCCTTCGCCCGCACCAGCTCGGCCGCATCGGGATTGCGCTTTTGCGGCATGATCGAAGAGCCGGTGGCGAATTTGTCAGACAGCCTGATGAGGCCGGCAAGCGGCGACGACCAGATCACGATCTCCTCGGCAAAGCGCGACAGATGCAGCGCGGTGATGGCGCAAGCCGCGAGCGTTTCCAGCACGAAGTCGCGGTCGGCGACGGCGTCGAGCGAGTTCGCCATCGGCCGCGCGAAACCGAGCGCCTTCGCGGTCATCGCCCGGTCGACCGGGAACGAGGTGCCGGCAAGCGCAGCGGCGCCGAGCGGGCTTTCATTGAGGCGTCCGCGCGCATCGGCGAAGCGGCCGCGGTCGCGTGCCGCCATTTCCACATAGGCGAGGAGATGGTGGCCGAACGTCACCGGCTGCGCGCTCTGCAGATGCGTGAAACCCGGCATGACGGTGTCCGCGTGCTCGAGCGCCCTCTCGGCGAGCGCGCGCTGGTACGCGGCGAGCGCCGCATCGATACGGTCGATCGCGTCGCGCACCCAGAGCCGGAAATCGGTCGCGACCTGGTCGTTGCGCGAGCGGGCGGTATGCAGCCGCCCGGCCGCCGGCCCGATCAGTTCGGCGAGCCGGCTCTCGACGTTCATGTGGATGTCCTCGAGCGCGCGCTTGAAGGTGAACTTGCCGGCCTCGATCTCTGACAGGATCGTGTCTAGACCGTGAGCGATGCTCTTTGCATCCTGCGCAGTGATGATGCCGGTTTTGCCGAGCATCGCGGCGTGGGCCTTGCTCGCGGCGATGTCCTGCCGGTAAAGATGGCGGTCGAAATCGATCGAAGCGTTGATCTCTTCCATGATCGGATCGGGCTTTGATCCGAAGCGTCCGCCCCACATTTTGTTGCTCATGATGCGTCCGCCGAGGTTCTCTTCGTGACCGAGCAATCCGCCCCGCCGCCGCGCAGCAGCCCGGGCCGCCTGCGCGTACTCGCGATCGCCGCGGCTGCGGCGATGCTGGCAGTGCTGGCGGGGGTATACGGGATTGACCGTCTGCGAAGCAATCCGGACGCCGCGGCCTGCGCGGCCGCGGTTAATACCGCCGGCCGGATCGCCCCGCTCGCCCGCGGCGAAGTGGCGGCGCTGGCCGTGAGCCGGAAGGCCTTCCGCCTCCCCGACCTCGCCTTCAAGGACGCCGAAGGACGCGCGCGAACGCTCGCGCAATGGCGCGGCCGCACCGTCCTTCTCAACCTCTGGGCCACCTGGTGCGTGCCCTGCCGCAAGGAGATGCCGGCGCTCGACGCGTTGGAAAACGACCTGGGCGGGCCGCATTTTGAGGTGGTCGCCGTCAATATCGATACCCGCGACCCGGAGAAGCCGCTCGCCTTCCTCAAGGAAGTCGGCGTTACCCACCTCGCCTACTATGCCGATCCGAGCGCCAGGACATTTCAGGACCTGAAACTCGCCGGCAAGGCGTTCGGCATGCCGACCACGCTCATCGTCGATCCTTCCGGCTGCGAGATCGGCGAAATGGCGGGACCAGCCGAATGGGCGAGTGCGGACGGCTTGAAGCTGGTGAGCGCGGCGCTCGCCGACGGCAAGGGCAGCGTCACACGCTGACGTCGAGATTTGTGCCCAAACCGGCCGGCACATTGGCGAGCGGCGCGGAGTTCTGCTCGGCAGCGTCGAGGAGCTGCGCGATCGACGGTCCGCTCTGTGGATCCGTCCGCGCCAATGATGCGGCGACGGCGAACTGCAATCGGCCGACCTGCGCGCTGATCAACGCGGAAATGAGGCTCGTGCCCATCTCGTGCCCATGACGCGTTCTCGGCAGGCGCCTCCACGGCACCGCTGCCTTGCATTGCGCGCCGGACGTTTAAGAAAAGCTTGACGTACGCCGCCGGTCCCAGATTGGGACGACTTCGTGAACGCGGTTCGGCCGGCGAGCGAAACCAGGGTTGACGCCGCATTAACAAAGCGTGCTCCGACACGCTACACTGCGCCGATGATGACCCCTCTCCTGCGCACTCTCGCCTGCTCCCTGCTCGCGGTCTTCGCTGCAGTCGCGCCCGCGCGCGCCGAGGAGGATTGCGGCGACGTCGAACGCAATTACGAGCTGATCAAGGCCGACGCCGTCTCCGTGCAAACCAACATGGCGCTGTTCGCGGCGGCCGACCGCGGCTGCGAGCCGCTGGCGCGCAAGCTCCTCGACGCCGGAGCCTCGCTGCTCGCCCGTGACCGCCGCGGCGCCATGCCGCTTGCCCATGCCGCGCGCGAGGGCCGAGTCAAGCTCGTCGAGCTCTTCCTCGCCGGCGGTGCGCCGGTCGACGCGCGCAATGTCGATGGCGGCACCGCATTGTTCGCCGCCGCCGACGGCCAGAAGCTTTCGACCGTCGCCTTGCTGCTCGCCAAAGGGGCCGACCCGAATCTCGCCGGCCGCTCCGGCCTCACGCCGCTCGTCGCCGCTGCATTCAAGGGCAACGACCGCATCGTCGAAGCGCTGCTGGCGCGCGGGGCCGACGCGAACGCGCGCGACGCAACCGGCAAGGCGGCGATGGTCTACGCTGCCGCGCGCGGCTTCGACAATATCGTGCAGCGGCTCCTCGATGCCGGGGTCGATGCCCGCACGCGTTACGGCAATGATCTGACCGCGCTGATGTGGGCCGCCGGGCACGACGAAGGCGTGAGCTCGGTGGCGGTCACCAGCGTCGTTGATCTCCTCATCGCGCACGGTGCCAGCCTCGACGACGCCGACAATCGCGGCCGCACCGCGCTGATGATCGCCGCCGAGCTCGGCGACGCCGGGGTCGTCGATCTTCTGCTGCAGCGCGGTGCCGACCGCGCGCGCAAGGACAAGGAAGGCAAGACCGCGCTCGATCTCGCGACCAAGCTCGACGTGCGCGAGCGGCTGGCGGCGAAGTAATTTTCCTTCCCCGCTGCGCGGGCGAAGGAAAATTTCACATCCCCGCAAGCCAGGCGGCGAGCGCCGCGATATCCGCTTCCGAGACCGCCTTCATGAAATCGCTCATGCCGGGATTATTGGCTCGCGCGCCGGTGCGGAAATCGGTCATGGTCTTCTGCAGGTATTCGCGGTTCTGTCCGGCGAGGCGCGGCTGGGTGCCGTCGCCTTTGAATCCCTCCTGATGACAGCTGGTGCAGACGACCGAGGTGTCGGCACGCTTGGCCTGTGCCGCCGCGTCGGCCGGTGCATGCGGCTGCTGGAGATTGGGCCACGGCTTTTTCGAGAAATATTGCGCCAGCGCCATCAGGTCGTCGTGCTCGAGCGCTTCCGCGATCGGCGACATCTGTTCGTTCTTGCGTGCGCCGGATTTGAAGTCGCGCAGCTGGAAAAACAGATAGCCGAGCTGCTGGCCCCAGATCACCGGTATCGGGAACGGCTGCTGTTGCGGCATGCCGTTGTCGCCGTGGCAGGCGGCGCAGATTTGCGCCTTCTCCTCGAGAGTTTGCGCATGCGCGGCGAAGGCGGACGCCGCGAGCGCGAAAGCAATCCCGACCGAAATTCCTTTCACATAGGGCTCCCTGTCATTCCGCGCGCCGCGGCGACCCGCAATGACGCGAAAAGGACGGGGCCGTTTCCGGTCCCGTCCCGATAAGAGCAGTAACGGCGAAGCGTTCAGCTATTCCGCCGTGAAGGCGATGATGCTGTTGCCGCGCTTGGAGTTGACCTGCACGTTGCCGCCGGCCGCCACCACGACATATTGCTTGCCGCCGACCATGTAGGAGGACGGCGGTGCGTTGACGCCGGCGCCGGCCTGGAACTTCCAGAGGATTTTGCCGTCGTTGGCGTCATAGGCCTTGAACCAGCCATTGCTCTCGCCGGCGAAGACCAGCCCGCCGGCGGTCGAGAGAATGCCGCCGATCATCGGCTCCGGCGTCTTCACCTGCCACTTGATCTTGCCGGTGTTGTAGTCGACCGCGGTGACGTTGCCGAACGACGTCGAGCCCGGAATGATGGTGAAGGCGCCGCCCAGCCAAAGCTTGCCCTGCGGATAGGGCGAGCTTTCGATGCTGTAGGTCATCGGCTGGTGCAGGTTGATCGCATAAGCGAGGCCGGCACCGGGACTGGTGGCGATCGGCGACCATTCGACGCCGCCATTCGCGCCGGGGAACATGCGCGCCGCCTTGTCCGGCGACGTTGCCGTCGGCAGCGTCCACATGCCGGTCTGATCCACCATCGCTTCGGAGAAGCGGATCAGGCTGCAATCCTTGCGGGCGTGCACGTAGATGTTGCCGGTCTTGCCGGCGTGGAGAACGCCAGGAATCATTTTGCCGCTCTTGTCTTTGACATCGACGAGAACGGTCGGGCTGGTGGCGTCGAGATCCCAGACGTCGTGAGCGATGTACTGGAAGTAGCACGCCAGCTTGCCGGTCGCGAGGTCGACCGAAACCAGCGAGTCGGTATAGAGGTTGTCGCCGGGCCGTTGCGCACCGTCGAGGTCGGGCGAGGGATTGCCGACGACGAAATAGATGCGCTTGGTGGCGAGATCGACCGAGGGATTCTGCCACACGCCGCCGCCGAGCGTCTTCCATGGATCGCCGGTCTTGGCGAGTTGCGCCTTCTCGGCGGCGATGTCGCGGTGCATGTCACGGCCGGTCGCGTCCTTCGTCGCCCAGACGCCGACCGAGTTCTCCGGAATGGTGTCGAAGGTCCACAAAAGCTTGCCATCATTGGCGTCGTAGGCCTTGACGAAGCCGCGGATGCCGTATTCGCCGCCATTGGTGCCGATCAGGATTTTTCCGTCGACCGCCGTCGGCGCCATGGTCTCGCTGTAGCCGAGCGAGGGATCGGCGATCTGCTGCGACCACACCAGCTTGCCGGTCTTGGCGTCGACCGCATCGAGCTTGGCGTCGAGCGTCGCGATATAGACCTTGTCGCCATAGACCGCGGCGCCGCGATTATTGGGACCGCAGCAATAGACCGTGATCGGGCCCATGTCGTGCTTGTAGTGCCACAGCTGCTCGCCGGTCTGGGCGTTGAGCGCATAGAGGTGGTCGAACGAGGTGGTAACGTACATCACGCCGTTGACCACGATCGGCGAGGTCTCCATCGACTCGCGGACGTCAGTCTGGAAAATCCAGGCGACGCGCAAATCCTTGACGTTCTTGGTGTTGATCTGCTTGCCGGGATAAAAGCGGCGCTGGTTGTAATCGCCGTTGGTGGCCAGGAAATTCTTGCTGTCGCCGCCGGCGCCATTGAGCATCTCTTGGGTGACGTTCGCCGCCGGCGCCGCCATCGCGCCGCCGCCGCCGCCTTGTTTCACCTCGCTTTGTGCATTCGCGGCAACCGCACCCGCCAGCGCCAGCGCGGCCGCGCTGGCGAGCAGCATTGTAGTACGAATTTGCGTCATTGGTTCTCCTCCCGTGCGCGTGAATGCGCTTTCGCGACCGTTGCGCCGGCCGCATCTTGCTTGGCTTTTTTCGCGGGCGAGCGTGGCAATGGAACCGGGAACTGTCAAGGACGACGCGGCCTCTCCACACCGCGCGGCGTGACTATCAGTCTTGCAAAGTAAGGAGAGCAAAGCGCGACGCACGCGTGGGCTTTTGCCCGCGCGGTGGGCTGAGGCGCGGCTTGACAGGCGGCGCCGGCGGCTTATACTTAACTAGATGGTTAAGTTAAACCCGGCCGTGCTCGATCGCACCTTTGCGGCGCTTGCCGATCCGACACGGCGGGCGCTGCTGGCGCGGCTCGCCGCAGAGCCCGATCTATCGGTCAGCGCACTTGCCAAGCCGTTCGCGATCTCGCTGCCGGCGATCATGAAGCATCTCGACGTGCTTTCCGGCGCCGGACTGGTGGGGCGAACGAAGTCCGGCCGCACCGTCACCTGTCGGTTGAAAGCCGCGCCAATGCAGGACGCAATCGCCTGGCTCAATCGCTACGAACGGTTCTGGTCCGACGCGCTGTCGCGCCTCGCTACATTCCTGGAGGAGGAAGAGCCATGTCCACCCAAGCAGCCGCCAGGCCAAGCCTCACCGTCAAGCGCCGGTTCAAGGCGCCGCCCGCCACGGTCTTCGCGGCCTGGACCGACCCGGAAAAAATAAAGCGCTGGATGGGTCCGGGTGAGATCAAGGCCGTCCGGGCGGAAGCCGACGCCCGGGTCGGCGGCCGCTATCGCGTGCTGATGCGCTCGCCCGGCGGTGAGGAGCACGACGTGAGCGGCGTCTACCGCGAAGTCGTCGCCAACGAGAAGCTGGTGTTTACCTGGGCGTGGAAGGTGGCGCCGCCCGATGAGCCGCATGAATCGCTGGTCACGGTGCTATTCAAGCCGGACGGCGCCGGTACCGTGCTGACGCTGACCCACGAGCGTCTGTTCGACGAGGAATCCCGCGCCGGCCACGAACAGGGCTGGATCGGCGCCTTCGACAAGCTGGAGACGCTTGTCACCTGAGCTTTGCGACACGAGGCCAGAATACCAACACCGAGCAAAGGAGTAGGCGCATGCCGACGCCACATGGTAAATTCTACTGGAACGAACTGATGACCCGCGATGTCGAGAAGGCGAAGAAATTCTATGCCGAGGCGATGGGCTGGAGCTTCGAGGCCATGCCTGGCGACGGCGGAACCTATTGGATCGCCAAAATGGGCAACGAGCCGGTCGGCGGCCTGTTCGACATCAGCGCTCGCGAATACCAGGGCGTTCCGGAAAGCTGGATTCCCTATATCGCGGTCGACGACGTCGACGCCCGCGTGAAGAAGGCGACCAAAGCGGGCGCCAAGGTGATGAAGCCGGCCTTCGATGTGCCCGGCGTCGGACGCATCGTGATGCTGCTCGAACCGGGCGGCGCCGGCATCGGCTGGATGACGCCGGCGTCGTGATCCCCGCAACCCGGATAGAGCGGAGCGCAATCCGGGATTGCCTTTGCAGACCACTCGTTTTGTCCCCG
>Ga0210394_10000930_pt1 | contig 51777 bp, 23 predicted proteins | sample IncBWC12MmetaG_FD_160121 | JGI IMG/M metagenome (GOLD analysis project Ga0210394, IMG submission 160121) | Forest soil microbial communities from Barre Woods Harvard Forest LTER site, Petersham, Massachusetts, United States - Inc-BW-C-12-M | ecosystem: Environmental > Terrestrial > Soil >...
GGATGTTGCCGGGCGTGCTGATCACCTCGTTGAGCGTTTCACCCGCCGGGACCGCGGCGATGCCGTAGAGCGGCTCGGCGATGCCGTAACGGCTCATCTCCAGTCTGCCGTCGGAACCGAGAATGCCGGTGGTGTTGATTATCGGGTTGCCGCTGGCATTGACCATTCCGGTCTCGCCATTACCGCCCGAAATCCACTTGCCGCCGTACCCGCCGGTGATCAGGTCGTTGCCTGAGCCGCCAAACAGGTAGTCGAGGTTGGGGCCGCCATAGATCTGCGTGTCGCCCGATTCGCCGTGGATTTCGGCGGTACCGCCGATATTGGCCGCCGCCGCCGTCGGGTTGAAGTCGGGCCCGCCATAGGTGTAATCGAGAAGTTGCACCGCCCGCGGGATCACGAACTGGGTCCCGCCGTAGTAATTGAGCGCCGGGCTCTTGCTGTTGTCCTCGCCGGGCATATAGATGTAGCCGTTCATGCCCGAGTCGTAATTGAAGGTCAGGAAGCCGCCGCTGTCGGCCGCGTTGGTGCCGACCAGATCGAAAATGTCGCCGTTGTTGGCGACGACGACCGAGGCGTTGCGCGCGTGTACATTGCCCTGGGCGGTGCCGACCGTCGCGCCGCCCTGGGCGATCGTGATCGTCTCGGTCTTTCCAGTGACGGACCCGGTGAGGGAATAGGCGCCGGTGCTGTCGATGACGAGCTCGTTGCCGCTCACCGTGAAGCTGAACCCCGCCGCACTCAACGCCGTGTTGTTCTGGGCCGCCTGGAGCAGACCCATTACCATAGCGGCGGAGGTGTTACCCGCCTGAACCGTGTAGCTGACCGTTGCGGTGGTGCTGACCCCCGTCGTGGACGAGACCCAACTGACCGTGAGGCTGAGCTTGTCACCGGCCGTGGCGGTACCCGCGATCGTCGCGGTTGACTGCGAGTCGCCCTCCGCGATCTCGGTGCCGGCGCCGGCGAAAATGATGACATTGCCGGAGTCGGGACGCTGCGACGGCGTCGTCAGGCTGAACAGGTTCGAACTGCCGCCGATGATGTCGTTCTGGCCGGTGCCGCCGAAGATGACGGTGCCGTTGCCGCCGCCGCCCTCGATGTAGTTGTTGCCGTCGGTCGCCGCCTCGAACGACGGGTTGACGTGCAGCGCGCCGAGCGCGGTGACGACCTGCCCCGGCGCGACCTGCAACGTGATGTTGGGATCGCGACGGGCATAGACTTGGCTGTTGACCGTGGTCGTGACTTTGCCCACCGCTTGGGTGAAGGTGATCGTGTACGGGCCATTGTCATTGCCGGCCACGGTGGTGCCGGCGAACCCGGTCAATGCCGAGATCGCGGAGGCCAGCCATGCCGCCGAGGCGGTGCTGCTGATGCCGTCAATGGTGCCGCCGCCTCCCGTGCCGGCAAAGGTCAGGCTGTAGGTGGTGGTGAAGGCGTTGAGGATCAGCTGATCGACCTGTGCCGTCTTGTTGGCGACGTACGGCACCGTGACCGTCACGGTCGGCGGGTTGATCGCGCCGAGGATCGAGCCGGCGCCCTGGATCGTGTTGGTGCCCTGGCCGCCGAAGATCATGTTATCGCCTGGCCCGCCGGCGATGTAGTTGTTGCCGTAATGCGTCGACGGGGTGGTGACCGACTCGTCGAGATTGACGATCCCGGTCACCGGCACGCCGGCCGAATAGCTCATGCTGACGAAATTCGTCCAGACCGGAACCTGGCCGGAGTGGCCGGATTCGGTCCGGAAGGTACCCGCGATGCCGTCGACATTGACCGTGTCGGTGGTCGCCGTGTCGGTGTAGATGGTCGTGCCGGTCAGCGCTTCGAAGCGCGGGTCGGAGTTGTTCGGGTTGAGGGCCGTGCCGGCCCGCATCAGCGTGACGTTGTTGCCGAAGATCAGATCGTCGCCGGCGCCGCCGCCGATCCAGTCGTTGCCGGAGCCGCCGATCAGGATGTCGTCGCCGCCGCCGCTCGGCGTTGGCCCAACCGCCGACATCTGCGGATATCCCTGGATGACGCTGTTGACGCCGAAGGTGCCGCCCACCGTCTGGCCGGGGCCATGCTTGGTTGCCGCCGACATGCCCGAATCTGGGTCGACGTATGACACCGTGTCGATCAGCGTCGCGTGCTCGTAGCCCAGCCCGAGGCCGTCCAGCGTCACCTGGCCGTTTTGGCCGATGATCAGGTCGTTGCCCAGGCCGCCCCAGATCCAGTTGTCGCCACTGCCGCCGATGGTGATGCTGTCAAGGGTGCCGCCATGGATGAAGTTGCCGCCGGCGGCGGGGTTTTTGGACAGGCCGCCGGCATAGGCGAAGTTGGTCGATTCGGCCAGGGTCGGCGGGTTGGCCGCACCGGTGAGGTCGCCCCAATTTATCAAGCCGTCATTGCCGATGATGATGTCGTGGCCGTTGCCGCCCCAGATCGTGTTGACGCCGCTGCCGCCGAGGATGAAGTCAGTCCCGCCGGCACCGCTGGAGAACATGTCGTTGCCGAGGGCGTCGACGCCGTAAATCGTGTTGTTGCCGAAGTCGGCAACCCCCGCGGTGCCGATCCCGGGGTTGGTCCCGCCGCTGACGCTGATCGGATTGCTGCCGTTGTAGACGCTGGTGACGTTGCCGGTGGTCAGGATGCGCTGCGTCGACGCCGTCTGGGTGACGACGCCGAGATTGCCGACGATGATCTTGTTGCCGCTAACGCCGCCATAGATCGTGTTGTTGCCGGCAACGAGCGGGTCGGCATCGGGATAGGTCGGAGCCGGCGGACTGCTGACGACCAACAGGACTTGCAGGTTGTTGTCTGCTACCGCCTGGCTCAGCCGCAACGGTACGAGGACATGGTTGGCCATGACCTGCGACTCCAATACCCCTTCGTATTGGCTAATCGGGGTTTCATAGATCGGGTTCAGGTTGAAGCCGTCGCTGCCGAGGATGATGTCGTTGCCGGAGCCGCCGTAGATCAGGTTGTTGCCGCCGCCGCCGGCGATCCAGTCGCCGCCGGCGCCGCCACGGATCGTGTCGTTGCCGCCGCCGCCGTACAGGATGACCGGGTTGGGGTCGTTGCGCGCGTCCAGGATGCTGTTGCCGAGATCGTTGAAGACGCGCGCTTCGCCGGTAATGTGCGCCGTCGTCGAGTCGTAGAAAGAGCCGTCCTGGGTCGTCGAGCCGACCAGCACGAGGGCCGAATCCTGGCCGCCGCCGCCATTGGCGATCAGGTCGTTGTTGCCGCCGCCGCCCTGGATCACCGTAATCGAATCGCCGACATCGGCGCCGAAGGTGCTGCTCACCGGCTGCACCGGCGTGGCGTTGACGGTGAAGGTGTCGTTGCCCGACCCCAGCATCACATCGACGACCTGAACGTCGCGGTAGGTGATGCCGCCCGGGTAGGTCACCAGGTTGGGCTTCAAGATCGTGCCGTAGTTGAGGGTCAGCGGCGGCGACGAAGCCACCCCGATTGCCGCCCCGGTCATGTCTTCGCCGGAGATATTACCGAACTCCAGCGGGTTGACCGCACTGGTCGCGACGCCGCCCAGCGCCTTGTCGAAGGTGATCGTGTATGGGCCGCCGGCACTGCCGGTGACGCTGACCAGGCTATTGCCGTTGACGGTGAACCCGGGCAATCCCGCGATAAGAGCCTGCAGTGCCGGCGCCGAGGTGGTGGCGCTGATCCCCGTGAAGGTGCCGCCGGTGCCCGCCGGCTGACCGGTGAAGCTCAGGCTGTCGGTAGTGCCGAAATAGGCGTTGAGGGTCAACGTCTCGACTTGGCCGGTCGTGCCGAGGACGCCCGGCGTCGTGATCGAGACGGTCGGCTCCAGGTATTGCTGCAGGATGCCGGTCTGATCGGCGGGGGGCAGATTGTTGAGCGTCGTCAGCGTGCCCGCGTCGGCCTCGCTGCTGCCGGCGTTGAACACATTGAGCGTGTTGGTCTGGGTCGCCTGCGTGTTCGCAGTGACCACTGCGGCCAGCGACACATCGGTCTCTGTCGGCAGCTTGACCGCCGGCCGCAGCCCCAGTTTCAGGTTGGGGATATCGTAGCCTTCGACAATGACCGGGCCTTGGATCGACGACGTCAGTTGCGGCTGCGCCGGATAGACGATTTGCGGTTGGCCCGTCGTGAAGAGGAACTCCTGCGTGCCTGAGCCGGGCGAGGTCAGCTTGACCAGCCCGGTAGAGCCGCCGAGAAATGCCTCATCTTGCGTCTTATAAAGCGTGACCAGATTACCCTGGAGGTCCACATAGTATTGTTGGTTGTTGGTCAGCCCGCCGATTATGGTGCCGCCCTCGTCGTTATAGGTGACCTCTTCACCGTTCTGCAGTCCGCTGCTCGCACCGACATTGATCGTGCTATTGGTGATATTAACCGCGCCGGGCGCGGTGAAGCTCACCGACGACGTCGGCGAAAAGGCCGGGTTGTACGCGACATTGATCGTGATCGGCGTGTTCCAGTTGCTGGCGCTGAACGTCACGGTCGGCAGATTGCCGAAGAGGGGGTTGCTGAGATTGAAGCGACCCAGCGCATCGGTGGACGACAGCAGCGTCTGGCCGTCGTCGAGCAGCTCGACCGTGACGGTGTCACCGCTCTTTGGCGGCACGGTCAGCTGCATCGTGTAGCTGGATGGCTGCGTCGGCGACACGGTTATCGGCGTGCTCGGAGTGACCAGCACTTGCGGCACGTTGCTGTCAATGACGTTGACCAAGACCTTGTGCTGGACCGCGTCCAGGTTGAAGAGGCCGTTTGTCAGGTTGCTGGTCACCGTGTCTTCGATGACGGTCTCCAACGGATTGAACGGCGTGCCGTTGTCGGATGCGGCGGCCACCGTCACGGTGACCGGCGTATGCCAGTTCGACGCATTGAAGGTGACCTGGTAGATGCCCGCCGCGGCATTTACGACCGAGAAGTCCGGATTGAGGGACGACAGCACAAGATAATTGTGCGTCGTGAAGACCGTGCTGTCGAGCGTCACCGTCACCGTTTCGCCCGCGGTCGGCGCGCGGTTCAGCTGCACCGTGAACGAATCGTTCTGTGCGGCGAAGCCGTAGGAATTGCCGGTGATGGCTTGCAGGTTGCCGGGGTGCGCCGGGGTGATAACCGCGTCCGGCAGCGTCTGGTCGATGACGTTGACCTCGAGATTGGCGATCGGCAGCTCGTTGAAGGCCGGGTTCGTGCTCCGGATCGAATGGCTGACGATGATCGTCTGCTGGCCTTCCGCGACATTGTCCGGCTCGGCCATCACATAGATCGTCTGGATGCGGTTCCAGTCGGTCGGGCTGCCGGCCGCGGCGCTCGAGTCGAAGGTCAGCACCAGCGACTGGTACCAATGGACGCCGTCGGTCGATACTTCGAGCGACTGACTGCCTTTTGACGTGTCCTGGTAGGGCCGCAGCGCCGCCGCCACCGTGACGTAGGCCACCGTACCCGCGACGAAGCCGGGCGAAGTCGACGGCACCGCCAGGTTCACCGTGTATTGCCCCTCAGTGGGCCCGCTGAGCAGATTTTCGAACAGCTGGGGAATCGGGGTCGACGAATGGAATGCGGTGAGCGGGCCGATGACGACGGTGCCGGCCGTGCCGGTGGCGAGGTTGACCGAGACGCCGGGGGCGAAGATGCCGTTGTAGTTCGGGTCGTTGCTGATAACGTTGTTGTTGATGACGCCGCTGATGCCGTTGACATCCTCGGCAATGACCGGGGTCGTCACGTCGCCGGCAATATCGAAGGTATTGTTGTTGCCGGTGCCGCCGATCAGCGTCACGAGCTCGCCCGGCGCGGTGCTCAGCACGTAGAAGGCGTTGTTGCCGGCGACGCCGTCGACCTGCAGGATCGAGACGTTCGTTATGCTGACGTTCAGCCCGGCGCCGACGACCCCCTGGTTGGTGATGACGAAGCTGTCGCCGAAGCCGCTGCCGAGCACGGTGACGGTGTTGATGCCGCTGCCGCCGTCGATGCTGACCGGCGCGTTGATGTTGTATTCGATCTGGTTGTTGCCGTCGCCGGTATGGATCGTCGTCAATGCCGTCGTCGACTGACCGTTTTGACCGGGCACCTGGTGGGCCAGCGCGAAGGCGCGGACGATGAAGTCGTTGTTGCCGCCCTCGCCGTAGAGCTTCAGCGGCGCCTGGTTGCTGTAGACGAAGAAATCGTCGTTGCCCGCGCCGCCATAGGCCGTCGTCGCAAATTCGGGGCCGCTCGTCAGGTAGCCGGGGACGATACTCCCGTCCGCGGCGACGCCGATGGCGACTTCGATTGCCGCGATGTCGTCGCCGAATTGCACGGTGCTGCCGCCGACCCGAGTCGAACCGAACACCTGGCCGAACTGGAACGTGTCGCCGCCGTCGGCGCCGGTCAGCGTGGTGATCGCGCTGTTTCCGTCGACATAGAAATTGGTCTGGCTGGTCAGGCTCATCGCCGCGTAGGCCGGCGATACGAGCTGCTCCTGCACCAAGCCGGTGGTGTCGTTATAGACATAATCGAACGGCTCGAGCCCGTTAACGTCGAGCACGTTGATCGACGTGTTGTAGTTGACCCGCTCGTAGTCCTGCTGCAATACGCCGCCGGTGTACTGCAGCAGCGCGACGAAATTGGACCGCAACAGGAAGGTATCGATGCCGGGGACGCCGTTGATCGTCAGCGTGTCGGTGCCGCTGCCTTGATTGCCGATGCGAGACACGTTGACGATATAGTCGTCGGTGCCGGTGAGGTTGATGATGTCCTGGTTCGTTCCGTCGCCGCCGTAGATGTTGACGGTGTTGCGCACGCTGGTGACGCCCGGCGCCGAAATGCCGGGGTCGATGCTCGTCGGGCCGCTCTGGCCGCCGATGAATTTGTCGGCGAGATCCAGGGTGTTGAGCTGGTTGACGACAATCGTGTCGTTGCCGGTGTTGCCCCACAGATTGACCTGGCCCGAAATCGCCAGGCTGTAGCCGTCACTATTGGTCGGATTGAGCGCGATCAGGTTGTTGCCGGTCCCGCTGTCTTTGCCGGTGCCGGCATAGACGTCGGTCTCCTTGGCGCTGATTTTGCCCCACAGCAGGATCTGGCTCCCAGCCTGGCCGCCGGCGCCGTTGGCGTAGATCGAAATCTGCGAGATCGGCGTGGGTCCCGGGAATCCCGGCTCTGGCGTCAACCCGCCGAACACCGCATCCCAAGCCGTCTGGGTCGTCCACGGCAAGGCGCCGGTAAGGTTGCCGGTCGTCACCTTGATGACGTCGGGATTGGGACCGCCGTCGATCTCGATGGTCGGCGCCTCGACCGTGCCGGCGACCGTGATTGTTGCGCCCATCGGGGAATCGCCGTCCGCCACCGGGTTGCCGAGAGTATCGACGCTCGTGTCGCCTTTCAGCGTGACCTTGTTCCCGGCCTCTAACAACGCGCCCAGCGGATTGAGCAGCGGGATCGGGCCGTCGATCATCAGATTGTCGCCGGCGATCAGGATGATATTGCCGGCCGCCTTGATGTAGAGCGGCATACCGGTGAGGTCGAGCGCCTTGACCTCGACGTTGTCGTGGCCGCTGTCGTCGACCGCATAGGCGGTGAAGTCGGCCCCGGTCACCGCGCTCTTGTTGATCACGATCGGGCTCGATGCGGTGATCGTCACGCTGCCGCCGGCAAAAGCGCCGACCGGGTCGCTGCCGATCGCCAGGCTGCCGACCGACAGAGTGCCGTTGTTGTCGACCCAGGTGCTGCCGGTTGTCGATTGCGCCTCGATGTTGCCGACCTGCGTCTTGATGCGGTTGCCGGCTTGACCGATGTCGTCGCGCGCGAAGAGCAGCGTGTTGCCGCCCAGCACGTTCTCGGGGTGCTTGTCGCTGTTGAGAATGCTGCCGAGCGGAGCGGTCAGGAAGGCGACGGTGTCGGGCCCCGTGGTGATCGTATCAAGGTACAGGTCGTTCGGGTCCGGGCTGAGCGAATTGGATTTCTGGATGATGTAGATGTTGAACAGATCGCCGGTCGCGGTCGCGGTCAGCGCCCCCGCCCCGGAATAATGACTGAAAATCTCGAAATCGTTTGAGGGAGAACCGATGCCGCCGGTCAGCGCGGTCAGGGTGATATTGTTGCCGAAGACGTGGGTCGGCCCATCGGTGGAGTCGAGCGGATCATCGAGGATTGATTGCGCCGCCTGCAGATTGACGTCGCCGGTGATCGAGGTGATCGTGCCGACGTCAAGGTTAAGCTGGGTCTGGAAGATATAGATGTTGCCGTTGGCTGTTGCACTGACCAGCCCCGGCGAACCGCCGACGCCGCCGGTCGGGCTGGCGTCGACGCCGATAAAGTCGGGCTGGCCCAGATAGAGGCTGCCGATCGTGCCGTTGATCGCGTCGAAGTGGATGTTGTTCGCTTCGACCTCAATCGCCTTCCCGCTGGTTGTGACGTTGTGCGAGGGGTCGAGGATCGAATTGTCGGCGGTCAGATAGGCATCGTCACCGGACGAGAACACCGACAGGATGTTCATATTGCCGGGGCCGTACCCACTGACGGCGACCTCGTAGAGGTTGACGACGCCGGAGGCGCGCGCCGTCACGGTGCCGCCATTGTTCATGTCGCCGATCGTGATCGGGTCGTCCCCGATCGTGCCGTTTGCCGCCTCGAGCACGAGGTCATTACCCTCGATGTTCGGGGTCGCGATGTTGCCACCGCCGATCGCGTCGAGAATGCTCTCCTTGCTCTTGATGCGGATGTTATCGCCGTAATTGTCGGCCCCGTTGCCGGCGATGACCTGCCCGATGCGGATGTCGCTGAACGAGCCGTTTACCTCACCGGTATCCAGGAACACGCTCTTGCCGGCGGTGACGTCGATCGTGCCAGTGGCATTGACGTTGAACGCCGTGATCTGCTCGACCTTGATGTAGGTGACCGACGGCACCATGCCGCGGTAGAGCGTGATGGTCTCGCTGCCCTCCGCGATAATGACATCGGTATTCGACAGCGTGATCGTGCTGTCGGTGACATTGGTAATCTTATAGGTCAGCCCATTGGCGTTTGCGCCGGTGCCGGTCGAGTTGTTGAGCGAGCCGGTCACCTGCAGCACGTCGTTGACCTTGAAGCCGTCGGTGATCCAGCTGCCGCCGCCGTCGCGCACGATCTGCCCGGGCACCGGGTTTCCGGTCGTCGGGTCGAAGCCATTGGCGACGAAATGGGCGAGGACCGATTCCGATGTCGCGCTGTTCGCCAGCTGCGTCGCCTGGAAGGTCGGATCGACAACGATCGCCCCGACCAGGATCGGCTTGTTGTTCTCCGGGATCAGCGCGCCCGTGACCTGCAACACCCAATTGCCCGAGACGTCCTGATAGGGATCGGCCGCGAGCGTGTAGAACACGCCGAGGTTGGTGGCGTTCTGCGTCTCCTGCGGGTTAATCGCCTGGCTGTCGACCGTGATCAGCATGCCGCTCTTGAAGCCGCTCCAGTTGCCGCCGTCGGTGCGGGTGATCGTGTTGGTGCCGAAATTCACCGTCGCGTCGGTCGGCGCCGCGCTGAGATATTGCACGTCGAACCGCTCCGCCGCCGACAGCGCGACCTCCTGGTCTTTGGTGAACATGAAGTTCGGCGCCGACAGATCGCCGATCACCAGCGCGCCGTTGGTCTGGCCAACGCTCTGCCCGGTTTGCAGCGTGATGTTGTGCGCGTTGATGTCGGCCGCCTTGTCGATCGGCACCGTGTCGGTGACATTCTTCAACAGCCCGGCGCCCATCGCATAGAGCAGCTGGTCCGGCGTCCATTCCTTGATGCCGGCGGTCAGCTTGCCGATATCGGTCGGCGTAGGCGTATAGACGAAATCCGTCGTGCCGGTCGGGTCGAAGGCGATCGTCTTGGTCGTCGCGCTGCCGTCGGCGTGATGGGTGATGATGAACTTCTGGTCGGTGCCTGTTCCGGTCGAGCCCAGCGTCATCAGCCCGGTCGTGTGGGCCAAATCGATAGCCTCGGCAAAGCTGCCGTAAAGCTCCAGCGTGCCGTCGGCCAGCGCCCGCACGTAATAGACCCCGCCGTTCGCGAGGGTTCCTGGCGCGGTATTGCCCTCGGTATCGAGGGTCAGCTCGGTGCCGGTGACGAGCACGATCGTGCTCGTCAGGAACATCGTGTTGGTCGTGGTGTCGATCACCTCGCCGGCCTGCGGGTTGAAGTGGATCGACGGCTGGAAGGTGAACTCCTGCTTGGTCCCGGTGCCGGCCGATGTCAGGGCGATGAGCCCGGCGGTGTGCAAGGTGTCGTCGGCGTGGGCCTGCGTGTCGTAGAACTGGAAGGAGCCGTCGCCGAAGTCGCGGACGAAATACTGGCCACTGTTTGCCAGCAAGCCGGGAGCGGTGTTGCCGTCGGTATTCAGCGTCACCTCGTCGCCGTTCTGCAGCCCGGTGGCCCTGCCGAGGAAGATCGTGTTGTTGGCGGTGCTGACGATCGGGTCGCGGTGGATCGACGTTCCGGTCGGGTTGAACAGAGTCTGCGTCGCCACCGTGAACCTCTGGTCGGCGCCGGAGCCGGTACCCTGACCAAGGGCGATGAGCCCCGTGGTGTGGGCCAGATCGGTAGCGTGCGCCTGAGTGTCGTAGAGCTGCACAAAACCGTTGCCGAGTACCCGGGCAAAATAGGTGGTACTCTGGGTCAGGCTACCGACCGCGGTGTTGGTCTCGTCGTCGTAAGTCAGCCCATCGCCGGTCTGCAGCCACGGGAAGCTGGGGAGCTGGATCTGATTGTTCACCGTATCGACGGCGGAGAATGTGAATTGCTGCGCCCCCGAGCCGGTCGAGGTCAGGGTGAGCAGCCCACTGCCGAGGCCAGTGCCGCCGGCCAGCGCGTGCGCCGAGGTGTCGTACAGCGACAGAATCCCGCCCTGGACCCTGGCGAAATAGCTCCCGGCGTCGGCCAGGCCGCCGATCGCGGTATTGCCCAGCCCAACGTGATAGGTCACCGGGTCGCCGGTCTGCAGGCCGCTGCCGCTGCCGATGTTGATCGTGCTGTTGGCTGTGCTGACCGTCCCGGCGCCGGCGGTGAAGGCGGCTGTCCCAGCCGCGATGAAGTGGACAGAGGGCGATGAGATGACGAACTTCTGGTCAGTTCCGTTGGCGTCGACGGCGCCGCCGAGCAGGACCAGCCCGGTGTTGGCCTCGATGATGCGGTTCTGGGCGTTGGTGACGATGAATTGCTGCGTGCCCGTGCCGGCCACGGTCAAGCTGACCAGCCCACTGCCGAGGCCCGTGCCGCCGGCCAGCGCGTGCGCCGAGGTGTCGTAAAGCGACAGGAGGCCGCCCACGACCCGTGCGAAATAGCTGTTGCCCTGGGCCAGCCCGGTGATCGCGGTGTGCCCTTCGGCGTCATAGGTCACCTGGTCACCGGTGAAGATGCCGCCGCCGCTGCCGATGGCGATCGTGCTGTGCGTGGTATCGACGGTGGGCGAGGTCGCGGTAAAGCTCACCTCACCGCCGATCGAGCTCAGGGGGACGAGGCCGGTGAGGATGCCGCCGCCGTTCATCGCATTGGTGGCGTTGTTGTAGAACCGCACCGCCGCCATCGTCGGGTTGAAGTGTAATGACGGGTTGAAGGTGAACAGCTGCCCGCCCGACCCGGTCGAGCTCAGGGTGAACAGCCCGCCGCCGAGGCCAGTGCCGCCGGCCAGCGCGTGCGCCTCGGTGTCGTAGAGCGACAGCAGGCCGTTCACGACCCGGGCGAAATACTGCCCGCCCTGGTTCAGCCCGGTGATCGGGGTATTCAATCCCCCCCCGTCATTATAGGTCACCTGATCGCCGGTGAAGATGCCGCCGCCGGTGCCGATGTCGATCGTGCTGTTGGCCGTGCTGACGGTGCCCGCGCCGGCGGTGAAGTTGGCCATCCCCAACTGCGTAGTGATCAGGTGCTGGTCGGCGCCGCTGCCCGTAGTGGTGAGGACCATGAGCCCAGTGCCGGTACCACCAAGCGCATCAAGCTGTGTGTCATAGAGCTGGACGGTACCGTTGCTCTGGACGTTGACGAAGTACTGAGTGCCGCTGGTCAGCCCGCCGATCGCCGTGTTGCCCTCGGAATCGTAGGTCACCGCATCGCCGGTCGAGAGGCCCGAACCGAGGCCGACAAAGATCGCATTATTGGTGGTGTCCACCTCATTCGTCACGTTGACGTAGTAGGTGCCGAACGCGGTCAGGCCGCCGACCGGCGTGCGGCCCTCGGCGTCGTAAGTAATCTTGTCGCCGGTGCGGAGAGGGAGGGGGTTGGCGAGCGTGTCGGCCGCGACGAAGACCGCGTTCCAGCCGGTGTTGAGGGTGCTCGCCGAACTCGAGTTGAACTCGACAAGGCCCGGAAACAGGCCGGCCAGGGCGTCAGCCTGCGTGTCATAGAGCCGGACGCTACCGTCGCCAAGCGCGTAGACGTAATACGAAGCGCCGTCGGTGAGGCCGGTGATTGCGGTGTTGCCCTCGGCGTCGTAAACGACCGCATCGCCGGTATGCAGGCTGCTGTTGGTGCCGAGATTGATCGTCTCCTGCATCGGATCGACGATGCCGCCGCCGGTCGGGGTGAATTGGATCGACGGGGTGAAGGTGAACCTCTGCACCAGCCCAGCCGTGCCCATGCCGGCATCGGTGTAGGCGAAGGTGACGAGCCCGGCAGTGTGGGTCAGATCGCTGGCGTGCGCCTCGGTGTCGTAGAGCTGCACCGCGCCGTCGTCGAGAAGGCGTGCGAAATACGGCCCGGCGACGCTGAAGTTGATCGCCGTGCTGCCGTTGGCGTCATAGGTCACCTTGTCGCCGGTCTGCAGCCCGGTATTCGCGCCGAGGACAATCGAGCTGTTCGCGACGTTGACGATGTTGTCGTCGAACGACGAGTATGTGTTGTGGAGGACGTGGTATTCGGCGGTGCGGGCATTGACCAGCGTATCAATATCGCTCTGCGAATAGCCGATGCTCTGGTAGTAGGCCAATTCGCTCGGCGACAGCACGACCTGGAAAGTCGGGTCGTACACCGACGGGTCCGGCTGCTCGTTGCGGAACGCCCAGTAGGTCTGGTACTCCTGCGACTTTGCCTGCGAGAAGGTGTCGATCGCCGACTGCACCTGCTGGTGGTAGCCGGTCGCGTCGGTCAGCGACAGGCTGCTCCACACGCCGGACAAGAGCTGCGCCTCGGTGCGCTGGTCGACCTGCTGGCTGGTATTCTCGTCGACCAGGCTGCCGTTCGGCACATTGATCCAGACATCGCCGCTGGTGACGATCGAGTTGACCCGCAGATCGCCGCTCTGCTCCTGGATAAAGACACTGCCCTGCGCGATCAAGGTCAGCTTGTCCTTGACGAAATCCGTTGCGCCCGGTGAATCGAGCAACAGCGGCGTGCCGGTGCTGTTGCCGACCGCGCCATCGGCGAGCAGATTGATCGCGCCGCCCGAGACGAGGCCGTGATGCGGCGCGCTGTTGGCGACGACGATGCCGCCGTTGTTTGCCGTAAGCGTGATTGTACCGAGGCTTTGCGACACCACCTGATCGATCGGCAGGTCGCCGTTCGAGATCTGAACGATGTCAACGTCGCCAGTGACGGTCGTGGCATTCAGGCTGGCGCCGACCTGGACCTGCAGCGGCGTCCCCTGATCGGTGATCTTGGTTGGCGCCGTTGTGGACGTGGAAACCTGCACGTTCGGCGCGCCGATGCCGGTCTGCGCCGACAGCGTGACGGTATTGCCGCCGACCGAACCGGCGATGTTGTCGGACGAGATCGCCCCGCCCGAGGTGATTGAGGTCGCCCCCGTGGTGTTCGAGATCGGCCCATCGACGAACACGTTGGTGTCGGAATTGACCGTGATCTGGCCGCTCGAATAGCCGGTGAAGTCGATACCGATCGGCCGGTGCGCCGAGATGTCGTGCTCGAACAACACCTGAAACCCCTGCGTCGCCTGGAACTGCGCGGTCACCGTGGTGCCGCCGTACCAGCTCGTCGAGGTGTTGACGACCGGCGGCAATGTGCTCAGCGGCCCGCTCGCGATCGACACCGTCGTGAAGTCGTATTGGTTATTCACGGGTGCGCTGTCGTGGTAGTAATACGGCCCGCCCGGGGTCTGCAGCGTCGGCACCCCCTGGATCACGGTCGTCTGCCAGTTTGTCGTGTTGGAGCCGGTCGGAATGATGCCGAGCCAGTCGCTGGCAACGACAGTCGTGCTGTAATAGGCGACTTCCTGAACCCCCCAGGTCCAGCCGTAGCGCCAATCGCTGACCGGGTTGTAGGTCTCGTCGAGCGGCTGACCGGTGTTTATGGTGGGGCCGCTGCCGGGATCGGTCGTCACGGTCAGGGATCCGCTGCCGTTCGTCTCCGAGTAATGCGTCACCAGCGGAGCGCCAGCGTTGCCGGCCCCCAGATCGGTGATGAGCAGGCTGCCCTGGCCCGAGGTCGACACGTCGAGCCGGTTCAGTTCGAGGTCGTACGGCGTCGTGTTGTTGATCGTCATATGGCCGTAGCCGCCGAGCACGTTGACCTGGCCGTTGCCGGTGTTGACGATCGCGCCGGTCAATTCGACCTTGCCGCCGCTGACCTGCTGGTCCTCGACGATGATGCGGCCGGTCGTCGGATTGAAATCGACCGCGAAATCGCCCTTCGACTCGTTCGCCAGCTGGAACGTCGTGCTGTGCGTCGCCTTGCCGATCGCGATTTCGGCGGTCGTGGTCGCATCGAGCGACAGCGAATAATCCGCCTGGCCGCTCTGGATGATGCCGTCGATGTTGATGATGCTGGCGATGATCGTGATGACGTTGGCCTCGAGTGCCGGCGACGAAAACGTCGCCGGCATTGCCAGGATCGCCGCCTGGTCCGCCGCCGAGACCGCCACGAGGCCGGCGTTGGTCACGCCGCTGTAGGTCCCGATCGTGTATTGGTCCCAGATCGCTTCGGGATCGTGCAGCTCCTGCGGATAGTTCGGGTGGTTGATGAAGATCTCGTTGCCGGCGAGGATAAACAGGTTCTTGGCCTCGACCGGCCCCAGCACGTTGACGCTGCCCATCCCATTGGCGGTGGGCTTGTTCAGGATATTGACGTCGCCCTGGATATTGAAGATGCCCATGCCACCATCGGCAATGCTGGTCACCGTGATATCCGGCCAGCTGTAGTTGATGCTTTGGTTCGTCACGGTGAACGACTGGGTGCCGCTTCCGGTGTTTAGCGGTTGCAAGCCCGAGGTGCTGGCGAAGTTGAAAGCGTCATTCTTCGAATCGTAAAGCTGTATCGAGCCATTGTTGAGCTTGCGCGCAAAATAGGTCGCACCACCGGTCAGCCCAATCGAGCTGCCGCCATTCACGTTATATTTGACAATGTCTCCGGTGCTGACGATCGTCTCCGATAGAGTGACAGAGTTGTTGAATGTATTGACGCCGTTCAATGCATCGAATGACACAATCGGGTTGGGATGCGTGATGTTGTAAAAGTCGACATCGAGCGTGTTCTGGATCGTGACGACCGGATTGACGCCGGTGTCATTGCCCGGGATCGTACCGGCGAAGCTCGCGCTCCCGAGGCCGACACCCGGCGCTGCATCGCCGCCGCTGTCGTTGATCGAATTGATCCGGTTGACGTTCTGCTGGTTCTTGGAGGCTATGTTGCTGTTGGAGCCTAAGTCGTTGCTACCGTTGAAATATAGGCCTCCGTTGTCGTCGGGGATGTTGACCCCTTTGATCAACAGGAACGCCGGCGTGTTGTTGGTGATGGTTACGCTCGCGTCGCTCGGCGCGATCCACGTGCCGCCGCCGACCAGCTGGTTGCCGACCGTCAGGACGTGGCCCGCATCGGCATAGATCGGCTCGACGGTCGCGGCCATTACCTGCTTGTCGACCGGGGTAATGACGTCGTGAGCAGGTGTGTCGCCCTTTATGACGATCACCACCCCCTCCGCCTCGCCCTGGGTCTCCAGAGAAGTGATCTCGTTGGTATAGTATGTTGCCAGCGTCGGGTTCGTCCCGTATTGGTTCAACAAGTTCTGGTCGGACTGGATCTGGGTAACGATATCGCTGCTGACCTGCTGAAAACCGGTGGTGAAATTGATGCCCTGCTGGCTAGCGCTCGAGACGGTAATCTGGCCGGTCAGATCGTTCCACCCGCCCGCCTTTGATTGGTCTTCGCCGAACGCGATCGTGTCGTCGGCCAGGACCCCGACCCCGGTGACATTGTTGCTCAGAGTCACCGTACCGGCGCCCGCGTCGAACGAGAGGATCGTGGTGCTGATCGGGATGTCGCCTTGCTCGGCCGCCGTCTTGTCGGTGACGCTCATGCCGTCAAACAGGCCCGCCGGCAACGAGCCGAACTGCAGCACGTTGTTGCCGGAAAGGGTGGCGGCGTCGGTCGGCGCCTGCGCGACGTAGAGGTCGTTGCCGAGGGTCAGGAACTGGTGCCGGTTGATGCCGGTCTCGACGATGCCCTCATTGTCGATGATGCTGTTCGAGAAATAATCGACCTGCTGGTTCGCATAGGCGAGGACCGGGCTGCCGCCGAGCCCGTTGAGGATCGCGTTCGACAGATCGCTGACCCAGCTCTCCGCCTTGGCCTGCGCAGTGATATTGGCGAAGCCGAAGAAGTTCGTGAACAGGTTCGCGGTGCGCGCCGTTTCGAGATGTGCCCCGGCGCCAATCGTGATGAAGTTAGTCTGCAGCACAAACCCCTTGGCGTGCACGTCGCTGATCGGGATCGCGCTGCCGGCGAACCCGTCGAAGCTCGACACCAGCGTGTATTGGTCTTCGTTGTAGGCGGTGTCCATGCCGGCCGACACGTCCAGATCGCCATAGGCTTCGATCCGGGTGCTCGGAGAGCCGTTATTGCCGTTACCGTAGAAGATCACCTCGTTGTCGGGCCGCAGGTCGACATCGGGCTGGCCGAGCGTTGCCGTGCCGGCGCCGTAGACGTCGGTCGCGATCTCCTCGTTCACCGTGCCGTTGCCGCGCGCCGAGATCGTCATCGCGCCGGAGCTGAACAGCTGGGCGCCGCTGCCGAACGTGATATACGCCTGATCAGCCCCCTGGCTCCCGTTGGCCAGGATGTTGCCGTAGACGGCGGCACCAGATATTGCGCCGCCGGTCGTGAAGGCAAGCGACTCGGTGACGTCGAAAGTGTTCAGCGCCGAGATGACGAGGAGGTTGTTGTTGGAGGGATCGGCGCTCGGCGACGCGTTGAGGCTCGCATTGCCGATAGTGACGTGGGTGACGAAGTCAATCGTCGTATTGGCGTTGACGCCGGCACCGCTGACCAGTCCGCCGGTCGTGCCCTCGACGTTCTCCGGCGTGCCGCCGCCGAGCGCCGGCTTATCGGCGTGGTCGGCCGCCGAGATCGTCAGGGTAGCCGCCGTGATGCTGGCGCCGTCGTCGATCTCCGCGGTGGTGAGAGCCGTCACCTCGTTGGTGATCGAGGCGCCGGCACCGGCGATCAAGCCGCCGGTGATCGAGGTGATCTGCTCATTGAACGTCGCCGTGTGATCGGCGGTGAGCGTGAAGGCGCCGGTGAGCGTGATCTGCGACCCGCTGCCGACCCTTGCCTTCGTCGTGCTGTCGTCCTTGGTGCTCGCCGAGGCCGAGGCGACGCCGACCACCCCGCCCGCGCCGGCGTTGGTGTAGGCAAAGTTGTTGTCGCTGCTCGTCGCGTTGATCGTCAGGGTGCCGCTCGGATCAATCACGCCGGTGCCGAAAAACGCCTCGGTGTCGGTGTTCGAGTTGGACTGCGAGGTGGCGATGCCAGCGGCGATCAGCCCGCCGGCGTTGCTGTCGGCGCTGGTGGATTGCTGCGAGGTCCCGTTCGCGTTGATGTCGATCGTGCCGCTGACCGTTAGGGTCGCGCTGTTGCCGACATAGCTCTTTACGATCGCATTGTTGTCGACTTCGGAATCGGTGCTGGTGATGCCGACCAGCGCGCCGGCCGAACCGGTCGCGTCCGCCGTGCCGGTCGCGCCGGCCAGAGGCGTTTGCGCCGTTACCGTCAGGTCTGCCGCCGTGACGTGCACGCCGCCCGAGCTGGAATTGCCGGGGTCGCCGAGCGCCGCGACGACGTCGGGGTTCAGCGTCACCGTGGCGAACGACGCGCCGACCGCGAGCCCGCCGGCCGAGACGCCGGTCATCTTGGCCGTCGCCGTGATCGTGCTCGACGCCGTCACCGTGACGTCGCCGCTCGTTGTGACGTGCGCGTTCGGACCGATATAGGCCTGCACCTGCGGATCGACATCGACGAACGAGAAGTTGACGCCGGTGGCGCCGATGCCGGCCGTCACCGCGACGGTGTTGGCGTTGGGCGTGATCGTCGATTGCGCCGAGACGTTGAGCGGGCCGATCGACGACAGTATGGCACCGCCATCGACCGACGCGTAGGTGCCGCCGCCGTTCGTGTTGACCGCGAGGCGCGCGTAGGAGACGCCGACGCCGACCGCGCCGACCGAGGCTTGGCCGGTGAGCTGGCTGAACGTGCGGTTCGAGGTCGCCGATACCGATACGGCATTGGCGCCGGTGACGCTGCCCAGGCTCGCCTGGGTCAGGCTGCTATCGGTGACAACCGCTACCGCGGCGCCGATTCCGACGAAGCCAACCGAGCCGTCGATCACCGTCTGGTTGACGTCTTCGGCGAGTGTCGCATTGACGGCGATATTGCCGCCCGCGTCGAGCGTGCCGTCGGCCTGCGCCGAGGCGTTGTCATTCACCGACAGGATCGCGACCGAGGCGCCGGCCCCGACGAGACCGCCGGCGAACTGGCCGGTGAACTCCGTGACATGTAGGTTCTCGTTCGCCTTGACCCCGATCGCACCGCCGGCCGTCGCCGACCCGTCCATTTGCGCCGTCGTTCCCGCCGGCGTCGCGCTCTCGGCGTTGGCGATCGAGCTTGCCGACGGCGCACTGTTGTTGACGCCCGTCGAGGCTGTGGTTGTCGCCGAGTTGATGCGGCTCTGGTTGCCTTTGGGGTTGCTGCCGGCGCCAAAGTTGCCAAGGCTGCCGTTGCCGCTCGTCACCGAGCCGGCGGCGCTTTGACTCTGCTGGCCGGCGTTGCTGTCCGAGTTGCTGCTGGCGCTGTTGGTGTCCTTGCCGTTCTGGTCCTTGGTGGTCTTCTGGATCTGCGTGCCGATCGACCACACGCTGACCGCGCCGCCGACCCCGACGAGGCCGCCGGCGCCGCTGACGTCGATGCCGGTTAGGTTCTTGATGCCGACCGCGTCGACCTCGATGTTGTCCGCGGCGTCGACGGTGGCGCCGCCTTCGATCTTGGCACTGATGTTGTTGTTGAGGGTGCCGACATCGACGGCGCCCGAGACGCCGACAAAGCCGCCGGCGATGCCGATGACGAAGGTTTGCACATTGGTGTCGTTGCCGGCGTTGACCCAGACGCTCTGATTTGGGCTCACCACGCCCAGGCCCGGGTGCATGTTGATCTGGGCGCTGGCGCCGATGTCGGCGAGTGTGCTGGAGCTGATTAGCGTCACCCCGACTGCACCCGACACGCCGACAAAGCCGCCAGCCCCGGCCGCGACGATGTGCAGGATCTGCTCGCTCGACTCGGCCTGCAGGATGACGCCGTGCGCCGATTGCGTGGTGAAGCTGCCGCCGTCGATGCTGTCGCCGTCCGGCGCGGTATAGCTGCCACCGCCGATGCCGCCGTCGAAGAGGCCGCCGATGGCGGAAGTGTTGCCGAGCGCGTCGACCCACGCCGAGGCGCCGATCGTCGCTTCGGTGTCCTTGCTGATCAGCATGATGCCGACCGAGCCGCCGACGCCGACGAGGCCGCCGGCGAGCGCCCCCGACAACTCGAACACGTGGGTGTCGTCGCTGGCATCGACAAAGACGTTGCCACCGGCATAGACCACGGCGCCGCTGCCGATTTCGGCATACGTCTTGTTGCTGATGCTCAAGACGTCGACGGCGCCGCCGACACCGACCACGCCGGCGGCGATGCCGAAGCCGATCATCACGAAATTTTCGGAGGCGTCCGCCCCGACCGTGATGTCGGATTTCGCGTGCACCGTCGCATTATTGCCGATGAAGGCTTCGGTGTCGTTGTTGGCGATGTTGACGCCGACCGCCGGCGCCACCCCGACCGCGCCGGCCGCCAGCGTGCCGGCGACCGACAGGTGACCGAAATCCACGCCGGCGCCGACCAGCACCTGCTGCGACGGATCGGGCGAGCCGGGGTTCGCGGCGTTGATCGATGCGTCGTGGCCGATATAGGCCTTGGTCGTGGCGTTGTCGATATCGACCCCGGCCGACACCGCAACGCCGACCAGGCCGGCGGCAAGGCTCAGCGTGAAGGTGCGAACCTCGTCGCGGTTCGACGCGGCGACCGCGACGCCGTGGAAGCTGTTCCCGGTCGTCTTCGCCAAGCCGACCGTGCGTACCCCTTGCAGCGACGAGTCCTTGCCCGAGACGTCCGTGCTGCCGCCGCCCAAGTTCATCGGGGCGAGGCTCGGCGTGCCGACTTGGCCCTGCGATTTCAGGCTCGACGAGTTGCCGTTCTCGGCATTGCTCAAGGTTGACGGGTCGTTGGTCTCGATGCCGACGCCGCCCGGGCTGCTCGGGTCGAGCGAACTCGTCGACGCCCCGCTGCCGACGCTGATCCCGCCGGTATAGACGTCGAGCCCGCTGCCGCCGCCGTCGCCGGTGACGTTGGCATAGGGGCTGATCCAGGCCTCGGTGTCCGGGTTGAAGAGGTTGACGCCGATTGCGGCGCCGATGCCGACCTCGCCCGCCGCCAGCACGCCGACGATCTCGTTGATGTCGACCATGTCGTTGGCCGACAGCGCGATGCTGCCATGTGCGTAGACGCTGCCAGGATGGCCAGCGTCCGCATCGATATAGGCATAGGTCTTCTCGTTGAAGATGTGGACGCCGGCATTGGCGGCAATCCCGACTTCGCCGACCCCGATGCCGGCCGATACCGAAATCAGGCTCTCGCTCGATTCGGCGTCGATCAGGATGTTGCCGGCGATATCGGTGGTGACCCCCTTCCCGATATAGGCCTCGGTGTCCTTGTTGTAGACGCCGACATCGGCGCCGACGCCGGCGCCCACGGTGCCGCCCGCGGCCAGCGAGCCGGCGACCGAGATCACATCGCCGCCGTCCGTACCGTCCGCCTTGGGCCCGGTGTAGTCGAGCGCGCTGATTGTGAGATCGCCCGACGCCGTCGTGGTGATGTGGGCGCCCGCCCCGACAAAGGCCTGCGTCGTCTCGTTGAGCACATTTACCGCGGCCGAGCCGGCGACCCCGGCGGTGCCGCCGGCGGCAATACCGGCGGCGATCGAGATGACGCTTTCGCTCGCATTCGCGGTCAACGACACGGTGCCGGCCGCGGTGATGTGCGCGCCGGCGCCGATCCACGCCTCGGTCGTGGCGGTGTGCACCAGCGTCGTGTTCGCGACGCCAATCCCGGCGGTCCCGGCGGCGCCGACCGAGCCGGCGATCATCACCGTGCTGAAGGTGCTGGTGGCCGATATGGTCACCCCGCCGCTGCCGGCAGTGCCGGCTTCCACCGCTGTCGGATCAGCTATGTACGCCTCGGTGGTTGGTGTGATGACGGCGATCGAAACCGAGACGGCGACGCCGGCTTCATCGGCGACGCCTACCGTCGCCGCGATCGACAGCATCGTCTCCTCCGAGGTCGCGGTGACCTTGAGCGCGCCGCCCGCGTTGACCATCGCGCCGGTGTCGATATAGGCGTAGGTATCCTTATTTAGAATCTCGACATCGAGACCGATGCCGACACCGGCGTCGCCGGAGCTGACCCCGAGCGCGCCGGCGACCGATGTGATGTCGGTCTGGTTGTACGCCTCGACCGTGACCGTCTCGCTGCCCGACGCGACGTAGCCGAGCGCCCCCAGATCCTTGTTGATCTGGCTGCCGGTAACAGTACTGCTGCTGATGTCGTAACCGATTTCGGCGGTGGCGTTGACCGACAAGACGTTGACGATGAACGAGCCGCCGACCGAGGCGTCGCCGGTGCTCGCCGCACCCGCAACCGCCACGGACGTCAGGTTCGGCCCGGTGTTGATGAACGGCAGGGTCAACTGGCTCGGCACCATGACGCTTCTGGCGTTGACGTCGAGCGCCCCTTGCGCATCGGCGTCGCCGGCAATGTAGGCCGTCGTATTCGCGTTGAAGATCGCGACGTTGATCGTCACGCCGACCCCCGAGCCGCCCTTCGAGAACGCGCCGGCCGCCGCCAGGGTCTGGAGATTGAGGTCGGCTTCCGCCTTGACCGTGAGCGCGCCGCTCGATTCGAGATGCGTCCCCGCCCGCGCAGACGCTTCGGTATCGAATTTGTTGACGACGTTGATGCCGACCGAGCCCGCCACGGCGGCGGTGCTGCCGCCGCCCGCCGCCGCCGCGCCCCAGGCGATGAAATTGTCGGTTTGCCCGGACGGCGTGGTCGCCTCGATCGTGACGCCGTTGCCATTGATGACCGATGTCCCGGCATCGACAAACGCTTTGTTCGTCGCGTTGATCACGTTGAGGGCGACGCCGGCTCCGATATTGGTGCTGTTGTCCATCGCCACCGACGCGCCGACCGCCTTCGCCGTGACCGAGTCCTGCCCCTGCGCCTCGATCGTCACCGCATTGAGCGCGGTGACGTTCGCGTTGTTGGTGATCTTGGCCGTATTGTCGGCGGTCAGCACGTTCACCGCGACCGCAGCGGCGACGCCGACGCCGCTCGAACCCTCGCCGCCCTGCGACGAACTCGAGCTTTCGCCGCTGGTCGCACTGCTGCCGGCCGACGAATTGAACGACGAGCCGCCGCTCGTGCTCATCGTATTCGGGTTGTTCTTGACCTGCTGGTTGGCCTGCCCGTCGGCGCTGCTGTTTTTGCCGCCGCTGCTCGAATCACTCTTGTCTTCACCCTTGACCGTCGCGGTTGCTTCGGTGTCCTGAGTGACCGTCGACGTCGCCAACAAATTGAAAAGACCGGCCGATGTTGTGATGCTCCGCGCCAGTTGGGCACTGACCTCCTCGCTCAGGACCGCCACCGAAATCGACGCGCCGACGCCGACGCTCTTGCCCGCCGCATCCGCGCTGGTGGTCGTCTTGAAGGTGCCGGTGTGGGTTGCGGTGATGTTGACGTCACCACTGGCGGCGATGCCGGTGCCGAGCACCGCGTCGGTGCCGACATAGGCGGTGACGGTATCGCTGGCAACGACGACCGCGACGCCGATGCCAATCGACACCCCGCCGCCCGAGGCGCCGTTCTCGCCGTGGGTGATCGCAGAATCAACAGAGGTGGCCGCGACGGTGAACTTGCCGACGGGGCTCGACCACGACGTGCCGTCGGTAATCTCCGCGTTGACCGTATTGCTCAGCACGTTGACGCCCGCCGAGGCGCCGACGCCGGCATTGTCGCCGTTCGCGTCGCCATGCGGCTTCGCAGTCGCGAGGTTCGCCTCCGTGCTGGTTGCCGTGACCGACGAATCGCCGCCGCTTGTGGTGATCGATGCGCTGCTGGACAGATCGACGCCGGGGGTCAAGCGACCGACCACTGCTTCGGTGTCGTTGTTGACGACATTGACGGCGACCGAGACGCTAACCCCGATATCCGCACCGCTGCCACTCGCCCCGGAAGTCGCATCGGCCCGCGACGAGTCGGCCTTGTCGTGCACAATCTGTTTGGTGCCGTCGCCGTTGCTGGTCAGCGTGATCGCCTTGCCGTTATAGGCGTCGTCGCTCGACGCCGCGAGCTGGTAGTGCCCGCTGCCCAGATCGATGACGTAGTACGTCGTGTTGCCGGTACCGTCGAGGCCGCCGATCCCCGAGGCCCCGCCGTTCTGGTCGTAGGTGACCGGGTCGCCGGTGCGCAGCAGCGACGAATTGCCGAGGTTCAGGATCCGCACGCTGTCGGTCGGATTGAACTTGATTTCGTCGGACGGTAGGATGTCCTCCTGCTGGCCAACCATCGGGATATCGACGTATTTGTCGAAATAGGCGTTGGTGCCCGACGGCGTTCCGGTCAGCGTCACCAAACCCGTGTCTCCGCCCGCTTCCGCGTCGGTGGCGTTTGTGCTGTAGAGGCGGACGGTGCCGTCGGTATTGACGTGCACAAAGTAATCGGTGCTGTCGCTCAGCCCGGTGATCGCGCTGCCGTTGGCGTGATATTTGACCTTGTCGCCGCTCTTCAGACCGGCGTTGAGGCCGAGGAAGACCGAATCCTTCTGGAAGAACGAGCTGCTCGGGTCGTCGTCGGTCGAGACGATCGGCGTCGCGGCCTGGCCGGTCGGGTTGAACACGAACGGGTGCGTCGTGTCCGGCGAGCCGCTGACGAACTTGTCAAATTTCTGCTGCGTGCCCGCGCCGCTCGTCGAGGTCAGTTTGATGAAGTTGCTGCTGCCATCCTGCGCGTCCGACTGGCCGTTGCCGTTGCCGGTGCCATCGCCATACAGCCGGATCGTGCCGTCGCCGCCGACGTTGACGTAATAATCGTTGTGCCCGCTGGTACTGTTTAAGCCGCCAATATCGGTGTTGCCGTTGGAGTCGTACTGCACCTCATCGCCGGTCTGCAGCCCGGAGTTGAGGCCGAGATAGATCGAATCCTTGCGGAAGGTCGTGTCGGTCGAGCTGTCGAGCGTGACCGCGTTGGTCGGCCCCAGCACCGGCGCCTTGACCTGATGGTCGGCCACCGTCGCACCGACGTTGAGGGCGCTGCCGCTGACGACCGCGGTGGCCCCGACATAGCCGAGATTGGTGATGTTGTTGACGTTGACGGCGACGCCGATACCGACGCCGGTGCCGCTTTTGGTGGTGCTGGCCGAACCGTCGGCCAAGGCATGCCCGTCGGAATTGTCGCTGGACTGCGCCGACACCGCACCGGTCGACGTAATGGTTACTCCGTCGGGGATCGCCGCGGTCGACGAAGCATTCTCGATGTTGACCGCAATCGCCGCGGCGACGTCGACCGAGCCGCTGCTGCTCGACGCCGACGGCGAGCTGCTGTTGCCGTTGCCCTTGGCGCTGCCCCCGGCGCTGGTCTCGTCGCTTTTCGCCGTGCCGTCGGCGAACCCCTTCGTGGCGTTGGTCTTGCCGTCGGCGTTGTTGCCGCTCGTGTCGCTGTTCTTATCCGCGGCACCCTTGGTGCTCGCCTTGGCGGTGCTCTCGCTGCCGGAGATCGCGCTCGACATGAAGGCGGCGGCGCCGCCGGTCGCCAGATTGCGCGCGGTTGTCGCGGTCGAGCTGTCGTTGACGATCGACAGACCGAGCGAGAAGCCGATGCCGACATCGGCGGCGGTCGTGTTGCCGCTGGCGGTCGTCTGCACGGTGTCGGAAAGCGTCGATTTCGCATTGAAATCGCCGCCGATCGTCAACAGGCTGCTGCCGGTGCCGAGCGTCGCATGCGCGTCGTTGTTCGCGACCGTGATCGCGACGACCGGGGTGATCGCGTCGCCGCCGCTGGACTTGGCGCTGGCACCGCTCTGCGCCGTCGTCGTCATGCTGTGCTGCGACTTGGCGGTCAGCGTCAGCTTGTTGGCGTCGCCGGCCATCGTGCCGTCGCCGATTTTCGCACCGTTGTCGACGTAGCCGGCCGTCGTATCTTCACCGTAGTTGAACGCGACCGAGGCGCCGACACCGACTTTCGACGAGTTGCCGCTGCCCGCAGTCGGCGCCGCGCTGGCGGTGTCCTTCGTGTTCGAATCCGCCTCGATCGTGATGTTCGGGTTGCCGGTCAGCGTCAGCATCGCGCCGCTGTCGACATAGGCCTTGTTGTTGGTCACGACGACGTTGATCGCGAGCGATCCGGCGATGCCGGTATCGGCGCCGCTGACGCCCGATATCGCCTGCGCGCTGAAACTGCTCTGGTTCGGCGACAGCACCTCGATCGCCACCGAGCCCGCGGCGATCGTGTCGCTGCCGGTGACGTATGCGAGGTTGTTGCGGTCGGCAACGTCGACCGCGACACCGACCGCGACGCCGGTGCCGCTCGAATCCGTCGAGCTTGCGTCGCCGGTCGTCGTGACGGTGTCGGCCGGCGTTGCCGACACCGTCAGGCTGCCGCTGCCGGCACCGACCGTGGCGCCGCTGAGGTAGGCGGAGGTCGTGCCGGTGTCGACGTTGACCCCGACTGCGCCGGCGATGTTGACGCTGCCGCTGCTGCCGCCGGTGTTGGCCGAGGCGTTGTTGCTCTTCAGCGTGTTCTCGCTGGGGTTGCTCATGCCGCCGCTGGACGACGACCCCGCCGCCGACGCGTTCGCGGTGGTGGTGATCGTCCGCGTCGATTGCGATGCCACTGTCACCGAACTGCCGTCGACCGTGGAGCCGTCGACATGGGCCGCCGTGTCGCCGTAAACGACGGTAACCGCGACCCCGGCGCCGAACGTGCTGGCGCCGCTGGCGTCACCGGTCGTCGTATCGGTCAGCGCGGTATTGGCGGTCAGCGTCGCCGCGCCCGTCGCGGTCAGGTTCGACGCGCCGGTCACGCTGAGCTGAGCCTGGCTGTCGAACACGGTCACCGCGACCGCGCCGTCGACGCTTTCGCTGCTGCTGTCGCTGCTGCTGTTGCCGTTCGCGATGTTGCTGATCGTGAACGGATTGCCCATGCTGTCGGCGGTCGTAGCGGTCAGGTTGAGGGCGCCGCCGGCCTCCAGCGTCGAACTGTCGATCGCCACCGACGGGTCGGCGCCGCCAGCCAGCACCGCGAAATTCACGTGGATCGGGCTGCCCGAGGCCGACCCGGTCAGGCTGCCGTCGACCGTCGAGGTGATATCGAGGTCACCGCCGGCGTTAAGTGTGCTCGAACCGCCGACGCTGATCGCGGCCTTGTCGTAGCTCGTGACGAGCGACAGGCCGTGCGAGGCAACTTCGCTGCCGAGGTTTTGTGTGAGCAGGGTCAGCGCCTTCGATTCGAGGCTGCCGTCCGAACTCGGCGCGCCGGTCGTCGAGCCGTCGGAGTTGACGTTGAGGGTGGAGGTCGCCTCGAGGGTCATCTTGCCGCTGCCGGTCGTCGTGAAGTTGGCGCCGGTCAGCGTGATGCCGGTATTGTCGTTGGCGAGCAGCCCCGTCCCAACGATGCCGTTGTTGACCTGATCGGAGGACTCGAGCGTCAAATTGCCCTGCACCGTGGCGGCTTGGCCGCCGCTCGAACTGATCTGCGAATCGCTGGTGATCGCCAGGTTGTAGCCGATGTTCTCGCTGGGTGTGTTGCCCAAGCCGCTGGGGTTCGTGCCGTCGACTGTGATGAGATCTTTCGCCTGGTTGGAGCTGGTGAACGCGAGGGTCAGCGTGTTGCTGCTGCCAATAGTGCTGTCCAGGGCGGAGAGGGTGTCGAGGTTGAAATTCAGCGTGTCGCCGCTGCTATCGCTCCCACTACCGCGCTGAATGGTGACAGTTTGACTGCCGGAAGGCACGGTATAGTTGGCAACGTTGGTGCTGCTGCTGTCGACGATGTTGAGCATATTGCCCGACGCGCTCAGCGTGAACGGTCCGGTCCCCGAATAGGACAGGTCGGCCGACATCAGGAGGCGCGGTTCGAGCGCCTCCAGCTGATAATCCTGGCGACGCGGCTTCGCCGGCGCCCGCGGGGCGCCGTGCCGGCGGCGGAGCGGCCGCGCGTTGCGCGGGAACATCTCGCCCAACACCTTGTCGAGCAGCGTGTCGAGAACAGACCGCTTGGCCGGGGTGCGATCCCAGCGCCGAGCTTTTCTCATCAGAGAGTCCCCTCGATGACGGATATGACAGGGTGGCTCGGGAGAAGTCCCAAGCCACACGAGACTGCTTCGCCGCCGCGCCGGAGGACGCCGGCGCGCGACGAGAGTCGCAGATCGGAATGAGGAGTGATGCGGGGCGAGGCAGCGAGCACGGCCACGCGTTCCGGGACGGGCAGGAACGAAACCGAACTGGGCGAGTCGGTGGCCGGCCGGCAGATCGAACGTGCAGCGCCACAGAGCGGCGATACCAGCAACGCACTCAAGGTTCCATCCCCCCACGAGTGGCCCTGTATTTGCAAGGGCCTGGCCGAATTTACGATTTGCTACAAAATCTTTACGATTATTAACACCGCTGTAAACATTCGTTAACAGCTGTCGGCTTCCGATTCCTTGCGCAGACACCGCCGCGGAACGGTTGCGGGAGCGTCGGTTGGTATAACAGCTTGATTTGCCTCGCTTCTAATGTGCCGCGTCGGCGCGGCAATTCACAGCTTGGCGCGGGGTCGACGTAACGTCAAGTGACAACGTCACCGAAAAAACGACTTAATGGTTAATGCTCCGCGACAGAACTCGCCCCTCGCTCGATAATTAGAGTAATTCAAAAGGGGATCGCCCCGACCTGTTGGGCAGAGCCGCGGGCGACGGCTCAGAGCAGTCGCTGGAGTTCGTCGCAGACCCGTTCCAGCAGCGGTTGCCAACCACCGGGGCGGGTCTGGCGAAACAGTCGCATGGTGGGATACCACGGGCTGTCATCCCCCTTCAGCAGCCAGCGCTCGGCCGGCGCGTAGGACAGCAGGGTCCAGACCGGCTTACCCATCGCCCCGGCGAGATGCGCAACGGCGGTCTCGACCGTTACAACGAGGTCGAGCTGCGCGATCAGCGCCGCCGTATCGGCGAAGTCGCGCAATTCCTCGCCGAAATATTCGACATTGGGGAACATCGCGAAAGCCGGCAGGTCGGCCGGGCGCATCTCCCGCTGCAAGCAATAGAACCGCAGGCCGAGCGCGGCGAGTGGCGCAAGCTCGTCGAGCGTCAAGGAGCGCTCGGGATCGATCTTGTTGCGCGGGTTGCCGGACCACGCGATGCCCACGCGCAGCCCGCGCCTGGGCCCGAGCTTCTCCTCCCATCGGCGAAGCTTGGCTGGCGGCGGAGCAAGATACGGCACTTCGGCGGGGATCGTCTCGAGCCGCGTGCCGAAGGCCAGCGGCAGGCTCATCAGCGGGCAGCGGAAATCGGGGTCGATGGCGCGGTCGGCGGAACCGACGATCTGCCTCACCCCCGGCAGGCTCGCCAGCAGCGCGGCGAGCAGCGGCTGCACGGCGAGCACCACGGTGGCGCCTTTGGCGGCGACCAGCGGAACGTAGCGGCAGAACTGAATCGTGTCGCCATGACCCTGTTCGGCGTGCAGCAGAACCGTGCGCCCGGCGATATTCTCCTCGCCGAGCCACAGCGGCAGCTGCAGGCGCGGCGTGCTTTTTTCGAACCCCGGCAGCCGCCAGCGCCATTCATACTCTTCCCAACCGCGCGCGTAATCGCCCGCCGTCAGTCGGCACAAGGCGCGGTTGAAGTGCGATTCCACACAATGCGGATCGGCATCGACCGCCCGATCGCAGCATTCGAGCGCCTCGGTGAGGCGACCGAGGGCGCGCAGCGCGTTGGCGCGGTGATTGAGCGCAAGGATATTGGCCGGCTCCAGGGCGAGCGCGCGGTCGGCGGCGGCGATCGCCTCCTCGGCCCGTCCGAGACTGCGCAGAGCCGCGCTGCGATTGGTGTGGGCGGCGACGTCATCGGGCCGGAGCGCCAGCGCCCTGTCGAAGCTGGCGAGCGCGTCGGTCAATTCACCAAGCTCGATGAGGGACAGCCCACGACCGTTCCAGGCTTCGAGGAAATCAGGACAAAGCGCGATCGCCTTATCGTAATCCTCGACCGCCTCCGCGAACCGTTCGATGGCGTGGAGCGTCTTCGCTCGGAAACAATGCGCCTCGGCGCGGCTCAGCCGGTTCAGCCTCTCAACGACATCGGCGCGCCGGGCTTGCACCTCGCCGAGCTCCGGGCTCACGCGGAGCGCGCCGTCGAAGCAGGCAAGCGCCTCCTCATAGCGCTGCAGCTCCGCCAGTACGTTGCCTTTGCCGATCAGCGCCCGCGTCAATGTCGGGTCGGCCACCAGCGCCCGGTCATAGGCGCCCAGCGCCAAGTCCGGGCGACCAAGCTCGGCCAATACGAGACAGCGATTATGCAAGGCCTCGACGAGCGTCGGGTCGATCGCCAGCGCGCGGTCGTAGCTGTCGAGCGCCTCTTCGAGGCGGCCGAGCGCGACAAGCGCCTTGGCGTCGCTGACGCATGCCTCGGCGTAGTCCGGGCGCAGCGACAGCGCTCGGGCGAACAAATTCAGCGCGGGCTGGTGCTGTCCAAGCTTCGACAGCGCGACGCCGAGCCCATGGTGTGCCTCGGCATTCTCGGGCCCGAACCGGATGGCCCGACCGTGATAATCGAGCGCCTCGCGATAGCGGCCGAGATCGGCGAGCGCGAGCCCGCAGCGGTTTAGGGTTGCGGCGTCAGCTGGTTGGAACGCTAGCGAGCGCGTGTAGTTGGCAAGCGCGTCCTGAGCCCGGCCGAGCGAACGGAAAGCATCGCCCCGATTGACCAGCGCCTCGACATAATCGGGCCGCTCAGCCAGGGCACGGTCGAAAGAGGCCAGCGCTTCGCCATGCCGGTCGAGTTCGGCCAACAGCACCCCCCGGCTGTTCCATGCCTCGGGATAGCGGGGCATGAGGGCGATGGCCCGGTCGAAGCTCGCCAAGGCCTCCGCACGGCGCGCCGACTGCGCGAGGACCACGCCGCGCTCGTGGTGAAGGGCCGGCGCACCCGGGGCGCCCCGCAGGGCCTCGCCGAGTGACGACGCCGCCTCTTCGAGCCGCCCCTGGCGAGCGAGGACGACAGCAAGCAGATGCAGCAAATGAGGGTTCTCCGGGCTCGATCGCAGCACCTCCCGGCACTGCGCTTCGGCGCGACCGACGGCGCCCGACTGCAAGCTCGACAGGCACTGACGGAACGCCGCCGAGCGGAATACGTCATCCTCCGGCAGAGCCGTCAGCACCGAATATCGCGCAACCGCCATCGCCGGCCCGACCATCCTTCTCAGAACGCGCCCTAGTACCCGCTCTTCAAGACTCTTAGCGCCCCGCCTTCCGGCCGGTAGTCGAAGCCAACATCGAACGAGACCATCGATCTAGCGCAGCTCGCGGTTGAAATGTGGGAGCCCGATGACGCCATAGTAGACATTGAAGAAATCCTCGCCGCGACGGTGCACCCCGCCGGCGAGATGACCGAGCGCCTTCAATTTGATTTGATCGTATAGCGCCTGCAGTTGGCCGGGCCGCACGCCGAAATGCTCCCGCATCCGGTACAGCAGATGCTGCATGTCCTTGACCTGAAGTTTCGCATTGTAGAGATTAAGGTCGAAGGAGCGTCGAGCGTTTTCCACCTCCTCGACTTCGAGATATTGCAGTGACTCCGGGGCCGCCCTGTCGGTGGTCAACGCGACCGCCGCGCGCGCGATCTCGAACGACGTTTGCGGCCCATCGCGATAGACATACGCGAGCCGTTCTTCGATTCGCGCCAGCGACAACCCGGGATGCCACCAGTATCGCGTGGTGATGGCGGCGTCTCTCAGCAGGTCCCATTTGAACGCGAGGTGAAGCAATACCGGCGCGCGGTCGGCGCGGGCGCGCGCCGCCTCGTCCGGCGAGATCGCCCGTTCCAGATAGAGCTTGCAGATGATGCCGCCGTCGTCGGCCTCAAAGCCGAAATGGACGCATTTGGCCATCCCGAAATTCGCCTCGGCCGCCTCGCGTGCGGCCTGTGGCACGCGCATCCGATTGCAGATCTCGAGTATGCGCCGGCACGGCTCGTTGGGAATGTTGCCGGGGTCGACGGTCAGCAGAAAGCGGTTTGCCAGGAGTGCGTGGTCGCAGATGCGAAACGAGCGCTCGTATTGGTAGGGGATCCCGAGACCGCCGACGAGGCGCAACAGTTCCGCGCCCCGCTCGCCAGCCTCGTCCGGCGGCGGCCGCGCTGGCGTTTGTCCCGGCCGGGTGGTTAGGGCTGCCTGCTCGGGTGACAGGTTCTTCGCTTGTTCGGCGCGCTGGCTGGCGGCGTGCCGCTCGACGCACTGGTTCAGCCAGTAGAGCAAACGCCGACCGGACTCGACCGGCAGCGTTACCCGATCGTTCACCGCCACCGCGGCCGCGCCGCCGGTTTCTTCTGGCTGCGCCGTATTGCCGAATTCGATCACCACGTCATCGGCTTCGAGCGATAATTTGAACGCGTTCGCTGGTTGCGGCTCCACTCAGCGCTCCTTCGGAAACGGCACCAAAATGTCGGCGTGCCAGCCGTATTTACTGACATAGGCAGTGTTGAGCCCGAGACAGGTCTGCGAGGCGCAATACTCACGGTGGACGCACTGATGAAAGCCGTTGCGCATGAATTCCGGCCAGAATTCGGGGTCGATGATCAGCTGCGGCTGGTCGTTGTCGAGGACGTCGTGAGCTTCGCCGAGCAGGCATTCGGGAAAATTCTTCACCTCGATCGAACGGCCATAGCCGCGCGCCGCGGCGATCGCGCGTTTGAGATACGGGAGCACGTCAAGATGCGACGGAATCAGCTCCTTCTCGTCGCTCTCGCGCATCGGCCAGTAGTTCCAGAATTCCATCTGAGCCAACCGCCGCAAGTGCCGCAAACGCTCGACCACCAGCGGCAGCTGACGATAGCTGCGTTCGGTGATGACGGTATTGGTGAGAGTCGCCACGTTCGCGAACGCCTCAAGATTTTCGAGCCCGCGAACCGTCCTGTCGAACGCGCCGTCGACGCCGGTGATCGCGTCGTGCGTCTCTGCATCGGCGGCGGTAACGCTGATGAAGTATTCGTCGATGCCGGCCTCAACCAATTCGCGGCAATACTGTTCATCGGCAAGCCGTACGCCGTGCGTCTGGATGCGAACGTGCTCGAAGCCATGGTCGCGCGCCGATCGCGCCAGTTCGGGCAGATCGGCGCGTAGTGTCACTTCCGAGCCGGTTAGCGTCAGCGCCGTCCACCGGCGCTCCCGGGCATTGCGCGCGAGGATGCGATCCAGCTGCTCGTCCGTCTCGGGCCGCAGCCAGTCCATTGTTCCTTCAATCATGCAATGCACACACTTCAAATTACACTTGAAGTGTACAGTAACTTCAACGTAGTTGCCGGCCGCAAACCGTCTGCCGGTGGCAGTCATAGCGACGCGCCTAAATTATTGAACCCTGAATACTACACCCGCATGTCTCAGCACGTCAAGCACAGAACCGGCAACGCCAAGCGATCGGAGGTCGCTGCGGCGTCTTCAGCTCGAGGGCTTTCTTCCGGTAACCAAGAAGAACGGACTGTCGAGCTGGATCTCCTGCTGCCTGACATCACGGAAGCCGAGCGCCTGGAGCTGTGTCACATAATTGTCTGGCGAGCGATAGGAGCGGAAGAACAGTAATAGCGGCAGCATCGACATCGGCGGCACCTTGCCCGCGACCTGCAAGGGTCCGCGCTCGAAAATCAGCACCGTTCCTCCCGGGCTCAGCGAGCGCGCCGCCTTGTCGATAAACTGGCGCGCCTCCTGCGCCGGCCAGTCGTGCAGCATCGACTTAAAGGTGATCAGATCGTAGCCGAGCGGCAACGGATCGGTGCGCACGTCGGATTTGATGAAGCTGATGCGCGGGTGCTCTGGCTCGGCGAGCACGTGTTCCATGCCGATTTCGCACACAAGCGGCAGATCGAGGACGGTGCCGCGCAGTTCCGGGTGGCGGCGGCAGAGTTGCAGCACGAATTCGCCGCTATTGCCGCCGACATCGAGCATGCGCCGATAGGCGCCGAACTCCTGCAGCTCTACGCAGGCCTGCGCTTCATAGCGGGTCAGTGTCGAGGTGAGCCGCATCCATGCCCGGGTCGGCGCGAAATTCTCGGCACGCAGTTCGAGGCAACGGCGGTAGTCGAATAGTTGATAGAGCCGCGCCTGCCCCATGAAGCCGCTGGGGTCTTTGACGAGCGCGGTGAACAGGTCGGCAAAGTCGTTGATGGTGAAGCCGGCGAAGTCCAGCTTCGCTTCCAGCAAGTCGCGATAGCGCAGCGCGGTCAAAAACCGCCGGGTGAACCGCACGTCGCCGGCCCGCTCATCGATGACGCCGTTGGCCCGCAACAGGTCGAGCAGGAACTGCATTCCCTGTCGGTCGGCGCTTAACGCGCGGCCAAGCGCCTCGATCGAGCCGCTGCGATGTTCAACCAGGCGGTCAATCAGACCAAGCTCGAAGGCGGTTTTCAGGGCGCGGGCATCGACCAGGGTCTTGAGGAACTCGTCGACGATCAGAAACTCGAAGGACGGCGACGAGGATCGGCGCTGTTCGTCCGATGAGGTCACAAGTGCTCCTGAACCTGCCGTCTTTGCGTGGTCAACTAGCGCGCACCGCGCGGGGCGCGGTCGTAGTCGGCGATCAGCCGTTCAAGCGTCGCCATCAGGTGTCGTGCCGTGAGGGGGGTCAGCGCGATCCGCTGCACCAGCTCAATGCCTACTTCGGTACCCGGAATATCACGCCCCCGCCTGGCGCCGAAGTTGAGAATGATTTCCGTCAGCGTTACGCTCGCCGTCGCCAGGGTGCATTGGTGGCTGTGCAGCTCGGCGGTGTCCCAGCGCAGATGGCCGGGTCCGGCGGTCGATCGGCTCTCCGGCTGGTCCATATACGATCTCCCACCGATAGCCGCAACATCGCGCCACGCCGACCCCGACGATCGCCCCCGAAATCGTCCTGTGCGGGAACCGCAAGATAGGGGCGTCGCCAGCCGGACGCAAGGATCGCCAGCACCACGCCAAGCGGGCAGAAATCGGCGCCGGGGGTTTACACCGGAAATTCGTCGAATTAAGCACGTCGTACGGTCGGACCTTTTATGTTCTTCGATCAGATGGGCCCGACCCAAATTCGTGCCGGCACTGGGCTCGACGTTCGGCCGCATCCGCATATCGGGCCCACGACCCGACGCGGGGACTCGGCTCCCGCCGGCTATCCCCCATCCCCCCTGACCTGACACGCCGACGGGCGGTCAAGGGGGATTGCTCCACACTCATCGCGGCCTCCGATTTCTCGGGATCAGGTGAAACCCAGAACTCCAGATCTGAAGCTACAACTGGAGTTTTGAGGGAGTGGTGCCCAGGGGCGGAGTTGAACCACCGACACACGGATTTTCAGTCCGTTGCTCTACCAGCTGAGCTACCTGGGCGCCGAGGACGGCGGGGCTTATAGAGGATGTCTCCGGCGCCTGTCCAGCCGCATCGCCGGCCATGAGGATGCCAATGAGGAGACAAGATGGTCGAGCGGCTTTTACCCTTGATCTCCGAGCGGCGCATCCGCGCCCGGACAGTGGCGCTCGCTCACCGGATCGAGGATGACTACCGCGGCAAGGGGCTCTCTCTCGTCGTCGTGCTGAAGGGCGCGGTAGTTTTCGCCGCCGATCTGATGCGGCATATCAGGATCCCGTTCACGATCGACTTCGTTGCGGCTGCCTCTTACGGCGCGGGCATCCGATCCTCGGGCAATGTCGCGCTGAGCGGCCTCGACGGGCTCGATCTCTCCGGCCGGGATGTCCTCGTCGTCGAGGACATCCTCGACACCGGGCGGACGCTAACGGCCGTCGTCGACGGCTTGCGGGGGTGCGGACCGGCCAGCCTCGCGCTCTGCGCGCTGTTGCGCAAGCCGGCCGCCGCCGCGCTCGATCTGCCGGTCGGCTATGTCGGCTTTGACATTCCGCCGGATTTCGTCGTCGGCTGGGGCATGGATTACGCCGAGCGCTACCGCAATTTGCGCGGCGTCTATCGGCTCATCCTCGACCGCGGGGGCTAACCTCAGTCATCATCACCCGACCCGCCAGTCGAGCTGGGGCGGCGGTCCGTAGGTCGGCGGCTTGCCGGGCAGCCACTTGCCGCCGGTCTTGTGCAACGGCCCCATTTCGTTGGGAAATTCATTATCGATCGAGAATTCGCTGCAGCGGATCAAGGTGAGGTCCGGATAGGCCGCCTCGATGGCGGCCAGCGCCGGGGCGAGCGAGGCGAAATCGCCGCTGAACAGGAGCCGGCTGTTCCACACCCCGGTGGGCGCCCGGCTGAGACGCCCGACATCGACAGGAGGGGTCTCCGGAACGCGCTCGATATAGGCGGTGATCTCGATCGCGACGCCGCCCGTCGCTACCGTCTCGTCGCGGGTAATCTCGACGCGATAGGTCATGTCCTCTCCCCCTGTCCAACAGCCCTCGCGGTCTGCAGGACGCGGTGCAAGCGAAACAGATTTCTTGCCGTTGACGGCATATGCAGAAAAATCGGCGGCGCAGAAAGTGGAGGCGCTTTAAACAAAAAATCGCATTACCTTGGCGTGTTCCACTCGATCGCCGCCGAAAATGTCGCGCAACGAGCGCCTGGATGCGCCGATGACATAATTCTGCAACGTGCCGACGAGAGTTCCGGGAGTATACATCGCGTGCGTACGGTTTTCGTCGATCACATCAAGACCGAGTGGATCGATAATGAACAAACTCAGACTTCCTCGACCGGCCGCACCGATAATCGTGTGATTTATGTGGGAGTCTCCGAAACTATAGCCAATAACTAATAGTCTTGTATTAGGAAGAAGCAAATATTCTTGGAATCTGTCATGATACCACTTGAGTATAGGATACTGGCCGATGATGGACGCTTTGCTACCGCCCATAACGAGAATTGGCTGACCACTCTCATCGGACCAGTTGCTAGAACCGTGTAGCTTGATTAAGGGCTGCAAATTTCCTTGCAACATAGCTGGAGACGGTTTGGGGGTCCACTTGCCGGTGCTGATTTTCACCGGATATCCCTCGACCTTCGAGACTGGCTGCATGCCGGGGATATCAACTCCCGACCATCGACCGGACGGCCCCCGGTCTGGGACATAATGGCGCTCCATTAATAAATCTTGATTCAAGCTAAAGATGGCGTCGAACTGAAATAAGAAGCTTCGGATCGAAAATTGGACATCATTGTCAAATTCAAATTTGATTTTGGTGAACCCTTTATCCATGTCGGCGAACATCGCTGCTATAGGATCTTGCAGCTTTCTTAAATTCTGTTCTGATATTGCGTCCTTTCTTCGGAAATATTCTTCTTGAAGGTCGGCCAATGCAACTTCAAACCCCCCGGACCTTCTGTGTTTCCATAGCAGTTGCCGGATGCCCGTATCGATTTGAGGGCAGCCCAACAGGTATTCGAAAGTCTCGTTGGCGAGCCAGCCGCCCCAATTTCGGCTGAAACCGGCCCCCAACAGAAGGACGTAATTCATCGCCAATCCTCTTCGTAAGAACGGATCTATCCCGCCAGCTTCTTCTTGAGTAATTGGTTGACGACGCCGGGGTTGGCTTTGCCGGCGGTCGCTTTCATCACCTGGCCGACGAAGAAGCCGAGGATTTTGGGGTTGGCGGCGTATTGCGCGGCCTGGGCGGGGTGGGCGGCGAGGGCGGCGTCGACGGCGGCTTCGATGACGCCCTCGTCGCTGAGCTGGACGAGGCCCTTCGCCGCGACAATCGCGCCGGGTGCCTCTCCGGTCTCGACCATCTCGGCGAAGACGTCCTTGGCGATGCGGCCTGAGATCGTGCCGTCGGCGATAAGATCTATGAGGGCGCCGAGCCGGTCGGGGGCGATGGGCGAATTTTCGATGCCGAGGCCTTTTTTGTTGAGCACGCCGAAGAGGTCGCCCATCACCCAATTGGCCGCCGCCTTTGGGTCCCTTCCCGTGCCGTTAGTCCATTGGGCGACCTTTTCGAAATATTCGGCGGTCGCGCGCTCGGCGACGAGGATTCCGGCATCCTCGGCCGAGAGGCCGTATTGGGCGATAAAGCGGGCTTTTTTCGCGTCGGGCAACTCGGGGAGTTCGGCGCGCAGGCGCTCGAGCCATTCCGGCTCCAGCACCAAGGGGAGGAGGTCGGGGTCGGGGAAATAGCGGTAATCGTAGTCGTTTTCCTTGGAGCGCATCGGCCGGGTCTCGCCCTTCGCGCTGTCGTAGAGGCGGGTCTCCTGTTGGACGGCGCCGCCCTCCTCGATGAGCCTGACCTGGCGGCGCGCCTCATACTCGATCGCCTGCATCATGAACCGGACCGAGTTCAAATTCTTGATCTCGCAGCGGGTGCCCAAGGGCCCCCCCGGATGGCGCACCGAGACGTTGCAGTCGCAGCGCAGCGAGCCCTCCTCCATGTTGCCGTCGCAGGTGCCGAGATACCTGAGGATCGAGCGCAGTTTGCGCAGATAGATCCCGGCCTCCTCGGCGCTGCGCAAATCGGGCTCGGAGACGATCTCCATCAGCCCGATGCCGGCGCGGTTGAGATCGACGTAGGTCTCGCGCGGGTGCTGGTCGTGGAGGCTCTTCCCGGCGTCCTGCTCCAGATGCAGCCGGGTGATGCCGACCATGCGCGTCCTACCGTCGGGCATGTCGAGGATGACCCGGCCACGGCCGACGATCGGCTGCTGGTACTGCGAGATCTGATAGCCGGCCGGCAGGTCGGGGTAGAAATAATTCTTGCGGTCGAAGACGCTGTGGAGGTTGATCTGCGCGTCGAGGCCAAGCCCGGTCCTGACCGCTTGCTCGACGACATGCCGGTTGACCACCGGGAGCATGCCGGGAAAGGCAGCATCGACCGTCGAGACCTGGGTGTTGGGCGCCGCTCCGAAAGCGGTCGCCGCACCCGAGAACAGTTTTGCCCGCGCGGTCACCTGGGCATGGACTTCAAGACCGATCACGGTCTCCCACTGGCCGGTGCGGCCTTCGATCAGGGCGGTCATTAAGCGCAAGACCTTTCGAGCTGCATGGGCGCCGTGCGTCCTTCGAGACGCGCCCCTCCGGGACGCTCCTCAGGATGAGGAATATTTATAAGTGGCATCAATAAGTCACATCATCCTGAGGAAGCCGCGAAGCGGCTGTCTCGACGGACGCACCGGCGCGTCATCAGCCTCCTCCCGCGGCAAAGCTCGGGCGCTGCTGGAAATCGGCGGCGCGTTCGAGGGCCTCGCCGACCCGCAGCACCGTTGCTTCGTCGAAGGCGCGGCCGATCACCTGCAGCCCCAATGGCAGCCCGTCGTCGGAGAGCCCGGCCGGCACCGATATTGCCGGCAATCCGGCGAGATTGGCCGGCACGGTGAACAAATCGTTCAGATACATCGCGATCGCGTTGTCCATCTTCTCGCCGATCGCGAAGGCGGCGGATGGCGCGGTCGGGGTCAACAGGCAATCGACCGTTTCGAAGGCAGCGGCGAAATCGCGCGCGATCAGCGCGCGCACCCGCTGCGCCTTCAGGTAATAGGCGTCGTAATAGCCGGCCGACAATACATAGGTGCCGACCAGCACGCGGCGCCGCACCTCAGGCCCAAAGCCGGCGGCGCGGGTCCGCTCGTACATCTCGTCGAGGCTGTCGCCGGGGACCCGCAAGCCGAAGCGCACCCCGTCATAGCGCGCCAGGTTCGAGGACGCTTCGGCCGGAGCGATGATGTAATAGGCCGGGAGCGCGTATTTGGCCATCGGGAGGCTGATCTCTGCGGGCTCGGCGCCGGCATCGCGCAGCCATTCCACGCCCTCCTGCCACAAGGCCTCGATCTCCGCTGGCATGCCGTCGGCCCGGTATTCCTTGGGGATGCCGATGCGCAAGCCGCGGATGCCCTCTTTGAGCGCGGCCGCGAAATCGGGCACCGGCAGCGGCGCCGAGGTCGAATCCTTGGGGTCGTGCCCGGCCATCGCGCCGAGCATGATCGCCGCGTCCTCGACAGTGCGGGCGATGGGCCCGGGGTGGTCGAGCGAGGAAGCATAGGCGACGACCCCCCAGCGCGAGCAGCGGCCATAGGTCGGCTTGAGCCCGACGACACCGCAAAAGCTCGCCGGCTGGCGGATCGAGCCGCCGGTATCGGTGCCGGTTGCGGCGAGCGCGGCATGAGCGGCGACCGCCGCGGCCGAGCCACCGGACGAGCCGCCCGGCACCAAGGGGCGGTTGTCGCCGGACTTGCGCCAGGGGTTTTCGACCGGGCCGTAATGGCTCGTGGTGTTCGACGAGCCCATCGCGAACTCGTCGAGATTGGTCTTGCCGAGCATCACCGCGCCGGCGGCCCACAGCTTTTCGGTGACCGTCGATTCGTAAGGCGGGTGGAAACCGTCGAGGATGTGCGAAGCGGCGGTGGTCAGGACTCCCTTGGTGCAGAACAGATCCTTGACCGCGATCGGGATGCCGTCGAGCGCGCGGGCGGCCCCCGCCCTGAGGCGCTCCTCGGATTTTGCCGCCATGTCGAGCGCGCGCTCCGCGGTTTCGGTGATGAAGGCGTTGAGCGGGCGCGCTCTTTCCATCGCGCTGATATAGGCCCGCGCCAGCTCGCCGGCGGAGAATTGCCTTGCCCTCAATCCGGCGCGCGCCTCTGCGAGCGTCAGCGAGGTCAGTGCGCTCACTCGATCACCTTGGGCACGGCAAAAAAGCCCCGGGTTGCTCCGCCGTCGGCCGCCTGCGGCGCATTGCCGAGGATCGCGTCCGGACAATCGCCGTCGGTGACTGCGTCCTCGCGCATCGGCAGGCCCGCGCCCGCGACGCTGCTCATCGGCGCGACATCCGATGTATCAATTTCTGCGAGCTGATCGAACCAGCCGAGGATGTGCGACAGCTCGGCAGCGAGCGGATCGAGCTCCGCCTCGTCGAGGCGAATGCGCGCCAGAGCGGCGATATGCGCCACCGCTTCCTTGTCCAATGCCATCGAGGTATCTCCGCACTCGGCTAATCGGTCCACAAATGGCCCGGAAAGGCCATGGCTGCAATATTTCGTGGCGTCCCCCCAGCAAAAGCCCCTCACCCTGCCTGCGGGGGCTTTGCACAAAAAGGCCCGCGGGGAGAGGGGCTCTCGACAGGCGGTAGGGAGAGTATGATCCAGCATGCTCCTCGACGACCCGCGGGAATTACCTGAGGCGGTGCCGGACGGCAGCCGCCTCCTCGGCCTCGATGTCGGGACGAAGACGATCGGCATCGCGCTCAGCGACACGCGCCTCGTCATCGCGAGCCCGCTTGAAACGATCCGCCGGCGCCGCTTTCAGGGCGATGTCGCGGCGCTCTTCGCGCTTGTCGACCGGCACGGCGTCGGCGGTCTCGTCATCGGCCTGCCGCTCACTCTCCTCGGCGGCAATGGGCCGCGCACCCAGTCGGTGCGCCAGTTCGCGCGCAATCTCCTGGGCGTTCGCGACCTGCCGATTGCATTCTGGGACGAGCGGCTGTCAACCGCGGCGGTCACCCGCGAGATGGTCGCCGCCGACCTCACCCGCAAACGCCGCGCCGAAATTGTCGACCGCGTCGCCGCCGCCTATATCCTGCAGGGCTGCCTCGACGCGATCGGGCGCGCCGTCTGATGCAAGCGTGAACCGCTGGCTGCGCCTCCTCGGCCTCGCGCTCGGCGTCCTGATTGTGGTGTGGCTCGTCGCGCACGCCGATCGGGCGGCCCTCTTCGCCGTGTTTCCCCGGATCGGCTGGGGCTTTCTCGCGATCCTCGCGGCGCGCGGCCTGACGATCATCATCGATTGCGCCGCCTGGCGGTGCCTGTTGCCGCGCGCCGAGCGTCCGTCCTTCGCGGCAATGCTGCCGCTGCGCTGGATCGGGGAAGCGATCAATACGACGCTGCCGGCGGCGCAGATCGGCGGCGATGTCGTGCGCGCCCGCCTCTTGCAGCAGCGTGTCGCCGCGCCGGCGCGAGGCGCGGCCTCGGTCGCGGTCGATTTCTGCCTGAGCCTCTTCGCTCAGATCCTCTTCACACTGCTGGGGTTTATCCTTTTGGCCCGGCTCGGGGATCGGACCGGCTGGTGGCCGGCGGCGCTGAGTGCGGCGCTGGTGCCGGCCTTCGCGCTGCTGAGCTGGGAATTATTGGTGCGGCGCCGGCTGCTTATGGCCGCCGAGCGCGGCGCGGCGCGGCTGGGGCAGCGCCGGCTCGCCGCGGCATTAGCCGCGCTCGACGCCGCCCTCGGCCTCATCGCCACCAGCCGCGGCGCGCTCGCCTTGTCCTTGGGGTTGCATCTGGCGAGCTTTGTCGGCCATGCGGGCGAATTGTGGCTGACGCTTTACCTGATGGGTATATCAACCAGCGTCGCCGAGGCGGTCCTCCTCGAAAGCCTCTCGCTCGCCGCGCGCAGCGCCGCCTTCCCGATCCCCTCCGGCTGGGGCGCGCAGGAGGCCGCCCTCATTGCCCTGGCGAGCCTCACCGGACTTCTGCCCGAGACCGCGCTCGCCCTCGGCCTTGTCAAACGCGCACGAGAATTCGCGATCGGATTGCCGGGGCTCGCCGCCTGGGCGATCGCCGAGCACCGCCGCCCGCGCCAGATTCGCAGCTGACGCCCAGCACCCGATATCGCGGTAGACCTCGGCCGACGGGGCGAAATCAATACGCGGATGGCGCAACGGGACCCAGTGGAAGCGCTCGCGGAAGAGGCGCCCCGGATGCGGCGGCGCAGCGTAATCGTAGGCGGGGAGCGGCCGGCAGGTCTCGCGCTCGACCCCGATATGGCCGAGATTGCCGTGCTCCGAGGCATAGCAGCGGAGGGCGGCCTGTTTGTGGTGCGCCTCTTCGGCGGTCGCCTCGATCGCAACTTCGCCGCCGCGCTCGGTAAGGAAGCGGTTCGCCCGGACATGGCCGCCGGCGAAGTTGTAGGCGGCGAATTCCCAGACCGGCAGCCGGTGGGCGACGCTTGCGGCGAGCGCATTCGCGGCGTCATGGTCCTGGTGGCCGCCCTCGAAGGCGGGAACCCACAGCGCCTCTGCGGCGCATCGCGCGACCGCAGCATCGAGTTCGGCCGCCGCCCGATCGAGATCCCCACGCAGCCGGCGCGACGGCGTATCGCGAAACCCGACCGGCACCACCCCCAGCACGGCCGCCGCGAGCTGCGCCTCCTCGCAGCGGCGCTGTACCCGCGCATCCCGGGTCGGGCGCTGCCAGGTCCACAGCGTCGCGCGCTCCGGCACTCCCGTCGTCAGATGAAGCACAAATACCCGCGCCCCCGCCGCCCGGGCGCGCAGCGCGGCGATGCCGCAGGCGACGATCTCGTCATCGGGATGCGGCGCCAGGATCAAGATCCGGCGGGCCGGAATCATGCGTGCGCCCCCGCCGCTTCCTGCCACACCGGGAGCAAATTGCTTGTCGACATGCCAATTCCCGCGCGCAACGCCCGGCACTATTCGCCTATGGATTATAGGAGGGTCCGCGGCGCTCCATCTCCGCGCGCATGCCCGCCATGACAGCGAAAACCGGCCCGCTCGCTCCTAGGCAGCCGCCGGCGGCTGAGGTAGTGTCCGGCGCCGCAACCGGGTCGCGCCGCCTCACGCGGGCGCGTTCAGCCGAAAGGGAAATTCGCGATGATTGACCTCCACTACTGGCCCACGCCCAACGGAAAAAAGGTCACGATCCTCCTCGAAGAGTGCGGCCTCCCTTATAAGATCGTCCCCTGCAACATCCAGCGCGGCGACCAGTTCACCCCCGACTTCCTCAAGATGAACCCGAACCACCGCATGCCGGTCATGGTCGACCACGACCCCAAGGGCGGCGGCGCGCCGATCTCGGTGTTCGAGTCGGGCGCGATCATGATGTACATCGCCGAAAAGGCCGGCAAATTCTGGCCGCAGGATCTGCGCGGCAAGTATGAGGTCACCCAGTGGGTCATGTGGCAGATGGCCAATCAGGGCCCCAAACTCGGCGAATGCGGGCATTTCCGCCGCGCCGGCCCCGATGCGGGCGACCTCAGCTACGCGATCGCCCGCTTCACCGACGAAGCCAACCGGCTCTATGGCGTGCTCAACAACCGGCTCTACAAAAACAAGTATCTGTGCGGCGACGACTATACGATCGCCGACATGATCTCCTATCCGTGGACCGTCAACTGGAAGGCCCAGGGCCAGGACATTGACGAGTTCAAGTATTTCAAGCGCTGGTCCGAGGAGCTTGGCGCCCGCCCGGCGGTGCAGCGCGGCATGGCGGCCGGCGCCGATCTGCCGCCCGACCCCGCGACGATCAGCGACGCCGAGCGCGCCGCCATCAGGAAGCGCATGTACAACCAGCGGGCGATCCCGGTCCCGGCGTAGGGTGATATAGCGACCCGAGATTGCTTCGCTGCGCTCGCAATGACAGCCCCTTAATGTCATTGCGAGGAGCGGAGCGACGAAGCAATCTCGGTCCAGCTCGCGACCTTGTCGGCTGCAGCGCCGGTTCCTATTATCCGGGCCATGATGGCGCCGATCCCCCGTGTGACGCGGCGATGACCGGGTCCGAGCCCTTGCGCGGCCCCTCGTTGCGCCGCATCCCGGAAGGGGATAACCGCGAGCGCATGATCTGCGCCGAATGCGGGTTTGTGCTCTACGACAACCCCAAGATCGTCGTCGGCTCGGTGCCGCGCTGGGACGACAAGATCCTGATGTGCCGGCGCGCGATCCATCCGCGGCGCGGCTATTGGACCCTGCCGGCGGGCTATCTCGAGCTCAATGAATCGACGAGCGCCGGCGCTGAGCGCGAGGCCTTCGAGGAGGCCCAGGCAAGGATCGAGATCGAGGGGTTGCTGGCGATCTACGACATTCCGCGAATCAGCCAGGTCCAGCTGATCTACCGCGCACGCCTCGTTGAGGAGGCCGTCGCGGCAGGCCCCGAAAGCCTCGAAGTCGCGCTCTTCGGCTGGGACGAGATCCCGTGGGACCAGATCGCCTTCCCCTCGGTGCGCTGGGCGTTACACCATGACCGGGAAGCAAGGGCGAGCGGCGACTTTTTGCCCCGCAGCGCCCCGCCGACCAACCCCGCCGCGCCGCAACGCGAGTAGAGGGACCCTCCATCAATGTCATCCCGGCGAAGGCCGGGACCCATTGATCCGCGCCCGAGCCGGTTGAGGAGTGGGTCCCGGCCTTCGCCGGGATGACAAATAAAGTAACGCGATGATTACGCCTCCAGCCCGAGGAGGCTGCGGGCATAGGCGCGGGCTTCGAACGGGCGCAGATCGTCGATGCCCTCGCCGATGCCGATGGCGTGGATCGGGATGCCGTATTTCTCGGCCAATGAGACGAGGACGCCGCCTTTCGCGGTGCCGTCGAGCTTGGTCATGACGATGCCGGTGACCCCGACCATCGCGCGGAAGATCTCAGCTTGCGCATGGGCGTTCTGGCCGACCGTCGCATCGAGCACCAAGAGCACGGCATGCGGCGCCGCGGGATCGACCTTTTTGAGGACGCGCACGATCTTCTGCAATTCGCCCATCAGGTCGGCCTTGTTGTGGAGCCGCCCGGCGGTGTCGATCAGGAGGATATCGGCGCCCTCCTCGCGCGCCCGCACGAGCGCGTCGAAGGCGAGCCCGGCGGCATCCGACCCCGTGGGACGGGTCAGCACCGGAACGCCAGCGCGCTCGCCCCAGATCTGCAGCTGCTCGACCGCGGCGGCGCGGAAGGTGTCGCCGGCGGCGAGGATCACGCTCCTGCCCTCGTCGCGGTACTGCCCGGCGAGCTTCCCGATCGTCGTCGTCTTACCGCTGCCGTTGACCCCGACGACGAGGATCACGAAAGGCCGTGCCGAGGGATCGATGCGCAGTGGCTTCATGACCGGCTCGACGAGGCGAATGACCTCGTCGGCGAGCGCGGCGCGCACCTCCTCGGGCGAGACCTCCTGGTTGAAGCGGGTACGCCGCAGCGAGGCGACGACTTCGCCGGCGACGCCTACCCCCATGTCGCTGGCGATCAACAGATCCTCGAGCTCGCCGAGCGCGGCATCGTCGAGCCGGCGGCGCAGGAAGATCGCGTTGATCCCCTCGTTGAGCCGCGCTGAGCTGCGCTGGAGGCCGCTCTTCAGCTGCCCGAGCCAGCCGCGCGGCGGCGCGCCGTCCGGCTGCGGCGCGGCGCCATGAGGTTCCGGCGGCCGATCGACATCCGCTTGCCCCGCGGCATCGGCATCGGGGACCCCGCGCCGCCAGAACCTCATGGCGCCGTCGCCCCGACCAGATTGCGGCCGCGCGCCGCAATGAGCCGCATCTGCCGGACCGCGCCGACCGGGAGCGCGCCGTCGCATTCGACCGCCGCGTAAAATTCGCTCCGCCCCATGCCCGGGCGCTCGATCAGGACCTCACTCCGGCTGCCGATGCGGGAATTGAGCTCGGCGCCGAGCGCCGCCGCGCCGGCTTCGCGCAGCCGGGCGGCGCGCTCGCGAATGAGATGGGAATCGAGCTGCGGCATCCGTGATGCCGGCGTGCCGGTCCGCGCGCTATATGGAAAGACGTGCAGGAAGGCGATGCCGCATTCCCCAACCAGGTCGAGGCTGCGCCGAAACATTTCCTCGGTCTCGGTCGGGAAGCCGGCGATCAGATCGGCGCCGATCGCGACTTCCGGGCGCAAGGCCCGGGCCCGCCCTGCTGCCGCGATCGCCTGAGCCCGGCTGTGCCGCCGCTTCATCCGCTTCAGGATCAGATCGTCGCCCGCCTGCAACGAGAAATGCAGATGCGGCATCAGCCGCTTCTCGGCGCCGAGGAGCGCCCAGAGCGGCTCGTCCAACTCGCTCGGGTCGAGCGAGGAGAGCCTGAGGCGGGTGAGCTCCGGCACCGCAGCCAAGAGACGCCGCACCATCTCTCCGAGGCTCGGAGAGCCCGGCAGATCGGCGCCATAGGCGGTCAGATCGACCCCGGTCAGCACGATCTCGCAGACCCCGCCCTCGACCAGCCGCCGCGCCTCCTCGACGATGCTGCCCTGCGGCACCGACCGACTCCTTCCGCGGGCATAAGGAATGATGCAAAACGTGCAGCGATGATCGCAGCCCTGCTGCACCTGGAGATAGGCGCGGGCGCGGGGAGAGCCCCCACCCTCCCGCACCTGCGGTGCGGGCCCCTCCCTCCCCCGCATTGCCCCCACCCTTCCCTCCCCCGCAAGCGGGGGCGGGTTAGGGAGGGGGCGAGGGAGGGTTATCGGGGCGGCCTCCGTAAACTCCCTCCCCTCCCCGGGCTTGACCCGGGGATAGCGGGGAAGGGTTGGGGTGGGGGCTTCCAGCGCATAGCTCTCGACCCGCAGCTTGGCTTCGTTGTCGAGCACGAGATCGACCTCGTCGAGCGCGGCGTAGCGCTCGGGCGCGAGCGTCGCGGCACAGCCGGTGACGATGATCCGCGCTCCCGGATGCTCGCGCCGCGCGCGGCGGATCGCCTGGCGCGCCTGGCGCTCGGCCTCGGCAGTGACCGCGCAGGTATTGACGATGATCGCGTCTCTAAGCCCGGCGGCGGCGCGGCGGATGATGTCGCTTTCGTACGCGTTGAGGCGGCAGCCGAATGTGATGACCTCGACAGCGGGCATCGCGCGTCAACCGGCCAAGACCGCAGCCTCGACGCTGCCCTCGAAGGCGAGCGTCGCCGGCCCGGTCATGATGACATGCCCGCGTTCTTCTTTCTCATCGGGGCGCCACCGGATGTCGAGATCGCCGCCGTCGAGCGCGACCGTCGCATGGCGTCCGGCCAGCCCGCGGCGATGGGCGGCAACGAGCGCAGCGCAGGCGCCGCTGCCGCAGGCCTGGGTGATCCCGGCGCCGCGCTCCCAGACGCGCAGCCTGATGCGCTCGGGGCCCTCGACCGTCGCGACCCCGATATTGGCGCGCTCGGGGAAGAGGGAGTCGTGTTCGAGAATGGGCCCGAGCAGGGCCAGATCGACCGCATCGGCGTCACCGACAAAGAAGGTGGCGTGCGGGTTCCCGATGCTGCCGCAGACCGGGCTCGCCAGCGGCCCGAGAGCGAGATCGACGCAGAGCGTATCCATGGCGCGGGCGAGCGGGACCTCGCTCCAGAGCGTGCGCGCCGGCCCCATATCGACCGCGACCCGCTGGTCCGGCAAGAGCTCGGCGTCGACGAGCCCGGCGAGCGTCTCGAGCCGCACTTGCCGCTTCCCGGTTTCCTCGGCGATCAGCCGCGCGATGCAGCGGGCCCCGTTGCCGCACGCCGCCGCCTCGCTGCCATCGGCGTTGAGGATGCGCATGAAGATTTGCGCCCCGGGATCCCGCGGCAATTCGATCAGGATCACCTGGTCGCAGCCGATCCCGGTGTGGCGGTCGGCCAAGGCGCGCGCCGCTCCGGCACTGATCGCGGCCGTCTCGCGCCGCCGATCGATCACGACAAAATCGTTGCCGAGCCCGTGCATCTTGCGGAAGGGGATTTTGTGGAGGGAGACCGGGCGCATGGCGCCGCTTATATGGCCCGCACCCCCGGCATGTCCAACGCGGCATGGCTGTCAGCCTGCGTTCCGCTCAGAGCAAGTTCCGGCTATGTCGGCTCGCACCGTGCCAGCCCCTCACCCTCCCACGCTTCGCGCGGGTCCCTCCCTCTCCCCGCGGGCGGGGAGAGGGTTGGGGTGAGGGGCCGGCACGGTCGATCGCGGCGCGGTCTGCTCGACACCAACAGCTCTGGCGCGCTTAGCCGTGCGCCCGGGCGATACGCTTATTCTTGCTCGAGGCCGCGCGGCTCTTCGCCGCGACGGCCTTGCCCCCAACGGATCTGACCTGGGCGTGGACCGTCTTCGAGGCGGACGCGGTGCCGGCATGGGCGAATTGCCGGTGCGCCCTGGCCTTGGCATGCGCCAGCCGGGTGCGCCCCCTCGCCTTGGCGAGGCGGGCGGCATGGTGACGGGCGGTCCGGCGCGAGGCGGTGAGGGCGCGGCCGGGCGACGCCGGAGCGGCGGCGTTCCCAGCAGTATCGGATTGCGCATTGCGGGCGTTGGCGCCGCCTTGGAACGGTCCGCTCTCGTTGCTGAAATAGTTTGGAACGTCAGCAGGCGGGGTGAAGTTCTTCGACCCCGGCGGCGCCGCGACCGCGGCGGTCGGCCCTCCCGCCACGGCGGCGGCGAGCGCGAGCCCTAGAGCAAGCGCCCGAAGAGGAAGGCGCCGGCGCAGGCTCATTCTCTGCCGTCTTTCTCCTCGGCTTTCCACTCGGCAAGGCTGATCCGCTCCATCAGAAACAGATCGCTGGTGCGCGCATACCAGCCGCGGCCGTGCATGCGGCCAACCAGGCGCATCTTGTCGGTCGCGACGTAATAGCGTTCGGGGTCGATGAGATCGTCGCGGATGTGGATATGGATGACCCGCCCGATTTCGAGGGTCGAGCCCGGACCGAGCGAGAGCCCGGTGATGCGCTGGCATTCGAAGCTGACCGGCGACTCCGCGATGCGCGGCGGGCGAACCCCGACGGAGGCAAGCGGGGTCAACCGTGCCTCTTCGAGCTCGCCGATCGCGCTCGGAAAATCAACCGCGCAGATGTTCATCCGTTCGGCGAGCGCCTCGTCGACCAGATTGACCACGAACTCGCCGGTCTCGCGGATGTTGCGCTCGGTGTCCTTGTAGCCGTCGCCGGTGGAGTTGGGGTCGCCGGGGCTGATGCCGAGGACGACCACCGGCGGCACCGAACTGACCGCGTTGAAAAAGCTGAACGGCGCGGCATTGACCCGTCCGGCGCGATCGACCGTCGTCGCCAACGCGATCGGCCGCGGCACCACGGTGCTGACGAGGAGCTTGTAGGCGTCGCTCTGCGGGATCGCCGCCAGATCGAAATGCATGTGCTCGCTCCCCCTGGCGCCGCGCCCCCACCCGCCGCCGCATCGTGCGGGTTTTTCGCCGGGCTACCTACCACACCGGGCCGACCCGCACCAAATGCCATGGCACCGCAGCCCGCCTTCGCCATGAGAGGCCACGGCTTTTCGCCGGGGCAGACTCTTGCCTTGGCCCCCTTGCCTTGGCCCCCCTTGCCTTGACCAGTGGGGGGGAGTAGTTGTTGCCGCCCTCGCCGCGGCGCCGCGGCAGGCTAAGCGCCCGTAGCTCAACTGGATAGAGCACCAGACTACGGATCTGGGGGTTAGGGGTTCGACTCCTCTCGGGCGCGCCAATCTTTCAACTACTTAGTGGAAAGGGACGGGCGGCGGGCGAGGTCGCGACAACCATCTAACAACCAACGAAGCCACGACCGGCGCGATCTCGCCGAGGTGCGGCCCGACATCGCCGCTTGGTTGGCCAAGTGGCACGACAAGTACCCCAGGCTATGCAACTGCGTCGAGCTCAACATCGAGGAAACCCTGACCTACTATCGGCTGCCGCTGCAGCACCACAAGCACATGAAATCGACCAACATGCTCGAACGGCTGAACCAGGAATTGACGCGGCGGACCCACGCCGTGCGCGTCTCATCTTGCTGCTGGCGCCGGTCTCGTCGATAGCCGGGTCAAGCGGCAGGCCGATCCGCGCCGCGGCAGCATCGACATTAGTAGGTATCGACGTTGAATCTGCGATCGGCCAATTGTTCTCCCGTCAACCGAGCCATGCCACCGCCACAATAGGTTTGGGCAGTGAGCTCGCCTGCGGCGCGGCCTCGACGACCGGCAAGTGGCAGGCGACGCGGCGCCCGGGCATGATTTCGCGCAATGCCGGCATCGTCGTCTTGCAAGCATCGGTCTCGCGAAAGCAGCGCCCGTAGAGCGGGCAGACATTGGGGTCGGGATCGATCGGGCTGCGCGGCTCGCCCGGCAGCGCTAGCCGTTCTTGCCGGGTTGCGCCGTCCGCGATGCTCGGCACCGCCGACAAAAGGGCTTTTGTGTAGGGATGCGCCGGGGCGGCGAACACTTGGTCGGCCGGACCGCTCTCGACGATATGGCCAAGATACATGACCAGGATGCGGTCGCATAGGAGACGCACGACGTTGAGGTCGTGGCTGACGAACAGGTAGGAGAGGCCGAGCCGTTGCTTCAAATCCTCGAGTAATTGCAGGATCACGGCCTGGACCGACACATCGAGCGCCGAAGTCGGCTCGTCGAGGATGAGGAGGCGCGGTTCGACCGCGATCGCCCGGGCAATCCCGACCCGCGCCTTCTGCCCGCCGGACAGCTGATGCGGAAAGCGGCCGAGGAGTTCCGGCGGCAGCCCGGTCAACCGAGCGACCTCCTCGACCCGAGTGCGCAATGCCGCGCCCCCGAGGCGGCGCAGTCGGCGCAGCGGGTCAGCGATCGCGCGAAACGCGGTAAAGCGCGGGTTGAGGCTGTCGGTGGCGTCCTGGAACACCATCTGGATTTGCGCGCGCTCTTTGCCCCGCCCGAAGCGGCGCGCCGGCACCGCCCCGATCTCGGCGCCGGCAAAGCGGATCGTCCCGGCGCTCGGGTCGATGAGGCGCGCCAAGAGCCGCACCAGGGTCGACTTGCCGCACCCCGACTCGCCGACCAGCCCGACCGTCTCGCCCTGGCCGATCGTCAAGCCGACCCCGTCGACCGCGTGCAGCCATGAGGGAGGAGCTCGCCGCCAGCCCTTCGCCGCCGCCATCGGGTAGAGCTTGCGCAACCCGGCGACCTCGAGCAGCGGTGGGGTCATGGCGACGCTCATAGCGGGTGCCGGCATACGACAAGGCTGCCGTCGCCAAGGTTGAGGCGCGGCAGCGGCCGCACCAGGCAGTCATCGCTCTGCCGCTCGCAGCGTGCGCTATAGCGGCAGGCGGGCAGATCGAGGCGGCGCAGATCGGGGAGGCCGCCGGGGATCGCGGCGAGCTCGTCGAGACGCGCCGTCTCGCCCGGCGTCGCGGCGATCAGCTTGGCGGTGTAGGGGTGGCGCGGGCTGGCGAAAAGCTGCCGCGTCGGCGCGATCTCGACGATCTGCCCGGCATGCATGACCGCGATGTGATCGCAATATTCGGCGGCGAGCGCCAGATCGTGGGTGATCAAGAGCGTCGCCATGTTGTGCGCCGCCGCGAGTTCGGCGATCAGGTCCATGATCACCGCCTGGGTCGTGATGTCGAGCCCGGTGGTCGGCTCGTCGGCGATCAGGAGGGCCGGCTCGCAGGCTAGCGCCAGCGCGATCATCACCCGCTGACACATCCCGCCCGACAATTCGAACGGATATGCGAGGGTGCGCCGCTTCGGGTCGGGGATGCGGACCCGGGCCAGCATCTCGATCGCGCGCTCTGGGGCCTGCGCCGCGCTCACGTTGCCATGGCGCAGCAGGATGTCGGCGATCTGCTGGCCAATCGGGCGGATCGGATTGAGCGCGGTTCGCGGGTTCTGGAAGATGATCGCGACCTCGCGGCCGCGCACCTCGTCGAGCACCTTGCGCTCGGCGGTGAGCAATTCGAGCCCGCCAAAGAGGATGCTGCCCTGGGTCACCCGCG